>Ga0315282_10006388_pt1 | contig 19745 bp, 16 predicted proteins | sample YL17G07_20_MG_FD_203693 | JGI IMG/M metagenome (GOLD analysis project Ga0315282, IMG submission 203693) | Sediment microbial communities from Yellowstone Lake, YNP, Wyoming, USA - YL17G07_20 | ecosystem: Environmental > Aquatic > Freshwater > Lake > Sediment | place: USA: Wyoming | collected... | reverse complement strand
AGACGGCCGAGAGCTCCGGCACGGCGACGAGCCTCTCTCTGGCCGCGGCCACGGAGCGGGTGGAGCGCGAGCTGCTGGTCGAGGCCCTCAAGCAGGCCAACGGCAACGTCAGCCGGGCCGCCCGCCAACTCGCCACCACCCACCGCATCGTCACCTACAAGCTCCAGCGCTACGCCATCGACCCGGAGCGCTTCAAGGTTCGCTGACCTCACATATTTGTTAAAGAGAGGCCAGCATTTGACAAATATGTAGAATAGCTCCCGCGCCGGTCTCCGCCTTCGCCAGCTCTAACAGCCTGCCCCTGCTGCATTAATCCAGATTTTTGCCGCCTGGCACATCCCTTGCCATTAAGCCGCCCAGAATCTCAGGCAAGGGGTTTGACGTGGAGGAACTGAGACGATGAGACGCGCAAGAACATTGACCGCAGCCCTGCTGGGCGCGCTGCCGCTCCTGCTGCCCGCCTCAGCCCTGGCCGAGGCGGCCCCGCCCCCGGCAATCAGCTCGGGGGACACCACCTTCGTCCTCATCTCGGCCGCGCTGGTGATGCTCATGACCCCCGGCCTGGCCCTCTTCTACGGCGGCATGGTGCGCTCGAAGAACGTGCTCGGCACCATTATGCAGAGCTTCATGCTGCTCGGCCTCATCAGCGTGCAGTGGGCCGTCTTCGGCTACTCCCTGGCCTTCGGCCCCGACCACTGGCACCTCATCGGCGACCTGTCCTGGCTGGGGCTGCAGGGGGTGGGGGGCGCGCCCAACCCCGACTACGCGGCCACCATCCCGCACCAGGCGTTCATGATGTTCCAGATGATGTTCGCCATCATCACGCCCGCACTCATCTGCGGCGCCTTCGCCGAGCGGATGAAGTTCTCGGCCTTCGTCATCTTCAGCCTCGTCTGGGCGACGCTCATCTACGACCCGCTGGCCCACTGGGTGTGGGGCGTGGGCGGCTGGATGCGGAACCTCGGCGCGCTCGACTTTGCCGGCGGCACCGTCGTCCACATCAGCTCGGGCGCCTCGGCCCTGGCCTGCGCGATAGTCCTGGGCCGCCGCCAGGGCTACAAGAAGACGCCCTTCATGCCCCACAACCTGCCCATGACGGTCCTGGGCGCGGGGCTGCTGTGGTTCGGCTGGTACGGATTCAACGCGGGCTCGGCACTCGCCGCGGGCGACCTCGCCACCTCGGCCTTCACGGCGACGCACCTGGCCTCGGCGGCGGCGGCGGTCTCCTGGGTCTTCGCCGAGCGCCTGCACCAGGGCAAACCGACCACCCTAGGAGTCGCCTCAGGCGCGGTGGCGGGGCTCGTCGCCATCACCCCGGCCTCGGGCTTCGTCGGCCCGATGTCGGCCATCATCATCGGCCTGGTGGCCGGCGCCCTGTGCTACTGGGGCGTGTCCTTGAAGTGGAAGTTCGGCTATGACGACGCCCTCGACGTGGTCGGCGTCCATGCTTTAGGCGGCACCTGGGGGGCGCTCGCCACGGGCCTCTTCGCCAGCAAGGCGATCAACGCCGCCGGGGCCGACGGCCTCATCAATGGCAACCCGTCGCTCCTGGCCATCCAGGCCATCACCGTCCTGTGCACCTGGGCCCTGGGGTTTGCGGGGAGCTGGGTGCTGCTCAAGGCCATCGATGCCGCGGTCGGCCTGCGCGTCTCGCCCGACCAGGAGCTCGAGGGGCTCGACCTCAGCCTCCACGGCGAGACGGGCTACACCCTGGGCCCGGCCAGCGGCTCCTTCGCCCACGGGGGCATCACGGCGGCCGCCAGCGCGGCCCTCGAGCTGGCCCCGCAGTCCAGTCACCAGTAGGCGCACCTGAGTGCAGGGAGATAAGCGATGAAGAAGATCGAGGCGATCATCAAGCCCTTCAAGCTCGACCAGGTGAAGGACGCCCTGTCGGAGCTGGGGATCGCGGGTATGACGGTGTCGGAGGTGCGCGGCTTCGGCCGCCAGAAGGGGCACAAGGAGGTCTACCGCGGCGCGGAGTACGCCATCGACTTCGTGCCCAAGGTAAAGATCGAGGTGGTGGTCGATGACAACCTGGCCAGGCAGGCCGTCGAACTGATCACGCAGGCGGCGCGCACCGGCCAGATCGGCGACGGCAAGATCTTCGTCACCCCGGTGGAGGAGGCGCTGCGCGTGCGCACCGGCGAGCGCGGCGAGGCCGCCTTGTAGGCGGGGGGGCGACATGGGCTTCTAACACGCCGGGCGCGAGTTAGAGCCACGTTGCGGGTGGTGTCGGCAAGGCCTTGCCGATGCCGCCCGTTCGTGGCCTCTGCCGCCCCGGCCCAATATCAACCCTGACAGCAGCGGAGGCGGCGAGCCGCACAAAATAGTCAAGCCCGTGCCCGGCGGGTGTTAGGAGGAAATGGGGAAATGATCAACACGGGGGATACGACGTTCGTCCTGGTCTCGGTGGCCCTGGTGATGCTGATGACGCCGGGGCTGGCCATGTTCTACGGGGGCATGGTGCGCTCGAAGAACGTGCTCGGCACCATCATGCAGAGCTTCATGCTCCTGGGCCTCATCAGCCTGCAGTGGGCCATCTTCGGCTACAGCCTCGCCTTCGGCCCGGATCACTGGGGCCTCATCGGCGACCTGTCCTGGCTGGGGCTCAACGGTGTGGGCCAGGCGCCCAACCCGGAGTATGCGGCGACCATCCCGCACCAGGCCTTCATGATGTTCCAGATGATGTTTGCCGTCATCACGCCGGCACTCATCTGCGGGGCCTTTGCCGAGCGGATGAAGTTCTCGGCCTTCCTGCTCTTCAGCCTCCTATGGGCCACGCTGATTTATGACCCGCTGTGCCACTGGGTCTGGGGCATGGGCGGCTGGATGCGCAACCTTGGCGTCATCGACTTCGCCGGCGGCATCGTCGTCCACGTCAGCTCGGGTGCCTCGGCCCTGGCCTGCGCCGTGGTCCTGGGCCGGCGGCAGGGCTACCTCAAGGTCCCCTTCATGCCCCACAACCTGCCCATGACCGTCCTGGGGGCGGGGCTGCTCTGGTTTGGCTGGTTCGGCTTCAACGCTGGAAGCGCCCTGGCCGCGGGGGGGCTGGCCGCGAGTGCGGTGACGGTGACGCACCTGGCCTCGGCGGCGGGCGCGGTGGCCTGGGTGGCGGCCGAGTGGTGGCACGCCGGCAAGCCGACCACCCTTGGCGTGGCCTCGGGGGCGGTGGCCGGCCTGGCGACCATCACCCCGGCCTCGGGCTTCGTCACGCCGATGGCGGCGATCATCATCGGCCTGGTGGCGGGGGGGCTCTGCTTCTGGGGCGTGTCGCTCAAGTGGAAGCTCGGCTACGACGACTCGCTCGACGTGGTGGGCGTGCACGGCCTGGGGAGCACCTGGGGGCTGCTCGCCGCGGGCCTCTTTGCCACCCGCGCCATCAACCCGGCCGGGGCCGACGGGCTCTTCTACGGCAACGCCCATCTGCTGGCGGTCCAGGCGCTGGCCGTGGTCGTCGTTTGGGCGTTCGCCTTCGGCGGGAGCTGGCTGCTGCTCAAGCTGGTCGACGCCCTGGTGGGGTTGCGCGTGGCCCCCGAGGAGGAGATGGAAGGTCTGGACTTGAGCCTTCATGGCGAGACAGGCTACAGTCTGGGGGCGCCCAGCGGGGCATTCACCCCGGCGGAGGCGCTCTACGCCGCCCCGGCGCCGCACAAGCCGGGCGAGGGGGCGGGCCACGCCAGCCGCGCGCTGGAAGGAGGACGTTAGGCCATGAAGAAGATCGAGGCTATCATTAAGCCCTTCAAGCTGGACCAGGTGAAGGACGCCCTGGCCGAGCTGGGCATTCAGGGGATGACGGTGTCCGAGGTGCGCGGCTTCGGCCGCCAGAAAGGCCACAAGGAGATCTACCGCGGGGCCGAGTACCGGATAGACTTCGTGCCCAAGGCCAAGATCGAGGTGGTCGTCGACGACACCCTGCTGCGCCAGGCCGTGGAGGCCATCACCGCGGCGGCCCGCACGGGGCAGATCGGCGACGGGAAAATTTTCATCATCCCGGTGGAGGAGGCACTGCGCATCCGCACCGGCGAGCGCGGCGAGGCGGCCCTCTAGGGCGGGGGCGAGGCCGCGGGGGGCAGGGCAGGCTTGAGCGCGGAGTCCGAGGACGTCTATCGCACCAGGCGGCAGGAGCTGGAGGCGGCGCATCTGTTTGGCGCGGCGGGCACCGAGGTCTGCCTGCGCCACAGCCTGCTCGTCGACCAGCTCGTGCGCTCCGTCCTCGGGGCGGCAGGCGGCACGGCGCGGCTGGCCGTGGTCGCCGTGGGCGGCTACGGGCGCCAGGAGCTGTGCTTCGCCTCGGACATCGACCTGCTCTTCCTGGTGCCCCGGCTGGACACCCAGGCGGCCGCCCTGACCAAGCAGCTCTTCTACGGGCTGCTCGGCCTGGGGCTGCCGGTCAGCCACTCCGTGCGCACCGTCGCTGACTGCCTCAAGATGGCCGAGGACGTGGAGACGCTCACGGCCCTGCTCGACAGCCGCCTGGTGGCCGGCGAGGCCGCGCTGCCCCGCGAGCTGGAGTGGAAGATGCGCTCGTGGCTGGGCCGCCACCGCGAGGCGGTCCTCGATGCCGTGGCGCAGACGGTGCGCGACCGCCACGGCAAGTATGGTGCGGCGGCCTATCTCTTCGAGCCCAACGTGAAGGAGGGGCCGGGGGGGCTGCGCGACGCCCAGGCCCTGATGTGGGCGGCCAGGGGGGCGGGGCTGGCCCCCTACGGGGCCGGGGAGCTGGCGGGGGCGGGGGGTGATCGACCCCGAGGAGGCCGACTCCCTCAAGGTGTCGGTCGACTTCCTGCTGCGGGTGCGCAACCACCTCCACCTCACCTGCGGCAAGAAGTGCGACCGTCTCCTCTTCCCGCACCAGAGCGAGCTGGCGGCCTTCTTCGGCCTCTCGGGCAACGGGGCCGCCCCGGTCGAGGCCTTCATGCGGCTCTACCACCTGCACTCGGAGCGGGTGGCGCACCTGTGCCGCCTGGGGCTGCGCCGGGTGCGCCGCGAGGGTGTCGCGGCACTCTCTCAGGCCCCCGTGGCCCTCGACGCCGCGTCCATTGGCGAGCGGCCGGGGGAGCTGATGCGCCTCTTTGCCGAGGCGGCCGCCGCAGACGGTGAGCCGGCCGCCGGGGTGCCCCGGCTGGTGCGCCACAGCCTGCCTCTGCTGGGTGAGCCCTTCCGGCGCTCGCCCGCCGTGGCCCGGCACTTCCTGGGGCTGCTGTGCGCCCCTGCCGCGGCCCGCGCCCTGGAGAACATGCTCCACCTGGGGCTGCTTGGCGCCTACATCCCCGAGTTCGAGACCATCCGCTTCCTGGTGCAGCACGACGGCTACCACGTCCACACCGCCGACATCCACTCCGTCGCGACGGTGGCCGAGCTGGCGGGCTTGCAGGCCGGGCTGGCCGAGGGCCCCGAGCCGGTGCTGACCGGGCTGATGCGCGAGGTGGAGCGGCCCGAGCTGCTCTTCCTGGCCGCACTCCTCCACGACATTGGCAAGGGGGGTGAGGAGCGTCACGAAATCTGCGGGGCGCGCCTGGCGCGGGGGGTCGGGGAGCGCATGGGGCTGCCCGAGGCCGACGTATCGGTGCTCGCGAAGCTGGTAGAGCTGCACCTGGTGCTCTCCGAGGCCGCGCAGCGCAGCGACCTGGGCGACGAGGACTTCCTGCGCCAGCTGGCCGCGCGCATCCCCCCCGGCCTGCTTAAGCTCCTCTACCTCCTCACCTACGCCGACTCCCGGGCCACCGGCCCCGCCTCGTGGACGGCGTGGCGCTCGGCCCTCATCCAGGAGCTCTTCTTCAAGCTCCAGGCGGTGCTGGAGCGCCCGGCGGGGGAGGCGGCCGAGGCCGGCCCCGAGGCCGTGCGCGAGGACGTCGTGGCCAGGCTCGCGCGCGAGCTCAGCCCTGAGCGGGTGGCCTGGCACATGAGCCAGCTCCCGGCCGAGTACCTGAGCGCGACCGATACCGAAACGGCCGCGGACCAAATTCTGCTGGCCGAGGCGCTCCTGCGCGGCGTTGAGCCCCTGGCCTGGTCGGTGCGCACCAGCGGGGGCCTGTCCCTGCTCAGCCTGTGCGCCTTAGACCGCCCCGGCCTGCTGGCCAAGGCCGCGGGCCTGTTCGCCCTCCACGGCCTGTCGATCCACGAGGCGCGCCTCTATACCCGGCGCGACGCCATCGTCGTGGACACCTTCCGCCTGAGCCCGGTCCTGCGCGAGGCCCCGGCCCCCGACTGGCCCAAGGTCATGGCCGACCTGGCCGCCGGGCTCACCGGGCGCATCTCGCTGCCCTACCGGCTGGCCAAGAGGTTCCGCCCCTCGCCCCTGGAGCGGACCGACCTGCCGCGGCTGGCCACCGAGGTCCACGTCGACAACGGCCTGTCCACCCTCAACACGGCCATCGAGGTGCGCACCCGCGACCGCGTCGGGCTGCTCTACCTGCTGGCCCGCGTCCTGTTCGACCTCGAGCTCAACATTTATGTGGCGCGCGTGACCACCAAGGGCCATCAGGCCTGCGACGTCTTTTTCGTGCGCGACTTCTCGGGCAACAAGGTTTTCGACCCCGGGCACATCGAGGAGACCGAGCGGGCCATCCGCTTCGCCCTCGACGGCTGAGCCATCTTGCCGGCCCCACTGCATAACCCGGCCATCGAACGGTTGGTAGTCTAAGCACTTTTCGTCATATGGCGTTGGCATCCGGCTTGCAACCCTGCGGCCGGTCATGGTTGACTATTTTCGCAACGCCGGAATCTGGTTGCGCTTTTTGGCAAAGGGCTCCCGGCGGAGGGCCCGGGAATGGGCTGCCCGCCTGGAGGAGGCTTCCCAGGACCTGGGCAAACTTGCCCGGGAGACCGAGGGGGAGGTCCTGGCCCTGGGGCGCCGGCTGGAGGACTTTGCCCAGGCGGCCGGGGGCATGTCGCAGAAGGCGGGCCAGGTGGTCGACGCCGTCGGCGACTCCGACCAGATGGCCAAGGCCAACGACATCTTCGTCTCGGCCTGCGGGCGCCTGGACGCCTGCAACAATGAGATCGTCAGCGGCCTGAGCAGGCTCACGGCCATCGGCAAGCGGCTCGAGGGCATCTTCCGCTTCCAGCGCGCGCTCAGCCACCTCACCCGCACCGTGCGCATGCTGCGCGTGGCCACCCGCATGGAGGCCGTGCGCCTGTCCGACGATCGGGCCGAGCTGGGGATGCTGGCCGATGAGATCGACCAGTTCTCGCAGCGCATGGACGGCCACGTCTCGGGCTTCTTCGAGCAGGCCGCCGAGGTGGCCGCCGAGACCACCCAGCTCGTGGGCGGCATCGACGTCGAGCGGCACGCCTACAAGATCCGGCTCGACGAGGCCGAAGGGGCCACTCAGTCCGCCCTGACCTCCATCACCGCCATCCTGCGCCAGGCGGCCGACCTGTCCGATACCACGTCGCGGCGCTCCAAGGACGTCGTGCGCGAGGTGGGCGAGATCGTCTCCTCGCTCCAGTTCCACGACATCACCAGGCAGCAGCTCGAGCACATCCAGACGGCCATCGGCGAGGCCGTCACCTACCTCAAGGGCACCGCCGGCCCGTCCTCCGTCAAGCAGCGCCTGGGCCTGGCCCGCCACATCATCGTCTTGCAGCAGTCGCAGCTCAACCAGGTCAAGGAAGAGATGATGAACAGCGGCCAGCGCATCTGCGACAGCCTCTCCGGGATCGCCGTGAGCTGCCAGGCGCAGGCCAACGACCTGGCCCCGATGGGGGCGCAGGACACCGAGCGCTCGAGCCTCGTCCAGCTCCAGGCCCAGATGGCCGTCCTGGCCGAGATCCTCGACCAGGGCTCGCGCCTGTCGAGCCGCATGTCGGAGTCGACGCGCACGGCCGCCTCCCTGCTCGACAAGATGGAGGGGGCCCTCCACGCCATTCAGAGCATCAACGAGGAGCTCAACCTGCTCGCCATGAACGCCCTGGTCAAGGTGAGCCACCAGGGCGAGGGGGGCCGGGCGCTGGCCGAGGTGGCCGAGGCGGTCAACCGCCTCTCCTCCGAGCCGCGCGAGACGATCAACCGGGCGGCCGGCGAGGTCAATGCCCTGCTCGGTGAAGCCAGGGATCTGGGCACGATCCACGAGGCGGCCCTGGCCGAGAACCAGCAGCAGGCCGAGGCCGTGGCCAAGGCGGCCGATGCGGCCCTCCAGGGGCTGCGCCGGCTGGGCGAGGAGGTGTCCACGGCCGTGTCCGCCCTGGCCACCCAGTCCGAGCGGCTGGTCTGTGACATCAACGGCGTGGTCGGCGGGCTCCAGTTCCACCAAGTGGTGGCGGGGCGGGTCGACACCGCGCTGGCCGAGCTGGGCGAGTGTGCCGGGGGGCTGGCGGGCGACGGGGCCCAGGACGCCCAAGACCGGCTGGCCCAGGATGGTCTGGCCCATGACCCTCTCCATGATCGGCTGGCCGGGGCCTGGCGGCAGGGAGCGAAAGCCGACCCGGCGACGCTGAGTGCGCTGGAGAAGCGCTACACGATGGAGTCCGAGCGGCGTGTCCACCGGGCCGCCCTGGCCCCCGAGGCCGCGGCGGCGGCACGCGTGCCGGCGGCCGCGCGCAGCGCCGAGAGCCAGGAGCTCGGCGACAACGTTGAGCTGTTCTAGAAGGAGATCGTGATGGGCATAACGAAGGAGCGTGGCGAGAACGGATGGGTCGTGCGGGTGGAGGGCGAGGCCGGCATAGCCGAGGCGCCGCAGCTCAAGGGCTGCCTCGTCGAGGCCGTCGGCGACACGCCCCCCGGAGGCCAGCTCGTCCTCGACCTGGCCGCGGTGGAGTCAATCGATATCTGCTGCCTGCAGCTGATGCTGGCCGCCTGCCGGGCCGCGGGCGCCAATGGGGCCTTCCTGCGCGTGGGCGAGATGTCTGCGGCCTGCCGCGAGGCCGTGCAACTGGCCGGGTTCGATTCGGAGAAATTGCCACCCTGCCTGGGGGCGTGCAGAGACTAGCTACGGCAAGGTTTGGCCCGGGGCGACGGGCTGCCGGAGGTGCGACATGCCGAAGACTATTGTGACAGCCGACGACTCGGCCAGCGTTCGCCAGATGGTGAGCTTCACGCTGCGCCAGGAGGGCTACGAGATCATCGAAGCGGTCGATGGCCGCGACGCCCTGAACAAGATCAGCTCGGGCACCGTGCACATGCTCATCACCGACCTGAACATGCCCAACATGGACGGCATCGAGCTGATCAAGCAGGTGCGGGCTGCCGCCAACGGCAACCGCTGCATCCCCATTATCATGCTCACCACCGAGTCTCAGGACGCCAAGAAGCAGGAGGGCAAGTCGGCCGGGGCGACCGGCTGGATCGTCAAGCCCTTCAAGCCTGACCAGCTCGTGGCAGTCGTCAAGAAGGTGCTCAGGTAACAACCGGGAGGGGACACACGATGTCTGATGATGCCAAGTCTCAGATGGAACGCCACATCCAGACGTTCCGGGAAGAGGCCGCCGACCTGCTCGTCGAGCTGGAGGCCGCCGTCCTGGAGCTGGAGGAGGATCCCGACAACCGCAGTGTCCTCGACCGCATCTTCAGGGCCATGCACACCATCAAGGGCTCGGGGGGCATGTTCGGCTTCGACGAGATCGCCAGCTTCACGCACCACGTGGAGACGGCCCTCGACCGGGCCCGCGGCGGCCACCTGGCCGTCAGCCACGAGCTGATTGACCTCATCCTGGCCAGCCGCGACCAGATCAGCTTCATGCTCAACAATGACCCGGCCTCGGACCCCGCGGCCCGCCAGGCCGTCGTGGCCTCCCTGGCCGCGCTGACGGAGGGTGCCGCCAAGGGTGCCGCCAAGGGTGCTGCCAAGGGTGCTGCCAAGGAAGACGGCGTCCGTGAGGCCGGCCCGCCGGCCAAGCCCGCCGCCGAGGGGGCGGCGCCGGTGGCGCCCCAAAAGCCCAAGGCGCCCGAGGTCTTCCGCATCCGCATGAAGCTGCCCCCCGAGGCCGTGCAGCGCGGGGTGGATCCCCTGGCGCTGCTCCGGGAGCTGGCCACCCTGGGCCCCTGCGAGGTCACGGGCCTGACCGACGAGATACCCGCCCTGGAGGCCCTCGAGCCAGACCGCCTCTACGTGGCCTGGGACGCCCTGCTGACCACCATGGCCGGGATCGACGCCGTGCGCGACGTGCTCATCTTCGTCGAGGAAGACGTCAAGGTCGAGGTCGTCGACGTGCCCGAGGACGCCACGGAGAAGCGGCTGGGCGACATCCTGGTCGAGCGCCAGGACGTGTCGCGCACCAAGGTGGAGGAGGTCCTCTCCAAGGGGCCGCTGGCCGGCGAGAAGCTCGTCGCCGCCGGGGCCGTGAGCCGCGACAAGGTCAAGTCGGCCCTCAAGGAGCAGGCCGTCCTGCGCCAGGTCGCCACGCAGCAGGTGACGAGCATCCGGGTGGCCGCCGAGAAGCTCGACCACCTCATCAACCTGGTCGGCGAGCTGGTCATCACCCGCGCCCAGCTCTCCCAGAACGCCGGCCGCTACAACGACGCCCGCCTGCTGCTGCCCGTCGAGAACGTAGAGCGCATCACCGACGAGCTGCGCGACTGCGTGCTCAACGTGCGCATGCTGCCCATCGGCTCCACCCTGGAGAAGTTCAAGCGCCTGGTGCGCGACCTGGCCGGGACCCTGGGCAAGGAGATCAACCTGGAGATCGCCGGCGGCGAGACGGAGCTCGACAAGACCGTCATCGAGCGCATCAACGATCCCCTGGTGCACCTGGTGCGCAACAGCGTCGATCACGGCATCGAGGGCCCCGAGGAGCGCGAGGCCGCGGGCAAGCCCCGGCAGGGCACGCTGCGCATCTCGGCCAACCACGCCGGCGGCTACGTGGTCATCAACGTCGAGGACGACGGCAAGGGGCTAGACCGCACCTCCATCCTGGCCAAGGCCCAGGCGATGGGCGTGATCGAGAAGGGCCAGGAGCTGAGCGAGACCGACACCTACAACCTCATCTTCCACCCCGGCCTGAGCACGGCGCAGCGCGTGAGCGACGTCTCGGGGCGCGGGGTGGGCATGGACGTCGTCAAGCGTGAGATCGTGCGCCTGCGCGGCTCGATCGAGGTGGCGAGCTGGCCGGGCGAGGGGACGGCGGTGAGCATGAAGCTGCCCCTCACCCTGGCCATCATCGACGGGTTGCTCATCGAGGTGGGCGGCAGCCGCTACGTGGTGCCGCTCTCCCACGTGCGCGAGTGCGTCGAGCTGACCCGCCGCCAGCGCGCCGCCAGCCACGGCCGCAACCTGGTGCGGGTGCGCGACGAGCTCATCCCCTACGTGCCGCTGCGGGAGACCTTCGGCATGGCCAATGATCGGCCCGACATCGAGCAGGTGGTGGTGGTCGAGGACGAGGGCCTCATGGTGGGCCTGGCGGCCGACACCATCATCGGCAACTCACAGGCGGTCATCAAGGCCCTGGGCCGGGTCTTCGGGCAGGCCGAGGGTGTCTCCGGGGCGACCATCCTGGGCGACGGCACCGTGGCCCTCATCGTGGACGTGGCGGGGCTGGTCAGGCTGGCCCAGGCCGAGGAAAACGCCTACGTGGCCGGCGAGAGGCATGTCTTGGCGGCGGCCGAGGCCCCAACGGCGGCGGCGCCATGAGGGAAAATACTCACAAGAGGTCAAGGTTTCCGGCCCCCTGGCCGACACGAGTGGTAGCCGCATTACAGGCGCGGCGGCCAAGCCGGCCAGCACGCTGATTATGTAGTCGTCCATATGGGCTTGTATGTTTGGCTCAGGCTGGAGGAGAACGCGCTGCTCCTGTTCCCCGGCCGACAGGTGGCGAGTAGACCAGTCTTCGAGTCCTTGGACATTCTTCCCTCGGGTTAACTCCGGAGGCGCCCCGCTGACCAATGCGCTGGCCCTCTTCTTCGTTGCGGGGCACTTCGGCAGGACAGGGGCAGGCTCACCCCTGGAGCAAGCAGGCAAAACATTCCAGGTAGAGGAGGAAGTGTCACATGGCTAAGGCGTCACCGAAGAAGTCGGCCAGGCCAGCGGCCGCCAAGAAGGCAACCAAGAAGCCGGCCAGCAGGAAGGCTGCCCCCCGCAAGGCAGGCGGCCTTTCATGGGAGCAGCGGGCGAAGCAGTGCGAGCGGATCGTCAACGCGATTGCCGCGCCGATGTTCGTCACCGACGAGAACCTGCTCATCACTTTCATCAACCAGGCCGCCTGCCAGGCAATGGGTTACCGCCCCGAGGAAATCGTCGGCAAGATGACCTGCGCGGAGCTGTGCCGCACGCCCCTGTGCGGGAGCGCCGACTGCACCATCAAAAACTGCATGCGCACCGGCCAGACCGTAAACGGCGAGACGGTGGCACTCACGCGCGACGGCAAGAAGGTGCCCGTCCAGGCCGCCTGCTCGGCCCTGTTCGACGAGGCCGGCAAGCCCATCGGCGGCATGGAGGTCATCATCGACCGCACGGCCGCGGTCAAGGCCAAGTGGGAGACCGACAACATCCTCAAGAGTGTCGCCGCCCCCATGTTCGTCGTCGACGCCAACCTGCTCATCACCTCGGTCAACGAGGCCGCCTGCCAGGCGCTGGGCTACCGGCCGGAAGAGGTCGTGGGCAAGATGTCCTGCGCCGAGCTGTGCCGGACACCCCTGTGCGGGACCGAGAACTGCACCATCAAGGGCTGCATGAAGAGCGGCCGGCCCATCGTCGGCGAGACGGTGGCCCAGACCCGCGACGGCAAGAAGTTCCACGTCCAGGCCGCTTGCTCGGCCCTGTTCGACGAGCACGGCCAGCCCTACGGCGGCATGGAAGTCGTCATCGACGTCAGCGAGACGAAGCGGCTCCAGCAGGCGGCGAGCGACCAGCAGGAGTACCTGGAGCGCCAGGTGGCGATGCTGCTCGACAAGATCGGCCGCCTCAAGGAGGGCGACCTGTCGGTGAGCATCTCCGCCGAGCGCGACGATGACATCGGCCGCGTCGTGGCCAGCCTCAACGAGATGGTCGGCAGCCTCCAGCAGATCGCGGGCGTGGCCGAGGAAGTGGCCGCCGGGAACCTGACGGTTGAGGTGGCCCCCAAGTCCGAGCGGGACGTCCTGGGCAACGCCTTCAAGAAGATGCTCGGCGACCTGCGCCACACCGTGGGCGAGGTGGTCACCGCGGCCAACAACGTCTCTTCCGGCTCCCAGAGCCTCTCGGCCGCCTCGGAGCAGCTCTCGCAGGGTGCCTCCGAGCAGGCCTCTTCCATCGAGGAGGTCTCCTCTTCGATGGAGGAGATGAACGCCTCCGTCACCCAGAACGCCGACAACGCCAAGCAGACCGCGGCCATCGCCCAGAAGGCGGCCGCCGACGCCAAAGAGGGCGGCCAGGCGGTGGATGAGGCCGTGGGGGCGATGAAGCAGATCGCAGAAAAGATCGCCATCATCGAGGAGATCGCCCGCCAGACCAACCTGCTGGCCTTGAACGCGGCCATCGAGGCGGCGCGCGCTGGCGAGCACGGCAAGGGGTTTGCGGTCGTCGCGGCCGAGGTGAGGAAGCTCGCCGAGCGCAGCCAGACGGCGGCCCAGGAGATCCACAACCTCTCCAGCAACTCCGTCGCCGTGGCCGAGCGCGCCGGCAAGCTGGTCTCCGAGATCGTGCCGGGCATCCAGCGCACCGCCGAGCTCGTCCAGGAGATCAACGCCTCCTCCGACGAGCAGGCCCGCGGGGTGGAGCAGATTACGAAGGCCGTGCAGCAACTCGACCAGGTCATCCAGCAGAACGCCTCCGGGGCCGAGGAGATGTCCTCCACGGCCGAGGAACTGAACTCCCAGGCCGAGCAGCTCATCGAGAACATGTCCGTGTTCCGCCTCGACGACGCCGCCCTGCTGGCGCGGCGCCCCGCGGCCCCGGTGCGGCAGGCCAAACCGGCGCTCGCCCTCAAGAAGCCGGCTGCGGCGCAGCCCAGGACGGCAGCGCGCGGCCCGGCGCAGCACGGCAACGGCGGGACGCATCCCCCGGCCAGCCACGGCGTCCAGATCCAGATGACTGACTCGGCCGACAAGGACTTCGAGCGCTACGACTCTTAGAGAGGGGTGGAGGAAAGAGAAGAGATGGCAAACCTGCAGACGCTGGAGACGGGCCAGTACCTCACCTTCGCGCTGAGCGAGGAGGAGTTCGCCCTGGAGATAGCCAAGGTGCGCGAGGTGCTGGACTACCCGCATATCACGAGGGTCCCGCGGATGCCGGACTACCTGTGCGGGGTCATCAACCTGCGCGGCAACGTCGTGCCGGTGGTCGACCTGCGGCTCAAGTTCGGCATGAGCCAGACCGAGAAGACGGTTGATACCTGCGTCGTCATCGTCGAGGGCGACCTTGAGGGTGAGACGACGGTGATGGGCGCCCTGGCCGACTCGGTGCACGAGGTGCTCGACCTTGCCGCGGGCGACATCGAGCCGCCCCCGCGCATGGGCACGCGCCTCAACACCGACTTCATCAAGGGCATGGGGCGCCAGGGAGAGAAGTTCATCATCATCCTGGACATCGACAAGGTGCTCTCCAGCGACGAGCTGGCCCTCGTGGCCTCCGCGGGCAGCATGGCCGCGGCAGCCGGGTCAGACGCGGCCGCGCAGGCGAGCGCCTAGGAGAGGACTCAAGCGACAACCTTGGGCCGGGGGGGCAGCGGCCTCCCCGCCCGCCCAAGGCACAGGTATTCGAGAGATGACATCAATGGACGCCGACCAGGTTCTCGAACTACCCGCTTCGCACATGAATGAGCGGGACTTCACCCGCCTGAGCCAGCTCGTCTACAGCGAGTCGGGCATCAGCCTGCCCCTGGCCAAGAAGACGATGCTCAGCACGCGGCTGCTCAAGCGGATGCACTCGCTCCAGCTCGCATCCTTCGGCGACTACTACGACTACGTCACTTCCCCCGAGGGGCGGCGCGAGGAGCTGCCCCACATGATTGACGTGGTCAGCACCAACAAGACGGAGTTCTTCCGCGAGTCCGCCCACTTCGACTTCATGCAGCAGGTGCTGTTGCCCCAGCTCGCGCGCCAGAAGGGCCGCTACGGCCACGTGCACGTGTGGAGTGCCGGCTGCTCGTCGGGCGAAGAGCCTTATACGCTGGCGATGGTCCTGGCCGACTGGACGGAGCGCAACGCCGCGCTCACCTTCTCCATCGTCGGCACGGACATCTCCCACCGCGTCCTTGACCGTGCCCGCCGCGCCGTCTATGACAACGACACGGTGCGAGAGGTGCCCCCGCGCATCGTGCGCCGCTTCTTCCTGCGCGGCAAAGGCGAGCAGACCGAGCTGGTGCGCGTGGCCCCGGAGGTTCGCGCCCGCGTGGAGCTGCGCTGGCTCAACCTGATGGAGCCCTTCGTCGGCATGGAGCAGATGGACGTCATCTTCTGCCGCAACGTGATCATCTACTTCGACCGGCCCACCCAGGCGCAGCTCATGGCCAAGTTCGAGCGGCAGCTCCTGCCCGGGGGCTACCTCTTCCTGGGCCACTCCGAGACGCTCAACGGCATCAACTGCGAGCTCAAGCCGGTGCGGCCGACGATCTACCAGAAGCCCGTATGAGGAGCGCCCTGGCGGCCAGGCCGGAGCAGAGGTTTACCCTGAGGCCCGAGGGGGTCATCGTGGTCGATTCCCCGGCCCTCATCACCACGGTGCTCGGCTCGTGCGTGGCCATCTGCCTGGTGTCTCAGCGCAAAGGCATCGGGGCGATGTCGCACAGCCTGCTGCCCTTGAGCCGCGGCCGCGGTGGCGAGAGCCCCGGCCGCTTCGTCGATACGGCCCTCGAGGCGATGCTAGACGCGCTGCGGGCGGCCGGAGTGCGGGCCTCCACGCTGCGGGCGGGGGTCTTTGGCGGCGCCGACCTGTTCCCGCCGGTCAAGGCCAGGGGATTCCTCACCGTGGGGCGGCAGAACATCGACGTGGCGCGCCGGCTGCTCCACGCCCGGGGCATCCCCGTGGTGGCCGACAACACGGGCGGGGGCATGGGCCGCAAGATCATCTTCAACACGGGCCTGCAGGAGGTCTTCCTCGTCTGGCTTGGGCAGCAGGCGGTCCGGCAGGCGGCTTAGCGAGGGGTTATGGGCAAGATCAAGGTGCTCGTCATCGACGACTCGGCGGTGGTCCGGCAGACGCTGGAGGACATCCTCGGCGCGGACCCGCAGATCGAGGTCATCGGCACGGCGTCCGACCCGTACATCGCCGCCGACCGCCTCAAGTCCGTCGTGCCCGATGTCATCACCCTCGACGTCGAGATGCCGCGCATGGACGGGATCACCTTCTTGCGCAAGCTCATGACCCAGCACCCCATCCCGGTTGTCATGTGCTCGAGCCTCACCGAGGGCGGCTGCGAGACCACGCTGCGGGCGATGGAGTACGGCGCGGTCGATATCATCCTCAAGCCCAAGATGGGGGCCAAGCAGTTCCTCGAGGACTCGCGCATCACCATCTGCGACGCCGTCAAGGCCGCGGCCAAGGCGCGGGTGGTACAGCTCAAGGCCCGCCGCGTGCAGCCCAAGATGTCGGCCGACGCCATCCTGCCCAAGCCCACCGGCAAGGCCATGGCGCGCACCACCGAGCGCGTGGTCCTGGTGGGCGCCTCCACCGGCGGCACCGAGGCCCTGCGCGTCTATCTCGAGGCATTGCCCAAGGACTGCCCCGGCACGGTCATCGTGCAGCACATGCCCGAGAACTTCACCGCGGCCTTCGCCAAGCGCTTGGACGGCCTGTGCCAGATCGAGGTCAAGGAGGCGGCCGACGGCGACCGCGTCCTCACCGGCCGGGCCCTCATCGCCCCGGGCAACAAGCACACCCTGCTCAAGAGGAGCGGCGCCTTCTACTACGTCGAGGTCAAGGACGGCCCGCTGGTCTGCCGCCACCGCCCCTCGGTCGACGTCCTCTTCCGCTCCGGGGCCCGCTATGCCGGCTCCAACGCCATCGGCGTCATCATGACCGGCATGGGCGACGACGGCGCCAAGGGCCTGAAGGAGATGAAGGACGCGGGTGCGTCCACCCTGGCCCAGGACGAGGCCTCCTGCGTCGTCTTCGGCATGCCCAAGGAGGCCATCGAGCTGGGCGCGGTGGACAAGATCGCCCCCCTGGGGGCACTCGCCCAGAACGTCATGTGGCTGGCCAGGCAGGACTAAAGCCGGCCAACACCACGCCGTCCCGCCTCAACCCCTCGCCTCTGAACCCGTGGCCCGAGGTCTGCCCTGAGCCTGGCGCCTTGACACGGCCCGCCCCGCCGGGGCAATCTGCGCCATCAGCATTGCAGGGAGGCAGGCAGCCGTGCAGGACCTCAAGCAGATGTACCGCGAAGTCCGCGGGGACTCCTTCCCGCCGGACCTGACGATCACGCTGGGTGGGCAGACGCTGCGCTACCGCAAGCGGAGCTGGCAGATATGCGGCGAGGGGCAGGTCCAGGAGTTGGGGCTGCGCTACGGCGAGAACCCCGACCAGGAGGCGGCCCTCTACGAGCTGGTCGAGGGGAGCCTCGCGCTGGACGGAGCCGAGCTGCTCTCGGCGGGGCGGGGGCTGGTGAGCGCCATGAGCTCGGCCGACCTGATACAATCGGGCAAGCACCCGTCGATGATCAACATGACGGACTTAGACAGCGCGCTGGGCATCCTGAAATATCTCACCGCCAGGCCCGCGGCCGTCATCGTCAAGCACAACAACCCCTGCGGGGTGGCCCACGGCCACAACCTGCACGAGGCCTACGTGCGGGCCTATCTGTCGGACCGCATCGCGGCCTTCGGGGGCTGCCTGGTCGTCAACCGGCCCCTCGACCGCGCCGCCGCCGAGCTCATCTCCAGCCACTACCTCGAGGTCGTCGCCGCCCCGGAGTTCGAGGCCGGCGTGGTGGACATCCTGGCCCGCCGCCAGAACCTGCGCATCGTCCGCCTGCCCCGGCTGGACCGCCTCGAGGAGTCTGCCGCCCGGCGCACCCTCCAGCTCACCTCGCTCTCGGACGGGGGCATCATCCTCCAGCAATCGCAGCTCAACGCCGTGCGCTCGCCCGCCGATCTGGCGCCCGCCGAGACGGTGCACAAGGGGACCGGCTACCGCATCGAGCGCGGGCCCACGCCGCAGGAGGCCGCCGACATGGTCTTCGGCTGGGCGGTCGAGATGGGCGTGACCTCGAACAGTGTCATCTACGTCAGGGACGGGGCGACGGTGGCCATCGGCACGGGGGAGCAGGACCGGATCGGGGTGGCCGAGATAGCGATATTCAAGGCCTACACCAAGTACGCCGACCGGCTGGCCATCGAGCTGCACCAGATGCCCTACAAGACGCTCGAGCGCGAGGCGGCCGCGGGCAACAAGGCCCCTGAGCTGCTGCGCGAGATCGAGGAGCGGGTGCGCGCGGACAAGGCCGGGCTGCCGGGCTCGGTGATGGTCTCCGACGGCTTCTTCCCCTTCCGCGACTCGGTCGACGTGGCCATCAAGGAGGGGGTGACGGGGATCATCCAGCCGGGGGGCAGCCTGCGCGACTTCGAGTCGATCGAGGCCTGCAACGAGGCCGAGCCGAAGCTCAGCATGGTGTTTACGGGGCAGCGGCTGTTCAAGCACTAGGGCTGGCGCCAGGGGGGGCGGGCTGGCGATAAGCGTCGTCCTGCCGGGCCTTCACGCGCCGCCGATGCTCAACGTACTGCCAAGTACGCCTCCGCTCGGCGGCGCCCTCCAGGCCTCGCCATGACTAGCTTCTGGCCAGCCCTAAGAGTAAGAGAAGGCGAAGAGGCCCAGCGGGCGTCGAGGAGCGCGCCAGACAAGGCCGCAGGGCCGCGGCAACCGGAGGCGTACTGACAGTACGTCGAGGATTGCCGGGGGCCGAGAACGCGGTATGGCGCCGCTCATCGGGGCCCGCTAGGTTTTAATGCGGCAGAGATCCATATTGACTTCGCCATTGATCCAGTCGAGATAGGCCGAGTTGCCCTCCTCGATGCTCACCGTGACGACCTCGGGGACCTCGTAGGGGTGGAGCTGGCGCACGCGGGCGATGAGGCGGGCGACCAGGGCCACCTGCGTCTTCATGAGCAGCATGACCTCGCTGGCACTCTCGATCTTGCCCCGCCACCAGTAGCGGCTCTTCACGGGGAACATCTGCACGCAGGCCACCAGCCGGTCTTCGAGCAGGGTGGTGGCGATGCGCTCGGCTGCCTCCTCGGGGCAGGTGCAGAAGACTTGTCTCATCGGCTCTTACCTCTCCTCTCAGCGAGTGCTATGGGCAAGTAGTTCGGCGGCTCTCAGCCCCACGTCGATGCAGCGGGCCTCAGCATTCAGCCGCTCGGAGGGCCGGGCAAACTCGCCGCGGGCGCGGTCGGAATAGACGGCGCACACCCCGCCGGCGTAAAGCGGCAAGCTGCTGATGCGCGCCAGCACGAAGTAGACCGCCATCTCCATCTCGAAGTTTAGCACGCCCCGCCTGGCCAGGCGCGCGAGCCTGCCCCGCTGCCGGTGCGGGAAGCCGGGGACACTCCTGTCCTGGCCGGCGTAGAAGTCGCAGGTGGTGGCCGTCAGGCCCACGTGGTGCGCATGTCCGAGCTCGGATGCCGCGGCCTTCAGGGCGGCGAGCACGCCCGGGTCCGGCAGGGCGCGCACGTCTTTGGCGGCATAGAGGTCGGTGACGGCGTCGAGCCGCAGGCACTCGCTGCTGATGACCAGCTCGCCCAGGCGGACGTGTTCGGCCACGCCCCCGCAGGAGCCGATGCGGATGAAGGTCAGCCCCTCGCCAGGGGCCAGCGTCTGGGCGGCCTCGATTATGGCGATGGCGGTGTTGTCCGGCCCGATGCCCGTGGCCATGACGGACAGGCGCAGGCCGTGGTAGCG
>Ga0315282_10006387_pt1 | contig 19747 bp, 16 predicted proteins | sample YL17G07_20_MG_FD_203693 | JGI IMG/M metagenome (GOLD analysis project Ga0315282, IMG submission 203693) | Sediment microbial communities from Yellowstone Lake, YNP, Wyoming, USA - YL17G07_20 | ecosystem: Environmental > Aquatic > Freshwater > Lake > Sediment | place: USA: Wyoming | collected... | reverse complement strand
CGGGTATGGCGGTTGTAGCAGGAGAAATCACGACATCCTGCTATGTAGATATCCCTTCCGTAGTGCGTCAGACTATAAAAGAGATCGGTTACAGCGATTCGTCAATGGGATTTGATTGGGAGACTTGCGCCGTTTTGACAAGCATCGATAAGCAATCACCGGATATTTCTTTAGGCGTTACCGAGGGAACCGGCTTATTCAAAGAGCAAGGCGCAGGCGATCAGGGACTCATGTTCGGTTATGCATGCACTGAAACAGATACATTTATGCCCATGCCTATTAATTTTGCTCATCGTCTGACAAGCAAATTGGCCGAAGCACGCAAAAAAGGCATTCTCAATTGGTTGCGGCCTGATGGCAAAAGCCAGGTGACCGTTCAATACATCGACGGCAAGCCGACGCGCATTGATGCAATTGTCATCGCCGCGCAGCATGCGCCTGATGTTTCCTATGAGACCATCCGCGACAGTATAATCGAAGAAGTCATCAAAAAATCCATTCCATCGAACTTATTGGATAAAGATACAAAATATTTTGTGAATGCGACCGGCCGTTTTGTCATTGGAGGGCCGATGGGCGATTGCGGCCTGACCGGCCGAAAAATCATTGTAGATACGTATGGCGGACAAGGCAGACACGGCGGCGGATGTTTTTCGGGCAAAGATCCAAGCAAAGTGGATCGCACTGCTTCATATATGTGCCGGTACATCGCAAAAAACGTTGTTGCGGCAGGGCTTGCAGCCAAGTGTGAAATCCAAGCTGCATATGCAATCGGCGTCGCCGATCCTGTTTCATTGATGGTGAATACATTCGGCACAAGCAAGATTGATCCTGAAAAAATCGCTAAGATAGTTATCGAGGTCTTTCCGTTAAAACCGCGCCGCATGATCGATCACCTGAAATTGCTGCGCCCTATATTCAAAAAGACTGCTGCATATGGCCATTTCGGACGCAATGATCCTGAATTTACATGGGAACGCCTCGACAAACTGGAAGAGCTGAAATCCGCTGCAGGGTTATAAGAATTTCCATTACTCTAAAAATACAATTGCTATTTGGAGGCATTAATGGGCAACAATTATGATGTGAAAGATATTAGTCAGGCCGATAAAGGCGCATTGAGAATTGAATGGGCGGCAATGGATATGCCCGTTCTTAAGTTAATCCACCAGCGATTTGAGAAAGAAAAACCGTTGGCCGGCGTCCGGCTTGGCGCATGTTTACACGTGACGACTGAGACCGCGAATCTCATGTTGACGCTTAAAGCCGGTGGAGCTCAGACGGCCCTTTGCGCATCAAATCCTTTGTCCACGCAAGACGATGTCGCCGCTTGTCTCGCCGTTCATCATGATATTCCGACTTTTGCGATCAAAGGCGAAGACAATAAAACCTATTATCGTCATATCAATTCAGTGTTGGATGTTAAGCCGAACATTACGATGGATGACGGGGCCGATCTCGTCGGCATACTTCACAGCGAGCGTAGAGATCTGTTGAGCGAAGTGAAAGCAGGAACCGAAGAAACAACGACTGGAGTAATCCGCCTTCGCTCTATGGCGGCGAACGGCGTTTTGCAGTACCCGATAATCGCGGTGAACGACGCCAAAACCAAGCACTTTTTTGACAACAGATATGGGACCGGTCAGTCCACAATCGATGGCATTTTGCGATCCACGAACAGGTTGCTGGCAGGATCGTCCTTCGTGGTTTCCGGATATGGATGGTGCGGACGCGGTGTAGCCATGCGAGCTAGAGGAATGGGCGCAATCGTGATTATTTGCGAGATCGATCCGCTTAAAGCGTTGGAAGCCATTATGGACGGCTTCGCGGTAATGCCCATTGCGCAAGCTGCGCCTTTGGGCGATATCTTTTGCACGTTGACCGGCGATATAAAAGTCATTGCCGAGGATCATTTCAATCTAATGAAAGACGGAGCGATTGTCGCGAATTCCGGCCATTTCAATGTAGAACTTGATCTTGCTGCACTCTCCCGAATAGCGGTTTCTCGAAAAATCATCCGCGATTTTGTCGAAGAATTCACCCTTTCCTCCGGCAAACGAATTTATGTGCTTGGCGAAGGTCGTTTAATCAATTTGGCCGCCGCTGAAGGACATCCGAGCGCGGTGATGGACATGAGCTTTGCAAACCAGTCGCTTTGCAGCGAATTCCTTTTCGTCAAAAAGCCGAAGCTTGAAAAGAAAGTCTATTCCGTGCCGGATGAAATCGATCGTTTCATTGCCAAATTAAAACTGGAAACCATGGGCATCAATATCGACACATTGACGGACGAGCAAAAGAAATATCTGGAATCTTGGGAAAGCGGAACTTGATCTGGAATACTCTGTTCAAGTCAAGTGATGCACAGAAGTAACGATGATCTTTTGACAATAAAAGAGCAGCAACTTTGTACTATTGTCAATTAATCTGCAAATCAAAAAATGCCGCACCTTCGCCGCTTTTAACTTGGATGATCGTAGCTGATCGTTGCATTCGGCGCTGATATTCATCGGCTATTTGTTCGAAAAGATTTTCATATGCACCCGGCTTTAATGCGACAAGCGCACAACCTCCGAAACCCGCTCCCATCATTCGAGCGCCATATACTTGAGGATGCTCGATCCATAACTCCTGCATCGCATCCAATTCGGCGCACGACACTTCATAATGGCTGCGCAAGGAATCATGGCTTTGATTGAGCAACATTCCGAAGGTCTTTAGATCTCCATCCACCAAAGCTTCTTTTGCTGCATGGACTCGCAAATTTTCATTGATCACATGCTTTGCGCGCCTATATAAAATATCGCCAAGTTCGGTCTTATTTTTTTCGAGGTCTTCCAAACGCGCATCGCGTAAAAAAGACACGCCAATGATTTTTGAAGCCTGCTCCACTTCCTCGCTTCTTTCGTTATATTTTGAGCCTGCCAGGCTTCGCCTTATTCCTGTGTGAGCCAAAATTAAAGTCAAGTTATGAGGCAACGGAATATCTTCTATCTCCAAAGTGCGGCAATCCAGCAGCATTGCAAATCCTTTTCTTCCGGCAGCAGAGGCCATCTGATCCATGATTCCACATTTGACGCCGAAAAATTCATGTTCAATTCGCCGACAAAAAAGCGCTGCGTTTTTCGGCGTTATTTCTATCTTTGCAAGCCCGGATAAAAGATACGCGCAACAGACCATAAAAGCAGCGGACGATGATACTCCCGCCTCAATCGGCACATTGCCTGAAAATAATATGTCCGCACCAGGGATGTCGCCTTTTTCTGAAAGAAGCCATGCAGTTCCGACCAGGCCATCATGCCAGTTGCCGGCCTTTTCTTTCTCTCCGGGGACAAATTCTCTTTGTCCTGGAAAGTCCAAACTGGCGGCACGGATCGCCCTATCTTCTCGAAATTTTGCCAATGCCATAATTTTTTTATCGATGGCTATAGGCATCACCCATCCGTCAGAATAATCGGTGTGCTCGCCAATCAGATTGACCCTTCCAGGCGCCCATGCGCCACATGTCGGAATTGTCCCGTATAACTCCTTGAAAGAATTGAATGCATTATCCAACATGATTTGAGTTTCATAATCCATGACGCTCAATCCTCTTCAGGCGCCGCATACTCGAGAAGTTCCCTGGCTTTTTCTTCGGGCTGGGAATCGTTTATGAAGAGGCCTGCTCCGGTCTCACAACCTGCTCTGAATTTTAATTTTGTACGGCTTCGATGAACCGGATAAAATTCGACATGGAAATGATAAAAGGGTTCTTTTTCCAGCCCTTTGGGTGCTTGGTGCATGGCCATCATATAAGGAAATCTGAAACCATAAAACGCGTGATAAGTTCGCAATACCCTACGAAGAATGGATGCAAACCCTGCCGTCTCCTTTTGAGTAAGTTCGGCGATATTGGTCACATGCCGCTTCGGAATCATATGCACTTCATAAGGCCATTTGGCGGCATAAGGGACAAATACGGCGAATGTTTTGCTGTCAAGCACTCTGTACGTCTTGGACTTTTCGTCTTCTTTCAAGAGATCACAAAAGATGCATCGCCCTGCTTTTTTAAAATATTTTCTGCTATTTGCAATTTCAGCGGCAGGAATCGGCGGGACAAATGGAAAAGAGTAAATCTGACCGTGCGGATGCGGCATTGTTACTCCGATTTCTTCTCCGTTGTTTTCAAAAATAAAAACGTACTTGACCTTAGGATAGGCCATTAATTCAAGAAATCGTTTTTGCCAAAGCTTGACCAATTTGATGATGTGTTCGATTTCCAGTTCCATCAAGTGTGTTTTATGATCCGGGTGATACAGCACCACATCGCAAAACCCAAAGGACTTTCTGACCTTGTGAAGTTCGTCGCCCTTGATATCAGGCTCCGGAGGCGGAGTGGCAAAAGTCGGAAAATCGTTTGGATAGATATGTACATCATAATTATCCGGAACTCGTCCGGATCCCGGACAAAATGGGCACCAATTGCTCGGCATCTGAGGTCGATCCATTCGGTGTGTGGCAGTCGCCACCCATTCTCCGGTAACAGGATCAAAGCGAAGTTCGCTCATATTTTCCTCCACGAAATTTTGTAATATGAATCCCCTTTTTTTAATTATTGAAGCTGAGCCAACAATCGATCATACAGAGGCGCAAAAAACGATGACGACTGATGCCCATAAAAGTTCATCAGATTTTCATAAGTCATCATCATGAAAAAACCAGGGCCTGAGACAGGTTGGTAATCTTGAGGCCGATGAATATACCCCAGGTAATCAAGCGCCTGCCCGACTGCCATGCAATATTTAAATCCTTGGCTTTGAGCTTTCTGTTTCATATCCAAGGCCAAACCGACCCCAAGATCCGATGGATGGAAAAATATCATGCCTTCTCCGATCCGAACTCCCGCCATGACTGCTTTGGCCGGCATTACATCATCTTTAAGATGTACAGACAATTTTTCCAACAAAGGGGCAAAAATTTTCAGAGCGATTTTCGGCATTCCCGCCGGAAACGGATTCAAAGCAATTTCCGGCAATTCTCCTGTCTCTTCGTAAAATTTTAGCACATCAGTCGTAGTTGAAATTTCTGCTGAAGCGATCGCCATTGCCAATCTTGCGGCCAATGATTTCAAATGCAATGTAGTATCTGAAAGAAGAGCCTTATTAAAATCAACCGTGCTTCCACCTACTGCCCCTGCGGCCAATGCCGCCTGATCAAAACCATAGTTTTTCATTTGAGCAGCAAATTCGCCCGGATAATCTGCGGACATTGTAAATGCCTCATGCTCAGCGACAACTACGGGATGGCCTGAAAGCGCGGTTAAAAGCCCTCTTTTATCTTTCCGCTGAATAACCAGAAAAGGCATTTTGTCATCAACCGGGCCAAAGGCAATGCGTCGGTTTTCCACGAGCCCGGATACGTTGGCAATGCCCCATTTGAGTTCTGCCTGTGCAAGATCTTCAATGGCAAGCGCCGCGGCCTTTGCGATTCCATCGGCAAAAAAATCAAATACCCATTGTTGATAATGGCCCATGAATTTAACAGCGACTCGATTATCCCAATATGATCCAGGTCCCGAGTGGTTATGGGTTCCTGTAGGAATCAAGAGTACATCCGGGTGTCCCAACTCCTGCAATCTTTTGCTCGCTTCAGCTCTAAGGTATCGGCTGATTAACAGCAAATCGGTTATGACAATAGCAACTTTTTTTCCTGATTCATCGGCAAAAGCAAAGCCTTTGGCATATATCGGATCTCGAATTTTTTCCGCCATGCGAAATTTATCTGCATATCCGGCCAACGGCACGAGTTTTGACGGCGTAATATCAACTTGAACAAAGCCTGCTTTCATGGCGTCTCCTTTTCAAAAAGGACTGATTGCAACATTGTATTCACAATAGATGGCAGTCAATGACTTCATTTCTACAATAAGACGATTCCAGTAAGCAAATTATTGCGACCTGAAGGTTATCCCTTTATCCACAATTTATTTTTCGTGTTTTCACTATCTGTTGACAAATACCGAGGTAAAAGCTATGCAAAAAGTGACCGAATCCCAATAGTTAGGAGGCAAATGATGTACTATTTCGTCACAACTGACGACCTGGGAGGAATCGTAAAGTTTCCATTAATCAAACCGGATACCAATGTCGGAAGGTTGCAGGAAAACGACATCGTCCTCTCCGATCCCGAAGTTTCGCGGCAGCATATGGTTATTAAACTTCGAAACAACCGCGTGTGGATTCGTGACTTGGATTCCGACAACGGCGTGTTCGTGAATAATGAACGAATCAACGGCGTCAGATGGCTTAACCCGAGTGATGAGATCATTATCGGGTCCAATCAATTAAAGCTCGAACAAGCTCCTGACGAGGACGAGATTCCTTCTATAACATTGGCGATATCCAAAGAAGAAGCGAAGGAAATTTACGAATCCACTCTTTCATTGCAATCTCTTCCCTCGGATGCAGATATAGATGAACAGACGATTCAAATGGGCCGGCAAGACATTATGGGAAAACTCTATCATAAAAAAATCGGCGTACTGTCCTTGCCTCGACTTGAAGTATTTGAAGGGACTTCTGTCGTGCGGCGTTATCTGATTCCGGAAGGAGAATTTACACTCGGTCGAGCTGATGAAAACAATATTAAAATATCAGATCCGGCTGTCAGCAGCTTGCATGCTTCAATCGTTCGCCTAGGGGGCCGTTATCAATTATTTGATAAAAACAGCAAGAACGGCTCCAAAGTTAATGGCGAGTTTGTAAAATCCATCTTCCTTCAACACAATGATATCATTGAGATAGGCGGGACCAGGCTTCAATTTGTATTGCCAAAACAAATCAAAGCGCCAACAGAAAAACCGACTCCGAGACCGACATCATTGATTACTCCGACACCGGAAGCCATAGAAGCAGTTCCGTCAAAAGAAATCACAGTACAAGCAAAACCTAAAGTCCCTACATATCTTTGGATAATTTTAGGCGTTCTTTGCGTTATTCTAATAGTAGTTCTGATGATGATCCTGTTTTCAGAATGATTTGCCGGAAGACATCATCAACAAATCATCGACTTTTGCAATGAGCACTCCACAGCCGGTAAACACGGCAAGCAACGATTTATCTTCGCTTAAATTAATGCCTCTTGACAGAGGGTAAACCCGAAATTGTCCAAGTCGTTTGCCGGAGGACATTCGCAACACTTGCAAGGTTTTATCAAAATAATTGACTACAAACATTACATCTCGGTCGGGTAAAAGCTCCAAATCTCTTACCCCTCTTCCCGCTTTATATCTGGCTTTGATTTTTAATTTTTCAGGATCTACTAAAACAACCTCTTGTTGAAGAGGCAAAAGAACAAAAACCGTTCCATCCGGTGCGATTTTAACTTGCATTTGGCAAAAACCGACTTTCACAATTGCATCGACTTTATGTGTGGGCGCATCGATGCGCGCGATCGATGATCCGAGATAGTATGAAACCCATATTTTTTTTCGTGAATAATCAGCTGCCATTGAATAGGTAATTTTGGGAGGAAGCTTGATAATATCTATAAGATCTCCGGAAGTATATTTTGTGACCATAATATTCTTAGATCTTTCGCACAAAGTAAATAATTCATCTCCCACCACCAACGATTCGATTGCATTCGTGCACTCATCGCCAAGCAGGATTTTCCGCTTCTTTTTAGCCTGGACTTCCAGTAAATAAACAGATTCTTGATTGCCAAAATGCCCGTAATCCGGGGCTATCACCTGTCCGTCAGGAGCAAAGTTCATTCGCTGGCATCGATAAATCGGCAATCGCCATAATTCGCGGCCTGAGGGCAACAATTTCACCGCCACTCCTTGGTTTGTTCCATAACCGGCGATAACTGCGAAGGGATCTTTTAACAGCAGACCATCATATGCTTGGGTCTCTGTATCCACACGATGAAAAATCGGATCGATATTTTTGGGATCACACGAACCGAACTCATCAGAGAAGAGCAATCCTCTGTTGGTCATATAAATTACAAAGCCGATGACACAGACAATAATTGCAGCTCTTGCCGCAGCTATGATTAAACCGGAAAAATGTGCAGCGACAAAAAAGGCAACGAGAAAGGAAAATAGCATAAATGGCCAAGCCCAACCCCGGAGATAACTGTATGTGCTTAATGTAAAACTAGGGTCGCAAAGGCAAAGCCAAAGCAAAAGCCATGACATTAGATGAGAGCGTCGTTTGTATAAAACCCGATATATTCCGCAAGCGATGAGAACGACAATCGTACCGATGTCGGCGAACCAATAAGGGAAAATGAATGAGTGCTGTGCAATCAAAGCTAAATAGGTGATAAGCGGCAATCCGAACAAAATTCGAACAGCATCACCACCGCGAGATGTTTTAAGAGGTTCAGGAGAATTAGCTCTTTGGACCAAGAATTTAATAGCCAATTTATTTGGTCCTCAACAAATCATCGACCGAAGCTTTTAATATTCCGCATCCTGTGAATACGGCAATAAATTTTCCATCGGAACTGATGGCAATGCCTCTCGATAATCGCGCTGTATTGTGCCTTGCAAGCCTTTTCCCATCAGAAAGACGAAGGATATCGAGAGTGCTGTCATAATAATTCAATGCAAATAAAAGATCTCTTGACGGAATAATTTCAATATCGCGGACCCCAAGACCGACTTTATATTTTTGCACAATTTTCAGTGTTACGGGATTAATGGCAGCTACTTCGCTTCTAATAGGCAAGGCAACATAAACTTTGTCCCCAGGAATTACTTTGACTTGAAATTGGGAAAAACCGACGTGGACGATTCCATCCACTTTTTTCGTTTTTGCATCAACGCGGACCAAATCAGAACTGTACCAAAAAGAAACCCATATTTTCCCTCTTATTGGGTCTGATCCAACAGAATATGCGTTTTTTCCGGGTAATGGGATAACATCAGAAGGCATGCCGTCCGAATACTTTAATACTGATAATGAATTGGTCATTTCACAAACGACATATGCGTCATCGTCGACAATCGCTGCTTCAAAAGCATTAGTACATCCCTGGAGTTGAAAAGTTTTTTGAGTCTGTCCCCACTGATCAAGCACTTCCAAACTTTCATTTTTTCCCCATCGCCCCCAAGCTGCCGATAGAATGTGGCCATCCGGCGCTAACGTGATTCTTTGGCTTCCCAATAATCTTCTTTTGAATAGAATCTCTCCCTTTTCAAGAGAAATTATTTTTAAACCTTCGCCTTCCCCATAGACGGCCATGACGCGTGAAGGTTTGTCCAAAATTAGACCATCGTACGGCCCTTTTTCTTTATCAATAAAAGTAAAACATTTTGATGTTTTTAAGTTATGGCAGAGGCCAAAGAGATTGGAAAACCATAAGTCACGATTCACTTGCAGCAATAAAATTCCGACTATTGAAAAAACTATCAGCGATCTAGCCACGGCAAGAGGCCATTTTGACCAACGCATAAAAAACCAAGTTCCTGCTGTGAAACCGATTCCCAGAACGATTAAGCCCCATGTTCTCAGATAGCTGAATCCGCCGGCGGCAATGATCCAATTCACCAAACTCAGCCAGGCGGCGGACCAACTGATTACATGCGCTCTTTTCTGATAAATTATTCGATAAATTGCGCAAGAAATAAGGATGGCGATCATTCCCGCTTCGCCGACCCAAACCGGCGATGCGAATCCGTTGTGCGATACGAAAAGAAGGAAGACGATATAAGGAAGACCTAATAAAATCTGCAAAAAATAATACAACCACGTAGGTGTGGGCGAATCTGTTTGTTTTATATATTCTTTCTTCGAATCAATGCCTTCAATTTCATTCACAAAAAATGCCTATAACGAATAATTATTCTTCAACCCGTGGTCGCCAAATTTTGCGCCATTTGAAAATGATTTCCATCCGGATCAATAAAACCTGCAAATGTTTTTCCATTCGGCAAAGAAATTTTTCCGGTCACGAAAATGACTCCCCGCGTTGTAAGCTCTTTGATAGCCTCATCAAGATCATGGACAAAAAAGCATATTGTCGCTCCCCCTGCCGTAGGCACTTCATCCAATTCAGGGAAATGATATATAGCCAAAGTCATCCCGGTTCCCGGAAGGTTAAACTCCGCCCAATCTCTATTCGGATTCACTATGATCATGTTTAATTCAAGAGTCTCTTTATAAAATTTAATCGCTCGTTGCATGTCCGTAACCGCCACCCAAACCAGCATATTAGGTGAATATGGAAGTAAAGCATTTCCAGTCCGGTCCACGGCTCCTCCCTCTGCGATCAATTATCAAAATGTATCTTTATCGAAATGCAATCTCCGGCGCAAGCGCGCCTATACGTATTTTAATATGAATTAGATAAGGGCAACGACAAAACGGATCCCGGCGAAAAATAGTTCGACACCGTAATATAGTTCTCGCCTGCTTCTACTACTACTTGACCATCTCGATCCGTCCGAAAAAGCGGAATTCCTGCTATATCATACCGGTTGATTACTTCAGGGGACGGATGCTTGTACATATTATATCGACCGACCGAAATGATAGCTACTTGAGGAGCAACCGCATTGATAAACTCTTGTGTCGATGAAGAATGACTTCCATGATGCGGCACCATCAGCACCTGGCTTGAAATATTTTTATATTTGCTGATAACCTCATGCTCGGCCATCTTTTGAGCGTCTGCCGGCAAAAATATACGAAATTTTCCATATTCCGCCAAAATGACAAGGCTCTGATCATTGCCGGAAGCTACTCCAAAAGGTCCCAAGCCATCCCGTGCTTCTGGCGGAGGATGAAGGAAAGACAATGATATGGCACCCAAATCCATATCTTTTGAATTGCGATCCACGACCAGTATCGGAATATTTTTATTTTTTACTGACGAAACCAGTTGTTCATACCCTTCAGATTCAAATGCGGGAAGGTCAGGATGAATGAATTTACGCACTTTAAAGTTATTAATGATGTATATAAGACCGCCATAATGATCCGGATGCGGATGCGTGCAGATAACCATATCCAATGATGTGATGCCTTTTTTCCATAAATATTTTGCCACCACACTTTCCCCGATATCTATTTTCGAGTTGCCATATGATCCACCACCGTCGATTAATGCTCTCGCTCCGCTTTTCTCTTCAAGAAGAATAGATTGCCCCTGGCCGACATCGATAACGACCATCCTGGCATAATCAGGATTATGTGGCCGGATATCCCAAACAATAAATAATACAGCGCCAATAGAAACGACGATCGCAGGAAATCTGTAAAATCGTTTTCTAATTGCCAGTGCGATAAGAAGAATAGCTGCGTTCCAAATTATCATTGATGCGACGCTCGGTGTCGGAATACGGATAGCAAGAAAATCGATCTTTGAAATTGGAATCAACAGAGCGGTTAACGCATTAATTGCCAAAGCAGAAATTTTAAGGGCTAGTTGCCCGACAACTGGAATCAGAACACTTATTAAGGCGCCAAATAGTCCGAATGGAAGAATAATGATATTGAAAATCGGGACTGCAATAAGATTGACCGGCACTGTGAGCAATGAAATCAAATTAAAATGATATGATATCCAAGGCATGGTTACCAGCCATGCGCCTCCCGCTGAACTGACACCAAGAATTAACCAAGCTATAATAGATTCCTTGACATTAGATTGTGTCAATTTTTCCAAGGGATCGATTTCTCTTCCAGAGTACCATCTTATGATCGGAGCCGTGAATATAACGATTCCCAGCACTGCAATGAAACTGAGTTGAAAGCTTGCGTGAAATATTGATGAAGGATCGATGAAGAGAATCGCTATACAAGCCAATGCTATCGCCGATAAGATATCTCTTGGCCTCCCTATGATCAGTGCGACAAGATAAGCTGTGGCCATTATCGATGCGCGCAATACCGAGGTCGAATTGCCGGCTAATTCTGCATAAAACCATGTGGCAGGGATAGCTAAGACGGCGGCGACTTTGGTTCCATGAACAGCAAGAAGCAACTTTGGAAAATGATTGATTATCATGGAACATAGCCAGAATGCAAAAGCCGCTATCACTCCTACGTGAATTCCGGAAACAGCCAATAAATGGGCTGTTCCGGTTTTTCTGAAAGCATCCCATATGGCAGGGGCAATCTGTCCGCTTTCTCCCAGAACAATGGCTCGCACTACTTCCGATGCTGGATATTGGGTGCTTGTCAGAATTAAAAAGCGAATTTTATTCCTAAAGTCATCGAACAAGAAAACGCTTCCAGATGCACTTTCCAATATCTCAAATTTAGATTTTGCCCTTATATATGCTGTAGCAAAAATTCCCTCGGTTCTTAAGAACCAAGCTGAGGGAACAGCCCCAGGATTGCCTCGAGACCTTGGCTTCTCAAGTTCGGCAATGATTTTTACACGATCACCGCGCCTCGGCTGATCGAAAATATTGGATAGAGTGACACGCACTTTGCCTTCTACCGGAATAAATTCGTTCTGGTGCAACTCTAATTCTTTGGCATCGATATCGACTGAGACACGATTTTCACCGACTCTTTCTGATTTCGATACGGTTCCGACAAGATCAACCTCGCCACGGTCGGTATAAAAAGCGACATGAGTATGATCAGGAACAAAAAATTCTATCCGCGCCATTCCTCGCCAACCAGCGATTGCAAACCCCAAAATCAGAATGGCCGTCAGATACTTCTTTCTCCGACTAAACAACATCGCAAAAAAAATTACTGCTATTAAAAGAATTATTATTTCGGGAACTGGAAAAGGCGCTGGAATGTAATGGCCGAGTAGCACACCCAGAATCATTCCAATTGCGAAGATTATGAGAGGCCGTGTTCTCATTGCCGCCTATTATCAAAAGAAATCAGATATTGCTTTAAATCTTGTGCGAGGTTTTCTTTTATCCCTGCCACTTTCGCGATTTCTTTAATATCGGCTTTAATCAATCTGGCGACGCTTCCGAAATGAGTTAATAGAACGTTTCTCCTTTTTGCGCCGATTCCGGGAAATTCATCTAATATAGATTTTTTCAAGCGTCCGGAACGCAGTTTTCGATGATATTCCAAAGCAAATCGATGAGCTTCGTCACGGATTTTCTGCAGCAAAAATAAAACAGAACTTCCTGGCGCAAACGAAACCGGGTTAGCTCGATCAGGTAAGTAAACAATATCCTCAACCGATTTGGAGCCATGTATTTTTTTTCCACTCTCATCACGGACCTTCGTTATGGCCGCCAAATCCATATCGGTAATATTTAGTTCTTGAATGATTTTCTGAGCAATGTTCAAATGGCCTTTGCCGCCATCTACAATCAATAAATCGGGATGAATATCTGCGGCGCCGGTGCCGGAAAATCTGCGAGCCAGCACTTCGCGCATCATTGCATAGTCATCGATTTTATCTACAGTCCTGATCTTGTATTTCCGATATCCGGTTTTTTCCGGTTCGCCGTCAACAAAAGTAATTCTGCTGCCTACCGCGGTAATTCCCGACGTTTCTGAAATATCATAACATTCTATCCGATGTGGAATTTTAGTAAGATGTAATTTTGTCGCTACGGCTTCGAGCAATTTGAACGGCTCGGCAAGATCCTTTTTTCTCAAAGCAAGAATTGATGCGGCATTTTCCGTCGCCAGATTCGCCAACTCTCTGGGCCTTCCTCTTTGTCCCTGATACAAATCGACTCTGTGCCCGGCCTTTTCCGTTAACCAGTCTGATAATAGCTCGACATCATCATCCAATATCCTGTCAACGATCACCTCATTCGGAATCGGCACTTCGCCTGAATAATATTGAATGACTGATTCCACGATGATATCGGAATCAGATATTTCCAATCCAGTCAGAGGATATGTCCGTTTGCCGATTATATGACCGGTGCGCACATGAATTAAAGCCAGAACACCCGCGGATCCCTCGCGAGCCAGCGCAAAAACATCTCGATCCATCATATCCAAGTCAGTGACCACTTGCTTCGAAATGGTTCTGTCCATCGCCATTGCCAGATCTCTATAAAAAGCAGCTTCTTCGAATTTCAACTCTATAGCCGCCTTCTCCATTGAACGGGTCACTTCATTTTTTAATTCTTGAAATTTTCCTTCAAGGAACCTACGAACTTGCGCAACTGCATTTTTGTACGCTGCCCTATCGGCCAAGCCACAACAAGGCGCATTGCACCGCCCAATTTGATATTGGATGCACGGCCTTTTACGATGGGCGAAAACCTGATTTTTGCATTTACGCAAACAAAAATGAGTATTGATGAACTTCACTGTCTGTTTAACGGCTGCGCTATCAGAATAAGGGCCGAAATGTAATGCTCCTTTTTCTACTTTTCGCACCAGCAACAACCTGGGCCATTCTTCATTAATCGTTAATCGGATTAAAAAGTAGTTTTTGTCATCGCGAAGCAGGATGTTATATTTCGGATGATGTTTTTTGATTAGAATATTTTCCAGCAGTAATGCTTCCTTCTCTGAAGGCGTGATGATCCAATCGAAATCGTATATACGATTGACGAGCAAGCGCGTTTTGACTTCTTTTGAGTCAACCGATGTAAAGTAGCTTCGCACCCGATGTTTTAGAACTCTTGCTTTTCCGATATATATAATCCGACCCGGCGAATCCTTCATGATATAAACGCCCGGCGAATCAGGAAGGTGAGCCAATTTTTCCTTTATTGATATCGGCTTATCTTCCGTCATTTTATTTTGGATTAGGAATTACGCAGACAAATACCAAATGCTTTTCCGATGTGTTCCGTATCTGGTGTTCGGCATTCGGTGGGATAAACGCGATATACCCTGAGCTTACGGGAACTGACGCGCCTTCTAAAAAAATCTCTCCAATTCCTTCATAAATGAATATCTCGTGTTCATTTTGATGAGAATGAAGAGGCGAATGGCCAAAGGGTTCTATAGTAAAAACCCTCATAATGAAATTAGGGGCCCCATGCTCAGGACCAACCGCAATCCGAATGGTCACACCTTGGGCTTTTTCATCTCTTACCCGCTGCTCTTCTATGTCTTTGTAAGATAAAATATGCATTTTTGACTCCTGGAACGATAATTGATGCTATTATTTTCCCAAATTAAAGCAAATAATTTTGTCGTAAATAATTTTGCCGTACATATACAAAAATAATAGCTTAATATATTTTGCATCAACAATATTTAACTTTTCGATTGGGAGGTGATCCGTGTCCCAATTTAGCACCGCAAGCCCTAAGCAATTCGTAAAAGATATTTCTGAAGGATACATCTTAATTACACAAGGAAATTTAAGAAGATTTTCAGAGCCGGAACTGAAATTACTATTAGACAATCTTACCATTGTCGAAAGAGAAATCCGCGGAGAGCAATATCCTGAAACCGATTTCGAAAATATTAAAAAGAAAAACCAACGACTCCAGCGGATTTATCGCACAAATATGATAGTCAGGGGTTTTATCAAACATCGACGCATGCATCTTGAATAATTCGCTAATTCTTTTCTTTTCTTCGCAAAATTCTGTATTTTTTTATAAGCAGCGGCAGATGAGTTTTTCTCCATTCGGCGGCAAAAATATGACCCGGATATTTTTTTTCGGCCTTTCTCATTTCTTTTGAATGAAATACATTTCGATCATTATCTTTTGAAGCGCCGTGCTTCCAGTGAAGAATTTCGTGAAATATGACGTCCTCAATGATTTCTTGCGGCACATCGGGGTTATCCAAAATCGGATGAATTCTAATGATTTGAGAATCGAATTCGTAGCTGCCCATCCTGACGACATATTTGGGCATAGTTCGTTTTCCCCAGCATATATGCGCTGAGCATTCTCCATTGAAATATGTCTGATTGATATAATTAAAAAGGGCTTCTAAATCATAACAAACACCCTTGACGCTGAGGCGCAGATAACTTTCCCTTTTTGACGATTTGATTTCTTCGCATCGTCGCAGAGCATATGAATGCAAAATTCTCGCATATTTCTCCTTTGGTTTTGCACAAAATGATGCGAGAGCCAATAAAATATCTTGTGGAGCGTCCGTAAAATAGTTGGGGACCTTTACTTCAAGTCCTGCTTTCCCCCTTTTAATTGACACTACGCGCAATTTGTTACTAGTAAGCGAACACGTAACGGAGGTTCCGATTAATCTTGTTAATTTGCTTCCCAACTCTTCGGCAGTCATTGTTTTTTAAATTCCAACATCGGGAGTTTGATTCTATTTTCTTTCGCCACGGCAATCGCTTTCTCATAGCCCGCGTCAGCATGTCTCAATATTCCAAGAGCAGGATCGCAAGTTAAAACACGCTGAAGTCTTTCAGAGCATCTTTCGGTTCCATCTGCAACAATCACCATTCCGGCATGCAATGAATATCCGATCCCCACACCGCCGCCATGATGAAAGCTCACCCAGCTTGCGCCGCAGGCGGTATTTGCAAACGCATTCAGCAAAGGCCAGTCTGCTATTGCATCGCTGCCGTCAAGCATTCCCTCTGTTTCTCTGTTGGGCGAGGCCACTGATCCGCTATCCAGATGATCGCGGCCGATGACAATGGGCGCTTCGACCCGTCCATCAGCGACCATTTCATTTAACAGTTGTCCGGCTTGTTCGCGTTCGCCATATCCGAGCCAGCAAATTCTGGCCGGAAGTCCTTGGAATATTACCTTTTCCGAGGCCATCCGAATCCAACGGTTCAAACCGTCATTATTCGGAAAAAGTTTTGTTATTGCCTCATCGATGGCATGAATGTCCGCTGGTTTTCCGGATAAGGCGACCCAGCGGAAAGGTCCTTTTCCCTCACAAAATAAAGGGCGAATATATGCCGGAACGAAGCCTGGAAATGCAAATGCATCCTTCACTCCTTGCTGATAAGCGACGTTTCGAATATTGTTGCCGTAATCAAATACATGAGAACCGGCTTTCATGAAATCCAACATGGCTTGAACATGCACCGCTATCGTTTCTCTCGCACGACGCTCATACTCATCTGGATTCTCTTTGCGGAGGAGAAGTGCCGACTCCAAGCTCATGCCTGCCGGAACATAACCGTTTCTTGTATCGTGCGCTGACGTTTGATCCGTGACCAAGCTGGGAACTAAGCCGCGTTTGAATATTTCAGGAAAAAGTTCTCCGGCATTGCCCACAACTCCTATCGATCGAATCATTCTTTTCGATATGCATTCCTCTAAGCGATTCAATGCGCGATCCAGTGAATCGTATGATTCGTCAAGATAACCGGTCTCAAGGCGCCGCCGTATATGTGACGGATCGACCTCGATAAAAATTCCGGATATTTCCGCCATACTGGCTGCTAAAGGTTGAGCTCCTCCCATTCCTCCAAGTCCTGCGGATAGTATCCATTTTCCAGATAAGTCGTTGTGAAAATGTGCGGACAAAGCTTGGGAAAATGTCTCATAAGTTCCTTGCAAAATCCCTTGCGTCCCAATATAGATCCAGCTTCCTGCGGTCATCTGGCCGTACATGATCAGTCCAAGTTGTTCCAGCTTTCGAAAAGTTTCCCAATTTGCCCATTTTCCGACCAGATTCGAATTCGCAATGAGAACCCTTGGGGCGTCTTCATGGGTTTTGATGATACCGACCGGTTTACCCGATTGAACCAGCAACGTTTCGTCAGATTCCAATTCCTGAAGTTCGCGAATTAGAACATGATAACACTGTAAATTCCTTGCAGCCTTTCCAGCGCCGCCATATACAACCAGTTGATCAGGATTTTCGGCAACCTCTTTATCAAGATTATTCATCAGCATTCGAAGGGCGGCTTCTTGGATCCAGCCCTTGGCATGAAGTTCGCGGCCAACGGGTGCGGGAACGCCAGGAACCGGATCAATAATTCGCATGAAGAGCCCTCACTTCACCATGCACCAAAATTGCCTCAATCGGGTGATCAATAATATCGGAATTGATTTTATAATAGCAAACGACATGTGCAAGTGACTTTTAATGAATCACATATAAAAAAATAAATTTAAATTTTGAAGATCACAGGTCAATAAGATAGAGTAAAGTCAGTTTTTTCCCTTGACTTTGAACGGGGATAGCGATTAGATTTAAACGCCAATGATAAGAATTATGAAGAGAAATGATAGGCTGGTTGTTATTTATTCTCCGGCCATTAATGTGAGTTAGCACTTAATAACTGAAAGATTTTACTGAAAAAGGAAGAGGAAACGATATGGAGACATTAGCACACATTTTCCGCACCGGTGGCCCTTTTATGTACGTCAATGTGGTTGTATCCATAATCGCCATCGCAATGATTATCGATCGTGTGATAGCAATCTTTTTCAAGTACCGCATCAATGCCGAAGCTTTCATGCGTACAGTAATAAAATTAGTTGATAATAATAATATAGACCGTGCGGTAAAAGTTTGTGAAGATTATCGGAATGCCGCCGTTGCCAGAGTTTCCAGGGCCGGTCTTTTAAAAGCAAATCGAGGCGAAATGGAAATCTCAACAGCCGTCGATGAAGAGCTCATGCGTTGTACACCTATGTTGGAAAAACGGATCGCATCTTTGTGGGCTGTTGCGAATATTGCAACTCTGATTGGATTGCTTGGAACAATCACAGGTCTGATTCGATCATTTAGCGCTTTGGCCTCCGTCAGCCCCGAGCAAAAAGCGACATTTTTGGCTCGAGGTATTTCTGAAGCTTTGAACAATACGGCATTCGGACTTTCTATCGCTGTTACATGTATGGTTGGTCATTTAATTCTATCAGGCGCCAGTAAAAATATGATGGCGGATTTGGAAATCAGCGCTGTGTCTTTGGAAAACTATTTGATTTTGCGTCAAAGATCCGGAGTAAAATAAAGGGGCATTTCTCCAATCTAAATTAGGAGAAGTAAAGATGCTGAAGAAAAAGAAAGGGCCCCTGGCACCGCCACCTCCACCGTCCGAGCGGGATACAGCCGCAATTCTGACCAGAAGAGCGAAACGGAAAATCCCGGAATATCACGCCTTAGAAGAAATCAACTTAGTGCCATACCTGGATGTCATGGTAAATCTAATCATCTTCATATTGGTTACGATCAGCACTGTTTTGCCGCTCGGAATATTGAGCGTTTATCCTCCTGCATCCGGAGCGGGAAAGACAGATACTGAGGAAGATAAACCCAAACCCGAAGATAAACCTCATTTAAACTTTACTGTTTTTATCAACAGAGATGGTTTTACCATTGCTGGAACAGGTGCTGTACTTCCCCCTATTCCTAAAAAAGGGACTGGGGAATACGATTATCCAGCTTTAGCTCAAAAAGCCCTTGAAATCAAAGATACGTATCCGGAAGAGAATAAAGTAATTATCGCAGCCGAACCGGATATCAAATATGACATTTTAATCAAAGTAATGGATACCTTACGAAATAAAGGGGATAAGCTTCTGTTTTATAATGTTTTGCTATCTCCGGGTATTATCGGAGGATAGGGAAAGTCAGGGATTATTAATAAGGAAATTTATTAATGGCTGATGATCGGACAATTAAATATTCACCGGATGAAGGCCCTGATATTATAACTGCATTACGCCTGATAAAGCGGAAGCGACGTAAAGTTAATAAAGCCAAACAGGCCGCAGACGAGATCACATATTTAAATATTGTCGCCATGATGGACATGATGACCATCATTCTAGTTTTTTTGCTGAAAAGTGTTTCTTTCTCAGCCGTAGCGATATCCGGCACTGAGGCTTTGACATTGCCTTACTCTTCGACGCAAGAACAGGTCATGGAAGCCGTTAAAGTCTTTGTAACGAAAAATGAAATCGTTG
>Ga0315282_10006386_pt1 | contig 19749 bp, 15 predicted proteins | sample YL17G07_20_MG_FD_203693 | JGI IMG/M metagenome (GOLD analysis project Ga0315282, IMG submission 203693) | Sediment microbial communities from Yellowstone Lake, YNP, Wyoming, USA - YL17G07_20 | ecosystem: Environmental > Aquatic > Freshwater > Lake > Sediment | place: USA: Wyoming | collected... | reverse complement strand
TCTACGTATTCATTCGAGATATGAAAATCAATTTGGGCTGTCTCAACAGGGAATGGGAGGTGGTCCTTAATTTCCCAACGAACAGCCTCTTTCAATTCAGCCTTGGGGAGTGAAGGAACGGAGATTCTCTTGATCTGGACCCCTGAGCCTGAAACAGTGAGCCTCACCTTTTTTGTTTTAAGTCCCACTTCCTTAACGACGGCCTTAAGAATTTCGGAAAGGGTGCTCGCATCCTCTCTGTCGCTGTTAGGAGGAATTTCCTTTATCCCTAAGCAGGTCAGGAAAGGTCCCTTGGAGGTCATCTTCAGACCCACTAATTTAATGGAATGAGAACCAATATCTAAACCGATCATTTCTGACATGTCACATATGCCCCTTTTATTTCGTAGCGATGCCATTTACTGGCATCGATTTCGTTGGCTCAAATTAAAGAAGTTATAATCCATCTCCTGCCGAATCAAGATTAAAGGTGAAAGCATCTCCTGTGCCTAAAGTACCCGTATAAAAAGTGATAGTAATGTTACTGTTCGTTCCCAAATTGTTACTCCAGTAGATATATACACTGGTTGAGGCACTTGGTGGGGTCGGGGAAATTACGTAGCTGTTACCGTTTCGGTTAAAATTGACGGGCGGACTACCATTTACATAAGCTCCGGTATACCTTCGATCTCCTCCTCCAGTTCCATTGAAATAGATGTCTGAGATGGTTCTGTTATTTTGCGCTGTCCAGGAGGCGGAAAAAGAGAGTAGCGTAACATCAGGTACCCTTACATTTATGATATAGAATTGAGCCCTTCGAGTACCCGTGGTCCAAGCCGGCGCCGGAGTAGTAAACACAAGCCTGAGAAAATCGCTGAAGTTGGAAATACTGACGACTCTCATTTCGCTGGAACCAGTGACCTGCCCAGTCGAGGTCAAAATATCTCCCACTGCATTATTATAAGCGAGGGTAAATCCTCCATTCCCCAGGGTCCGCGAAATGCCATTCAGACGATTGATGTCAAAGACACCGCTATCCGTATTACCTCTCCAACCTTGATCTGAGGCGTAGCGGATGGCAAACTCAACTCCAGACTGCGCGATGAAATGGGCCTGACTGGAATAGATTGGAAACCTGACAGATTTCTGTTTTGTGGGGATCAGATAAGAGAAGACGTATCCGATCGTGATCATTAAGAGCATGGCAATGACCAGGAAGATGACCGATATTCCTCTTGAATTCATCAACGCGACAGCTTTCAAGGGTTGATCACCTCTCGCCAGGAGGCAAAGTTACCTCCAGAATCCTGTATCCTAAAATTCTTATAAGTGGGCGGGGAGCCGAGATCCTCCGATAGATTTTTAGGATAAATCTTTGTCTGCAAAGTCACATTTTCACCGGTTGGGAGAGAAAGGGTGAGTACCATTTTAATTTCATTTTCATCATTCGTTACTGGTGCCCCCCGTGTAACCGTGAACGTAGAAACATTTTCAGCTAAGGTACTGGTGGCAGAAGGTGACGTCTTTACCTTTTCAAGATTGGCCCCGGTCAACTGAAATGTGATATTTTCAGACGCACTATCCTGAGCGGTTGCATTGGTTCTTATAACTGTAATCAAACTGCCAGATCCACCGGCTGCTGGAGATGTGATACTGTTTGCATCCCGAATATCCCTACACATCCTCTCCAATGCCAACTTTCCCTCATCGAAAAGAGTTTTCTGATTAACGGTCATTGTGTAGATTCTTAGACTGTCGACCAAGAACTTGATAGTAATTGCCGAAGCGATCGATAAGATAACGATCACTACAACCACCTCAATTAAGGTAAAACCTTTAGAAAAGGGTCCAGGGATTCGAGGGTTCATGGGTTCAAGTAATTTCAAATGAGATTGAACAGCTCTCTGTTTCTTAATCCCACTAAATCTTGCTAAAAGTTTGTAGTCTACATTCATTTCACTAGACCCCTTGAGTCCTCGAACCCTGAAACCCTGTCTTTATGGAAAACGTGTAACCATCGAATAGATTTCATATGTGTCGTTCTCTGGATCCTTGAGGCGAACTAAAATCCTTTTATAACCGCGGTCAGTTACAAGGTCGGCATTTGAAAAATTGTTGTCCACATACATAATCTCCCACTGCCACTGATAAGTGGGGATATCTGAATTGGCATACGGGGTGAGAGCAGTCGGATTCAGAGCCGCATTGCCATAATTGAACTTCATAAGCTCTTCCATCTTTTGATGACCAAGATACATTGCTGTTGTTGCCATCTCAGGTTTTCCGCTTTTTTTCACTCCCGTCGCAAAGGGGACCACAATCGCAGGCAGAAGGATACCTGCCATCACAATCAAAACAATGACTTCAATGAGTGTAAAACCACGTGCGTTACCCAAATTCGGAATTCGGAATGCGGAATTCGGAATCATTGCTCCGCAATCTGCAATCCGCGATCCGCAATGTTTCATCATGATATGTTCACCTTCCCTGTATAATTGAGAACACTGATGGTTTTCGTCTGTCCCCCTCCGGAAACTGTCACTGATCCACCCCCTCCAGCTGTTGGCTCCCCTAACGAGTTGAAGGTAATCGTAAAATTGCCACTGATCGTTACCCCGGATGGGAGTCGCCCTGATGGGTCCATGCCCGTGCTCGCTGGGTTGAATGTATAAACGGATGAACCATTCGTGAATGTGACAGTTTTCGAAACCCTATTCGCCATGGCGAATTCCTGGGCATATCGAATATCAGAGGCGATCATATAAGCCGCTCCATCCACCGAAGTCTTTAAAGAGGTTGCGAAGTCAAATTTGGGGATCAAGACAGCAGCCAAAATTCCAACAATGAGCATGACGAGAATAACTTCAACTAGAGTCATGCCCCTCACGCACCTCCCTTGAGGACGGTGTCTCAATGTCGTTGCGAGGGAGTGAAACGACCGAAGCAATCTCACGAGGCATTCATAATTCGGAGATTGCCACGCTCCCTTCAGTCGCTCGCAATGACAAAAAGGGGATCGCGACACAGCCTCTTGAGGTAGAGGGGAGGGCGAATTATTAGTTTTATTGTTCATCATCCATTGTCCATTGTTCATCGTAAGTTACTTAAACAGCGAGGCCATGTTCCACCATGGCAGAAACACAGCCAATGCCAGAAACAGAACAACGATTCCTAAAAAGAGCGTTAAAACAGGTTCAATATAGGTGGTCATTTTTTTTATCGTATTTTCTAGCTCAATATCATAATATTCTGTGGTTCTTACCAACATCTCATCTAATGTCCCCGTAGATTCTCCCACCGCCAGCATCTGAATGACGAGAGGAGTGAACCTTCCACTCTCTCTCATTGACTCAGCCAAAGTTCTTCCTTCTCTTACCTTCCGGCCGATATCTTCGATCGATTGAGAAAGAATAACATTATTGACAGTGGTGGAAGCGATTTCAAGGGTCTGAAGGATAGGAATTCCACTCTTATTTAACATAACAAAAGTATGGGCAAATCGAGACAGGGCAGCGATTAAGAAAAGGCGACCAAACCCTGGGATTCTTATTTTGAGTCTATCCCAGAAGACCCTTCCCTTTTCTGTCCGGATATAGCGTACTAACAGGATCGGGATGAACACAATCGCTGAGAGCACAAGATACCAATAATTTTGAAAGAGATTATTCATCCCAATCATTATTTTTGTCGGCAGGGGGAGTGGGGTATTAAATCGGGCAAAGACTTGTGCAAACCTCGGGATGACAAAAGCGAGCAGGACGAAAAATGCGATGATCACTGAAAAGATGACGATCTTGGGATAACGGGTTGTCTCCTTCACCCTTTGCCGGGTTCTCAATTCCCGATCCGCAAGAGTAACGAAGCGATCAAGAGATTCCCCAAGCTTTCCTGAAGTCTCACCCGCTCGGATCATATTGACATAAACAAGAGGGAAGACATCCGGATATTTGGACATGGCTCCAAAAAGTGTATTCCCCCCTTCAATCTGGAGTCCGATCTCTTCCAGTACCTCTTTAAACCGTTGATTCAGTGTCTGCTCTTTCAGACCCCTTAACCCCGAAAGCAAAGGCAAGCCTGCTTTGTACAAAGTGGAGAACTGCTGACTGAAGACAATCAGTTCTTCTAACTTTACTTTTTGAAATCGTTTCCAAATGTCCGACAGGTTGAGGGAGACTGAAGCCGACTTCTCTTCAATGGCAATAGGAAAGTATCCTGTCTGATAAAGGCGATTCCCTGCCATTTCAACCGTCGGGGCATCAATCGTGCCGGTCATCGCTTTCCCTGATCTATCCCTCACTCGATATTTGACAGTTGGCATCATTCAATTCCATAAGGGTTCCAGGATTCAGGGGTTCATGGGTTCAAGTGCTTAGAATTCCTTAACCCCTTGATTCCTTACCCCCTTGGCCCCGTTCATTTATTCAGATGCGCCTTCACTTTTCTTAACAAATCATCGATCTCAAAGGGTTTGGTGATATACTCATCCGCTCCGGTCTCCATTCCCAGAATCTTGTCCTTCTCCTGAGTTTTGGCCGTCAGCATCAAGATGGGAATATGTTTGTATCTTTCATCAAACTTCAATAAGCGACAGACTTTATAGCCATCCAATTTGGGGAGCATCAAATCGAGGATGATGAGATCTGGCCTCTCTTTTCTGGCCTGGCTCAGGGCGTCCTCGCCGTTATAAGAGACCAGAACATTATATCCCTCAAGCTCGAGGGGGAAACGGACGGTCTCCACTAAATCAACTTCATCATCAACAACCAAAATCTTCTTGGGGCCCATCTCTTAACCTCCTAATCTTTCTTTTGCTTTTCTGAAAAGTTCCCTTTTTGAAAGAGCTTCATCAGGGTAGGTGGCCATCCCCATCTTGATGACCGGTGACCCTTCTCTCCAATTCAGGGCACATTTTTGAATTTCCCCCTCGATCCGTTGACGGACTGCTCCGGCGCCTTTCAGGTCCGCCTCACATAGAACGGTTAGTGTTTTGTCCCTCTCCCGTCTTAATGTGATATCCGCTTTTCTGCAGAGGCACTGTCTTACTTGCTGTTCCAATTGGTTTAATAAGGCCTCCCTGACCTCATGTCTGTCTTCCAATGTTTCAATCAGAAAAAGTGTGAGGGGAGAACGGTTTTCCTGGGCCCGCTGGAATTCCCTGTCTAAAACCGATCGGAAGCGGAGGTCTCTCCTCTCGCCTTTCGATAAGGGGAGGGTGAAGGTGAAAGTGCTTCCCTTCCCGATTTCACTCTCCACCCAGATCGTTCCGTAGTTGGCTTCCACCAATCCTTTTGTGATGGCCAGCCCCAATCCCGTCCCGCTCACGGAGCGGTGAAGGGATCCCTCCACCTGATGAAATTTTTCAAAAATCTTTTCCAGTTGGTCCCCGGGGATTCCAATGCCTGTATCTCTGACAGAGATCGCAAGCCTTCTTTCCCGGGGGTCGAGGGGCTCAGCGGATACGACGATTTCGCCCCCTTCCGGGGTAAATTTGATCGCGTTACCCAAGAGATTCGTCAGGATTTGTTCCACCTTCTCTCGATCTCCGTAGACAGATGGAAGTTGCTGCGGCACCTCCGTTCTGACCTGGATAGACTTTCCGTCGGCCTGGGGTTTGAGTGAAGAGATAACAAATTCGATGGGAAGGCGTACGTCGAGTTCCTCAAATTTTATATCGATTTTTCCGGACTCGATCCTGGAAAGGTCGAGGAGGTTATTCAGGATGTTGGTGAGACGGTTGATATTCCTCTCTGCCATTGAAAGGAATTTGGATTGGTTCTCGTTGATCTCTCCCGTCTTTCCGTTAAGGATCAACTGGACGGCATTCTTAATGGCAGCGAGGGGAGTTCTTAACTCATGGGAAGCGACCGAAACAAACTCAGATTTAATTTCGTCAATTTTTCTCAATTCTTTATTTGCCCTCTCCAATTCAGAGGTGTAGTCTTTGAGACTCACAAAGCGCTGTTTTTCATCCAACACCTTGTGTAGTCGAATCACCAATTCATCAAGATTCAAGGGCTTCATCAGATAATCGCTCGCTCCTCTTTTCATCGCCTCCAGAGCCGAATCGACTGTTCCATGACCGGTCATCATAATGGTAAGTACTTCAGGTTTTGATCTTGAAATTTCAGTTATTAATTCGAGTCCATCCATGCCTGGCATCTTTAAGTCGGTCAAAACGAGATCAAAAGGCTCTCGATCAATCTTTTGAAGTGCCTCTCCTCCGGACCCCGAAAGGACTACTTGAAATCCACCCAAGCGGGTGAGGGCTTTGGAGAGAAAGTCTCTGATTTCTTTTTCGTCATCTACCACTAAGATTCTGTTTTCCATCTTCTACCCTCTTTGGTTAGCGGAGGGGGCTGCTCTCCACGAGAGCCATTCATCTAAGGCATCTTTTTTGAATCTCCAGCTTCCACCTACCTTTCGCCCGGGGATGTCCCCATTCTTTGCCAGGCGGTAGATGGTGCGGACATGGACGCTCAAATACTCAGCTGCCTCTCGAGGGGTCATAATCTCCCGGACTTGAAATGCGGATTGCGGATTGCGAAATTCGGAATGTTTATTCATTTTTGGCTCTCCTTGCATCTTCGACTAAATTGGGTTGATGGGGAGATGGGAGGGCCTCTGACAAACATCTAAGTCCTGATGTGTGCGAATCGGTATCTTCTCCATTCTTACTATCCCCTCATCTCCAATTCCCCTATTTAATTATCTATCCAACACCTCACGTACCTTGTGTGATAGCGTCTCTTGCGAAAAAGGTTTTTGCAGGAAGTGAGTACCAGGATCAAGGACGCCATGGTGGACGATCGCGTTATCGGTATAGCCTGAGACATAGAGGACTTTGATGTTGGGCCGAAGGATTTTAAGTTGATCGGCCAACTCTTTTCCGCCCATCTGAGGCATCACGACGTCGGTCAAAAGGAGATGGATTTCCTCTCCAGCATGTTCCTGAGCAACATGCAACGCTTCTTCACCATTGGGTGCCTCCAGAACTCTGTAGCCCTGTTGCCCTAAAAGGCGATGAGCCAATAATCTTACCTCTCGCTCGTCCTCCACCAAGAGCACTGTCTCGCTACCCCTGGGCAAACATTCAGGTTCCTCTCTTACATGAAGATTATCTAATTCCTCTTCCACCCTCGGCAGGTAAATCTTGAAGGTCGTCCCATGTCCCGGTTCACTATAGACCCAGATATTTCCGCCACTCTGCTTCACGATTCCATAAACCGTAGAAAGGCCCAACCCTGTGCCCTTACCTTTATCCTTGGTTGTAAAGAAAGGTTCAAAGACTTTTTCACTTACTTCGCGGGACATGCCGAATCCCGTATCGCTGACCGATAGCCTCACATAACCACCTGGGATGACACCGATATGGGCGTCAGCATATTCTTTATTCAGTTCTATATTGGTTGTCTCGATAATGAGTTTGCCTCCGGAAGGCATTGCATCTCTGGCGTTCACGGCCAAATTGAAAATCACTTGTTCGATCTGACCAGGATCTATCTTTACTCTTCCTAATGCCTCTTCTAATAGAGTGACGAGTTCAATATCCTCACCAATGATCCGGCGTAGCATCTTGTCCAGGTCTTTAAGAAGAGTGTTTAAATCGAGCACTTTGAGGTCTAATATTTGACGACGGCCGAAAGCCAAAAGTTGACGGGTTAGGTCTGTTGCGCGCTGAGCAGCTTTGTGAATTTCCTGGATGTTTCCCCACAGAGGGTGGCTTTCTTTGAGATCGAGAAGGGAAAGTTGACTGTAACCTTTGATGACGGTGAGGAGGTTGTTAAAATCGTGGGCAATGCCACCTGCCAACTGGCCAATGGCTTCCATTTTCTGAGATTGACGGAGTTGTTCTTGAAGAGCGATCATCTCTTCTTCTGTACGCTTGCGCTCGGTGATGTCACTCAAGAAATTTAGAGTAGCGGGTCTTCCCTGCCAGGTGATTCGCACGGCATTGAGTTCCACCCATTTGACATTCTTAGATTTGATCACAATCCGAAATGGGTAGACGGAGGGAAGCTCCTGACCTTTTAAACGCTTGAGATGGCGATCCAATACCAATTCCCGATCGTCGGGATGAATAAATTCCTGAAAAGGTTTGGAGGTGAGTTCTTCCTTGGAATAACCGATCATTTCTGTCGTATTGTGATTGGCAAACTTCAGCATTCCATCCTGGGCTACAAAGATAGCCTCCGCAGCATTCTCCACCAACAAGCGATATTTTTCTTCGGATTCCTTCAACGCCTCCTCCGCCCGCTTGCGCTCGGTGATGTCTCGAACAATGCCGCGAAACCCTGTCGGTTGACCCGTTGGGTTCTTTAGTAAAGATATGGATGCTTCAATATATCTTTTCGTCCCATCTTTTCTAATAATTTCCCAATCGAATCCTTTTGAAGGTTCCCCTGTCCGATAGACTTTATTAAAGGTCTGGTACAATTTTGTGGCATGCTCTCGATCTGTATACTGTCGATCATTCATGCCCATTAATTCATCTTTGGAATACCCGAAAAGTCGGCAAACGGGATCATTAAAGAAGGTAAAATTACCGGGGAGGTCCACTTCGTAATAGCCGTCTTCAATGTTTTCAAGAATGGTTCTATATCGTTCTTCCGATTCCCGAAGTGCTTCCTCAGCTCGCTTCCGCATTAATGCCTCTACAAATACCGTGCCCAAGGTTTCTATGTCTTGCTGATCGATGGAATCGTAAACGGTTTCTTTGTTCGCTAATGCAATCATACCAATGGTCTTGTGCATGTGTTTTAATGGTACCCCTAAGAAGGAAGTTATGGGCGGATGCCCCTCAGGGGTTCCAACACAGTTCGGATGAGCAGCAGGGTCGTTGACGATGAGGGGTCGCTCTTCTTTGAGCACGCTCGCCCAGATTCCTCGCATCTCCATGTTGTTGATCAAAAGCACTGAATCAGACCTCGGTATTCGACAGCTCTCCCACCCCGGATCACTCATCGCAATGGTATCGAAGTGCCCTGATGGGTTTATTTCCCCGATAAACCCGAATTTGCTTTTGCTCAACGCCTGTGCTACGTTCAGACATTTATTAGCTATTTCTTCCTCTGTTTGGCATGTCAACGCCTCGATAAGTAGCTTATTGATCCCGTCCAATAAGGCACTTTGCCTAAGAATTTTTTCGTCATTATTTTTGCGCTCGGTGATGTCTCGAATTACCGTGACAACTCGATGAACTTTCTCTTCTTCGAAGTTAGGTATTTTTCGTGTTTCCGTAATGATCTCTCGATTACCAATCTTATTGCTTTCCTCGGTAATAAGAGGTTCTCCTGTTTCGAAAACAAAACGATATTCTTCGCGGATCTTGTCGGGTAAGAAGGGATAGACTTGAAATACGGTTTTACCAATTGCTTTTGTTTCAAGACCTAACTGTTTATTCCATTCCCGGAGGGTTTTATTGACTAAAATCAAACATAGCTCCTCATCCACAACATGAATGGCGTCTCCCATGGAGTCTATGGTCGTGCGTTGCTGAAATTCGGATAATTTCAGAGCCTCTTCGGTCTGCCTGAGTTCGTAGTAAAGCTGTGCATTGGCGATGGCGCCGGCGATTTGAGAGGCAATGTTTTCAGCAAGCTTTAGATCTCGATCTGAATAAGCCTTTGGTCTGGTTGAACGAAAATGGATGGCTCCGATAACCTGATCTTTAGAAATTAATGGAACCGCCAGTACGGAACGAAGGCCAGTATCAAAAGCGGTTAAAAGGGTGTGGAAGCGGTCCCGGAAGTCATCTTTGTCACTTATTCGGATAATCAAACCCGCCCGCTTGTACGCTACCTCTCCGGTCACTGAACCCTCTAACGGAAAGGCATCTCGCGGCTGGCACCTCGGAACATTGATCCCAGCTACATAAGGGACGGTCACAGTTCCTTCTTTATGGTTGATCATGTTAATCGCAATTCCATCGAAAGGAATGAGTTTATGTGCTTCGGTTGCGAATTGCTCGTAAACATCTTCGATGTTTAATGATGAACTGATAATACGCCCGATTTCAGCCATGATCGCATTTTCTTGGGCGAACCGTTTAGCCTCTTCTTCGCTCTTTCGCAACGACTCCTCAGCCAGGTTGCGCTCAGTCATTTCATTTTGTAATGCCTCAACAACGCTCATGACTTCTGCGGTTCGCTCCTGAACCCGTATTTCGAGCTCATCATGAGCTTTACGAAGTGCCTCCTCGGCGCACTTGTGTTCGGAGATATCAACGTTCACTTCGGCAACTAGCCATTCTCCATTCGTGTTTTGGAAAGGGATAGTAGTGACCTGTATCGGTCTCCCTCCCTCCTTAACTAAAATCTCTTCACTCACCGTAATCGTCTTCGTCTCCAGTGCCTTCGGAATTCCACAACCGGGGCATACTCCACTTCGGTCCATGAAATATTGGTAGCATTTCTTTCCGGTCGGGTCGCCGTAGACCTTTGTCCATTCCGGGTCGATATATCGCACGTTAAATTCTGAGTCGATAATATCCAAACCCGTTTTGGTTACACCCAGAATGAACTCCATCTGTTGCTTCAGTGTCCTGATATCTTCCTCTATCTGCTTGCTTGTCCGTTTAGAGGAAGGAAGTGTGATGATAGCCGAATCTTTCGACATTCGTTTTCTTTTCCGATCTGTTAAATTGCAATTGTTGTTTTTCTTCTTTTTATTAAGATGTAGGGTTTCCAGGTTCTATTCTCTTTAAACCTCTGAACTTGATTCCATATTGATCAAGGTTTTAAGCCAAACGGGCATCTAAGGTTTTCTGGAGGTCAAAATCAGCAAGTTTTATTCCAAAACACTCCAAATTTTCATAAGGAATGCGGGTTTTGCTTCTATCTATATGTTATTAAATAAGTTTTTAGAACTAATGAAATGGTGGAAATGGATATTGCGGGTAATGGCGAATAGCTAAATAATGGACAATTTATGAAAAATTTACACAGGAGAAGACAATTTTGTACAAGCCTTGAACAGAAAAAACAAATTAGGTTTTGGCACGTTATGGGCTCAAAAGTCACTTCTCCGAAAGGTTGCCTTCACTGGCCGCCATTCTGCTGGGAGTTGCCAATGGACCAAGGCCACTAAGTTATTGCAAAGGAGATACGTTTTCCTCAAACATCAATTTCAATCCGTAAAGAAGCTGGTCCTTCGTAAAGGGCTTGGTCATATAATAATTGGCACCCAGGTCATATCCTTTGAACATGTCAGAATCTTGATCTTTAGCCGTGAGAACAATGACGGGTATATTCTTCATTTTTGGATTCGACTTGCACTGTTTGATAACCTCCCATCCATCCTTTTTCGGCATCATGATATCGCATATGAGGAGGTCAAAATTATCCTTTCCCAATTGTTCTAATGCCTGTTCGCCATCGGCGGCCTCCTTTACTTCATAACCTAATTTAACAAGATGGATTTTTAAAAACTTACGGATCGCCTCTTCATCATCCACGATCAATATCTTTTTGCTCATGCTTCAGCCCTCCTTGTTGGAAATTTGATTGTAAACGTCGTTCCTATCTGCTCTTTGCTCTCGACGTCGATCGTTCCCTCATACTTGGTCACGATGCGGTAGACGATATTTAGGCCGAGGCCTGTTCCCTCACCCGGGTTTTTGGTTGTAAAGAAAGGATCAAAAATTTGGCAGAGATATTTCTGTGGAATTCCCATGCCTTTATCGGTCACCTTGACCTCGACTGAATTTTTTAGTGATCGGGTGGAGAGGATCAGTTTTCCTCCTCTTCCACCCATGGCTTGGTAGGCATTGGTAATCAGATTGGTGAAGACCTGTTGAATCTCGCCAGTATTCGCTTCTATTTTTTGCACCGGTTGGAATTCCTTAACCACTTCCACCGAAGCTGTTTTGACCGCAAGACGGACCATTTTGAGGGACTCTTCAAGGACTTCGTTGAGATCCACAGAATTCAAGTCCTCCTTTTTTGCCACTCGAGAGTAAGATTTGAGCCCCTTTACGATTTCACCGATTCTCTGGGCACAATTCAGGATGTCGTTTAAATATTCCTTATTTTTGGAGGAGTCTTCCTCCTCCAGAGAAATTTCTGCCATTCCAATGATCCCAGTCAGTGGGTTATTGATTTCGTGGGCCACCCCGGAAGCCAATATTCCTATCCCCGCCAGCTTTTCTGACTGGATAAGTTGTTCCTGAAGCTGCTGCTCTTCGGTAATGTCCTTAATATACTCAATTACCGAGGAAAGCCCCCCTTTTTCATCTAAAATGGGGTATGAGAAGACCTGGAGCGTGGTGTTATCTTCTACGAGTTTCATGATGGATGAACCGGGATGTTTAGTTTCGATGGTCAGGGATACCGGGCACTTTTCGCAAGGGAGGGTCCTCTGAAAATAGGCTTCGTAACATTTCCGGCCGATCAATTCTTGAAACGAGGTTTTGTGATTCTCGGCAACAGCTCTATTCACTCGAAGGATTTGATAATCAGGGGCTTGGATGGAGAGTCGGTCACGAATGCCGTCGAAGATGGCTTCGAGGTTCCTTTTACTTTCTCGGATGTTCTTTTCAAGCTTTCTCTGTTTGGTTAAATCACGAATGATCGCCTGATAAAAGTGCTCATCCCCCAAATCGATTCTCTTCATGGACAAATCCACTTCCATGAAGGTCCCATCTTTCTTCTTCAAGGACAGGTAATCAGCCCTTGCTTCCCCTTTCTCAGCAACCTCCTCAAAATAATCTCTTGTCTTCTCTATCTCCGGAGGTGCGAGGAGATCGAGGAATTGCTTTTGAAGTAATTCCCTTTTGGTATAGCCCGACGCTCTCTCCACTTCTCTATTCACGTCGGCAATCTGTCCCTGAGGATTCCTCAAGATGATGATCCCCTCATTGGCATTCTCGAAAAGACCACGATATTTGTCTTCGGAGATGGTCAGCTCCTCGTGTTTCTCTCTGGTTAAAGTTTGGACAATATATCCATAGAAAGCCGTCATGATGAAGATGAAGGGAATGCGAAGGATATAACTGACGCCCTCTTTCGAAATCAATAATCCCCAGGAATGAAGGAGAAACCCGTATACAAGTGCCGTGATCCCTCCGATTACCATCAACAATTTAAAGTTGCGGCTGGTTGATGCAAAGATGATGATCAAAAAGAAAACCAGGTAAAAGTCCGTCGCCATCTTCTCTGAAAGATACATTCCGAAGGAAATGATTCCGGTGTCAAAGAGGACGAGCGGATAGAATAGTTTTGAAGTTGAGAACCATTTTTTCGGAAGGAAGGAGAGTAGAACATTTGATAAAAGGTATGTGGCTATGAGGATGTGGCTGAGGTGAAGATCAGTAATCCTTCCTCTCCCAAATAGGATGAGGTATGAAGTAACGATAATGGCGGTCCATCTCAGTGTGAGGATAACTCTTTTTTTATCCTGCGCTTCCATAATTGTGTTTGTTGTTTGATTCGTTGGTGGATTTTGCAAGAAGCATACCGGCCCGTAAGTATTGAGAATAGTGTTACGCAACCTTCTTTAATTACAGAAAATCTCATTATTTCTGATAAATTGCATTAGCTGTAACTTTTCCCAAGTTTCAATGAATTAAGCCCTATTTTTTCCATTTTCGACAATTTGTCAGCGGGCATAGCAAGTGTTGTTCTATTTACCGCACCAAAGGGGAAGCCCGTGATGGAGAAGAAGCTCTGCTTCTTTGTCAACAAAAAAAGGGACCGATTCATTTAATCTTAACAGATGTGGTGATGCCCCAGATGAGCGGTCGCCAATTGGCAGAGCAGCTTAAGCAAGCATGTCAAGATTTCAAGGTCCTTTATATGTCTGGCTATACAGATTAACGCCATCACTCACCATGGTGTCCTTGAAAAAGGAATGAACTATCTCCAGAAACCCTTTACCGTGGAGAACCTGGCGAGAAAAGTGAGGGAAGTGCTGGATAAATAAAACAGATGGGGAGATTGGGAGATACGGAGAGGGGAAGAGAGCAACATAAATGCGGATGGCGGAATGTTGAATGCGGAGTAACGATTATTCGCGAAACTAAAGTCGGGAAACAGGGAGGATCAAGATGTGCAGAAAGAAAGCGTCGGTTATGAATGCCGACGCTTTTTTGTTCATCAATGCTCCCGTAACTTAGTAATCAATGACTCTATATGTTTTTCTCCTTTAAGGCTGCCAATACCTTTTCCGGAGTGATGGGAAGGTCTTTGATTCTTACGCCTACTGCATCGTAGATGGCATTGGCAATAGCGGGCGCTGTTGGAACCGACCCCGGTTCACCGACTCCCTTGGCCCCAAAAGGCCCAAATTGATCATTCGTTTCGATCACGATCGTTTCAATATTTGGAACATCCTTGGCTGTGAGCATCTTATAGTCAAGGAAGTTTGGATTCATCACCTTTCCATCCTTCAGGATGAGTCTTTCGGTCAAGGCATAACCAATTCCCATCGTTGCCCCACCATAGACCTGACCCTCTAAGAGCATGGGATTAATAGCCCTCCCCACATCATGGGCAGCAATATATTTCAAGATCTTCACCTGACCGGTTTCCTTATCCACCTCGACCTCTACACCGTGTGTCCCAAAAGTGTAAGTCATGGAGAGATTTCCTTTTAAGTCTTTATCTAAATTCTCATTGTTAGGATCATAGAAGTATTCCGCCATGACCATACTACCCCCAGGGGAATAGTGGGTAGCCCTTAAAACCTTTCCCAGAGGTGATTTCTTCTCGGGGTCTTTCTTTGAAAAGACGGTTCGATCCCGAATATCTAAATTCTCAGGACTTTCACCCAATGATTTGGCTGCTACCTCGAGGAGTTGTTGCTTTACTTTTTTCGCCGCACCTTTGGCAGAATTTCCAGCCACGAAAGTCGTTCGACTGGCATGGGCCCCAACATCCCAGGGACAGACATCGGTGTCCGTGTGGGTAACTACTACATCATCTACTCTTACCCCAAGCTCTTCAGCAACAATTTGAGCGATCACCGTCTCGGACCCCTGTCCCATATCTGTTGCACCAGTGAAGACGTTGACGGTCCCAAAGTCGTCTATCTTGATGATGGTTCCGCATCCATCCGATTTATAGACCCGAGCACCTCCTCCAACATGGATGAGGGAAGCCATTCCAACTCCTCTTCCATCTTTCCTTCCTCGATTCTGTCGCCAATCCAATTTTTGTGCCACAGCATCAATGCATTCCCTTAGACCACAGGTATTGATTTTAAAGTTCTGAGGTGTGACATCACCTGGAATATTAGCATTTCTCAATCTGAAATCGAGAGGATCAATCCCAGCTTTCTCAGCAAGGGCGTCGATTTGCGAATCGATGGCAAAAGTTACCTGAGGAGTTCCATATCCCCTCATGGCTTGGGAGTAGGTGTTGTTGGTATAGACACATTTCGCCGAAAATCGAATATTAGGCACTTTATAAAGGGATGAAGACGGCATCATCATGACAGAGGGGACTGTAGCTCCCCAAGAGGTGTAGGCTCCATTGTCGAGGATCATTCGGATATCACGGAAGGTTAAAGTCCCATCTTTCGCGCATCCCTGAGCGATGTCAATAATAGCACACTGCCTGGGAGAGGTGGCGAAGAATTCTTCTTCACGGGTGAAAATAATCTTAACAGGTTTCTTGGCCTTATAAGCGAGCAAGATGGCGATGTATTCAAAGGCATAGGTGTCGAGTTTGCTACCAAATCCACCACCGATCGTTGTTTTGATCACTCGAACCTTTTTATTTTTCAGGCCCATTGTCGCAAGAGCGTCGGTATAATCTCTCTGGGCGAGGGATGGAATCTGAGTGATGCTGTACATCGTCAGATTATTTTTTTGATCGAACTGAGCGACACATCCGCTCGTTCCCAGGCAGCAGTGAGCGACCCAGGTCACCTTGAAGCGATCTTCGGCAACATAAGCAGAATTCTTTCTTGCCTCATCCACATCTCCTGCAATCAGCCTCCAGGGGAGATTGAGAACATTGGTTGGTTTTTTCTCTTTGCCGCCCACGTGTTCCTCATGGATGAGAAGTGCACCTTCCTTCATGGCCTCTTCAGGGTCAAACACGGCCGGAAGGATCTCATATTCGACCTTGATGAGATTGAGAGCCTCTTCGGCAATATCAGGGTCTGTGGCAGCCACCGCAGCGACCTCGTCCCGCATGGAGCAGACCTTGTTGGCCTTCAGCGGGACATTATCTTTATAAACACCGAACTTGATCGGAGGAATATTGTAACCCGTCAAAACTGCCTTTACGCCGGGAAGTTTTTCTGCTTTAGAGGTATCAATGCTTACGATCTTCGCATGGGGATGGGGGCTGTAGAGAATTTTTCCATAGAGCATCCCTGGGAGCTTGAGGTCGTGAATGTAGATGGCCTTGCCCGTCACTTTGTCCTCTGCATCCATCTTGGGGATTCGCTTTCCGACATTGATGAACTCTTCCATGATAACCTCCCTCCGTATAAACGGAATGGTGGAATAGTGGAATGATGGAATAATGGGTTAAAAGATCGCCCAATATTCCAGTATTCCATTCTTCCAATATTCCAATTTCTGTTCTTCCTATTGACCACTGGCTGCCTTGATGGCCTGAACGATCTGGAGATATCCTGTGCAGCGGCACAAATTCCCCGCAATCCCGTGGCGGATCTCTTCCTCTGTTGGTTTTGGATTCTCATCCAGGAGGGCTTTTGCAGAGAGCACCATTCCAGGGGAGCAGAAACCGCATTGGACGGCTCCGTATTCGACAAACGCCTTCTGGATGGGATGGAGATTGCCCTGGGCATCGGTCAAACCCTCAATGGTGGTAACAGTCCTTCCATGCACCTCCATGGCAGGGAGGATGCAGGAATTGACCGTTTTCCCGTCTAAAAGAACGGTACAGGCACCGCATTCACCCATACCGCACCCTTCTTTTGTTCCTTTAAGCTCCAGTTTATCCCTCAGCAATTGCAGAAGGGTGAGGTGAGATTCGATTTCCACCTCAATCGATTCTCCGTTCAAACTAAATTTGATGATCTGCTTCATGGATTCATTCTCCTCCAGTTAAGAATCGCTATGCGCATAGCGCCAGGCGCTTAGCGTTCATTTGACCTTACCACAACCTTTCAGGAAATACGGTCGCTTCGGGTTGAACCACTCTCTCGATCGATTTCATCGCCATCCGCTTTACCATGACCTTAATCATGTCTCTCCGGTACCAGGCCTCTCCTCGGATAGTGTCCCTGGGTTGAGCTTCTGTGGCGGCGGCTTCTGCCGCCTCTTCTAAGAGTTCATCACTCAGTTCTTTGCCCCTCAAAAGTGCCTCTGCCTTCACCGCCCTCCAGGGAGTGGGTGCTGCAACTCCTAATGCAATCCTCACTTCCTTGCATACAATGTTATCCTCCTCCATCTTATGGAGGATGGTTGAAATGGGGGAGGCCGTACAGAGCATGTCGGAGCAGGCGATCTTATCTTTGTCGAGGGAAAGGAGAACCGACACTCCTAATAGAGGAAGGTCCAGGGCGAGTCGTCTCTGTAGTTTATAATAAGCCGATCCAGTATTGGGCAAAAGTTTGGGAATTAATAACTCCTGAACGATTTCTCCCGGTTCTAGCACGGTTTCTCCCGGCCCTTTGAAGAATTCCTCAATGGAAACGGTTCTCTCCTTCTTGAGGTTTTTGATCTTGACCCGGGCTCCGAGAACCAGAAGAGGAGTGGCCGTATCCGCGGAAGGCGCAGCCGTACAGATGTTTCCAGCGATGGTGGCGACGTTTCGGATCTGGACGGAACCGAGGTAGTCGGCCGCATCCGCTAAGGCAGAGAAATTCTTCCTGATGATCTCAGACCTCTCGATCGCGCGGTGAGTAACCATCGGTCCGATGCTCAGAGATCCGTTAAACTTAATCTGGTCCAGACCCGAAATCCCCTGCAGAGAAATGAGGATGTCGGGAGCCATCGTTTTCTGTTTGATCATGACGATGACATCCGTCCCGCCCGCAATCAATTTTGCCTTCTCACCGTATTTTGAAAAGAGGATGAGAGCTTCTTCGAGGGTTTTTGGTTTGAGGTAATCGAATTTTTTCATAGAAGCCTCCGATTTCTTGCATGCTTCGTTCGGTTTCTATATAAATCAAATTCCGTTCAACTCGAGCCCGGTCTCTTCGTGAGGTAGTGGTATGATGAAGACCGGTTTCCGGGATCGATCCAAAACCGAGCAAGCCACACTCCCAAGAAAAGTATGTTTCAAAAAACCTTTTCCGTGTGTTCCGAGGACGATGATCTCACATGCTTCTTCATCTGCGGCCTTCAAAATCTCCTCAACAGGATGTCCGGGTTGAACCAGGATTTTGGATACCAAAAGGAGACATCTCGGACCGCCTTGAGATTCCTTTTTGCAAAAATCTTCTAAACGTTTTCTGATCTGCTCGACGCCTGTCTCCTGCTCGGTTTTAATCTTTTCTTCCCACTTGGATTCATCCACGTAAATGCTCACGTAGTGTCTAACTTGGGGCGGAATGGGCTCGATGACATGAAGAGCCACAATTTCTGCATTATATTTTTCTGCCATATCCATGGCATATCGGTACGCATAAACAGAATTCTTACTCAGGTCCGTGGCATAAAGAATTTTCTTGATCTGTGGAATCATCGCTTTCCTCCATGGTGCGGCCTCAAGAATCTCATAACATTACTTTACTAAACTTGGTAAAAAGAGTGCAATCTGAGGGAAAACGATCATGAAAACCATCGCGATACAATAAGCAGGAATGAACCAGATCACGCCTTTAAAAACAGTTGAGAGGGGGATATCTTCGGCCATGCCGGCTACAATATAGGCGCATATTCCGACCGGCGGCGTGATTGCCCCCATCGTCGTGACGACGGTGAGGATGCACCCGAACCAGATCGGATCGTACCCCAGTTTCATCGCCATGGGGAAGAAGATCGGAATGGAGATCAACAGGAAACCCAGAGCGTCCATGACACAGCCTGCAATACCATAGATAATTAAAATCCAGATGAGAATGACAAAGCCCGGGATATTGAGAGAGCCAACAAAATCAACCGCTATAAAGGGAAGCCTGCTGATGGTCAAGAACCGGCCGAAGATGACCGCCCCCCAAACGATCACAACCACCATACAGGATACTTTCAAGGCGTCCACGATGGCTGATCCAAGACCTTTCCATGAGAGCTTCCTTCTCACCACACCGCCTGTAATCAGCGCAAAAAAGGCACCGGCAGCTCCTGCTTCCGTTGGGGTGAACGCACCCGTATAAAGTCCTCCCATGACCAAGCCAAAGAGCACAATCATTTCGAGAGCTCCAGGAAGGGCCTTGATCTTCTCTATGATAGTGGTCTTCGGTCCTCCGGGGCCCCAATCCGGATGTTTCACACAAAGAATGTAAATCGTGATGCAGAAGAGGAAGGCCATCAGGATTCCCGGCAAGGTCGAGCCCCAGAAAAGCTTGCCGATGGACTGCCCCGTTTGTATGCCATAGACGAGAAGTACAAGACTCGGAGGAATCACAACACCCAGCGTGGCACCACAGGCAATGGAGCCCGAAGAGAGTATCTTTTCATACTTGTACTTATTCATCTCCGGCAAGGCAACTGTGGTCATGGTGGCCGCGGTCGCCGCGTTCGAACCACAGATGGCCGCAAACCCGGCACACGCCATCACGGTCGCCATGGCCAAGCCCCCGCGGAGACGACCAAACAATTTGTAAGCCGTGAAATAAAGGCTTTGGTTTACTCCCGAATAGAAACAGATGGTTCCCATCAGAACAAATAGGGGAATGACCGTCAGGCCGTAA
>Ga0315282_10006385_pt1 | contig 19750 bp, 17 predicted proteins | sample YL17G07_20_MG_FD_203693 | JGI IMG/M metagenome (GOLD analysis project Ga0315282, IMG submission 203693) | Sediment microbial communities from Yellowstone Lake, YNP, Wyoming, USA - YL17G07_20 | ecosystem: Environmental > Aquatic > Freshwater > Lake > Sediment | place: USA: Wyoming | collected... | reverse complement strand
GATTTCTGCATCATAGGATACAACTTGCCGACGAGCACATCGCTCATCCGGATAACGATCTTCGACATCAAGGGAAGGTTACTCCGGACACTTGCGAATGCGGAGCTGAGCGGTCCCCACGGCGAGATCGTCTGGGACGGGCTTGACGACGGCATGCAGCGCGTCCGGATCGGCCCCTACATTCTGTTCCTCGAAGCGATCGACAGCCAGGGTGGAACAATCGCCACAGCGAAGGCGGTGGTGGTTGTCGCGACAAAGCTGTAGTGCTTTATCTCAGCGTCATTCCGAACTCGCCTGCCTTGAAGTTTCTTGTCGGGGTTTCGGAATCTGCCCAACCCGTGGATCAGACTGCGTTCGGTGTCTTAGCGAAGGTCTGGAAATCCCATCCTGGCTTCGTCACTTGCGCCTCTCCGTCCTGAAAATCCCGGCTCGGCCCGAAGATCGGCTATTTCTCACTTGTGGGAACCTGAAGCCGCTAGGAACAGATCGCAAAAATACCGAGTTTCCGGTATTGTGCTTTGGTCTCGCCGGTGGTAGATTCCTCTCAGTCGGGGACGCGCTGAGGAGGGCGAGGCGCTCTTCTCAATCGCCCTCATCGTGATTGGCTAACGTCCAACGACGCGACAGGGGAAGGGGTTGGTGTTTCTTCTCGTCGCTCGCCAATATATGCTAATACTCTATCACGATGCGGATCGGAGTGCTGAAGTTCGATCATACGAGACAATTCTGACTGTGTTGTGGGGGAGCTGAGCATGCTTGATCTCAATGCGTTAGCTGACTGGACGGTCAAGTACATCGATACGCATCTGAGTGCGACACTTTCGGTCAAAGTGATCGCTGGTGCCAAGGGTGCTGACCCGTCTGATTTGGAGCGAGCTTTCCGCCGCGTTAAAGGAGTCACAATCAAGAGCTACATCGACGCGAGGTTGAAAGAGGTGGTGATGGATCGACTAAGGGCTGGTGACTACCGAGCATTCTATAGATGGTGCAAGCGTGCCTTCGGTAGTCCTTGGACAGCGTTGAAAGCTCAATATCAGACAAACAAGAAGGCAAACTAATACCAGGTTGCTGAAAAACGCGGAAAAGTCATTCCTGCGGAAGCAGGAATCCAGAAAACAGCCTAGCGGTTATGTGCACAAATCCTCCGTTTCCCGCGCTCGTTCAAGTACGGTTAGCTTTGCCAGTCGATCTGGCCGAACAAAAGGAAGAGTTGAATACCAGCGCTTTGGCTTCATGTTTAGTTCCGTCTCAGGTCCGCGATGACAATCTAGCATTCGCATCAAGTGCCATTTGCCTTCAGTGCTGGTCGTCCACAAGTCACTGCCATTCGTGCTATTCTCCAGCGATGGTTAGACGCACTTGTTCCCGTTGACATTTGCTTCGTGTTTTGGTAGAATAGAAATGAGTCACGGCGAGAAGCCCGAGCGGGCGAAGGGTCAATACGTTCGGGTTTTTCCGCTCGCGTAGTCTCACTCTCAACCTTTTGCCGTGAGAAACTGGGCTCTCTTGTCAGGCATTTGGATTTTGGTCGCCTGTTTGGTGAGTTGCGACAACTCGTTGAATCCCAGCGCGCCATTTCAGCCCACGATGGTGGTTTATTCTGTCCTCACCACCGAGAGCGATACACAATACGTCAGGATCTACACCAGCTATAACCCTCCGGGCGAAGACCCGACGAAGAACCCGGACGAGATTTCGGTCACCGACGCGGTCGTGAAAGTCACGGGAACAAATCCTTTCTTCGACGCTCGAACCTACGATTTTCAGAGCTTCGATCTGAAGAGAGCTGACCAAGGAAGATACAAGGACAGCATAGGGGCATACTATTCGTTTCCGTTCAGACCGGTGAGGGGTGCGACGTACAGGCTCTCTGCGGTGTCCCCGACCTACGGAACTGCAACAGCGGATTTGACGCTGCCGACACGGGGGACAGTCCAATTCGTGAATCCTTTCAAGCTGGGAAATCCGTGGAGGGACTCGCTTGACATCCAGGTTTTGATCAAGCTCTCAAATCTGGTCGACGCGTTCCTCGTCCGTCTCTACATCGAGTACGATCTGTTCAACCCCCAGACGAGACTGTGGAAACCGTATCGCACCGAGATCCCATTTAAGGTCATTGTGATAAGTAAAGCCCTGGCTACCTACGACTATTTCTTTCCTGAATTGACGCTTCGGCAGACCCCCAAGAACACGTCTCCCACCAGTGTCGAGGGCTTCACGTTTCAGGGGACTGCCTATCAGACAGTCATCGAGCGAATCGTAGAGCAAGCAGACCAATCGAGGTTCAGGAGGGCGGTCTGCTATCTTATCCAAGCCGACGAGCAGCTGTACCGGTACTATGCGGAAGCGAACCAGTTCAACGACAAGAATTCCATCAGGCTCGATCAGCCTAATTACACAAACATACAAGGGGGCATCGGTCTTTTCGCTTCGATGGGGATCGATTCTGTGGAATACCCGCTTCCTGAGACGATATGTCCACCGCCACCTGCCATATGCCACTGAGCCAGACTGGCGGAAGGGTTCACCGCTATGGTTGATACGTTCGATTACGAGGATGTGGTGAGTTGCAGTTGTCGTTGACGACTCAGCGAGAGGGAAAACACCATGAAAAGCATATTCTCATTTGTCTTGTTCGCGCTTGCGATGTTCAGCGATATAAATCCGTTGCTTGGACAATGGGTGCAAACCAACGGACCGTACAGTGGCCAGGTGTCCTGTGTTGCAATGAGCGCCAATGGGGCGGGAGGGATGAATCTGTTTGCCGGGACTCGCGGCGACGGCGTGTTCCTATCCACCAACAGTGGCGCAAGCCCCGTTTACGGGGGAAGCTGGACTCCGGTCAACTTCGGTCTACTGAACAAGGATGTGCTGTCTCTTGCTGTTGGCTCGAATGGGGCAGAAGCGATAGATGTATTTGCCGGCACCACGGGAAACGGCGTCTTTGTTTCCAGTGATAACGGCGCAAGCTGGACTCAAGTCAACTCCGGTCTGAGAAACTTGAGTGTCCTGTGTCTTGCCGTCAGCCCCAATGGTGCGGGCGGGTCGAATCTCTTTGCTGGCACGAATGGCCTTACTGGTGTCTTTATTTCCACCGATAACGGTACAAGCTGGACTCCAGCCGACGCGGGTCTCCCGAACGCGATTGTTCAATGTCTGGCTGTAAATCCCAATGGAACAGGCGGGACGAAGCTGTTTGCCGGGGTTTACGGCGAGGGGGTTTTTCTTTCCACGAACAACGGCACAAGCTGGACTCCGGTCAACTCGGGTCTCACGAACATGGATGTCAGGGCTCTTGCTGTGATTCCTGACGGGACAGGTGGGACGACCCTGTTCGCCGGGACTTACGGCGAGGGGGTTTTTCTTTCCACCGACAACGGTGCAAGCTGGACGGAAGTCAATTCGGGTCTCACGAGGTATGTTTACTGTCTTGTCGTCTACGGGACGAATCTCTTTGCAGGAACTTACAACGGCGTGTTTCTTTCCACCGACGACGGCACAAGCTGGGCTCAGGTGAGTACAGATCTCGCAAACACCCATGTGCAGTCTTTTGTTGTCAACCCCGAGGGGATAGGTGGGCCGAATCTGTTTGCCGGGACCATTAGTGGCGGAGTCTATCGTTCCACCAACAGCGGGGCAAGCTGGATTCAAGTCAACTCTGGTCTGATGAGCACGCTCATCTGGTGTCTTGCCGTCGGCCCCAATGGGGGAGACGGGACGAATCTGTTTGCCGGGACGAATGGCCGCGGTGTCTTCGTCTCCGGGGATAACGGGGCAATTTGGACTGAAGTCAGCTCGGGTCTGGCGAGCATGGATGTCCTCTCTCTTGCTGTAAGCAGCTCAAGTCTGTATGCAGGGACTCGCGGCAACGGCGTCTGGCGAAGACCATTGTCAGAGATGATCACGTCGGTAGGAACGAGCTCTGCCGATGTGCCGATGCAGTTCAGTCTGAGCCAAAATTATCCGAACCCGTTTAATCCGAGAACGAGTTTCCGGTTGCGAGTTCCGAGTTTAGAGTTGGTGTCGATTGACGTCTTTGACGTGCTGGGGAGAAAGGTAGCAACATTATTAAGCGAAGTGCGGAGACCCGGTGTCTATACGGTAACCTGGGATGCCGCAGGGCTTCCCAACGCAGTTTATTTCTGTCGCATGCATGCAGGCGAGTTCATCGCCGTCAGAAAGGTCGTCTTGTTGAACTAAGGGGCGACCACAGCTTGCAACCCAGCTACGACGCGTCGCAACTGGGTCGTTTGCGTCAATCGTTGACTTCGACGGGAGCTTTACGGTCATGCGAATCTTTTATTTCGGTCTCCTCACCGCGCTCTTTCCATGGCTTGCCCTCGCGCAAGCCGTTGATATCCGCGGTGTGGTCTCCGACACCGCAAGCGGCGAGCACATCCCGTTCGCCAACATCATCATCGTCGGTACAACGAGGGGCGCTGCATCCAACGCGTACGGTTTCCACCTCATTACTTCCGTCCCGCCCGGCACCTACCAGATCGCAGTATCGGCCGTCCGCTACCGCAGACAGGTGCTCTCCGTCCAGCTCATGGGACCGCTCCCTGAATTTTAGATTAAGACTGTACTCCGTGCACGGTGGTCGCTTTGAAACCTCCACCGCATTCCGTATATTGGCGAGCAACGCGAGCGGGATCGAGAGCGAGCGCGGAACAACCAGGGATTTCTTTAGTTTTCCTCGGAAGCATGGAATCGAAAGTCACCTGCAACACTCGCAGGCTATTGAAATTTCGGGCTCGGAGCACCCTTCGACTTCGCTCCTCAGACTGAGCGCAAGGCTTCGCTCAGGGTGAGTCTCCTTTTTTGGGTTTCTCAATGAGGACCACCAAGGAACAATTCGCCCATCAGCTTCAGTCCATCATCCGGCTTCACCGCCGGGGAGCTGGAGGAGTGTGCGTCGCGCTCGCCCTCACGGAGCGGCTCGATTCACTCATCAAGTGCGTCTACACATCACTCCATTATTCCAACAAAAAGCTGCTCGCCATCGTGGCCCTCGGCGGCTACGGCCGCCGCGAGCTCTGCTTCTCTTCCGACGCCGATATCATGTTCCTCATCCAGAACGAGGGTCAAAAGCAGGACGCTTCCCCCATCGCGCAGGAGATGCTTCACCGTCTGCTGGATTATGGGCTGACCGTCGGGCACAGCTTCCGGACGATTCAGGAATGTCTGGAGCTCGCGGGAGCCGACCCCGAAACGTGGAACTCGCTTCTCGAGTCACGGAGGATCTGTGGCAGCCGCACGACGCACTCAAGCTTCCGAACATGCCTGAAGAGGCAGATCAAGTCGTCTGACAAATCCATCTACGTCCGGCAACTCATCCACACCACGGAGCTCAGGCACCAAAAGTACGGGCACTCAGCGAAGCTGCTCGAGCCGAACATTAAGAACAGCGCTGGCGGCCTGCGAGGCCTCCACAATGTCCTGTGGCTGATGCGCGCGACGGGCCTTGCTGCAATCCCTTCCGTTCCGCGGAAGAACGAGACTGCCTGCTCGGCGCTGCTCCGGTCTTCCCTGCTGCGCAAGCGTTTCAGCCAGAGATTCCTGCGCGATGTCGAAAGGGGGTTTGACTTCCTCCTCCGCTGCCGGAACGAGATGCACCTGCAGGCGGGAGCGCTGCACGATACGCTCGAGTTCAACCTCCAGCGGGATGTAGCAGAAGCATTACACTATCGCTCGACCCCCGCACGAACAAGCGTTGAGCGGTTCATGCAGGACTATTACGTCGCAGCACGGTCGATCGCACAGCTCGCTCAGCGCATCAGGAACTGGGCCGAGGATCGCTTTGTCGCTTTCGGATCGAAAGAGGCCGCCCGGCCGCTGATAAACGAGTTCGTGCTGCAAGACAAGAAGATCGACCTCAGGCGCGCAGCTAGGAGGCTCTCGAGCGAGGATGCGTTGCAGGCGTTCCTCTTGGCCATCGAGCAGGATGCATCGTTCTCTCACCGGCTCGATGACCTGCTGAGTCGGAGCGCACCGAGCTACGTCCCCCTTCGCTCCGAACGTGAGACGCTGCTGTTCCGCGAGCTCCTGAACAAGGACCGCGGCGTCGCCGCGGCCATGCACAAGATGAACGATCTAAGCTTGCTCGCACGCTGGATTCCTGAATGGAAGGGCCTGGTGGCCTTTTTTCAACATAACCAGTACCACTTCTACACAGCCGATGAGCACACGCTGATGGTCCTGGCAAACGCCGAGGCGCTCGCGGAGAAGCAGAACACGTTTGGGGGGATCTTCCAATCGCTCCCGCGTCGCGATACGCTCTATCTGGCGGCGCTCCTGCACGATATCGCCAAGCCGAAGCGGATCGGCGACCACGAGATCATCGGCGTCGATATCGCTCGCGCGGTTCTGAAGCGGCTCCGCTTCACAGATGTGATGGAAGACGTGACCTTCCTCGTCCGGCATCATCTGTTGATGGAACAGGTCGCTTTCCGCCGCAACCTGAGCGATCCGCAGACGATCATCGATTTCGCTGCGAAGATCAAGAACACGCATCAGCTTGATCTCCTCTATCTGCTCACGTACGCGGACCTGAACGCCGTGAACAAGAACGTCTGGACCGACTGGAAGGGGATGCTGCTCTTTGAGCTTTACCGCCGCTCTCACCAAATCCTCGAAGGAAAGCTCACGTCGGCTGAAGTGAAGGAGGAGGCGGCAGTCCGCCACGAGGCGGCCGTGAGGGATCTGGTAATCCAGCTCGCCTCAGCACTGCCGGAGGAACAGGCCCGCGGCCACCTCGATGCGGTGGAAAGTCCCGACTACCTCGCGACGTTCGATGTGCAGGAAATCGCCGAGCACATTCGCCGGATCGGCGCAGACGAGACGGTCTCCGCGATCTTCAAGCGCAAGGAGGACCACACCGAGGTCACTGTGATCGCGCGGGACGCCCCGTTCGCTCTCTCGAGGTTTTGCGGCGTGCTCTCTGCCAACGATGCCAATATCTTCGACGCACGGATCTTCACCCGGAACGACGGGATGATCATCGACCGCTTTCGCGTCATCGACTTCATCTCCAAAACCGCTTTGAGTGGCGAGCAGTGTCGCAAGATCCATCAGGAGCTCAACGATGTCTTCAACGCCAAAGCCGACATCGAGCAGCTCCTCCAGCGCCACCGGATGAAATGGAAACGACGCAGAAAGACCCTCAACCCGAACATCCGGATCGACGTTGAGTTCGAGGACCACCCGCGCTTCACCATCATCGACGTCTACGCACCCGATATGCTCGGGTTCCTCTACAGGATTACGGGTACGATGTCGCTGCTCGGCTTGAACATCACGTTTGCGAAGATCGCAACGCGGGTCGACGGGATCGTCGATTCGTTCTACGTGCTCGACCTGAGCGGAAGGAAGCTGGATGAGCCGGGACAACGATCCTACGTGAGGTCGGAGATCTTGAAAGTGATCAACGACCTGACGGAGTCCGAGCTGGTGATGCAGTGATCCTGGTGCAGCTTGCGTGTTGGGAGGGAGTTTTACTTCCGACCTCTTTGGCCCAAATAGCCGGCGACTGTGACTAGATCGGTTCCCAAAGGGTAAAGATCATGTCCAATTCGAGACCCATCGGCGTCTTTGATTCCGGCATCGGCGGGCTGACCGTCGTTCGGGCGCTGACACATCATCTCCCGCACGAAAACATCATCTACTTCGGCGATACCGCACGGGTGCCGTACGGTCCCAAGTCGGCCCAGGTAGTCCGCGAGTACGCCGCTCAGGACACCGACGTGCTCCTCCAGCACAACGTCAAGATGATCGTCATTGCGTGCAACACCGTCTCCGCGGTTGCGCTGGACGTTGTGCAGAAGCGGGCAAAGGTGCCGGTGACCGGCGTGATCATCCCCGGCGCTCAAGCGGCAACCAGAGCGACGGCAAAGAAGCGGGTCGGCATCATCGGCACCGTTGGCACCGTCAGCAGCAACGCCTACACCAACGCAATCCGGCAGATCGATCCCGGCATTCAGGTGTTCGGCCAGGCCTGCCCTCTGTTCGTTCCGCTTGCAGAGGAGGGTTGGACCAACCATAAAGCGACAGGGCTGATCGCGAAAGAGTATCTCTTCCCGCTCACTCTCGAGAAGATCGATACACTCATCCTCGGATGCACGCACTACCCGCTCCTCAAGGGTGTCATCGGCGAGGTGTTGCACAACGCCGTGACGCTCATCGACTCGGGCGAGGCAACGGCGGACGCGGTTCGGATCCTGCTTGATGATCAGAATCTGCGCAACACGAGCAAGCTGAAGCCCAATCTGCAATTCTTTGTGAGCGATGTGCCGCACAAGTTCACGGAGGTCGGTGAGCGATTCCTCGGGCAGAAGCTGGGAAGGGTGCATCGCGTCGCAGGATTTGCGGCATAGAGTCCGACCTGGAAGGCGTGGAGAATGCGATTCGCGATCGGGTTTCAGGTTCTGGCGACGGATTGCAGACTCGTCTGACCGCAAGAGACAAGCGCGTCACCCTCTCCGAAGAGTCTCCAAGTTTCCTCTTGACATGTTCGCCGGAATTGGCTGCCATAGTGCCGTAACACCGTACCTACCGAGCACCGAATCCCTGTGCGGGAGGCTTCTATGTCAGGCCATCATTCGTGAGAAAGTTCAGCTCAACCGGTCTCACTCACAATCGATACTCCCCTCCGTCCAGAGCAGCACAAAATCGATGCGCATTGAGGCACAATGGACAGGCGCGACCGAGGGGAGCTTGAATATCCTCCACGGAATCGGAGATCCCCTTGACATCAGCCACGGCTGTCGGTTTCCGCCGCAGCAAGGAGCCAGCGGGATCGAGTTCACGATACCGGCTGCCTCAGCCGGCACCTATTTGCTGCAATTGAGATGCTTGGGCAGACGCCGGGGGGTGCTTCCAGATTCAGCGGGAGCGACTGTTGTTGTTCAAGCAGAAAGCAACGGACTGGTGGCGCTTGACAGGGTGCTTGTGAAGCCGTATTATTTCCGGGTAAGTGCCGAACCATCGAGTGTGAAGGTAGGGGAGGAAGCGGAACTGATATCCTTTCGACGCACGGGATACGGTCAAGGGTAACATCGTCCTCAAGATACAAGAGCACGCCCCGCAAGGAATGATTACGATAGATTCGCTTGTTGCGTCACAGGCTTCGGGGAAATTTCTTGTTACTGCGGCGGTGAAAGCAGATACAACGGTGCGGGACACTGTCCAATTGACAGTGCGAGTGCCGGGATTGGCTAAGTTTCGGACGGGAGACTATTGGAGCCTGACGGGCAGTACAAGCCCCGAAGGTCAAAACCATCCAAGTAATCATTGGTGTATGGAAAAGGTGAAGGACAGCCTAGAAGCAGCAATAGGAGGTGTATTGGATATCTTTGGTAAATGGAATCTCAATAATAGTATCGCTGGGAGTTCTCCAGCATGGGGATATCCCTCAGCGGGATGTTCCGGGCGGTGAGCGTTCTCCCGTTGGCGAGGATGAGATTCACCTCTTCCACATGGTTCACCATGCTTCCATGCTTGATGGTGTGGGGTCCCCCACTGTTGTTGCCGAGCATGCCGCCGATCACGCAGACGTTTCCGCTGCTGGGGTCGGGTCCGAACTTTCTCTTGTGTGGCCTGAGCTCATTTTGCAGGTCATTCAGCACGACGCCAACGCCGCATCGCACCCGATCGTCGTCAATGATCGTCATCTCTTTGAAATGATGCGACAGATCCAGGATCACAGCTTCGCCAACGGCGTTGCCGGACAAGCTGGATCCCGCGCCTCGGGGCAACATCGGGATCTTGTGTCTCGCACAAACCCCGATGGCGGCACTAAGATCTTCAAGAGAGTGGGGAATAACGACAGCTAACGGAGTGATTTCATAGAAGCAGGCGGCAGTGCTGTAGATCTGTAACGTAACGTCGTCCCATCGGACCTTCCCCCCCAGCTCCGAGTAGAGCTCGGCAAGCCAATCCGGTGCCGGAGTCCTTCGTAAGTTTCTTGCTAATCGAACGGCAGCGGCGGCCATAGAAACTCATTTCGTGACCAGTGTTTCCCTGGTTATCAATTCAATTCGTACCGGAATCTCAGGAGGGATGCTCTGTCCGTTGATCGCCTTGTACGCATACTCGACTGCGAGCCTCCCCATCTCCTCTGGATGCTGCGCAATGGACGCATGCATCTCCCCATTCAAGATTGCGGCGCGGCTGTCTTTGACAGCATCGAAACCGACGACGATAAGCTTGTTCTTTTTCCGTGTGGAGGAAATTGCCTCGACGGCTCCAAGAGCCATCATGTCATTACAGGCGAAGACGGCCCGCACTTCCGGATGGGCTTGAAGGATGTTTCGGAAGACATTGAAGCCTTGGTCCCTCTCCCAGTTGGCCGTTTGGGACGCCACGATCCTGATCTCCTTATAGCGATCGAGCGCTTCGTGGAATCCACTGAGCCTGGCGTCACCTGTTTCGTGACCCGGGATTCCTTCCAGGATCGCTACGTTGCCCTTGCCGCCGAGCCGGCTCGCAATATACTCGCCGGCAATTCTTCCCCCATCCTTGTTGTCCGATCCTATGAACGTCAACACTGTTGCCCCCGCCTCAGCGAGCGCGTTCCTGTCGACTCGCGTATCGATGGCCAGAACCGGAATCTTCGCCACGTTCGCTTTGAGAATAGCCGGCACGATCTCCTTCGACCCACTCGGCGCGATACAGATGGCGGACACTTTCCGCTGAATGAGGTTCTCAACGATCTGCATCTGCTTTTCAACATCGACTTCTCTCTCCGCAGCCTGCACGATCAGGTCGACCCCCAGCGCTTTGGCCTCGGCTTCGGCCCCTTCCTGCATATCAATGAAGAAAGGATTGTTCAAGGTCTTCATGACGACTGCAATGGTAGGTTTGCTGACCACTTCGGTTCGTCTGCAGTGTTCGAGGAAGAAGATGGAAACAAGCATCAGGCTCAGTGCCAGCAGCCGTCTCATGTGATAATCCCTTTCGCTTGCGTGAACCTGCGATCTTTTCTCAATCCCATATCGATGAGCACGGCGAGAATAATGACCGATCCGATGATGATCTGTTGCGTAAACGAAGATAGGCCGAGCAGATTAAGGCCGTTTCGGAGAATCCCCATGATAAAGGCGCCGATCAGCGTCCCGGAGATCTTGCCTTCACCCCCCATGAGGCTCGTCCCCCCGATCACCACGGCAGCGATGGCGTCCAGCTCATACATCATGCCGGCAATTGGTTGTGCCGAATTCAGACGCGCGGTCAACACGACCGCTGCAAGCGCGCTGAGCAGGCCGGAAATACCGTAGACGATTGTTTTGATCATCTTGGTATTGACGCCGGACAAATTCGCAGCTTCCTCGTTGCCACCGATGGCGTACGTGTACCTCCCCAATTTCGTTCTCTTCAGGACGACATGCGCAATGACATAGACAACCACCATGAGGATGACGGGAGCGGGAATACCCGCCAGTTCGCCAGTCGCGAGAAACCTGAACCCCTGAGAGAAACCGGAAATGGGTCTCCCCTCCGTATAGAACAGAGCGGCACCCCGCGCGACGCTCATCATTCCCAACGTAGCGATAAATGGCGGAAGGCGGCCGTAGCTGATCAAGAGCCCGTTCGTCAAGCCGCAGGTCACACCGATCAGGAGTCCGACCAGGATCCCCAGAGCATCTGAGAGTCCGCCTTGGAGTGCCCCGGCCATGACCACACCCGAGACCGCGACGATTGAGCCGACAGACAGATCAATGCCGGCAGTGATGATGACGAATGTCATACCGACGGCTATGAGTGCATTGATCGAAGTCTGCTCCGCGATATTCATCACGTTCGAGACGGTCAGGAAGTAGGGGCTCAGGATCCAAAAAACGATCGTCACGATCATCAGTCCGATCAGAGTCCCAAACTGCCTGCTGTTGTGCAAGAGTATATCTTTGTTTACCACGAAGAATCCTTCAGGTTGAGACCGATTGTGCGGACGTATTTTCCCGCGCCTGTTGCTTCGACAGACGCCAACCCCCTACGATGCCCCCAGAGCATAGTGCATGACTTTCTCCTGCGTCGCTTGCTCTGCCGGCATCTCTCCGACAATCTCATTGCGACGCATAACTATTATCCGATCGCTCATACCGAGGATCTCGGGCAGCTCGGAGGAAATCATGATGATCCCAACCCCCTCGGCAGTGAGTCGATTCATCAACTGGTAGATTTCCACTTTGCTGCCGACATCGATTCCTCTCGTCGGTTCGTCGAAGATGAAGATGTCGGACTTGCTGCAGAGCCACTTCGAAAGAACGACCTTCTGCTGATTGCCGCCGCTCAGATAGAGCACCCGTTGGCCCAGGCCGGGAGTCTTGATGCGCAGATCCTTGACATAGGAGCCAGCCTCACGTGCTTCGCTCCTGAAGTTGATGAATCCGAGCCTGGAAAGAGCGTCGAGGCTTGCCAAGGTTATGTTCTCCTTGACCGACAGCGTCAGGACCAGACCTTGTGATTTTCGATCTTCGGTGAGAAATCCAATTCTCAAATCTATGGCGGATCGCGGCGAAGTAATCTTCTGCAGTTTTTCCCGCACGTAGATTTCTCCGGATTCGATCCGATCTACGCCGAACAGTGCCCGCGCCAGCTCCGTTCTTCCCGACCCCATAAGGCCGGCAATTCCCAGGATCTCGCCGCGACGGAGTGCGAAACTGATGTTCTTCAAGGTCCCGCGCCGGCAGAGGTTTTGCACTCTCAAGACTTCCTCACCCATGGGCGGCCGTTGCCGTGGGTATTGTTCCTTCAGCTCCCGGTTGACCATCATCCGCACGAGCTCGGATTTCGAAGTCTCGGCGACATTCTTTGTGCCGACGCATTTTCCGTCTCGGAGGACGGTCACCCGATCGCCGATCTCAAAGATCTCCTCCAACCGGTGAGAGATGTAGATGATCGCGACACCCTTTGCTTTCAGTCTTCGGATCGTACCAAAAAGCTGCCTGATCTCGGTCTCCGACAGTGCGGATGTGGGTTCGTCCATCACGAGGATCTTTGCATCGAGAGATAAGGCCTTTGCCACTTCGATCATTTGCTGCTGCGCGATGCCAAAATCCCTGACCGGCCGGTCGTAATCCAGGCGGAGGCCCAGATCAGCGAGAATGCTTTGCGCGGACGAACGGAGAGCTTTTCTGTCGATGAGACCAAGAGACGTTGTCTTCTCGCGGCCGAGAAACATGTTTTCGGCAGCTGTGAGAGAGGGGACGAGATTCAATTCCTGGTAAATGATACCAATGCCCAGCTGCTGTGCTTGCCTCGGAGATTCTATTTCGATCCTCTCGCCGAAAAGATGAACCTCGCCGCCCGCCTTCCGATGCGCGCCGCTGAGGATTTTGACGAGTGTGGATTTCCCCGCGCCGTTTTCGCCCAGAAGAACGTGGACTTCCGCTCTCCTCAGGTCAAAATCGACATCATCGAGCGCAAGGACACCCGGAAAGGTCTTCCGAATCTTCCGCATGCTCAGAATGATGTCGTCGGGCATAGGTCTTGGAATCGAGATCGCGTTCTCGAGCGCCGTGATGTTTATCCGCGCCCTCAAAGCCTTCGCAAATACTCGATCGTACGTTTTGCGGCCGAGTCCGGGTCCGGCAACGGCAGGATTTCCGCGGAAACGTAGCCGGTGTAGCCTGTTTTCTCGAGGGTATCAAGAATTGTCGGAAAATCGATGTGACCTGCGCCGGGACACCATCGATTGGAGTCAGCGACGTGAAAATGAAACAACCTCCCTTTGGCTGTTTTGATACTTTCAGTGATCGAAGGCTCCTCGATGTTCATATGGAACGTATCAAGCAGGAGGCCGACATTTCTTTTGCCGACTCTCTCCAGAAGCTCGAGCCCGGATTGAACATCGTTGACCAGATTCGTCTCGTATCTGTTGATGGGCTCCAGGGCAAATCTCGTCTCCTCGTAGGCAGAAGCACATTCTTTCAACGCGTCCACCAGCCAGCTTTGGACTGTCTCGAAGCCGATTGCCGCTTCTCTTCTCCCTCTCATCAACCCCACGATGACGAGCGCCTTGAATCGCTCGGCCAGCGCAGCGTGCGACTTGAGGCGCTGCAAAGCGCGTTGCCTGATTTCCCGCTGCGGGTCGGTGAGAGACAAATGCTCCTCCACATAAGCTTGCCCGGTCGCGATCGCGGACACGGGCAAGCCCTTCTGCTCCAGGACTGACCTCAGGAGATGAAGATCGAGTTGATCCGGATCCCTGACTGCGAGTTCTACTGCATCAAAGCCCAGTGCTTTGATCTTGACGAGGTTCTCGGGCAGATTCCCTTTAAACGCCAGTGCCGAGAACGTCGACGGTTGCGTCGAAAGAACGATGCTGGTCTTCATGCTCTCTACAATCCCATTTTCCGAACCGCGTAGATGGGCCGCCATCCCGGAGTAAAAGGCTCTTTCAGGTACGGTTCCATTTCCTGCTCTGTCCTCATCGTGGTCTTCTCGATGGGAGGTAACTTGCCGGGCGGGAAGGTTTCTCTGATCTCGTCGTGAACCAATGTCAAATACTTCAGGATGGCGGCGATGGTCCTCTTGGCCTTTTCAGCCTTCCCAACGGTCGGTCGGCCGACAACTCCCTCAGGTATCGAACCCATCTCTGTCGGAAAATGACCCTGACCTTCCGACCAGCGTGATGGGCGTCCATACGGGTCGACAGCTTTGTCGAAATGTCCATCGGGCAGATAATGTTTTACTTGTGTCTCCTGCGCAAACTGCATGTCGACATATTCTTTTGCCAGCAGGAGAAGCACTGAGGTCTCCGCTTCATCTGCGTGGACGAAGTCATCCTCCCAATCTCCCCCACGCTCCTTCGTACGGAAGAACTCTCTGACCGCCCTGTGCCAGTCGATCATCCTGAAAATCCCTGGCAAATTCCAGGTCTTCTGCAGCTCCTGAATAGCAGCTTCCAGAAGCCACGAGTGGCCATGGTTGTTGACGAGGATGATTTTTCTGAACCCATCGTTCCAGAAACCCACCATGACGTCAATCAACAGCCTCTTCACGACTTCATCTTCCAGATGAATGGTGCCAGGCATTCCAACGTGATGATGCGGATGGCCCCCAAAATTCAGCGGCGTCCAGGTGAGATTGACAGGCGCACCGTCCCTTGCGGTGTGTCGCCGAACACCCTCGAGGATTTGGGTCACCATAAGGGTATCCAGTGACGTCACGGTGTGGAGGCCATGCAGCTCCGTACATCCGATGGGGATGAACAGGATATCATTCTTCTTCCGGTTCTCGACGGCACGTTTGCGAATGGTCGTCTGTATGTATGAACCAGGTTTTGCCAGCTCCGAAGGCGAGGGGATTTCATAGTCAGCGAGGATCTGGTCAATCTCTTCGTCGCTTGCATCCCACGCTTGCTTTTTCAGCCTGCCGACACTCGTGTCTTCGAAAAGAATGTCTCCTCGATTTGCTTTGATCCACTTGGGCATGATCTACTCCTTTTCTTGGCTAGTTGAAATCAGTAACCGTAATCTTGACCTCGTCTCTGTCAGTCTGGAGCATGCGAAGACTCTTCTCCACGTCGTCCAGCGATATTTGTTTGGTGATCATCGGAGAGACGTCCATCCCGGACGAGATACAGCTGATGACATTTGGGAAAATACCGTGCCCCGAGTGACCTTGAGAACCCACCACGTTGGCGCGCCTCACTTGAAGCACTTCCCCGTTCAGTGGAATCCTGTCATCCGCCCGGGCAACGACAACAACCGTTGTGTTGACTGCTCTCCCCTCCCAGATGATTCGTTCGACGTCGGGCCAGACGACGCTCGGTAGTCCCGTTGCCTCAAGAACCAACTTCGCGCCCTGACCGTGGGTAATATCAAGGACGGCATCCGCGACATTCTGGCTCTTAGGATCAATGACGTGGGTGGCTCCGATGGACAGGGCCATCTTCCGCCGTGCAGCCGAAGGCTCGGAGAGGATCACCGCACTCGCGCCTGCTCGTTTCAGGATGGCACACGCCGCTGCACCGACCGGGCCGGCTCCCAGGATAACGACATTCTCACCCGGAAGTATTCCACCGCCCCTGATCATCACTGCGTTGTAAGCCACGGAGGTGGGCTCAACCAGGCTACCGAGAAGCCACATTTTTTCTTCGCCGTAGAGCGTTCGGAAGTTCTCGATGCTCCAGAGATATCGTGCGTCCACGACAATGTGCTTCGCGTACGCCCCGTCGATGGAGAAGCCGATCTCCTGAAGGTTTTCGCAATGATTCGGATAACCGTCCGCGCATGGCCTGCAATAGCTGCACCACATCATCTCTTCCGAACAGACGGCTTCTCCAGCTTCCAGTTTCTTTCCCGTCCTCTTATTGATCGCTCGATCACCGGCTTTGACAACCATTCCGGAGAACTCATGCCCCAGAGTGCAGGGAAATGCCGTAAGGCCGGGATAGAAGATATAGCCGTCTTTGTCCGTCTGGTACATATGGACGTCGCTGCCGCATATCCCGCACGCTTTCACCTCCAGGAGTACTTCGGTCGAACCCGGTTCGCGAACCTCCTTGTTGACAATCTTCACCTGCGGATGCCGCCAGACTCGACTTCCAAGATACGTCAACTTCCGATCGATATCTTTCTTGCCAAGGACGAACCCCCGCCTTGGGTCCCATTCTGCAAACAACGATACTGTTCTCATGACGGCTCCAGTCAGTTTGAAGTAATCATCTTTCCGATTGATAGATCAATACTCTTTTACCTGCACGACCCTCGACTCCTTCAACGAAGCTGTCGCGGCGACAGCTACCTGCAGACCGGCAATCCCGTCCTCCACTTTTATCATAGGCTCGCAATCGTTCGAGAGGTTCTCGAGGAAATCCTTCAGCTGGGCGACATAGGCCTCACAGAATCTCTGGGGGAAATAGGGGACAACGTCGTGCTTGACCCCCTCCGCCGTCAGGACCAGCACCGGTGTCTCGCGCAAGTAACCGACTTTCAGCGTTCCTTTCGTTCCTAGTATTTCACACCTGATATCGTATCCGTATACGCCGTTCCGGCTGATGTCGATCTCCCCCAGGCAGCCGCTTTCGAATTTCATCGACATGATTACGTTGTCGGTGTCACCCGTCGCCTTGACCTCCGGAAAAGCCAGCACGCCTCCGATCGCATAGACCGTTGATATTTCCCCCATATACCATCGTGCGAGGTCGATATCATGGATTGCCATATCGAGTATCTGCCCACCGCTGTTCTGAGGGTAAAGGTATTCCAGCGAAGGGAGGTAGGGATCTCGTGACGAGCCTCGGAGAACGACCGGAGTCCCGATCACGCCTTCTTCGATCTTTTTCTTGGCGGCAGCGAAGCCTTTGTCAAATCTTCTCATGTATCCCTGCTGATAGAAGACGCCATGCTTCTCTATGGCGGCTTTCATCTCTCGGGCATGATCGAGACTGAGGGCCATCGGTTTTTCACAGAAGATCGGCTTCCCTTTCGCTGCTGCATCGACAACGATCTCCTTGTGATTGACGGTCGTCGCAGCAACGATGACCGCTGCCACGCCCTTGTCCGAGTTGATCTCCTGATGACTAAAGTAGGCCTTGGGGATATCGAAAGTCCCTGCGCACTTCGTTGCCCGCTCGGGTATGATATCCGCCACGGCGACAAGGTTTGCCCTGGTCACTCTCGTCGTCAGGAACTCGGCGTACATAGTCCCGAGCCTACCAGCACCAATGAGTCCCACGTTGATTTTGTTTCTCACGGTCAATTCCTTCTCGATGGCTGTGAATCCCGAAGGGAGATCTACGGTTTAGATGCGACGCTGGGCTCCTTCGACTATTTCGAAAAGAGTGTGAGCGAGTGCAGCAACGCGTAGTCACCGTTGAACTTCTGATCCCGGTAGAATTCCACGACCCCGGTTCCCCCGCTGATCTTCACCTTGAGGAATGTGCTTGGCCTCCAGCCGCAGTTCTTCCAAAACCTCTCGGTGTATTCCATAGCCGCGGCGTCGCTCTTCTTGTAGTTGCTGTAGAACTCAGTCAGTGCTTTGAGCGTCTGCTCATCGGAGAGATCGCTATCCTCTTTGCCGGGGACGGGATCCAGCGTGTAGATGATCTTCTTGACTTCCTCGTTGTTTGATTTCTGGAAATTCGCGATCGCTTTGGATTCATCGATCCCAGAGCTTTTTCCCCTTTCAATCTCCTTCGAGATACTCGCGAACAACAGCTCCGGCGTGTACGTATCTTCATACCCGTAGATGTGCCCATCGTTCAGCAGCCACAATCCGTTAATGTTCGCGTACGATGCGGCGTGGGTATGTCCGCTGATGTACGCCGTTGCTCTGTACTTTAGAAGGAGCTGTTGAAACTTCAACGAATTGTCGGGGAACTTGTCAAGCACCTCTCCGGCATGACGCTGGGTCCCGTTATCCATATCGAGTACAGAAATAATAGGCTTGTGACCAAAAACAAAGATATGTTCTTTTTTGTTCTGTTTGAGATCGTCTTCTAGCCAGGCTAGAAGTTCGGGTACCACGTTTGCCTCTTTGGCATTATCAGTCTTGCCGTCATAGAAGAGATTGAGAACGACGAAATGAGCATTGTCCCAGTCGAACGAATAGGTGGCCTCTTCGCTTCCGGCTGGACCCTTCCTGACGAGGTGCGGAAAGGACCTATCGCCCCGGTTCAACGACCGTATGTATTCCATCGATGCACTGTCCTTATCGTGGTTTCCACGAACGACGTACCATGGGTAGTCTTTCCCAAAGACCTTGTCCATCAGATCGCGCGTGGCTTGCGGTGGGTCCAAGTCTCCAACGACGACCATAAAGGAACCCTGGCCGACTTTCTTGATTGCTTCATATCCTGGCAGGGTATAGTGCTTGGTGCGGAATTGTTCAGCTGCGTGATTGCGCTGGTCGCTGCTTATGATGAAGGAAAGATCTTTATCGGAAGGAGATGTGCAAGATAGGAAGAGCGTGCCAACGAAAACGGTCAGTAGTAGCTGGAGGAAATATCGTCTTTTCATATTGATGTGCTCCCGGACGCTTGTCAAACGTTCATAGAATGATTACATGCTTCAGAGGCCTGTTCCCTGTATATCTCAAGAACTGCGGAATCCTTACTGACCTTCACCTTCAGAAACGTGCTTTTTCTCCACTCAGTGTTTTCCCAGAACAGCTTTGAATACTTCTCGACTCCATCGGCTCCTTTCTTAGAGTTGTTGTAGAATTCTGTCAATCTGCTCTTTTGTTTTTCAATCTCTTTTGAAGTACGCCGTGACCCTACACCTGGCAAAGTGCACATTGCCCCAATCGAAGGAGTAAGTGGTTTCCTCACAACCGGCAGGGCCCTTTCTGACGAGGTGCGGGAGCGTTCGGTCGCCTCTATTCAAAGCTCTCAGATACTCAGTAATGATCCTTTCCCCACCTGCCGGATGGCTTCAAAACCACCCAGGGTATACTCACGCGAACGGAAGGGCTCGGTCGCATGCTCTCGATGGTCACTGGCCACAATAAACGAATACTCCTCATCGGCTCTCTGAGCTGGGGAGCGATGAACGAGGGTGAAGAGAATTACAAGAAAGAATGATCTGTGAAGAACTGATCTGCACATCGCGGCGCTCCCGGTGCTGAACTAGTTGAGGTTGACTCCGCCATATTCTTTGCGTATGAACTCCTCCACATCCTCGGCTGGCCGTTTGAAGGGTCCTTCAGCTTCCATCTTCAAGCTCGTGACAGCCGCTGACCAAACGATGGCTACCGCAGGGGGATGAGCGAGCCTCTTCGCCATGTACGAGGCGATGCAGGTGTCCCC
>Ga0315282_10006384_pt1 | contig 19752 bp, 19 predicted proteins | sample YL17G07_20_MG_FD_203693 | JGI IMG/M metagenome (GOLD analysis project Ga0315282, IMG submission 203693) | Sediment microbial communities from Yellowstone Lake, YNP, Wyoming, USA - YL17G07_20 | ecosystem: Environmental > Aquatic > Freshwater > Lake > Sediment | place: USA: Wyoming | collected... | reverse complement strand
GGGCGCGGCCTAGAAGCAGCCCGCCCAGCCCGCCGGCGGTCATGGCCAGAAAGGCCCAGTGCACCGCGAGCGTCATCGCCATGAGGCACTGGCCAAGCCAGGCCGGCATCGGCAGGCCAAGCATGTCAGGCGACGGGATGTGCGTTACGGTCTGGGCGAGCATTGCCACGCTACTCCATCCCGGCGGCACGAGCCGCCGGGATGTGGGGTGTCTGGTGGTTTCCCGAAGTTCCCGCCGATTCGCCGCGGGCGGCGCCGGGGCTCATCAGCGGGTGTGGATTGAGCCCGAGCAGGAACTCGGTCAGCGCGTCTTTCTCGGCCTGGTTGCCCGGGAAAGGTGGCATGGCGGGCTTGACCTCGTCCATGTGGTCCAGCAGCCCGCGGATTGTCTCTCGCCGCCAGGTCGCCACCTGCGGGCGCATCGCGTTGTAGCCGTCGATGCAGTGGCATCGCAGGCACGCGGCGCGGTACACGGCCTGGCCGCGCTGGGCGGGCGACAAGCCGGCGACGGCGGCTCCGCCGGGCAAGGCCCAGGGCGTGACGGCGAGGATTCCCTCGCGCCGCGTGCGGTCGAGGTTGGCAACGGGGTCGACGGCCGCCGCACCGGCGACGGTCACGCCCGTGGAGTACATGAAGCCCTCGATGATGAACGGCTTGCGGACGCCCTCGCGGACAAACTCCATCGACCCGTAGGCCGCCAGGGCCAGAAGGCACATCGTCACTCCGCCGAGGCTGCCGGCCGTGAAGTCGCGGCGGAAGTAGCTGACGGCCGCCGCAAGAAACAAAATCAGCATCCCCGCCAGGCCGACGTTGAGGAAGATCATCATTACCGGCGCGCCGCCGGTGATGAACCTCTGGCTGCGCGGGGCAAGCACCGCGAAGGTCCACGCCCCCAGCGGCAGGCAGAGGATTATCGGCAGGATCATGGCGCACGATATGCGCACGAGCTTTCGGCGTGCCTGTTCGTCGATGGACCGCGTCAGCGAGGCCAGGACCACCCCGCCGGCGCCCGCAAGGGCCAGGGAGATGAGGATTCGCCCCAGGCTGGTCGGCACGTAGCCGGGGTTCAGCATGCCCTTGTAGACAAGCGTGCCGGCGTCGAAGGGCTTCCACTGGCCCGGCGTGAGCATGAAGCTCAGGATGGCGTTTATCACCAGCAGCGTGCCGACCGAGCAGGCCGCGAAGATCCACGCCAGGCGGTTGTGGTCGCGCGGGGACATGCGGTCCCAGTGGAAGACGTATAGATGAATGGCCAGGCCCTCCACCAGGAACAGCACCCACTCGATGGCCCAGAACCAGACGAACTGGTGGATGAGGATGGAAACCGCCCGCGGGCCGGCCAGGGCTATGGAAAACCAGATCCCCACTCCGCTGACCGTGCCCAGCACGTACGGCACGAGCAGCACCCCGAAGGCGTACTTGCGCAGCGCCTGGCTCATGCCGAGGTCGTTGTCGCGAATCGCCCGCCTCTGCGCCAGGGCCATCAGGAAGCCCGAGCCGACGGAGAAGTGCGCGATAAAGGCGTGAAAGATCGATATGGCCGCGATGAGCAGGCTCCCGCCCAGAAGCGGCACGTCAAAGATGGGGTACTCCATCCAGTCAGTCTCCGGGCTTCGCCGGCCGCGATCGCGGCCTGCCATTTCCGTCCTTCGGCCGGCATATGTCGGCGATCGTCGTTCCGGCCAGAACCGCTGTCAGGCCCTTGTGGGCCGATTTCCAGAAATCATGCATCACGCAGTAACTGTTGCGCGGGCAGGCTTCGGGGCGAACCACGCAGCGGTTCAGGGTCACCGGCCCGTCGACGGCCTCGACGATCTCCAGCATCGACAACTCCGCCGGCGATCGAGCGAGCCGGGCGCCGCCGTTTCGGCCGGCAATCGACTCCACCAGCCCCGCCCGCACCAGCGCCTGCACCACCTTGGAGATGTAATCCTCCGGGATTATCATCTCCCTGGCGATCACCGCCGCCGCCACCGGACCGCTGTCCCCGTGAAGCGCCAGGTACACCACAGTCCTTACAGCATAGTCAGCCGTTTGGGTGATCTGCATATAATTCTCATTCCTGTCCCGAAAAACGAAACAGGGGCGCCACAAACCCCACACTTACCCTTCTACACTGTTGCCCTGTGTCGCCCTGGGCCACGTCGGCAGCCGAACTTCCGGGAGAAGTGCTGTCTTTATGTTTAATGTTAATCAGCCTATCCCCAGGATGGCAATAGATTTTTGCCGCTAAATTGCCGCCAAATGTGGACCCGCGCTAGCTCTGTTTAGCCGGACAAGAGCCCTCGCGGGCCGCAAATAATGAAGCTGCCCGGAAGTTTCCTGGCTTTGCCGGCGTCTGACAACGTACAATGCCAAGACGCTAATGGTCGCCGCATCTCGCTTATTAAACACGCCAAAGGAGACCAGACCATGACCGGACGCTGCTGTCGGACAGGCAGTTTGGGCATTGCCGCGGTAATTGTGCTTGCGGCCCTGGCGGGCTGCTCAGCCCCCTCGGCAAGGCTGGCGGGCGTGAGCATGAAGGACATCGGCCTCCAGTCGGTGACCGTCGTGTTCGATGTTGAACTGACCAACCCCAACGCGTCGGCGCTGCCGCTGGCGGACGTGGACTACGAGTTGTCCAGCCGGGGCAACTCGTTTTTCACGGGCGAGGCGCCGCTTCAGGGCGAGGTGCCCGCGCACGGCGTGAAGACCCTCTCCCTGCCGGCCAAGATCACCTACGCCCAGCTCCTGACCGCCCTGGCCGACGTCAAGCTCGGCTCGGTGCTGCCGTACAAGGCCGAACTCGGCCTGTCCGTGAAGGTGCCGATCCTCGGCAAACTTCGCCTGCCGGTGAGCAAGGAAGGCAACCTGCCCGTGCCGGCCGCGCCGGGCGTCGAACTGGCCGGCGTCAAGTGGGACAAGCTGACGCTCGACAACGCCGGCGGCGTCTTCACGCTCCGCCTGACCAACCGCAACCAGTTCCCGCTGGAACTCGATACGATGTCCTATAGCCTGGTGCTCGGCGACATGGACGTCGCCCGCTCGTCGCTGGCCCGGCCGGTGGCGCTAGGCGCAAGCGGAGGCGAGGGGACAATGGAAATCCCGCTGTCCTTCTCGCCGCGGAAGTTCGGCCTGGCCGCACTTGGATTGCTGACCGGCAACCGCGGATACAGCCTGACCGGCGAGATCGTCGTGAAGACTCCTTACGGCCCGATGCGGCTGCCGTTCGCGCGGACCGGCAACATCAGCCTGGGCCGCTGATGGCGCCGCCTCATATTTTCATTGACCCGGCCGCCCTCCATGCCTTAGACTTCAACATACCGGAAATCAAACGTTTGCCCGGACGGTGCGATATCCGCGGGCTCATCCTGCGGCCGGCGCAGAACCAGGGCCAAGAGGCACGAGGCGGCCAGGGCCGTCGCGGCCTCGGGTATGCGGCAGATAGGCCTGGGCGCTTTGCCAGGCCAGAGTCGTTCGGGAGCGGAACATGCTCGGTACCATCGAGTTGACACACTTGGCGCAAATGATGCAAAGTCTCCCCGGTTTCAACTTCCTGGCCTGGGCGGTCGGGTGGCAGGAGATCCTCGTCATCGTGATCGTCGTGCTGATTCTCTTCGGCGGCCGGAAAATCCCGGAGCTTGCCCGGGGCATCGGGCGCGGCATGCGCGAGTTCAAACGCGAGATGCGAGGGGTCAAGGAAGATTTCGACGAGGCGATGAAAGAGGAAGAAGAGGACGAGCCTCGCCCACGGCCCAAGAAGAAGCGCAAGAGGCCGGTCGACGAAAGCTACGAGGACGAGGGCGACGAGGGCAAGAGCGACGAGGACAAGAAGCCTTCCGAGAGCGGTACGTCGGAAAAGCCCAAGTAGGCCCCTCTTAAAACCCTCTCCCTTGATGGGAGATGGGTCTAAATGAGCCATCCATGCACCCTGCCCGCACGGGAGTCATATAGGTCTTGTAGGACCCATAGGACTTATAGTTTCTACGCATTCTTAACCAGCCGGCCGCTTTGGGCCGCCGCCGATCTTGTTTTCCGTTCCCGCCAGCAGCCGCGATATGTTAGCGCGGTGGCGGTAGATGATCAGCGCGCACATGGCTGCCGAGAAAACGGTCATGGGCCAAAGCTCTTTCCTCGGCCAAAGCCAGAGAAATGCGGGCACGAAAGCAAGTGCCGCCGCAATGCTGCCCAGCGAGACGTACCGCGTGATGAGCGTGACGATCACCCATACGCCAAGGGCGACCTCGCCGGCCGCCGTGAAGAAAGGCCAGATCCCAAGCACTACTCCCAGCGCCGTGGCCACGCCTTTGCCGCCGCGAAACCGCAGCCAGAACGGCAAGACGTGCCCCGCGATCGCGCAGCAGCCCGTCAGCAGCCAGGCCGCCTGCTCCGATGCGCTGGGCACCCATGCCGGAGGCCCGAACCTCGTCTCTGTCGCGGACGCCCCTTGCGGCCTCAGCAGCATTCCCGCGATCAGCACCGGCGCCAGGCCCTTTGCGACATCCAGCGCGAAGCAAAGGTATCCCCAGCCCCGGCCGCAGGCGCGCCCGCAGTTGGTGGCCCCAACGTTGCCGCTGCCGACCTTGCGAAGGTCGATCCCCTTGCCCCGCGCGATGATGAACGCGAACGGCGTGGCGCCCATCACGTACGCCGCCAGCGGCAGCAGGACGAACATTATCAGCGGGTGGTCGATCATTGCTTGCCGGCGACCTCCCGGTAGGCTTCCAGAAGCTGCTCGACGTGGCGGTCCATGCTCAGCTCGTCGGCAACGTCGCGGCACGCCTGGCGGCGGGCGGCAAGGCGGTCGGGGTCGGACAGCTCGGTCATGGCCTTTACGACCGCGTCGATGTCGTCCGGCGAACTGACGACCAGCCCCGCGCCGCGGGCGAGGATCTCCGCGGCGCCGTTGAAGACGGTGGTGATAGACGGCACGGCCCAGCGGACCGCCTCCAGCACCACCCGGCCGCACGGGTCGTACCAACTGAGAAGCACGCACGCGTCGGCCGCGGCGTACCACGGCCAGACGTTATCCGCCCGCGGCTCGAAGTGGACCTGCTTGACAAGGCCGAGCTTCTTGACCAGCCTGCGGTAGCTGCCGATCTTCTTCTGCCCCACTGCCACCAGCCGCGCCCCGGCCGATCCCGCCGGCGAGCGGTACCACCGCGCGAACGCCCGGATCGCCTGTGCGACTCCCTTGAGCCGGAAGTTGGTCGCCACGGACAGAAACAGCGGGCTTCCGGCGGCCGCGCCGACCAGCTCGCGCCGCTCCTTTCGCCACGCGAGCCGCTGATCGCCCGGCACGTCGGGGATGTCCACGGCGTTGTAGATCACGCGGACGTTCTTGTCGCGGGCGTAGTAATGCATGAACTCGCGGGCGGCCATCTCGCTGACGGCCAGGCAAAGCGTCGCCGGGTCGGCGACGAGTTTTCGCTCCATCGAACGCATCTTGCGGCGGTGCGGGTCCAGCGGCTGGGCGAGCTGCGTCAGGAACCTTCGCAGGCCCCGGCGGCGCCGCAGGCTGGCGGCCTCCTGGGCCCCCACCAGGCCGCCCCGCGGCTGAAACACGTTGGCCGCGGGGATAGGCAAGGTGGCGTGGACGATGTCGAACCCGCCGTCGCGCGACGCCCCGCGCACGGACCTCGCGAAGCTCGCCAGCCTCGTCGCCCGGTCCAGGCCCCAGCACTTGAGCTCCTGCGTGCGGAAGCCCTGCCCGCCGGCGCCGGCCTCCATGCAGAAGACCGTCACGTCATGCCCGCGCCTGGCCAGGCCTTCGGCGATCTGGGCCGTCGAGACCTCGCGCCCGCCGCGGCTCGGATCGAATCGCTCGATGACCAGCGCCACCTTCATTGCGCCGAACCTCCCTCGCCCCGCGGGCGGCGCCTCTGGCCGCGCCGGAGCATCGACTCGATCTTCCGGTCGATGAGACCATCCCACGCCCGGCGCCCGCGGTCCGACACGCCGGCGAGATAATCCGCCAGCAGAGCCTGCCAGTAGCCGGCCACCCACGCCGCGGGCATTGAATACTTGAGCTGCGCCAGGTCCTTGACGCGCCACCGCCGCTTTCTCACGCGCGGGCGAAACATACGCGCCAGATCGATCAGGTACAGGTCGTCCCGCCCGGCCGACTCATCAAGGAACACGTGCGAGGCGTAAAGGTCGCGGTGAACGTACCCCGCCTGGTGAAGGCGGCGGACCATCCCCGCCAGGCGGCGGGTGATTTCCGCGACCGCGGCGGCGTCGTGGGCATCGAGGTATGCCTCGAAGCACCGCTCCATCGCCTCGCCCGGCACGGCCGTGACGATGAGGTAGCTCCGGCCGGCGCCCAGCGGGCAGCGGTCCTCGCCGCATGCGACGGCCTGCATCGTCGGCACGCCGGCCTGATGGGCCGCGCGGATGTTCTCGAACTCGACTAGGGCCGGGCTCATCCGCCGGCCTCGGGCCCACCAGCGGCGCACGGCCTCGCCCAGCGCCTGCGGGCCGTAACGCTTGAGGTACAGCACGTGGGCGGCGCCGTGCCCGTCGGCAAGCTCGACGCGGGTGCGCCGGCGATGGCCAAGGCCCGGCTTGTTCAGGTCCGCTCCGCCCTCGTAGGAGAATGCGCCCTCGAAGCTGTCGAGCCCGGCTCGCCTGACGGCCTCGAGCAGGGCCTCCGGCACGTCGTCCGCGATCATCGCCCGCCTCCCGCGCCGCCGACGCTCCCCGCGGGCGCAGCGGGCGCCGCCGGCTTCGGCGAGTCGAGCAGTTCCTCTGCCGCCGCCAGGACCATTTCGGGGCTGACTCGTTCGAGGCATTTGTGGTAGTCCGGCCCGGCCGGCAGAGGGCAGAGCTTCAGTTGGCACGGGCTGCACTCCACGTCCACCCGCACGATGCGTTCGCGCGGGTAATCTATCCGCGACCACTCGGGGTCCGTGCTGCCGAAGACAGTCACCACGGAAATGCCCGCCGCCGCGGCCAGGTGACGCGCGCCCGTGTCGTTGGTAACAAGCAGGTCGCACCGCCGCAGCAGCGCCTTGAGCAGGCCCAGGCTGTTGTCGCGGCCGGCGAAACTGACGGCCGGGGCATTGCGCATCGCGCGCACGACCCACCGGGCGATCGGCCTCTCAGCCGGGGCGGCGTTGACGATGATCCGTGCGCCACGCCGCTCGATGAGCATGTCCGCCAGCGCCGCGTATTTCTCGGCCGACCACATCTTGCTCGTGCCGAAACTGGCGCCGGGGTTGAGCATGACGATCGGCCGGGCGCGGTCCGAGCCGCACTCGGCGAGGATTATCTCGGCCGCGGCCTCGTGCTGGGGCTCCAGGGGCAGGGCCAGGTCGCGCGACGCGCAGTGCGCGCCGAGCATCTCGGCCAGGGCGATGTAGTAATCGACGGCCGGGACGGGCATGTACCGCCCATCCGGCAGGCGCCGCGGCGCGAGCTTTTGCGTCAGCAGCCAGCCGCGGGCGTCGCGGGCGTATCCGGCTATACTGTCGGCCCCCGCCAGGCGGGCTATCAGGGCCGAACGGAAGCTGTTGGGCATGAGCACGGCCTGGGAGATCCCGATCCGTCGCAGAAGCCGCGCCGACGCCCAGATTCCACCCGGCAGCGCGACCATGTCCTGTGGCTCGCCCACAGGCCCCAGCGCCGCCAGGGCAGCCGGTTTGCCCGCCAGGACGATCCGCCTGCCCGGCCAGTGGCGCACGAGGGCGCGAATTGCCGGCGTGGCCATCACCACGTCGCCAACCCAGTTGGGCAGAAAAACCGCTATGCTTCCGCCAGTCGCCATTGGAGCCATTGTAATGAAAGCGGCCGCTATTGACCTCTGAACCGCCAACGCAGCCTGCGGTGGCGGGCTGCGGCCGGAAAACCGAATCCGAGTTCCGACTCTGTGTTGCGGTTGCTATTCAGCGTTCAAAAAGTGCCCTTTTCGGCCAGTTCCGACCAACTGGCTCTGCGGACCACGTCCTTGGCTTCCACCTTCGCGCCGCCGACGACGACCACCCGCATGTTGGCTTCGGCGAATGCCTTGGCCGCAAGGTAGTCCTCGCAGATGCCCGCCGTCAGGCCGGGCAGCATGGTCCGAAGGTCCGGCAACTGGCTGACCAGGCGGTTCTCGAAGACGGCCCGCGGCCAGTTGCCGTACTTGCCGTCCCGCACTATGCGCCAGTACTGCCGCTGCCACTCGAGGATCGGCCCGTCCGGATAGCCCGCCCGGGCCAGCTCGGCGTGCAGCCTGGCGTGCGAAGACGACCCGCGACGAGTGAGATAGAGTATGTTGGCGCCCTTGGCCGCGCGGCCCAGCGCAAGCGACGACTGCTTGCTGAAGCCCAGCACCATGCCCGGCAGGCAGTCGAGGTCCACCGCCACGGCCGGGGCCTTGGGGTCCCAAACGTAAGCCCGTGATTCGGCCCGGACCTCGTCGCCCCAGTGGTCCGAGTGACTGGCGTTGAGCTTGTACCGGCCGGGCTTATCCGGCACCGCCAACGTCGTGCCGGCGTAGCCGAAAGCGTCGCTGTACGCCCCGCGATTGGGCTTATCCTCCACCTGGAGTTGGATCAGCGCGCCCTTGACCGACGTGGGCACAAACATGAAGTCCACCCGCTGAATCCGCACGACCGCCACACCTTCGCCGCCGGCAGGGGCAACCATGTCCGGAACCGTCAGGACGTAATCGCCGCCGCACCCGCCCGACAACAGCACGCCGCCCACCAGGCACAATGCCAAGACGAATCGAGTCATCGGTCTCTCCAAACTTCTCTAAGAACGTGTATGAAAACCGTAGCATGGGCGTCTCGCCCATGAGTTCCACGGGCGTCTCGCCCGTGGAAACCCGCAATCAGCACGGCCGAGACGGCCGTGTGACTCACGGGCAGGATGCCCGTGCTACGGAAAACGGCAGTTTTCATACACGTTCTAATCAAAGAAAAGGTCACAAGCCTGCCCGCCGCAGGCGGGCCAAAGGCGGGTCGCGGGCCATAGAGCGCGGCCACACCGGCCCAAGTGCTTCGAACACCCGCCATTAGGCGCCACCGGACCCCATTTGTCAAACCCCGCGCCGTGGGCACACCCGCCGACACACTACTGACCGCCCTGGCCCGCCAGGCCGATCTCGCCGGCCACGGCCCGCATGCCGGCGATCACTTCGTCGATCAGTTCGACAAGCTCCATGCCGAGCATGGCCGCGCCCTTCTCGATCACGCCGCGGTTCACGCCGGCGGCGAAACGGGCGTTGTTCCATTTCTTCATCACGCTCTTGGCCGTCAGGTCCATCACGGACTTCGTCGGCCTGACCAGGGCAGTCGCCGCCACCAGGCCGGTCAGTTCATCCACGGCGTAGAGGGCCTTTTCCATGTCGCTGACTGGCTCGACGTCGGAGCATATCCCCCAGCCGTGCGACACGGCCGCGCGGATGTATGCCTCCGCCCAGCCGCGGTCGGCGAGTATCTCGCGGGTCTTGCGGCAGTGCTCGTCGGGGAACCGCTCGAAGTCCAGATCGTGGATCAGGCCGACCACGCCCCACTCGTCAGGCCGGCCGCCGAACCGCCCGGCCAGGTGGCGCATGACCGCCTCGACCGCCAGGGCGTGGCGAATCAGGACCTCGCTTTGGTTGAACTCCTGAAGCAGTGCCAGGGCCTCATCTCGCGTGGGCGTCTCGCCGGTCATGTCACGTTCTCCGGGGCTGGGCCAACAGGGGCAATCGACTGAGCCGGAATATACGACTTCGCCGCACCCAAAGCGACAAGCAAAGGTTCAAGTATAGGGCGCTCGGCCGCGCGGCCGGGTACGCCCGTCCGCGCAACCTTGCCTTATTCCGGAGAGAATGGAAAGAATCATGACAACCGGTTTCCGCCAACTCGGCGTCGTGATGGTTGTCGGCCTGGTGATGTCCGCCATCGGATTGGCCCTGCCGCCTGCGCCGGCTCTCGGCGCGGATCAGCCGGCCCTGATGCCCAAGCCCGTCAGCCTGATCCTGACCGATGGGCAGTTCACGATCACGCCGGCGACGAAGGTCCTCTACGCCAAGGACGACGTCCACCTGGCCGACGCCGCGGCGTACCTGGCACAGCGGCTTTCGCGGGCGTTTGACAAGAGGGTCACAGCCAAGACGACCGGCGCGGCCGAGCCGCCGGCCGGGACGATCTTCATAACCACGGCCGGGGCCGACGCCGCCCTTGGCGATGAGGGATACTCGCTCACCGTCACGGCCAAAGGCGTCGTCATCCGCGCGCCGAAGGCCGCCGGGGCGTTCTACGGCGCGATCACGCTGCTTCAGCTCGCCCCGCCCGATGCCTTCCGCGGCCAGGCTCTGGTGGAGGACAAGCTCGGCGGAAAGCTGACCAAGCCCGCACCAAGGCCCTGTGACGAGCCGAACTACTCTGCCGCCAAGCCGGTCGATTCGCTCGCCGTGCCGTGTGCAACCGTCACGGACAAGCCCCGCTTCGCCTGGCGCGGCCTGCTGATAGACATGGCCCGGCACTTCTGGACGATTGACGAGCTCAAGGCCTACGTCGATTACATGGCCATGCACAAGCTTAACTCGCTCCAGCTTCACCTGACCGACAATGAGAACTGGTGCGCCGAGGTCATGAAGTACCCCAGCCTCACCCCCGAGAAGGCCAAGAACGCCGCCAATCCCAAGCTCTTGGCCGACCAGACGTACTACAAGCTGGCGCGGCATTATTACACCCAGGAGGAACTCAAGTCGCTGGTCGCGTACGCCGCCGGGCGATTCGTCAACATCGTGCCCGAGTTTGAAATGCCCGGCCACTGCGGGGCACTCATGTGGGCCAACCTTGGCTGCGGATGCACCGTTGACGGCAAGCAGGCCGGCGGCGTCGAAGTCTGCCCCGGCAACGAGCACACGTACGAAGTCCTTCAGGGCATACTCGACGAGATGGTGGACATATTCCCCAGCCGGTATATCCACATCGGCGCCGATGAATGCGCCAAGCGGAACTGGCCCAAGTGCTCCGAGTGCCAGAAGCGGATGACGGCCGAGGGGCTCAAGAACGTTACCGAGCTTCACGGCTACTTCGTGGGGCGGATGTCGGAGTATCTGAAGAAGAAGGGCCGGACGCTGGTCGGCTGGGACGAGATCCTCGAAAGCGGCGCCAAGGCCGGTGCGGTCGGCATGTACTGGCGCAGCGGCACGGCCGACAAGCTGATCGCCAACGCCTCGCAAAACCGCCAGTTCCTTGTGATGACGCCGACGGCGCACTGCTACTTCGATTTCGTCCAGTCGCCAGACAAGAACGAGCCGCTGGGCTACGGATTGCAAAAGCCATGGGCGGCCCGGAAGATTATCACCCTGAAGACCGCCTACGAGCTCAACCCCATCCCCGCCGACGTGGCGAAGGTGGACCCCAAGCTCTCGCTCGGCGTCCAGGCCAACCTGTGGGGCGAAAGGATGAAGAGCTTCCCACACGTGCTGTACATGACCTACCCGCGGGCGTGCGCGCTGAGCGAGATAGCCTGGTCGCCGGACGGCCCGCGCGATTACGCCGAGTTTTTCAAGCGCCTGCAAACGCACCTGAGGCGCCTCGACGCCGCCGGTATAAAGTACCGCACGCCGACGGAGATCGACCAGCCGGGAACAACCAGCCAGCCGGCGGCGCCAGGCCGGCCGAAGTAGCCAGCCGGGCCGGCCGCAATTCAGTGCACCGCAGCGCGGCCGTTGGCCCCAACCAAAAGAAGAATTCAACGCAGAGCACGCAGAGAAGATGAAGATAAAGAGTACTATCTATCTGTCTCTGCGGCCTCTGCACTCTCTGCGTTGAAAAATCTTTTCGGGAAAACAAGAAACGCCCCGTTAGCACCACATAAGGAGCCGAGAGCCGGCCATGAAGCGCATCGCAAAAGCCCTGGGCGGCGGCGAGAAGCTGACATCCAAGCAGCGCGTCCTGACGGCGCTGGCCAATCGCCAGCCCGACCGCGTGCCGATCAATTACAGCGCCAACCCAGGCATAGACCGCCGCCTCAAGGAGCACTTCGGCGTGGGGCCTGACGACTCCGAGCAACTGCGCCAGGTCCTTGGCGTGGACATCCGCGGCGTCGGCGCGCCGTACAAGGGGCCGCGCCTGCACGCGGAGATTCCCGGCCGCCGCGTGGACCCGCAGTGGGGCGTGCGCACCCGACACATCGTCCACGACACGGGCGCATACTGGGACTACTGCGACTTCCCGCTCATGGACGCCGATGAGGCGACGGTCGCCGCCTGGCCCATGCCGTCGCCAGAGGACTTCGACTACTCCGGCGTCGCCGCCGCCTGCCGGGCGAAGGCCGCCTGCGCCGTCCACGTCGGCAACCCCGGCCTCGGCTGCGTCATGAACACCGCCGGCTTCCTCCGCAACATGGAGCAGATGTTCGTTGACCTGATAACCAACGACCCCGCCGGGCTCCTGCTGATAAAACGCCGGATGGACATCGAGTTCGAAGTCGCACGCCGCGTCCTGGCCGCTGCCGAGGGCGGCGTCGACTTCATGTGGATCGGCGAGGACCTCGGCACGCAGCAAGGCCCGATCATCAGCATGGACATCTTCCGCAGGCACATCAAGCCGTATCACCAGCGCCTGATCGACCTGGCCGGCTCGTACGCCATCCCCGTGATGATCCACACGTGCGGGTCGAGCAGTTGGGCGTACGAGGAGTACATCCGCATGGGCATGGCCGCGGTGGACACGCTCCAGCCGGAAGCCAGGGACATGTCGCCCGCCTACCTCAAGCGCACCTTCGGCGGGCGGCTCGCCTTTCACGGCTGCATCTCCACGGCCGGGCCGGTAGCAGACGGCACGGTCCAAGACGTGATCGCCAACTGCCGCGAGACGCTCGACATCATGATGCCCGGCGGAGGGTACTGCTTCGCCCCCACCCACTCGCTCCAGGACAATTCACCGACGGAGAACGTCGTGGCAATGTACGAAACCGCCCACCGCTTCGGGCACTACGACTGAGGGGGACTGGCTCCGGAGTCCCGGCAAGCTGTTGGCCGGGACGGAGGTGCCTGTCCCCTGCCGCCGGCGGGGGCGCAAGCTCGATGAGCGTAACCTCCGGGCGGGAGCAGAACCGCATTGGCGGCGCATGGCCGCCTTCCAGGCCGATGCCGCGACTGACGTACAGGCTCGTCCGCCCGACCCGGTACAGGCCCCGCTCGAACCGCTTGCCGTGGCGAGACAGCGTAACCATCGCCCCGTAAAACGGCAGCGCGATCTGCCCGCCGTGGGTGTGGCCGGAAAGCTGAAGGTCCACGTCGCCGCGAGCCGCCACCTCCAGGATCGGGTCGGGGTAGTGATACAGCAGCACCTTGCAGGCCCCGGCGGGCGCCGCGGCCAGGGCGGCGTCGATTCCCGTCTCGCTGTGTGCCGCCGCGCCGGCGAACCACACGTCCGCCCCGGCGACGGTGAGCTTGACGGCCTGGCCGGAAAGCTCGCGCACGCCGGTGCCGCCGAAGAGGTTCACATCGCCAAAGTAGTCCACGTCCCAGTTGCCGCGCACGGCAAACGTCGGGGCGATCGCCGCCAGCCGGCTCATGCACCGGTGAAATCGGTCAACCGCTCCGCGCGTGTTGACGGCGTCGCCGGTGAAGACGATCACATCCGGCGCCAGCCCCTCGATGATGCCGGGAAGCCCCTCCTCCGGCCCGGCGCAGGCCTCGCAGTGGATGTCGCTGATCTGGACGATCCGCACCGGCCTGGCCGAACCTCGAAGCCTGGTGCTTTCGACACGGACCCTCGTTACCTCCAACCATCGCGGCTCGATGAAATACCCGTACGCCATGCACACCAGCCCCGCGGCCGCCATCGCCAGCACCGCCCGCCGCAGCCAGATCCGGCCGCGCCGGTAAGCCCGTGCCTGCCGCCGGCCGCGCCGCCCGAAAAGCCGATCCCACGCCGCACGCACGAGAATGCTCCCCGCCGACACATACAGCACGGCCATCGTGCCGAGGAATGCAAGAACGATAAACTTCTCCGATGCGTGCATGGCCTCAGGATAACCCATAGCCATTGGCGGCCACAAGGCTCAGAAGTGGCGCGGGCATCCCCTTAGGGGTCCCAAGGACTTGCCCGTGAGAATGCCTGGACAGCAGGGGCGAGACGCCCCTGCAACTCACGGGCAAGATGCCCGTGCCACGCCGAGAAGCGCCGGGACTACGATCATCTCCGATGCGGACATGGCTACACGCGCAGATTCGCCTGCTGGCCGAGGAGGGCCTTGTGCTTGTCGCGGATGGGGGCCACTTCGGAGGCGAGAAAATCATCGACCTGCTGCGGCGCTCGGCCGACGAAGTCTTCGGGCTTCATCGCGGAGTCGATGTCCACCTTGGCGAACGCGGGATCGGCCTGAAGGCGGGCCAGGAGGTCGTTGGGTTTGCCGTGGAGCTTGACCTGCTCGCCGGCGGCAAGGCTGTGGACGCGGATTCGCTCGTGGATTTCCTGGCGGTCGGCCCCGGCGGCGACGGCGGCCATGAGGATGTTCTCGGTGGCCATGAAAGGCAGTTCGGCCGCGACGGCGGCGGCGATGACGGCGGGGTACACGACCAGGCCCTGGGCGACGTTGAGTGTTATCAGAAGGATCGCGTCGGTGGCCAGGAAGGCCTCGCTCATGGCCAGGCGCTTGTTGGCGGAGTCGTCGAGTGTGCGTTCGAACCACTGCTCTGCCGCGGTGTGCAGGGGGCTGGCCGAGACGTCCATCACGAACCTCGCCAGGGCCGTCGCCCGCTCGCACCGCATGGGGTTGCGCTTGTAGGCCATGGCGGACGAGCCGACCTGGGTCTTCTCGAAGGGCTCCTCCATCTCCTTGCGATGGGCCAGCAGGCGGACGTCGTTGCAGAGCTTGTGGACGCTTGCGGCGATGCCCGCCAGGACCTGGGCGATGGCGGCGTCGATCTTGCGGCTGTAGGTCTGGCCGGTAACTGGGGCGAGCTTCGTAAAGCCCATTTTCTCGGCCACGCGGCGGTCGAGGGCCTTGACCTTCTCGTGGTCGCCGGCGAACAGGGCCAGGAAGCTGGCCTGGGTGCCGGTCGTGCCCTTGGCGCCGCGGAACTCGAGGTTGTCCAGGCGGTACTCGAGGTCGCGCAGGTCGCGGATAAAGTCCATGCACCACAGGGCCGCCCGCTTGCCGACGGTGGTCAACTGGGCCGGCTGAAAGTGGGTGAACGCCAGGCACGGCAGGGAGCGGTGCCGGGCGGCGAACGCGGCCAGTTCGTCGATGATGTTGACCAGTCGGCCGCGGAGGATCTCCAGTGCCCGGCGCATGACGATCATGTCGGTGTTGCAGTTGACGTACTGGCTCGTGGCGCCGAGGTGGATGATGGGCCTGGCCAGCGGGGCTGCGTCGCCGAAGGCGTGGATGTGGGCCATCACGTCGTGGCGGCTCTTGCGCTCGTACTCGTCGGCCTTGTCGAAGTCGATGTCGTCGAGGTGCGCCCGCATCTGGTCGAGTTGGGCCTCGGTGACGGCTTGCAGGCCCAGTTCGCGCTGCGCCTCGGCCAGGGCCAGCCAGAGGCGCCGCCACGTGGCTATCCGCAGTTGGTCGCCGAAGAGTTCCTGCATCTCCCGGCTGGCGTACCGCGTCTCCAGCGGGCTCCTGTACGTGTTGTTCCTGTCGTCGCTCATGGCAATGAGTGTACAGACAAACACCGGCGGATTCCAATCCGCCTTCCGGCGGGGTGGAATCCCGGGCAGGGAGCCCGGTCTATGTCAAGCCGTCCGGACAACAGCCTACTTGATGATGCGGATGCAGACGGGATAGCGATACGGCAGGCCCTTGTTGACGGTGATCGTGGACAGGATGCCGAAGACGATGTTCACCACCCAGACGGCCAGGAGGATGAACCATCCGATGAGGATGCAGGCCGTCAAGGCGCCGACCGCCCACCCGATGATCAATGTCAATTGGAAGTTCAACGCCTCCTTGCCTTGCTGGTTGACGAACGGGCTTTGGTCCTTCTTGACCAGCCAGATGATCAGCGGGGCAATCCACCAGGTGAAGATCGCCAGCAGGTGAGCGAGCATGGCCATGGTCTTGGCGTCGGCTGACTCGGCCGAGACCATGCCGGCAGTAGTTCCGCCGGCCTGGCCGGACGCGGGTGCGGGTGCGGGGCTCTGCGGAGGCTTGGTGTTGTCAAAGGGGGCGTTGGGATCGGTCATGTCTCTTCCTTTCGATGATTATCCGGACGTATCACGCTGTCTCATTTTATGCCGCGTTGTCACCGCGGCCGGGATATTCCATATCGTCGCGGCCCTGCCAGGCTCGGCCGGGCCGGGGCGAGTCATCTTCGCTACGGGGCAGTCGGGCCGGACCTGAGCCTGTCGCCGAGGCCGGAGGCGTCCTCGGCGTACTTGAGCCACTCCCGTGCGGTCGGGAACGACGGGTCGGCGTTGAGGCAGCTATCGAAGAAGCCCCAGGCTTTTTCCCACTCCCGCTCGGTGCAGGCGATCCGGCCCAGGTAGTACAGGACCTCCGGGTCCGCGGGGTTCCACGACAGGGCGCGCTGGAACATCGCCTTGGCTTCGGCGACGTGTCCGACCTGGAACTCGGAGATCGCGTAGGCGCGGTTGGCCGCGCTGAACTGATCCGCATCCGGCGCACAGGCGGCGACCAGAATCACCAGCGTCACAGCCATCGGCAGCCATGCCAAATGCCTCATCGTGTCGCTCCCCTGCCGCCTCCGCGGGTCGCCGGGCGGCGGCAGTACGAATCGTTGGTTCCCAATTGCACCGTCGGTATCATCTTACATATGCCAAGTGCGTTTGTCATTATCCTGCATACCGGCCAGGGCCCGGAACATTACGACCTAATGCTGGAAATGCTCGAAGCGGGCGAGGCCCTGGCGACCTGGCGAATCGAGCGCGACTGCCTGGGCCTTCGCCCGGGCGATTGCCTGTCCGCCCGCAAACTGCCCGACCACCGCCGGGCGTACCTGAGCTACCAGGGTCCCGTCAGCGGCGGGCGGGGCCAGGCAGCGCGCGTCCATTGCGGCACTTACGAAACGCTCGACCGCCGGCCGGACCGGCTTGTCGTGCGCCTCGACTCGCCCGGCGCTTCAGCCATGTTCGAACTCGTCCGCGCCGCAGAGCCCACAGATGCCGGCGACGACTGGCTCATCACACGCCTGTCGCTGCCGTCTTGATTTATCGGCACTTGCCGGCCATTTTCATCAGGGCGCAGCACGGGGACCATGTGCAGTGTAAGCCGGCCGGCGTCTATGTCGATCCGCGTGACGCGCACTCGCTTTCGCGTCTGGATCCGCCAGGTCATCTCCGTCGCAATCGGCTCGCCGTCGATGGCGGAGATGACCCGCTGGAGCACCAGGGCCGCCTGGGCTGAGTCCAGTTCGCCGATCGCCGGGGCGGTCGTCACGCCGTCGGGCCGCTGAACAAACTTCCCCCGCAGGCCCTCGACCAGCGAACGGACGAGCGAGACGGGCATCGGCAGCCGGCCTATCCGCGCGCCGGCGAGGCTGACCCTCAGCCGGCCTTCGGGGCCGATGACGAGGCTCAGGTCCATCGAGACGATCTTCTGATACTGCAGCGACCTCGCGACCAGCCTGACGTGCCCGCCGTCGAGCACCACCGCCGGCTCGGCCAGGCCGACAGACTCCATCGCCCGATGCACCGACCCGGGCTTGGCGCCGCCTTGGACGGCGATCTCGTCCATCGACTCGAGATAGCGGTTGAGTTGATCCTGCGTCACCGTCCAGTCGAACGGCTCGTTCTTCTGCCCGTCGTTGTTGAACTCCATCAGCCGGCGGCGGAACTCGCGCATGGCCGCGTCTCTCCCCGCCACGCTGAGCCTCGCCGGCCGATAGTACGACGGCACGCTGCTGGCCAGGAGATAGGCGGCAATCGCCCCGGCCGCGGCGATGGCGGCAACCGACAACAGCACGATCCTGCCTTTCCTGCCTAAACGCATCGGGCGCTCCGAAATCCATCCGCGACGCAACCTGTCATCATCATGCCGGAAGTTTGCGCGATCCTCGCCCCCGCCGCAAGGGCGCGGAAACGGCGGGCACTATGCCGTTTGATGAACTCGAGACATTTGCGCAGTAAGAAGCACCAAACGACAAGCACCAAATAGCAAACAAGGACCAAATACCAAAACCCAAGCTCCAAACGGCCGCGGCCATACCACTGGCTCGAGCGGCGCACTTCACCGGTTCATAATCCGGATTCCAGGTTCCAGGTTCCAGGTTCCGCCGTTTCGCTCTTCCCGGCTACCCCTCGATCCGCCTGCGGCGGACTCGGGGTAAACCGGCGACTGGCGGCCGGCTACTGTAGTTCAAAGAACCGCCGCACTATGTCGCGGTATTGGGGCGGGACGGTGTCGGCTCGCAGGGCCTGGGCGGCGCGGGCGCGGGCCTGGGACCAGGCGTCGCCCAAGGGCACGAATCGCGGAGGCGGCGTGGCGGCTTGGGTGGCTGGCGGCGCGTTGGCGTCGGCCAGGGCGGCGTAAGCGGGGTTGTAGACCAGCGTGCGCGCCAGAAGCGGTTTCTCGGCCTGGTTGGCGTCAATCGCGTCGGCGTCGATCATGGGGGTCGGCGCAACGGCCTTGCTGCCGCCGGCGAGTTGGGCGTTGTTCGTGCCGCCTGATTCGTTGCCGCCTTCCGGCCCGGCGGGCAGGCCGACGGCCCGGAGGATCGCCCGGGCGATTGCGGCGGCCTGGGCGTCGTCGGCGTCGGCAACGGCGTCCTGGAGTTCGGCCAGGCGGCGGTCGAGATGCTGGTCCTTCGCGGCCGCGGCGGCGGCGGCAAGCAGGCGCCGACGCAAGCCGGGGTCGCGCTCGATTTGCTCGGCCAGCCTTTGCAGAGCCTGGACAAGCTGGCGTTTTTCCGCCAGACTGAGCATGCGGACACGATCGCGGATGTCGTCGAAGGAATCCGCCGACGCGCGGGCTGAGCCGGGCGGCGAGATCAACGCCAGCACGGTGCAAAGCGCCCCCGCCAGCACGACGGCGCCCGCCGTCGCCCGCGTTCGCCGCCAGAGCCCGCGGCTCGCAATGTCCGCCCGCCCGGCCGCGGCAACGGCCTGGCTAAACACCCGCCGGGCGACCTGCGGGTCGGGCCCGCCGCCGGGCCCTAATGCCGGCCTTTGGGCGCCGCCGGCCGGCGCCTCCGCCAGTTCGGCGGCCGTGGTGAGCCGCTCGGCCAGACCGAAGCGGATGTCGTGATAAAGAGCCGCCTGTCCCAGCGTGACGCCCCGCAGGGTCGTCCATGCCCCCGCGGCCAGCGCCCCCAGCGGCACCAGAACGATCGGCAGCAGCAGTCGCCCATGCGGCACGGCCCGCCCCGCCAGCACGACTAACGCGCCAATGGCCGCGACGCCGCACGCGGTCGCCGCGACGATCCGCGCGTCGCGCCCGTCCAGCCTGGCCGCTCGCCGAAGCGCCGGCCAGCGCAAAAACGCCGCCGCGGCCGCCGCCGGCAGCAGGGCAATCGCCGCACCCAGCACCGGATGCACCCGCCCCGCCAGCAGGCCCGCCTGCGCCAGGCTGACGGCAAGGCCCGCCGTGACGGCCCCCACCGCGGCCGCCTCGGCCGCGCGCACCCCCAGCAGCCTCCCGGCCGCGTTGCGCAGGACCGCCAGCACGGCGGATCGATTGTCGTGCGGTTCACTCATGGCTTTGGGCCGGCCCATCATTAGCGCCCGCGCCGATTCTACCGCGCGCGGACCGAAAAAGGGGACTCACCTCCGCCACTATCTGGGTCTTCCGGATATTGCGTAGGTAGGCAGGGGACAAGACAGCCCTTCCGGCGGGCTCTTGGGGGCCCCGCCCCCAAGAGCCCGGAGTTTATCG
>Ga0315282_10006383_pt1 | contig 19756 bp, 24 predicted proteins | sample YL17G07_20_MG_FD_203693 | JGI IMG/M metagenome (GOLD analysis project Ga0315282, IMG submission 203693) | Sediment microbial communities from Yellowstone Lake, YNP, Wyoming, USA - YL17G07_20 | ecosystem: Environmental > Aquatic > Freshwater > Lake > Sediment | place: USA: Wyoming | collected... | reverse complement strand
GGATCCTCGCCTACGGCTCGTCTCCAGCGAACCCGGCGGCCCTGCTTTCACTCTCTTCGTACACCACGTGCTGGGACACTACTCACCAGGTTTAGGAAACACGCGGCAGGCGTGACCGGCCGTAGTGCCTCGTGTGCAAACGTGCTGCACCGTCCAAGGTTCTGTGCCGTCTCGGTGATGGGTGGTGCTCAGGCGTGCTGGGCCGTGGTGAGGCGTCTCGTCGGCAATGTGTCGGCACCGTGTGCGGTTGGTTCACCCCTGTTCCCGAGCCGATAGGCACCAGGAAGCGCTCCAGACAGTTGCCGGACGTCGTACACCCGCAGCCAGCCTAGCGTCGGACCGTTGGCGGAAAACACTACCGGGGCGCTTCGATCCAGCATCTTCTGGAACTGCAAAGACGCGCTGCCGTAGTGCTGATTGACGAGCGTCGTCGACAGCACCACGTAGTCGACTCGGTGCGCTCGGAGTTGCGCAAGGTCGGACCAGTCGCCAACCGTGACTCCCCGCAGCAGGAACTGTGCCGTGCCTTCGGTCGCCGAGACCACACTTCCTGGCGGAAGCTGGGTTTGCGACCAGGTAAGCAGGCGGAGGTAGCCGTCATCCTTACGAGTATGCACGAGCGTCCAAACTCCTCCATCGAAGGCTAAGGCCACCACAACCAGCCCGATCACGGCAAGACGAGGAACCTTGCCTTTGATCCCGCTCTTTAGCTCAGTCACCGCCAGGCAGGCGGTGACCGCAGACGGCACGAGGAGCATGTAGTACATCTGCTCTTCGATCGTGCCGAAGGCGGTCGCATAGGCCAGGTAAGCGCTAGCGGCAAGCTGCCAGACAACGACGAGCAGCAAGCGCCGATCTGCGATGTCCGCCCGTACTGCGCTGTGCTTTGACCAGGGCCGCAGTCGCGCCACGAGCACCAGCGAGCCAACGAAGCCCAAAAGCATGAGCGCGTAGGTGACCGCGTAGGATCCGCTGTTGGCCGCGAGCCGAGAGGTAAGGGACACGTGTTCTGGAGCATTGAAACCCGTAACTTGATTGACGCCGACTATGCGCAAGATTCCGCTGCTCTTCTGCTGCCACCAGGCTCCGATCCCCCCGCTCGCCGCCACGAGGAGGACGTATAGCCCGTAGCCACCAAGAGCCACGCCCAGGGTCGTCGCCACCTCTCGGCGTGACAGCACCCACCCCGTGGCGAGCAGCACGAGCAATGGCAGGACAGTCACGAACGCGTAACTCTCCTTCGTGGTGATCACCCAGGCCCCGCATATCCCGGCGGCCACGAGCAGCCATGCAGCTCGAGATGCGACGCGATCCCCCGACGTGGTGGCAGCCGGCCGAACCGCGGCAACGACCAGCAGAATCATGCCGACCGTCCATGCCTGCGCCGGCGCCTCCAGTAGCACGCGACTGTCGAAGCGGACCATGAACGGATCCAAGGCCAGTAACAGCCCGGCCGCCACGGCTGCGCTAGTCGACGCCACTCGCCGGACAAGCAGGAAAACCGCCACGCATGTTGCCGCCCCGAACACCGCGTCCACCGGCCGCAGCTCGAGGACAAGGCGAGCCAGAGGACCATGAGAGCTGAACACGGATATCACGAGCGCCAGCACAGCGAACATCGCAGGCGGGTGCAGATCGAACGGCCCACCGAAGAGAACGAGGCCGTGCCCGGTGGCAAGGTTGCGCGCAACGTCGACGTAGGAAACCTCGTCGATGAAGAGTTCATAAGAGTGGCCGTGAGCCACCAAGCGTGCCGCGAGCGCCACGGCCGATATGAGCAGGAGCCAGACCACTAGTAGTAGGCGGTCTTTCCGAGTTGGAGGGGCTGGGGCAGCCAGCAGGCGCCGGTGGGAACGTACGCGCGAGATCAGCCCGACAGGCTGAGTGCCGCAGGGCTCGCGGGTGGCCCGCAGTGCCGCATTGTCAGCCGCCGTCATGGCCCCCCCGCGCAGGACGCAATCGATCAACTGCTGGAACTCCTGTCCTTCAGCGCATGCCGCCGACTCAGCGCCCGTCGGCCCTGCCGTCGCCGTCACGTGCGTTTGCGCGAGCGGCCAAGTCTGGGGATCCGCAGCCTGATCGTGTCGCGGCAACGCGGAAGCAGACCGCCTCCGCCCCCGCTGCCGGTTGTGAGCCGCCAACCGCGCCAGCGCCACGGCCACCACGAACACGAGCCAGACCGCACGCAGTGGGCGGTGTCCGCGGATTCGCGTGGTGGCTGCCGTCGGGGCAGCCGCACCAGCCCTGGTCGCCCTCACTGCCATCGTCGTCACGCGCCCTTGCGCCAAGGTCCGAGTCTTGAGACGTCGCAGCCCGATCGCCCGGCAGCGGCCACCCGCAAGTAGACCGCCTCCTGATCAGTGGCCAAGCGCTCCCACTGGAAGCGGCGCGACCACCGACGTCCCTTCGTCCCCATCACGGCGGCGCCTGCCGGATCGTCGATCACGGCCAGGAGGGAGCTGGCTAGCGCGTCGCTTTCTCCTGAAGGCACGAGTCGTCCCGCGAATGGGGGAACCACCTCTCGCAGGCAGGGGATGTCGGAACCGACAACGGGGGTGCCGGTGGCTAACGCCTCGAGAGCTACCATGCCAAAGGTTTCGTAACGCGAGGGCATCGCCACAACCGTTGCCGAGGCCAAGAGCTCCCACTTCGCTGTGCCAGTCACGCGCCCAACCCACGTGATGCTGTCCTGGATGCCCAGATGGGCCGCCTTGTCGCGTAACATCTTCTCGTCGGGGCCGTCGCCAGCGACCACGAGCCGCACTGGCCGATGCCCTCGCAGCCTCGCGAAGGCCTCCAGCAGGACGTCCTGACCTTTCTGGCCGACGTCCAAGCGGCCGAGGCTGAGCACCGTAGGCACCTCCGACGGTACTGGCCGGGGAAACGCATAGGCGGCGGCATCCACACCGTTGGGGATGACGTGGACGTCGGCGCCAGGCACCCTGCGACGCAGCTCATCGGCCAGGTCGTCAGATACGGCGATGAAGTGCCGGAAGCTGCCCAGGGTCGCGTTTTCCACCCAGTGAAACGGCAGGTGGTACTGGCGTGCCTTCTGCCGTGCGAACAGCCACTGAACACTGGCAATGACTGGCGCCTTCGCGAAGTGTGGCGTGCCAAGCGTCGAGATCGGCGCCGCGAAATCGTCAACGACGAGATCGACGTCTGCCTTACGCACAACGAACGGCACGCGGGTGAAGTAGGCCATCGCCCTCCCACGTCCGCGGCCACTGCCGACGTGGCGGTAGTACACACCGTCTTCGATACGGTCCCGGGCACCCGGCCAGCCAGCTGTCACGACGGTGACGTCGTGACGACGGGCCAGCCGTCGACAGATCTCGTGTGTGCGTACCGATCCGCCACCGCTGCCAGGCTGGCGGTGATCCTCGAACCCGAGATGCAGGATGCGCAAGCGCTCGACCTCACCTGTGCAGTGCACGTTCACCCTCACGACGTGCCACCCCAGCAGTGCGCCCGGGCCCAACCGACCGCCCGCTGTGCGCAGAAGGACGGCTACGAAGCGCGAGAACACCGAGAACCGCGACCGCCACGAGCCACGCGACAGGCAGCGTCTGTGTCGCGGCGACCGCGGCGATCGCCAGCCAGACAGGGGCCGCAGGCAGGAGACTGGGGGCCATCGGTGAACGGTCGGCGTCGCTCCACCACAGGAAGAACGCGATCGCGAGCGCGCCCACGAGATCCGCGTAGGCCAACGTCAACGGCCCGCCAAGCTTCGCCGCCACGACAAGCGCCGTCACATGCAGGGCCCCAGCCACGAGCAAAACGATGCCCGCCCGGCGGAACCGGCGGGCAGCTTGAAAGAACGTCGAAATCAGGTTCGTGAGCCCAAAGCCAAGCCCGGCGACGGCCACGATCGGCAGAAACTCGCGAACGAGCTGATGTTGAGCAGGCAGCACCAACGCCAGCAGATGGTCAGGGAGCGTGGCCACGACGACCGCGACGGCGAGGCTTAGCCGCAGCTGGGTGGCGAGCGCCGCCTGTCGCAGTCGACGCGACTGGCATTCACGGCTCATGCGAGCGAACACGGCGGCGGAGACGGCCCCCGCCACGAAAAGGGGCACCCGACCGAAGGCAACAGCGAGCTGGAGGGCGGCGACCCGTCTGCTGTCGCCCAGCACCGTCGCTGCAACCACCACGTCTGCTGCGCCCACAAGCGCAACCAGCGCTTGGACACCCGCGTTGCCGAAGACATCCCGCCACAAGGATCGGACCCTCAGAGCGCTGACCCGAAAGCCGCCCTCGGCACGCAGGGCCACGACTGTCACCACGAGCAGCGGAAATGCTCCGATGCTGGTGGCGAGAAGGGCACCGATCGAGCCAGCCCCACTTTGTACGAGCGCAAGCCCACTACCAAGCTTCACGAGCGCCTCGACCACGAGCAGCAAGGCGAGCGGCCGAAGGCGGCCTGTGCCCTGGAGATAGCCGGTCGAAACCAGCCCTACCGAGAGCACGAACCCTCCGAGAGCGATGGTGGCCGCCTGCGGCGCGTCGGCGAACCCGAGCGAGATGAGCATCAAACCAGCCGCAATGGCAATCCCCTGCAGCAGCGCAACCCGCACTGCGAACGAGGTGCTTGTCGCCCGAGCCACGCGGTCGGCAGAACCAACCGCTAGAGCCCGCGCGAGCACCCACGGAACGGAGGCAGACGCAAGCGTGCCGGCAACCAAGAGCAGCCCCTGGCCCGCGGCGACAACCACGAACTCGTGAGCAGGAAGCAGCCGCGCGAGGCCTAGCCAGAACACGTAGTTGGTCGCTCCGACGGCGAAGGTCCCCATCGTCAGCCACATGGAAGCACGGTGGAGCCCGCGCTCGTCGAGCGCTAGCTTGGCGGTTGAGGTCCCCCTGCGCGCCCCGCTGACAGCGGACCCGGTCGCCTCGACATCACCCCGCCTCGAAGGATCAGGACGCATGACCTGCCCTGCGCCCCGCCATGCCGCCGGGTCGTGCGGCCAGGCACGCCGGAGTCCCCGATCCGGGCGCGAGTATCTCGCTGGGTCGAGCCACACTGACTCGCAGAGAGGGGTCCCGGAGCATCAGCTCGGTCACGCCCGCGCGCCGCAGCGCTCGAGCAGCCGACTCCTCGTCGGAGGACTTCAGCAGGACGATGAGCTTGCCGCTGTCGATTGACCAGACATCTGTCCTGCGAAACGCCCGGGTCCAGCTCAACTTCGATGTTCGCAAGGGGATTTCCACCCGTGTGATCAGGTCGCTTGACTGCCGCCGCTCAGGGTCACGACGCTCCAGCCGGTCCCGCTCGGCGGCGAGTAACTCCGCCATCATGCGGGCGGTCCCATCCCAGGTGAAGCGAGCGGCCCACGCCCGCGTTCTCTGGGCCCACTCCCGCGCCGTCGCGACATCGTCTAGCGTCCGCAAGGCGTCCTCAACCGCGTGAGCAAGGTCCGACTCCTCCTTGACGAGCCAGCCGGTCTCGCCGTCACGGACGGAGTCTCGCAGCCCCGGGACGTGGAAGGCGACGGCGGGCACACCCTGCGCGTTTGCCTCGAGAACCGAAAGGCCCCAGCCCTCGCCCATCGACGGGTTGACCGTCAGCCATGCGCTAGCGAGGAGCTCGTCACGGGCGTGTGCGTCGAGCCAGCCGTGCAGCTGGACTCGATTTACCAACCCGCGCGCGGTGACCAAGTCGTGGAGCCGCGCTCGCTCAGGCCCCTCACCGACGAGGTGCAGCTCGACATCTGGCACTCGCTTGAGCACCTCGGGCATGGCCTCGATGAGAAGGTCTAAGCGTTTGTGCGGCACCAGCCGACCGACGCACGCGATGCGCGGGGACATCGAGCGCTCCACCATCGGGAGCGTCGCAGGCATGTTCAGGCCACACGGGATTACGTGGATGGGACCGCGAAGCATGAGTTCGCGCCGTGCCGCCCAGCGCGTCGACACGGAGACTGCCGCCACCGCCCGGCGCCCGTACACCCACCGTGACCCGGTGCGCTCCAGCCACCGGCCGACTGCCGCCAGCGGAGGTCGGAAGTAAAGGGAGAATTGCTGTTGATGGATGTGGTGCAGAAGCAGAACGACCGGCGTGCGACGGGGAACGGCCAGCGGACTGAAGAACGGGATGCCGTTCTGCGAGTCGATGACCCCGACTACCTGCCGCCGGTGCACCAAAAGCCACAGCAATGCCCACGGATACACCGTGAACCTGCCGCCGCGGCGGATCACTGTGTAGCCGTCGCGCCGTTCCTTGCGGCGACCGCTTGCGTGCGCCGTGAGGAACACTACTTCTTTGCCCTCGGCAGCCAGACGCCGCGCCACTTGCTCGCAATACAATTCCGCGCCGCCGGCCTCCGGATGGGCGCTATCTCGCCAGTTGACGATGACGATCAGCCGTGGGCCTCGCTGCCTGCCACCCCATCCCTTCACCGGATGACGTCCTCACCCGCCTGTGTCTGTGAGAGCGACTGCCGTATGCGGCCCACCTCGCGTAGCGCACGAACCCCATCCCTGAGACGCAGAGTTGAGCCGGACTGGTCGCTCCAATCCACAGGGACCTCGACGATCTCAATGCCTCGTGTTCGTGCGAGTGCAAGGATCTCAAGGTCGAAAGCGAAACCATCAATGCTGCTCGACGCAAAGAGCTGCCTGGCGACGTTGCCGTCGAAGAACTTGAACCCGCACTGCGTATCGGCGATCGGGCCAGTCAGATCCCGGGCGAGTACCCGGAACAACCAACCGCCCACCTGCCGGACCAGTGGCTGAGGCACGAGGTACTGCCCGCCTGCACACCGGCGCGATGCAATCACGATCCGGCTTCCCGCCTCCAGCAGCGCTATGGCCTTGTCGATCGTCGAGGGCGGTGTAGCCAGATCCGCGTCGCAGAAGCCGACCCACCGCGCGCGCGACGTCATCACCCCGCGACGCACAGCGGCACCCTTGCCTGGTCGGCTGCAGCCTATGGTTTCCACGGGGACACGGCTGTCAGCAAGGTCGCCGACCTCGATTGTGGCATCGACGCTGCCGTTGTCGACAACGACAAGCGTGCACTCCCAGCGGCTACTCACGAGGTGCTCGGACAGCGCTGCGACGGTAGCCTCGATGCGTCCTTCCTCGTTCAGCGCTGGAATCACGATTTCCAGGTCAACTGGGGGACGCCGCAGAACCGCGGACCGTGCTGCGGGTGCGCGCGGTGTGCGCACAGTAATGCTCCCGCACCCCGAGCGAGAGGTAAGCGTCTTCGCTGCCGTTTCCGCTGTCCTGGCGTTGTTATCCAGTCTCGGCGTCGGCCACATGTCAGGCACCGTCGAGTTCCCCGTCGTGCGTGAACTCGTGTGGGGCGGACGGCCGACTTCCGACAAAATGCGGAGGCTGGCTATACACGCTGACGGCCCGCCGATGACTGCGGGACACGACCGGTTGCGGTCGTCGGAGAGGACCTGCGTCTCATTTCAGCACCCCCAGTACCATCCGAGCCAAGCAGGAGATCTGGTGCTGAGCCCGAAAGTGAAATTTGGGTTGGTATGCGATGGGGTCTACATCTCGATCGGCGACTCCTCAGACGAACACGCAACCCCTAGAAAGAGACGGCAGAAGAAACCCGTCCCAGTCGCGTACGAATCGCCCGCGACAAAGCCCGCCGTACGTAAACTGTAGGATACCTCATCGGCGCGACTCCATCCAGACCCACGGGACGCCATCTGGCCCCATGCCGTTGCCCGCTCGGTACACACGATGCTTCATCCGCAAGCACGCAGGGGCAAGCCCGATTCGCCTGAAAGACGAAAGCTAGACGAAGCTGAGAGCAGCTGGCTGCTCTACAGCGCCGCCCCCAGACATGCATTCCGTGTCCAGCGCCAGAAGCTGTTGTAGGGGGTCAGTTTCGCTTCGAAAGTCCAGCCATTTGACTCCAAGTACTCGATGATACTGGCATCGACGAAGTCCTCAACGAGAAGAATCACCTCATCGGCCGCAGCAAAGCATTCATCAGCTGCTGCAAGGACGTTCTTCTCTGCTCCCTCCACATCGAGTTTGAGGCACAGCACATCCGCTGCCGCATAAGCTGGGATAACGAGTGCTTCCTGGTTGAGGGTCGTGACAGCGACGCATTCCCGCTGCGCACCGCTAACCAGATCCCACCTGAGCCCACTACTCCCTGGCTCTTCAGGATTGAAGTGGAGTACGCCGAGGGGTGTTGCGACGTCGCTCAGCGCCAGGTTGCGCAGAATGGTCATTCCTTTGAGCCCGTTCAACGCAATGTTGGAGTCCAGAAGAGCGTAGGACGACGCGGAAGGCTCGTATGCAACCACAGTGAAATAGCGGCCGCGAAACGCATTGCCGATGCTGACTGCGTACGTACCGATATCAGCTCCAACATCTAGGAAGAGCACTCGGAGCCCGCGGTCGAGGCGCTGCTTGATGACGACAAGCAGCCGAAGCATGTCTTGGCGTTCAAACCCGGGTGAGACGCAAGCCGCATCGATAGTGCCCGGACGCACGTGGAACTCACCCATGCGCGTACTGACATGATCGATTTGCAGGCGCCTCATGGATAGTGGGGCGCGGCCCAGTAGTCGGCAAAACGAGTAAACCGCCTCGTAAAGAAGGAGGCGTGCGCGGGGCTCACGGACTTCCTTCAACAGGAACAGCGTCTTGCCCAGGACATAGCTGGCCAGGAAGGCGAGTCTGGCCTTGGTCGTGAAATCAAAGCCCGAGGCCCTTTTTCTTCCGTTCGACAGGCTCATCGCATCAGGTGTTGCCGGAGAGCGGCGCTTCGCCGCCGGAGGATGGGGCATCTGTGTTCGATACTCTAAAAGTTGACCACCTGAGGGTGTTTCGATCACCGAAAAGTTGACCACCCCAACCACGCCTGTACCGTCGACCGGGTTCCCGCTCTGAGGGACGCCCGCGACGGGAGCAGGAGGAAGGTAGTGCTGAGGATGGTCGACGTCGAGTTCATCAAGTTGCGCTGCGGCCGGGACGGCTGGTCGACCCGCGAGACCGCCAGGCGCACGGGCTGGTCGCGTCAGGCGATCCGCAAGGCTCTCGCCGCTGCGGCAGAGGCGCCGCGCTACGAGCTATCCGTGCCGCGGCCCTCGCCGGTCATGGATCCTTACCTGCCCTTCGTGTGCCAGTGGCTCGCGGGCGACGAGAGCGCGCCGCCCAAGCAGCGCCACACTGCGCGGCGCATCTATGACCGCCTCGCCAGCGAGCATGGCTATTGCGGCTCCGAGGTCACCGTGCGCCGGGCGGTCGCGAAGCTGCGCGGCAAGCGCCTCGATGCCTACGTGCCACTCGAGGCCCCCTGGGGGCAGATCGCCCAGGCCGACTTCGGCAGCGCCGTGGTCATGATCGCCGGCGTACGCACCGAGGTAGCGCTCTTCTGCCTGCGCGCCAAGGCTTCCAAGGTGCCGTTCGTGGTCGCCTACCCGACCGAGCGCCTCGAGGCCTTCCTCGCCGGTCACGTCGAGGCCTTCGCCTTCTTCGGCGGCGTCTTCGCGGAGGTCTGGTACGACAACGCCAAGACGGCGGTCGCGAAGATCCTCGCCGGCCCGGCGCGTGAGGAGCACGAGCGCCTCTCGGCGCTGCGCGCCCACTACCTGTTCGAGTCGAGCTTCTGCACTCCGGGTCGGGGTAACGAGAAGGGCTCGGTCGAGCACCTGGTCGGCTACGTGCGCAGGAACGCATTGGTGCCCTACACGCGCGAGTTTGCCAGCATGGCGGCGCTCAACGACCATCTGCGCGCCTGGTGCGAGCGTGAACGGGTTCGTCACGACGACGCCTGGCAGCTCGAGAGCGCCGCCCTGCAAGAGCTTCCCGCGCATCCCTTCTCGCCCTCGGTGAGCCGCCCGGTGGTGGCGAGCAAGACGGCGCTGGTGACCGTCGACCGCTCGCGCTACTCGGTGCCGGTGGCCTGTGCCGGGACGACCCTGCGCGCCGAGAGCTTCGTGGACCGCGTCGAGCTCTACCGCGGACCTGAGCGCGTCGCCGTACACGCGCGCAGCTACGTGCGCGGTGGGGTCGTGCTTGAGCTGGCTCACTACCTCGATGCCTTCGCGCGCAAGCCCCGGGCGGCGCTCTCGGCCGCCGCGCTCGCGAACGCCGACCCGGTGTTCACGCGCGCCCGCGACTTGGCACTGCGTACGCCCGACGGGCACCATCGCTTCGCCGAGATCCTCCTGCTGGGCCGCGAACTGGGCCGCGAGGGGCTCGCCGCGGCGCTCGCCGAGAGCCTCGCCGCCGGCTCCCTGCCGAGCGCCGGGCACGTGCGCCAGCTGGCCCTGAACGCCGCGCACCGTCGCCCGGCGCGGGTGGCGGTGCCGGCGCCCCTGGCCCTGGCTCTGCCGGCTCCGGACCTCGCCTGCTACGACGCGCTTGCCGGACGGGCCTCGTGAACGCCGCGGTGCTCAGCGCCCAGGTCAAGCTCTACGCCAAAGAGCTCAAGATGCCCGGGCTGGCGGCCGCCTTTACGGAGGTCCTGCGCGACGGCCAGAAGGCCGGGCGCTCGCATCTGGAGTCGCTCGCCGCCTGCCTGGCGGCCGAGGTCGCCTCGCGCGCCGAGCATCGCCTCGCGGCGCGCATCAAGGCGGCGCGCTTCCCGGCGCTCAAGAGCTTTGAGAGCTTCGACTTCACGCTTCTGCCCTCGCTCGAGAAGGGGCGCGTGCTCGAACTCGGCAGCGGCGTCTTCACGCAGGCGAAGGAGAACGTCGTCTGCCTCGGGGCTTCCGGCACCGGCAAGACGCACGTCGCCAGCGCCATCGGCCTGGCGGCGATCTACGCCGGCGAGCGAGTGCGCTTCACGAGCGCGATCACGCTCGCCCAGGAGCTGCTCGCCGCCGCCGACGAGCACCGCCTGCCGCGCTACTTGAAGGGCTGGAGGAGCGCCGACCTCGTGATCGTCGACGAGCTCGGCTACCTGCCCCTGGGGCCGGGAGCGCCGCTGCTCTTCCAGTTCTTCGCCGAACGCTACGAAGCCGGCTCGGTGCTCGTGACCACGAACCTCGAGTTCAGTCGTTGGAGTGAGGTCTTCGGCGACGCCACGCTGACGGCGGCGCTCCTTGACCGGCTCACGCACCACAGCCAGGTGCTGCTCTTCGAAGGTGAGTCCTACCGCTTCCGCGAGAGTGCCGGCAAGCTCACGAGACCAAGGTCAAAGACAAACTAGGGTGGTCAACTTTTCGGGTATCACGGTGGTCAACTATTGGGTTGACGAACACATTTACCGCAGCTCCGGCAGAAGAGGTCTCCGCCTGCTGCCTGGCGACCACAACGAGGACACTCGATCATGCGTTCCTTTCAAAGGTCGGTCAGAGATGCGGAAATCGGCGCGCCGACACGGCGGCCGAGTACTTGCTGGAAGCGTTCCACACCCAGTGTGTCCAGTTGGTCCAGTGTCTCGACGTCTGCCAGTAGTTCATGTAGCCCTGACTCCAGTGGCGCGTGGACGACCACGTGGCGAACGTGAGAGCCTGGCGGCTCCTAACATGCGTGGGGTCCGTCAGGAAGTCGCCCATATAGGTGTTCCAGTCCCGCCCGGAAGCGTCCCAGACGAAGTACTTGCCATCTGGGATGCCGTTCATGATTGCCTTGTCATGAGGTCTGACGTATACAGCAAGCACCGGGTTCAGGGGCGAGCTCGTGCGCGAAAGCACCACCATTGCATCGCACGGGAGTGGGTTCTTGACGGTGAATTGGGCCGGTCCGCCACTGATCTTCCGCCGCAGCACCGCGCCGTTCTCTGGACGGATGGGATGTACAACCATGATCGTCTTCCCGGCGTTGCCAAGTTGTACATGGCAACGACCCACCGAACGGCGGGAGAAGACGTAGGACAGCGAAGCCGATTCGCCCGGTCCGACGGTGCTGGGCGATGAGCCAACCTCGGATCCGTTGGCACGCAGCAATCCAGGGAAGTTGCCAGCGAGGTCGCCCACGTTCTCTACAGTGGCATCGACGCGAATGCTTTGTCCGACCTTCGCCACGGGGGCTGAGAGCTCTAGCCCGTGGACCCGGAACGTTGCCGGGAGGACGGCTTCGACGAGCATGTTGGCGGAACCGAGGCGCAGCAGGTGTTGCGCCCGGGAGGTGTTCGGCGCGAGCGGCAGCGCCACGTCTTTGGTCTCGCCGGCAGACAATGCCAGCTGCACCGGCGATTGGTCTTCCCCGGCCACACTGTAGGCGGCGCGGAAGGTTCCCGGGAACAACCCGCGGTTCCTCACCTTGACCGTGAACTCCGGCGACGAGTCCAGGATTACGCGCTTGTCGCTGGGTACGACTACATCGTAGTGAGGCACCCACCAGAGGATGACTGCCAGCCCTAGGCAGACGGCGCTCGCTACGAGAAGCGTAGCGACACTCCGGCCTCCGCTCGCCACGCTGCGTGGCGCGTACGGCCGGAGAGCACCCGGCCTCACCAGGCTCCAGATCAGGAGTCCCATCAGGACAACGGCGCAGATCGTGAAGCCAATGCCGAAGCCGTTGCGCAGGTAACCGCCCTGCAGCGCAGTGGCCAGAAGTGCAGTCAACGCCAGCAGGACCAGCATGACTACCGGCAGGACCCACGGACGCCCTTGCCCGGAAACCGGCTCGGACAGCGGAGGGCTGGGGTCTGCTGTGACTGACTGCCCTCGGTGCGCCTCCTGCATGTCGTCAGACGCGGGCGCCGACGTGGCAGCGGCCTGCTTCTCGGGACGAGCAGCAAGCTCGTCGACCCATTCACGCAAGCCTTCATAGGCCCAGATGAGATGGCCTTGGCGGCCGTAGTCGCGGACGGCCGTAGCTTCGATGGGGCCGTGTCCTTCAAGCACAAAGCGTTCGGCCTCATAGTGGACGGTCTTGCCCATCCACGCCGTCGTGGGGCCGAACGTGGCGACAAGGAGGGATTCGGCGGGCAGCACGCTCAACGGTGCGCCCGATGGCAGCTCGGCTCCGCAACTTCTGCAATACGCATCCTCGGCAGACGCTGGCTTCCCACACCACGGACAATCAGCCATTCAAGCCCTCCAACAGACCACCCGTCGATGAGGCACGCGCAGTGCAATGCTGGACACCAACGCTCCTCACAAGTCCTTGGCCCACGAGACGTCCCCGCTCACAACTGCCCTCGGCGCGCCGCACCGTGGGCAGAAGAGATCCGCGTCAGCATCGAACTTGCGGCCGCACTGTGCACAGAAGCCACTCCCGTTCGCCGTTCCCTCTGGCGCGGCCTCCATTGCGGGTGCTACCGCGACCGGGCGGGGCGGCAGGGGCGGCGAAGGTGTGACCAGGGAAGCCGCGGCGGTCGCCGGTTCCGCAGGCGGAGGCGTCGGTACCTCGATGGCCGCAACCTGGCCCAATTCCTTGTTCACCTGGGCGTCAGTGGCTCCCGAGATCGCCGAGAGTCGGGCCGCGTAGTCGGCCTGGTCCAGCGTGCCGCTTTCGAAGGCGGTATTCGCCTCCGCGTACATCTTGGCGCGCTTGAGCTCTGTGCCATGCAGCTCCCGTCCTGCCCCGCAGATGGGGCACATCAGGGCATGGGTCGACTCATAGGGGAACACAGGGATGAAGAACAGGGTGAACCAGCGTCGGATGCGCCTGAGGACCCAGAACTGCTCGTTGTGGCAGTTCGGGCAGCGAACGGGCAGCACCACGCCGAAGACGTGCGTCGTCGTGAATCCCCACCCAAAGATGACGAACACCAAGCCCCCCTAACTGCAGCCGAGGTGCGGCGCCCCCGCACGACTTGATGTAGCTCATATCTACCACTTCTATCGGCTGGATTCTAGCAGGCTGCTGAAATACGCTCCCGTCTCAAACTCACCGAGAGCCTTCCGCAGGAAGACCCTCCCGGCCCCGTGAACCTGCTACTGTGCCAGGCAAGCGATCGGGAGGCGCGTGAGATGCGCGGCGTAGAGCGTCACCTTACGAGGATGACCCTGCGGTCATCTTCGTACACCACTTGACGGGACGTGGCCGTTCGTGCCCCTTGGTGATACAGGTTGTGGCGAAGTGCGTGGCCGGCCACAGCACGCCCGGGTAGAGCGATACCCAGAAGTCGCGGAACGAGCGGCTCGTCAGGCACATCATGTGCAGCTTGTTCAGCCGCGGATACGTCTTCACGTGCGCCGCGAAGCCGAAGACCTCGAACGGCCCCTGGCGTTTGCCGATGCACCAGGCCTGCCCCATGTAGCCCGAGATTCCCGTGAGCTTGCCGTCCACGAACATTCCTACGTAGTTCTCGGAGCGCGTCACGCCGAGGCGATGGCAGAGTAGGTCACGGTAGTAGAGCGCCTGCTTCTTGGGCAACCTAGCGAAGCGCACCACACTGGCCGCCGTCAGGCGGTCGGCGTCCGAGAAGATGCGAAAGGGGCCGGGCGCAGTGCGTGTCGGCTTGAGCTGGCGCCGCGCCTGCAGCGTTAGGGAGAGATAAGGGGAGTGGTCCGAGGGGCGGGCATCGAACCTCTTAGTTGCATCTCCGGGTTGAGGACCCGGCGTCCTACCAGGATTAGACGACCCTCGGTTATCTGAACCTACATCATCTTGAGCTGCAGCGGCCTCGCCGCTCGCGGCTTCGGGCGCATGGTCGCATAGGCGGGTGTCTCCGCGCGGCTGTAGCCCAGCTCCGGGATCTCCAGCCCCAGCGCCTCCTCCAGCCACTCGGCCACCATCCGCCGGTGGCACAGTTGAAACGGCTTCTCCCAGCAGAGCAACACCGCGTGCGGGCCCAGGCGCTCTGCGACCTCCTGCGGGTCGAGCGCTGCCAGGATGGTGCGCATCAGCGGCTCGAACTCCTCGTCCGGCATCTTCAGCATTGCCCGCGTGGGCGCCAGCTCCTGCAGGGCGCGCCCGTGGTACCATGCCGGCAGCCCCCTGCAGATGGCTACCGCCTCCGCCGGCGGAGCGATCAGTTTCATTCGTGAGAAGCAGGAAGTTTTCATAATCTGATTCTCCCACATTCGCCGGTCTAGTGCAAGTATCGTACGCATCCTTCGCGTCCATGCTCAGACCCCAGGGAAGTAGTCGTCGATGGCCTTGTGGATAGCTGCGCCGGCGGCCACGCAACGCTCGGCCAGCCGCGGCCGCGCCTCCAGCCCCAGCCGCGCAAAGGCCACCGCCGCGCTGCGCGCCTCCAGGATCGTCAGCGCGATCTGCTGGTCGGTGGGCGGTACGCGCGGCGCCAGCTCGTCGAACTCCGCGAGCGCTTCGGCCTTGCGGTCGCGCCGTTGGCGGTAGGCCTTCTCGCGACAGGCCGCCGAGCAGTACCAGCGCGGATGGCCCATGTGGCTGTGCCGCGGTGGCAGAGGCCGGCCACACCAGGCGCAGAGGGCATTGTCGGTGTTCTTCTTCATGGCCTTAGAATCGTCGCACATGTGTCACACGGACGGCAGGCCGACGCACTCATCGCCTTGCGGCTCGATGCTCCAGGCCGCCTCGTCGTAGCCTGGCAGCGAGGCCACCAGCTTGCCCCGCAGCCAGTCGCAGACCTTCTTCGCGTCGCTGGTCTTCCAGCCAGGGTGCTCACAGGACTGGTACTCGTAGCAGTCGAGCGCCTTGAGCGTCTCCACGCCGCTCAGCCGGCCGCCGGCGAGCTGGTGGTTGAAGTGGTAGCCCTCGTAGTCGGCCAGCGTGTAGCCGTACCCGGGCAGACGTTCGAGCTCAGCATCGCCGTCGCGCGACGGATACCGGTAGCTCACGCTGCGCACGCACTCCCACCAGAGCAGGCGCCCCAGCGCGTCGGCCGTCTCGTATGAGATGTGGAAGTAAAGGTAGCCCTGGGGAGCCTCGTACTCGTGTCCCTCGGGCTGTTTTTCGCCCTCTTCGAGTTCGCGAAGCGGCACGTACCCGCCGGCATCCCACCCGGGGTGCGGAGGCTGCACGGCCGCCGCCACGAGCGCGTCGATGTGCTCCTTGCTCACCACGAAAGCTGACATTGCCGATCCTCCACGATTCGCGTGTTCAGCGTGCCGGCCTTGTAGGCGGCCAAGCCCTCAGGGCAGAACCGCTCGATGACCCGCACGCTCTTGTAGTACTTCACCATCGCGCCGCACTCGTATTCGAGCCAGTCGTCCGGCCCCCAGTACGCGAGGCGCGCCCCGCACGCAGGGCAGCGCAAATCCGGCAGCGCCTGCGTCCTTGCCGTCTGATCCTTCATGCCGGCACCTCCCCTGCCATCTGGAGCTGGGCGACAAGCTCCCGGCTGCGGTTCTCCGTGTCCACGCGCTTGGCGAGCTTGCTGAGCTCGCGCCCGAGCAGGTCGATCGTCTGCACCTGTGCCGGCCGCATGGTCGCGGCCGCGTCGGTGTCGTCGAGCGCCTCGGCCAGACGGGCGATCGCCGCGCCGACGGCCTCGAGGCGGGTCGCGGCCGTCTTGGCGGCGCGCTGCCGGCACTCGACCTTGGCGGGTGTATCGGGTTCGCCGAACATGGGCGGCTGATTCTTGGCCGCCAGCCAGGCATCCACCAAGCCGATAGCTGCGTTCAGATTCGGGCTCACCTCGCCGTGCACGATCTTGCTGAACAAGACGCGCTGCTCGTTGAGGTCCGGCACGCGGGCCAGGTTCCAGCCCACGCGCATCTTGATGATGCCCCTCTTGACCGCGTCCTGGATCTCGGGCGCCAGGTTCGTGAGTGGCAAGTAGAAGCAGATCTCGCTCGCCGGCTTGCCAAGCTGCTCGCTCAGCTCCTCGGCCGTTGTGCCGGCGTCGAGCACGGCCTTGTAGCCGTAAGCGATTTCCATCGGGTCCATGTCTTCGCGCTGCAGGTTCTCGATCAGCGCGAGCTGCGCGACGGTCGCATCATCGGCCTCGACCACGATGGCGCGGATGCTCTCCAGGCCGGCCAGCTTGCAGGCCCGGTAGCGGCGCTCGCCGGCGACGATCAGGAAGCCGTCGCCACGCTGCACGACGCTGATCGGTTGCAGAAGGCCGTTCGCCTTGATGCTGGCGGCGAGCTCGGCAAGGCTGGCCTCGTCGAAGGTCTTGCGCGGTTGCGCCGGGTTCGGGGTGATGCTCGCGAGGGGCAGCTCGGTGACTTGCATCTCAGGTCCCCCAGCCGCCGTGGCGATGCATGATCGCCGTTGTGTTGCGCCGCGTCGTCTTGAGCTCCTTGCCGTTCGCGTCGCGGAGCCAAAGCTGCGTATATGGCGAGAGCGGAATCGCGCCCCAAACGTGGTAGCGCTTGCCGTTTTTGCCGTTGCCCAGGTAGATGTCGTCGCCGGGGCGCACACGGCCGATCGTGGAAGGAATGAAGTAGTCAGCCATCTCAGACCAGCTCCTCTTTCATGGTGTGGTCGCGGTCGACCATGAGCTCGCGGTTGGGGCTGACCATGTAGGAGTGCTGGTTGAGCCAGCCCTTCCCGCACACGAGCCACGGGCAGTCGCACGAGATGCGGTAGCCGGTCACGAGCTCCCGGCCCTGAAAGGTGTCGATGTAGAGGTCGAGGCCCTCCGCCTTGCCGGCCATGTAGTCGGCCACGGTGATGGTCTCGGTGACTGTCGGCCGGTCGGTCATCCTCTACTCCTCCGTGATGTGTGCCGCGTCCTCGCGGACGTGAGCAGCATAGGTAGCGATGCACTCGAGCTTGGCCACGATCTGCCGGCGCTCGGCAGGGCCGATGTGATCGTCGGCGTTGAGCAGGATCTCGAGGGCAGACTGCGCGGTCTTCACGATCGCGGCGCTGCGCTCGTCGATGTCGGCTACGTTCATCCGGCGCTCCAGGGTCTCTGTCGGCTGCTTGGTCATCTCCAACTCCTTTCAGAGGATCCCAAATGCCTGGTCGAGCTGCTCTTCTGTCGGATCCTTGACCTGCCGCACGTTCGCTTCGGGAACGCCGAAGTGATCGGCGGTCTGCTCGCGTGCCTGCCGCCAGGTGGCCGCGTCCAGGAACACGATCTCGGTGCCGTCCATGCCGGTCTTGACGCGGGCGAAGAAGGTGCTGAGGTTCGGGTCTTTCGTGAAGCGCTCCTCGGTGAACTCGCGAAGCTCTGCGACCACTGCCGCGTATTCATCGCTGTAGCGAAGGCCGTTGGCCCCGAGCTCCCACTTCTTGTCCTCGAGTTCTGCGATCCTGCGATGAGCCTTCATGATCTCCCCCTGGGGTGGTTGGTATCTTGTGATGTAAGTATACCCCCCCGGGGTACGAAAGTACAGGGTTTGCAGGCATTTCTCGCAAAGTTGTTCTTTTCGGCAAATTCTTCCCGTCACAAAAAATTAGCCTCAAACGCCGCTGTGCAGGCCCCCAGGGGATCGCCGCCCGAAAACGTATTTTCGGGGGCGGGAGAGGGGGTTAGAGGCGCGAGGTTTGAAGCGATCGGCGGTGAGGATTTGGGGGGGTTAGGGGTCTAGTACGCTAACGCGCCGAGCGCGCCTGGACCATGCGCTCGGCACCCTCGGCAATGCTCCGCGCGGCGCTATAGGCGGACGGCGTCAGCGGTCGCGCGGCGTGAGCAAGGCCGCGACGACCGCAAGCTGATAAGCCAGGCGCCGGCGACGCGCGACGAGCGCCCGGCGACGACGGCCGTCGGTGGCGGCTTTGCCCAGGGCCTCGTCGATGGCCACAATGTCGGCTTCGAGCTCCACGCGCATCGACTCGTAGCGCGTGCCCATCAGCCACCGTCCTTTTTCGACTGCTTCAGGCCCCTCGTGGCACCGATGGCCAAGGCGACGACGGCGACGGCAAAGGCGATGACTGAGATGGCGGTCAGCACGATGCGCACTCCTCGTTAGAACGGGATGTCGTCGTCGGCGAAGTCGGCGGCCGACACCGGCTGCGGGATTTGCGCGGATGGCGCCGCGGCGGTCTGCCGCTTCTCAGCAGCTCCGTCGGCACGCGGGCTCAGGAACTGCACGCGGTCGGCGACGATCTTCAGCGCCTGGCGCGGTGTGCCGTCCTTCGCCTGCCAGGTCTCCTGCCGCAGGTGGCCGTCGACGGCCACGGCGCTACCCTTGGCCAGGTAGGTGCCGCACGACTCGGCTTGTGCGCCCCACACGGTCACGTCGACGAACGACGGGCGGTCCTGCCAGATGCCGCCGGCGTCTTTCTCGCGGTCGTTGACGGCCAGGCGCAGAGTCGTCACTGTTCGCCCGCTGGTCAGCCTCTTCAGCTCGGGATTGAAGCACAGATGCCCGGTGATGATGGCACGGTTGATCGACACGCTCATGAGGCGGCACTCCTTTCCGGTTCGTCGTACTCCGAGCAGGCGAGCTCGTCGCCGTCACGTTGTGGCCAATCGCGCCAGGCGGCGTGCTCGCAGCGGCCAAGGGTGAAGTAGCGACACCTGCGGCAGGTGCGCACGGCCGGATCGAGGTCGTCGAAGGCGATCGCCGCCGCCGTGCTGGTGGTCTCAGCCATCCTGCGCCTCCTCATTGCCGAGTGTGTAGAAGAAGAGATTGTCGAGCTTGCCGCCGGCCTTCAGCACCGCGCGCACGTACTGCCGCCGCACGGCGCGTGACCGACAGGCGACGAGCACGTGCTCGTGCTTCGTGGCCTCGGCGACGACGGCCATGGCGGCGAGGCGCTCGGGGGGGATCGTCCGTTTCATCGCAGGCCCCCAAGTGTCCAGACGTAGGGGGTATCTGAACAGGTACTCGCCAAGACGAGGCTTAGTGTTCCAGTCCCCGGGGCTTGAAAGCCCGGGGCTGGACACTCAGCGTAGTCGAGTAAGCACTCTGAACGGCAAGTGTTCAGAGGGGGTTTTCTTATAAGGACACTTGGACACTTGCCGGTCACAGCGCCCATGTCAGAGCCCCATCTGCTCGTCGTCTTCGTCGCGCAGGAGCCAGTAGCCGAACGCCTTGGCGCTGGCAGTCCC
>Ga0315282_10006382_pt1 | contig 19759 bp, 20 predicted proteins | sample YL17G07_20_MG_FD_203693 | JGI IMG/M metagenome (GOLD analysis project Ga0315282, IMG submission 203693) | Sediment microbial communities from Yellowstone Lake, YNP, Wyoming, USA - YL17G07_20 | ecosystem: Environmental > Aquatic > Freshwater > Lake > Sediment | place: USA: Wyoming | collected... | reverse complement strand
GAGGTCGGGATAGAAACTGGGCGCACAGCACTTTAGGAGGAGAGTGACCATTTCTGCTCTTTCGATTGCAGAATGGGTTCCTAATTCCTCCTTAGCCTATGTTTCCCAGAGCCTCCCTGCGATCCCGGACGGTCGGATTTCCCGAATCCGGTTCTGACCTTGGTCGATTTCAATAAGCCTTCCCAGAGGAGAGGAAGCTTAAGTGCTGACTCACATCCACCCCACTCTATTCTGGTTTGCTTATGAACCTGTCTCGTCTCGTGGGGCTGCTCTTCCTGGCTCTGCGTCCAGAAGCTCCCACTCTCTCGAAACCACCAAGTGCCCAGAGCCCCTTTACCCTTCCCAGGTGTTACCTGTTCAGGTGGGACTTCTCTGTCCCATCAGAGGGCGCTACCCCTCCTTCATCGCTCTTACGGGCTCATGCGCCAGGCCCCCATCCTCCCACCTCCTCGGTTTTCGCCTCGTCTGGTGGGTCTTTGCCGGTTGTCACCAGTCCCTGCTGGATGGTGGCCCTTCCCGACTTTATCTCTGTGAGTCTTTCCTTGGATGCCTGGCCCCCTACCCCGGCGTCTCATCTGGTGCTTCTACCCGTTTCTTCCCAGATGACCTCGGCCTTCCCCATGCTATGACAAGGTCGGCGATCTCGCAACTCCCATGCAGCGACTTCAGCATGGCGCTATATTTCGCGGCTGCAGGCATTCCTTTATGTTCAGGCCTCCAAGTTTGCTTGCCACCCAGGTCGCTCCGACCGATACGTCCATTACCGTATGGCCGCCGTGGCGTTTACTTCCGAACCTCGAAGAGTTCGTTTCCCCCCTCTTCGTCGGATATGCTAACCGTCCGAATCGGGCAATTGACGGCAGGGGACTTTCACCCCATTAGACTCACAGCCTTGTCGGCTGTTCCCATAGCACTAAGCGCTTAGCGAAATCAAGTTATTTTAATGGCATGGGTTAAGGTGAAGACATCAATCCTGGCTGCCCCTGCAGTCAACAATACTTTGGAACATTCATTGACGGTTGCACCGGTTGTGTAGACATCATCCACCAGCAGGATCGTCTTCCCTTCCACTTCTTCTCCACTCAAAATATGAAAGGACTTCCTCACACCCTTCTCCCTCTCTGCGCCGCTGAGCTGGACTTGTGGAAGGGTGGGTCTCTTCTTTTGAAGAACATTCATCCTATAAGGAATGCCCGTGCGACGGCTCAACTCTCTCACCAGAACAAGGGCCTGGTTGAATCCTCGTTCTCTCAGGCGCTGTTGATGAAGAGGGACAGGAAGGATCAAGTCAAAGCATTGAGGATCCCAATAATGATAAAGCCTCTCTGCCATCCATTCCCCAAAGACAGGACTGAGGCCGATTTTCCCTTCATATTTCCAACGATGGATCGCCTCCTGGAGGGGTCCCTCATAATGTCCCAGTGCCCTCGCCATTGTAAAATATTTCCTTTTCGTCACACAAGCGCCACAGGGATGGCAATCCACCTCGGTTGAGACGAAAGGGGCCCCACAGATGGCACAAAAGGGTGGGGCGATCCAGCGGATTTTTGAAAGGCAGTCCGGACAAATCCTTTTTTGTCCTTCTTCGAGATAGGATTCACAACAGAGACATTGAGAAGGAAGAAAAAACTGAAAAAGTCTTTCGAAAAATGGATGCATTCATTTGAAGCTCCCCGCCATCCCGTTAGGACGGGACAGGCACGGCGGGGCTTCCCGGAAAGGAAATTTCATTCTAATTGTGCCCCTTGACCCCACCTATCCCGCTAGGGCGGGACGGGGCACTTGCCGGTCAACTTCAGAGTGGGATCTTCATCGCATCCAATCGGAAGGGGTATTCTTCCGAAGAGAGATAGGTTGGAAAGTTGACGAGTTGCTCACTCTCGTCAATCGTGTAAGTGCTCCATTGATTGCATTGGGGACAGTACGCAACCCATTCCTTCGATTCTCTTTTGCAGGTGGAACAGACAAAAGGGAGATAGGAAGTCCGGCTTAGTTCGAAGGTTTTCTCAAACTCCTGGGCGGCTTTGCTGAAGTCTTTCTTGTGGAGATAAATTTCCGCTAAAAGGCGATGAAGGGCAGGGAAGTCCTTTCGTCTCAAACTGATCTCATTGATCTCCTCCAGGGCCTCATCCAACATCTCCAGCCTCAAACAAAGTTTAGCGTAAAAGAACCCGATCACCCAATTATCTGGATCGTACCTGAAGGCTCTCTGATAGATTCGAAAGAGAGTATCCGGGTCCTCTCGGCTGAGATAGAGTTCCTCCAATCGAAGAAGGAAGATAACGGATTTGAATCGGGTGAAACTCTTTCCCCAGACCTTTCCGGCAGAGGCCCATTTTCCTTTCCGGAGGTAGATATCTCCCAGCAAAACAAACCCGGGTTGGAAGTTCTTTCGCTCCCTTACGATCTCTTTCGCTTCTTTAAGCGCACTCTCCAGGTGGTCTTCGCCCCCTCGGTCCACCAGGCCCCGGGCATATTCATACTTCAATCCCAGATAAAAACTGGTTTCCTCCTCCTCTGCCTTCTTTCCCTTGATCAATTTGAGAATCGTCTTTTGGGTCTTGATGGCCTCTTCCCATTTCCGATTCTCACGATAGATCTCCCTCAAACACTTTAAGGCCTTCACATTGCCTTCATCCAATCCAATAAGGCGATGAAGCGTTTGGGTCGCCTCATCGTATCGCTTCATCCGATGGTAAAGCTCTGCCTCGCGGAGGAGAATGTCCACATTCCGAATGTCAATCAACCGAGCCCTTTCTAGCCAATAGAGGGCTTCTTCTTGACTCCCCTCTTTGAGGGAGATCTCCGAGAGCCTGAAATAAAGATCGATCTGCGACGGGTCTTTTTTCAAAACCTCCACGAAGTGGGTCTTTGCCTTGGCCAGATCTCCCCGGAGAAAGTCCTCCATGCCGCGATTGAACTCATCCTTGAGGGTATGGGCTTTCTTTATCCCGCGTGATTTTTGATAGCCTTCGATCGCCCGTTTGGCATCCCGGGTCAGGGTGATGAAGAAGGCCAGCATGACCCCCAAGATAAAGGAAGAGATCATGAGAGTGGAGAGGTCCGTCGGGATCAACTTCCCAAAGAAATGAAATTCCACATCCAGGGGATTGAGGAAGGAAAGCCAGCAGAAGAGTGAGATGACGATCAAAATGATGATAATTAAGAGCCGCGCCAACATCTCTATATTTTACCTTTCTCAAGCTTCATCAGGCAAGGGACACAATATTTGGCCACTGGGCGGACTTCTAGTCGTTTCAAGCTGATGGGTCCACCGCATTCCTCACAAGTTCCGTAGGTTCCATTGGCAATCCGATCTAAGGCTTCATCCACTTCCTGAAGCCTCACCCGGTCATTCTCGCTCAGACTGAGCAGGATCTGCTTGTTATAAATATTGGCCGCCTCATCCCCGATGTCTTGAATCCCGTCTTGCCCCATCTCCTTCGAGGATTCGGAAATCTGCTTCACCTCTCCGATGATATCCTCCCTTTCCTTTAGGAGGATCTTTTTAAATCGAGTAAGGGTCCTCTTATCTACCCCCTCTTTTTTGGGGTCCGATTTTCCTGCTACCAAAGATTACCTCTCTTAAAGTTCAATCCGCTGAGCATCCATCCAGAGCCCCTCGAGATCATAAAATTTCCTGACGGGATCGAGAAAGATATGAACGACCACGTCTGCGTAATCCAACAAGATCCACCTGCCCCCTGCTATCCCCTCTTGACCCAGGGGCCGAATCCCCTTCTTCTTGAGAGCCTCTTCAATCCCCTGGGCAATGGCCTGAACCTGCCGATCTGACCTGCCACTGCAGAGGAGAAAATAATCGGTGATCGAAGAAATCCCCTTTAACTCCAGAAGAACCGGATCTTGAGCTTTCTTTTCAACCGCTGCTTTCAAACAAAGCAGTGATTTGGTCTTTGAATCGGTGGCCATATCCTCCTTATCGGGTGAAATTTGAGTACTGCATTATACCAGAAAAAATGATGTTGACAATAGAAAAATGAGGCTCTTAATAAATAAAAATGCCATTTTTGACGGAAAATTTCAAACCCGGGTTTCTAAGGGTGTTAACCTCATAACTCTTAGCTCTTAACTTGTCCCCTCTGGTAAAGCCCATGCTTCTCGATATAGGTCTCTACCTCAGGAGGGACCAGATATTTTATCGACCCTCCTTTCTCCACCAAATCCCGGACCTTTGTGGAGGAAATATCTAAGAAATTGATTTCCTTAAACAAAATCATATTCCCAGAACCATGTACCCACCCAGAAGCTCCTTGGTCATATCGAAACGCTTGAGCCAAAACTCCCGGGAGAGGGGAAGCGTGTATTAAGCCAGGTCGGGCCATGACGATGAAATTGCACAAGGAAAAGAGGTTTTGAAAATCCTTCCAGGTTTCAATTTCCACGAAGGCATCTCTTCCTAAGATAAAGTACAGGGAGTCCTTAGACTTCTCACGAAAATATCGGATCGTATCAATGGAATAAGATTTCCCTGTTCTTTTAAGCTCAACATCAGAAGTGGAGAATCGGGGATTCTTCCGAGTGGCTCGCTTCACCATCTCGAGGCGGTGGTGGGCTCCAATAATCTCTTCAGTCATTTTGTGGGGAGGTAGCGCAGCCGGAACAAAGATCACCTCCCGAAGCTCGAAGGCCTCTCGAATCTCTTCGGCTCCCCTAAGGTGACCCAAGTGAATGGGATTGAAGGTACCCCCAAATAGCCCAATCTTTTTCTGTCCTACCTCTTTTTTTGCCTCCAAATCACTCCCTTTGGTCATCGTTTCTAAGAATCCGAGACGAGAATGTCAAATGACAAAGCTCAAAGTTCAAATCAAATCCAAAGCTCAAACGAGATGCCGAATCAAGTTCGGCATGACAAGTATGGCATTCTGAACCCGTTTCAGAATCCAATTTCGAATTTTGACATTGATTTGACATTTGGATTTTGACATTTGAAATTTTCACATGCGGATTTGTCCATTTCCAAAAACGAAGCTGTTCATCAACCTGCCTTCTCGGGTAAGGCCAAATACTGGAACCGACCTTCACCACAATCCGGTTCGCCTTCTCAAGCGTCTTCTTGCGTATATCCTTATGGCTCATTTCCCTGATCCATGATGGATCGGAGTGCCCGGGAGACGGCTTCCATCATCTCTTCCATTCCCTCTCCTGTTTTCCCAGAGATCCTGTAAAACGGATGACCCATCTTTTCAAACTGTTTTTCCAAATCCCCTGCCCTTTCCCGGACCGATGGAAGGTCAATTTTATTGAGTGCCACAATCTGAATCTTTTCAAGGAGCAACGGGTGGTAGGCCTTCAACTCCTGGTTGAGGGCATGAAAGTCCTTGATCGGATGGCGTGAGGGATCACCAGAAAATTCCAAAAGATGAATGAAGAGACGTGTCCGCTCCACATGCCTGAGAAACGTTAATCCAAGCCCTGTTCCTTGAGAGGCGCCTTCGATCAATCCCGGGATGTCGGCCACCACGAAAGGCCGGCCTTCCTCCCGGACCACCACCCCCAGGTTGGGAATGAGGGTGGTGAAAGGATAGTCGGCGATCTTCGGTCTTGCAGAGGAAATCTTTGAGAGAAGGGTTGACTTTCCCACATTGGGGAACCCAATGAGACCCACATCGGCGAGGAGTTTGAGTTCGAGGCGAAGCCACCGTTCCTCTCCCCGTTCCCCTTTTTCAGCCCGACGGGGTGCACGAAGTGTGGAGGTAGCAAATCGTGCATTTCCACGACCGCCCCGTCCCCCCCTGGCTGCCACGAACGGTTGGCCGTCGAAGAGGAGGTCTTGAAGGACTTCTCCTGTCTGATCCTCTCGAACAAGGGTTCCTACTGGAATGCGAAGGATCAGGTCCTCTCCATTCCTTCCTGTCTGATCTTTGCCTTTTCCGTGAGATCCCCTTTGGGCACGAATCTGTTTGGGGTAGGTAAAATCGAGAAGGGTAGAAAGCTGAGCATCAGCCTGAAGGATCACATCCCCACCTTTTCCTCCGTCACCGCCGTCCGGTCCTCCTCTGGGGATGAAGCGTTCTCGGCGAAAACTGACACAACCGTTGCCCCCATCGCCCGCCTTCACATGGATTCTCGCTTCATCCACAAATTTCATCTTCGCTGAATGAAGGCCAAATGGAGAAGCCCCAAACCATGTTAGGTTTGGGCTTAACCCTGAACCACATGGGATCTAGAACATAAGGTCGACATCCAACATGGCGTAGGGGCGAAGTCCTGAACCCTAGGTGGTTCAGGAGGCGTGGATACTCACGTGCTTCTTATCTCTTCCCTTCGTCTCGTATTTGACAATTCCATCGATTCTGGCAAAGAGAGTGTAATCTTTCCCCATCCCCACATTTTCTCCGGGGTGAATTCGGGTCCCTTTCTGACGGACCAAGATGCTTCCTGCCTGAACCAACTGTCCGCTGAATCGTTTTACACCCAAACGCTGCCCAGCACTATCTCTGCCGTTTCGAGAACTTCCTCCTGCCTTCTTATGTGCCATGACTTCCTCCGTTTAGGGTTGGAGGTTTGAGGCAAAGATTTAGCCTCCAGCCTCAATCCTCTAGCCTAAGCTGATATCATTCACCCTAATGTAAGTATAGGTCTGGCGGTGTCCTTTGGTTCGTCGGTAGTTCTTTCTCCTCTTCATTTTGTAGATTAAAACCTTCTTCCCTTTCACCTGCTGGACAATCTCGCCCGTGATCACTGCATTAGCCAAGAGGGGATTTCCCACCTGGACCTGACCTTCATGAGATACCATCAGGATATCTTTCATCGTCACCTGATCCCCTACTTTTCCTTCCATCTTCTCCACTCGGATGAGATCCCCCTGGGAGATTCGATATTCCTTTCCTCCTGTCTTCACCACGGCATACATCAGAAGCCTCCACATTAAAATATCAGAGAATAGTAATCGATTTCTAAGCTATTGTCAAACTTCCCTAATATTTCCCTAATATTTCTAGAACAAACACAGTACAAGGCGCGCTTTTTTCTTCAATCACGGAATTGGGGATACTTCCTTCCCACCCGCTCAATAGATGAGGGAGGATGGGGGGCCTGTTGCCCCGCCGAAATGCTTTGTGCAAGGAGGTTCTATCGAAGGCAGGTCAATAGCCCTTGAATATTCAAGTAGTTATATCAAATAACTTCCAATTCCATCCCGGAAAGTTATGATTCCATGAACATCCCAGAAATATTCCCAGAAGAGTATGGTAGGTTATGATCGAGCCATTACTTCATCTTGTACTGGTAAATCTGGACTTGGTTTAACTTTCAGCCATCTCAAAGCAGCCAGATTTCGAATTGTGTAGGCTACTTCCTTGTCATCAAGTTTCGGACGACGACGTTGTTTCCATTGCATCACTTCAGTTAAGACTTCTGTTTCAGAAGGTTGTTCTTTTTTTCTATTTGTCAATGTGTTGGCAGCAAAAAGAACTGTAGCCACAACCTCAGATTGCTTTGTTTGCATACGCATGAATAAATCCGCTGTCTTTTCGATAATTGATTCCCATTTTGCCAAATCGCTCAAATAAGCCTTGTGAGCATCCTCAAAAGTTGGTCCGACCTTTACTGCAAACATCCGGCCCAATTGCTCTTCCCTTATTAAGCCGTTGTTGACTAATCGGGTAATAACACTCTTTAACTCCGGAGAGAATGGACCGAAGCTGGATTTCTGGTACTGCAATCCAGTCGGCAATCCCTCCTGTGTTGCAATGTAGGCAATTTTTTGGAATGTCGTTCTGCCAATAGGCCAGTGGTAAGGCTCTTGCTCCACGCGCCTCAAAATTTCCACTAAGGCAACCCATGGAGGTTTAATCCTTTCCGGAGCTAATTCTGGCTCGGTTCTTTTAACCCCCAGGGCCTGCTCCAGGAATTCAGGTTGAAGTTCTTCATGTGGCGTGCCGTGTGGTGCGTAAAGTTCAACAGGAATGTCCAATTCATTTAAATAGCGGTACAGGGTCGGTCCTACTATCTTCCACTCCAATTGACCTTGACCACACCCAAGAGGGGGTACAGCCAGAGACGTAATTCCCCATTCTTTGTAGTGGACAAGCAAATATTTTAGACCTTTTACGATGTCCTCAATACGTGACACTGAACGCCAATGGCCCTTTGTTGGAAAGTTCAAAATCCAAGGCGGTGTAAGTCTCTTGTGCAAGTAAGGTTTACCGAGCCTAACCTCATTACGATTGCACCGGGCGACGTAATCATTGAACATGTCAGGAAACTGTTCCTTAAATTTGAGTGCAATCCCCTTGCCCATGATTCCAACGCAATTTACTGTATTGACAAGGGTCTGAGCATTAGATTTGAGAATATCGCCCATCAATACTTTGACCATTCTTCCCTCCTTATCTGAAGAAAAGGTATGAATTGATAGTCACAGCAATATCAACTCCCAATGCTTCAAACGCTGTCTTTGCCTCTTGGCATGAAACATAAGCCCCCCTAATAAAACCGGGGTCTATGCGATCTGGAACCAAAACCTCTGAACATTTTGCTGACTTACGGCGCATTGCCTCGAACGGGTCAGGATGAGTCCAGTATTCAGCAAAAGTCAGGTCTTTGTCAACGATAAAAAGACCTTTAGGGGCAGGAGCAAAACGCGCATAATCACTCGAGGCATTTCTATCAGTTATAATGACCCCTGGCAGATCTAGAATTTCGATACTGACACGTAAAATACAAAGATCAACATGACGAGATTGGAGAACATAGAGCATAGGATTCCTGGCATAGATATACAGATTCACATAATCTTGTAATGGACGCCCCCCGGGAACAATTTTATTTTTCCTCCGTTCCTGTATTACCTCCATGGCAACAGAATTATGGTTTATCTTTTTTGCAAGTTTGTGTGAGAGTATCCCTTTAGACAAAATCGAAGGAACATTCCTTATGGTCGTGATGTAATGGAGCTCTTTGAGGTCATCTCGATTCATAAATCATTTTGATATTCGATCAACCTTTTTATTACCTCACCTTGGAATATCGAAACCTGCTTTAGAGACCCGTCCCTCAATTACATATACTACACTTTTCACTTATGATAATGTAAAATTCCAACCAAAACTTTAATAATTTTATGGATGTCCCTTTCTTGCCTCGCAATTACTTTTGCCCCCCCAGCAGTCATCCTGCTTAAAGTTTGAAGCCTTGACTCCGAACTTCTTTCATATTCAGGATCTTTCTTTTCTTCTCCTCCATCTTATCTAAGATTTCTTGATCCAGGGTTCCCTCTTCGAAAAACCCCCTTGCTAGAGTAAGGGCATGCTCGATCAAGAGAAGGGCTTCGTCCTTTCTCCCCTTGCGCCGGTAAACTACTGCAAGCCCTTCATAACCATCGTGGTGCTCTGGCTCAGCAAGAATCAGCTGCTCAAACTTTTCTTCGGCTCCATCCAGATCATCCGACCTCAGCATACCCATACCTTCTTGCCACCAGTCGTCGTCATCCTCTTCGTGGGCCCGGATGTTAGGGTGCGTCTTTTTTAATTCAGTTAAGAACCTTTCAATTCTGGGATCTAATTTTCTTTTCTCGTCCCTTTCTTGTTTTTCACCAAATTGGATGTCTTCCACAAGCCGATTGATCTTCTTCGGATTTCGAGATTTGTATTCTTTCAAAATCTTGCGGTAATTGTCGAGAGGAAAAGGCACCTTTTCCTTAAGGGTCTGGAAAATGAACTTGATCAGGATGATATTAAGAAGATGAATGGCCTCATGTCGGCTACACTTATTCCGAAGCATCGCATTATAGAATTGGAAAGCCTCGATGGGGTTACGGTCTTGAACCTGCTTCTCCGCGATGGCGTGCAACGTCACATGCAAGAAGGGATTCACCCCGGTCTCAGGGTCGTATTCATGGTCGGCCAGGGCATCAGCAAATTCAAATTGATTGAAATACTCATCAGAATGGTCGAGCATGATCTTCCCAAGACGCTGTTCCTCGTCGGTTAAGTCCTGTAACTCACCACTTTGAGCCTTTTTCCAGATTTCATAGAAATGTTTTCGATTTATCCCCCGAAGTGTTCCAAAAAAAGAATCATCCATTTCGTTCCCCAACTCGTCCTCATCATGGTTCTCAATGATATGAGACCATCGCTCTTCCGTTACAATTAGGCAGCTTTTTGTATTTTAATAGAGTGGGATAAGAGGTAGGTCACCAAAGCATTTAAACTCACACCTTCTTCCTCTGCCTTGCTTACTAATTCCCTATGTAGATCCTTTGGCACCCTGACATTAAACTGACCACTAAACCGGGTTTTTGGCTTTGGAAGAGAAAGCCTATGTTTTTTTATCGTATCGATGGTCAATTCAAGAGCCTCCTGTCCATTCTTGAGTGCCTCCTTAAGACTATATCCTCCGGTGATGACACTTGGAAAATCAGGAAACCTTACGGCAAAATAGCCAGATTCTCCATCCGGAATGATTTTTATCTCATAACCTAACAGGTTTTCCTTCTTTGCCTTTCTCATATGATCAATCCTCCTCCAAAACCCTTATCGTATCTTTCACATCTAACCAGTGGCAGTGTTTGTGTCCACCATGCGGTTTGACAACAGTTAAAATCTTCTCTCTCCTCTTATAAACATAGTGGCTTCCCCTAATATTCACCCGCTTAAACCCTGACGCTAAAATGACTCTTTCCAACTCCTTAAATCTTACCCCTCTCGGGTTTTGTTTCATCCTCGCAAGGTCTTTTTCTATTCCCATACTGAGAAAATGATAACTGAATATAGTTACAAATGCAAGAAGAAAATTTTAGCAGATACGGAAGGCCTCAGTCACGGACGGAGAATCCGACGAGGGATAAAGGTATGAGGTTAATCTTGAAATGGGGCAGTCTGAAGAGTGCAGAGCAGATACTGAATTTTATTTAGTTTGAAATGTAAAATCTGAAATCAGAAGGGGCCAGCTTTCTTATGGATGACACAGAAGTTTATAAATAATTAGTACGATGACGCGACTTCCACCCGTAAGAATGCTCTGCCCTTCGCTGGGCACGCAATTACTTATGCCTGACCCCAGAGCCCTACAATCCTACATTTTATATTTAACAACTCCAGGCACGCCCCGCATGAACGTCCCCATAGTTTCTCGCCTCGGCTTGGCTTTTGCTATCTTAATGACTTTTATCATCCCTCCGATTTACGCTAGACTCGGGTCGGATCATGATAAATGGCCTATGTTCAAACCGATATGGCCCGACAATACTTATTTCTTGGCCATCTCGAAAATTCCTTATCAGGGCGATTTCGACCCGAAAAAAGCCATTGTAAGCTTAAAAAGAACGTCTTTTTTTCGGAATTACCCCATAGACTCAAGCACTTGCCTTGGTCCGACCCCACCAGCTCACCAATTTTAAATGTTCCCCATTTGTTCTGTAAGTACTCGAGAGCAAGGCGGCGGTGGCAATGGTCTGCCTTGGCTTCACTACATAGAAGGACTGTCGGACCATCAAAAAGATTTCGATCAATCTTTTCTTCAATTTTTCTCTCAGCCATGAGTTCCAAAAAACGCTTTTCGTAATCTTCCCAAGTTATTTTCCTCTTTTTATAAGAAGTCAAGATTTCATTTGTTGGTGCAAGTAGCAGCTCATGGATATATTCAGCACTACATAATTCCTTTAAGAAATACTTAAGGTCATTCATCTTTGCATATCCTGCAAGCTGGGATGTATTATTAAGTCTTATGTCTATCAGCCTCTTAATTCCATTTCTTTTCAATGCTCCGAAGAATTCCTCGGCGCTTTTCTTGGCAAAACCGATTGTATAGATTTCCATTCTTGGATCTCCTTATTGGCAAAGAGTATTAACTGAGCGTTGTCTTCATTTTTAGACCTTTGTTCATTACAAAGTTCTTCTTCTGACTGGACTCTACCGTCGGCCCTGATATGTTCTATATTCACTCCTTTATCTTGTAGCACTTTCCCTACAAGTAGTCTCCGATGACAATCGGTAGGATTTTCCTCACTGCAAAGGAGAACGACACGGTATTCGTTAATCCCTTTCAATAAACGCTCAATGGCTTGAATGAAGGGCGGTGATTTTGCAATCAGATTATATAGGACATGACCGTTGGCATCGTAAAATTCTTTACTGTCCGGTTTACCACCAAGTTCTTTTCCAAAATATAGATATTTGAATCCGCTCATTTTCAATGATTTCTCTAATGGCTTCCGATTAAAGTGGGGAACTACTTGTGAACTCGGTTTAGACCTTATATCAACCACTACATCAATTCTCAAATCTCGTAGCAGATTCAAGAAAGTCTCCAGCGAGTGATTGGAGTGACCTATGGTGTATATTTTTAAGTCACCTCTAGAAGAATCTTGTGTCATTATTCTTTCCTAACTTGTGGTCTTCGGCATTGCATTGGGTGGTATAGTCTCTCTTAGAAGCTCTCTGTAGGCATCCAGATCTTCTTCTACTGAGCCAAACCAAGATCTCAGCATAGATAACAGCACAGCCAATGCATCTTCACTAAGAGCGATTGGTAATGGTTCATATACTGCTCTTTCAGTAGGGAGGATTATTTGAATTCTATCAAGCCTTGCAACACCTTCTGTAAAAGCGATATCTCTTATGGCTGGACAATAGAAAAACTGATTGTACATTAAAGCCTTTATCCTACTTACCATAACAGGTGGAAACCCTCTTGGGTGGTCAACCGTTTCAATACTGTAAATAGGAACAAGGGCTAAGCAATATTCTTGTAAATGAGATTTACCTATTGAGATTAAAAGCTTTTCTATATCCTCAAAAATAATAGGTGAACCCCATACTATAATTGCAGGTCTTTTCTTTGCTTTACTTACGATCAGTTCTTCTGTCTCTCTTAAGTTCAAGGATTTGATAGGCAATTTCCCCCTTGCTTTAAAATCACTTTCTGTTAGGTCTCTTATCCGAAATTTTGTTACGTTCATTTCCTTGGGATCGGCCCTCTCAACTTCCATTACCATGGGGATTTGGTTGATATGAAGTGCCGGGACCCAACAAAGCTGGCCAACGGTAGGCTCTTTTCTAAAAGTATCTCTGGGCAGATCTTTATAGAATTGGGTTATTATTTGTGTAATTCCCATCAGTCAACCAATATCTCAGCTTTTCCTGATAATTCACCTTGGAGGTCTTCATCATCCAAAAGTTTCGTTCCTTGATGGTAAACCTCATCGTAAATAGGCTGAGGAGTCTTAGATTGACTTTCAAGCCCCTTCTTGTATTTTGCTTTCAACTTTTCAATGATTTCTTTACCTTTTGCAATCTGCTTTGGGGAAAGCCTAATCATCTTTACTTGTTCTGGTTTTTCAGTTTTTCTGGCCTTGGAAAAGTCTAACAAGTCCTTTTTTTTGGCATCGAGCATCGGCTCGGTTTCAAAATAAACATAATCTAAAAGCCCAAAGGTATCATCACCCCACTTAGCAATAGCTTCCTTGAGGGGAGACATTAAATATAAAGGTAATTTTTCAGAAAAATCGAGCTTTTCCTTTTCATAACACCAATAAAGATAATAATCATCGTCAACATACTTACTCTCATAGCTACCTCTTTCTATCAACCCAGCTTGATGAGCTTTATCAATGGAATCAAGAGATTCACTGCAAAATGGCCCATAATGAACAAACTCCCATGGCCAATTAGTAAGAGTTTCGCCATTATTTTCCCTTGCCCAATAAAGGTCAGCAAGATAGAGAAATTTAACGACCCTGATGGGGCTTAATTTCATCCCCCTCTCAGTGGCATAGCACACAATGTATTGGATCAACTCGAGGACATCGATTTTCATATTATTTTACCGTTATCGAATTTATTATCTTTACCGTGTGCAATTGCAACTTATCAGTTTATAATTCATCCCCATTTTCTCCCACATCTCGACTGTTTCCTTACAAAGAGCTACTCGTGGGTAGTCATGTTTCTCACCAAGATAATCAATTATTGTTTGATACATCCAATATCTTGCATTGAATTCAATTCTCTTACCCCAACCTGAACTTTCCTTGAGGTACTTAATCCAGGTCTTGTCTTTGACCCCATTAATTGTGCTTTGCAATCCTCTAAGAGAACCTAATGTCAGTCGCTCGGGAATCAATTTATTGAAAATTTGATCGATTAGGGTTTTATAGTGTTTCCTCCAATCCAGTATCGGAACCATGGGATCGATTCGAATCCGAATCTCATAGCCTAACCGACTTAATTCCCTTGCTGCCTCCAGCCTATCAGCTACCTGTGGGGCGCCCTTTTCCCATCTTCTGGCCACTGGATCTGCATTTAAGCTGAAGCTTATAATAGCTTGTCTATGTGAATCCATAGACAATAAATTCTTTATATTCGTTGACTTAGTAACTAATAGAATTTTATGCTTATCCTGGCCTTCAAATAAAGGAATGGCGGTTTTTGTAAAAGGTTCACCCCCATTTTCAAACATCAGTGAGTCTGCAATTTCTCCGGAGTTAAGAACCTCGGCTTGGATATTGGCTTTAAAGAAATCATCCAGTGCGGCTCTCATTTTTGAAAGTGGTTTCAAAACAGGCTTTGTACCGGTTGGCTGAAATCTGAAAGTTCCTTTTAAATAACACCAAGCACAATCAAAGGGGCAACCGTAGGCCCATTTTAGCTCTAAAAAGTGAGGGCACACTACATCTTTTGGGTTAATTGGCAGAGGTGTTTTGTCAAATCTAATTATTATTGAACCATCCCCGACTTTCTGGACCAGTGATTGTCTTGATCCATCGAGGAGTACATATTCTTTGGTGATGACTTTTGTTCCCATGATCGACCGATTCAACAGCTGTTTCTATTATAAGAAAGTTATTCTATCGCTGCCTTTTAGGCCTGACCTTTTTGAGCTTATTCGATTTATCTTAATCTTACCTTCCTTCTCCAATTCCTTAAGAGCCTCCCTGTAGTGTTTATCAATAAAACGAGTTTCTAAATATGTTTTCTCCTCGATGTCCTCATAGGACAAAGTTTGTCCTTTGAATCGTTGAACCAGGAATATTTTGAATGATGGAGTATCTTCTGCAAAAAGAATCTTTTGGTGCTTTGCTACAAAGTCATTTGGTCCAAGGTAAGCGAAATTTCCCTCAGCACCTTGATTATACATTATTCCCTTCATAAGAAATAGCCCTTTGAAGTTATTTGTAGCATGGATGAGGTAATACAGGGTGTGAGATTTCTCTGCCATACATACACGGAAAGGAAAAACAAACTTGACGCCAGCCTGTTCTCGAAGCTGAGTTATATAAAGATCGCGGAGAGTGTGTTCGCGCTCCAAACCTCCCCCATTTCGTTCCAGAATTTGTCTCCACGTAGTTGTCCCAAATAACTCGTCAAAAATCTCCTCGACATTGTCACTGCTGAGAAATCGTCCAATATCCCTATACATGAATGTAATAAAGACTTCGGTTCTTGGGATTGAAAGAATTTCTCTGATAAGATTAAACGGAACTCCTTTGAAACCAAAGGGATCAACAAAGAAAAATGAGGGGGCAAGTTTTGCCCCAACATCTTTAATAATTTCCGTTATAACTCCTGCAAACTCACCGTGAATATTTTGAATCTTACAGTGAGGACATTTGCTCTCCTCGCTTAAGGTGACAGCCTTTAGGTTCTCAAAATTATCTGGATCTCTTTCAATAAAAACACATACCATTTCCTTTATGTAACTCTTCAGGTCGTTACCAACGCGCATAGCGATTACTGGTGAGCCGGGGAAACCTCCTTCATATTCTCCCCGTCCGGCAAACCCGTCAAAATAGCAAATTCTTTTATGCACACTTCCAAGGATAGGAACCCAACCTCTAAGATACTTTTCCAGTATCTCATGTTTTACCCGTGTGTGCTCCCGGTAAACCCATTTCTCGGGATCGCTGTCCTTCATGACCTCTCCTTCTCTGCAATACAGGAATCTTCTTCATTAACTGTAAGACCTTTCAACTATTTCTACCTCCTCCTCTGTTAGCCCATACAGTCTGTAGACAATTTGGTCGATGAGCCAGTCGGTTTTAGACAGTCTTTCTTTCAAAGGTAAGAGTTTTGAGAGGGATTTTTCGTATTCCGATCTGATATTTTCGTAAAGGTCCCTGGATTTCAGGTTTACCTCAATTTTGTTTCTATTCTTCTCCAAATTTTTCCAGAATTCATCAAATGGAAGATAATCTTCACCTTTCTGGTAGTCACCCAAATAGTTTTTGACCTGTGTTTTTCCAGTAAGGGCCTCAATACCTGAATTCCCCTCAGCATCTGATTTAATTTTTAGCTGGCTATCAAGCCATTCAAGGTATCCCTTGGTCTCCTTTTGTTTCTCTTTATTTATCTCAATCATTTGCTCTGCAAGAAATGCCAGAGTATCATGAACTACATCTGACTGCTCCCACAAAACACCTTCGGGGATTTTCCAATCCTTGTAAATTGGTGCTGCATTGTGTTTTTTGACAAGTTCTACATCTGGTTTATGCTCCTTCATTAATCTCGAATCAATGAAATAGAGAAACGTATCTGGTTTTAAGGTCTCGAGATACTTTTTGTAGTGATTTTTGGCTTCACTAAATAACTTTTCCCGGCTCCCTCTTGGCGTGACAAATGATATGTAAGGAACAGGCAAGGAGTCAATTTCATATGCGTTAACATGATTATTAGTACTGGTTAACCGAAATCTCCATTCCGACAATGAAGCGTCCAATAACGCTAAAACGGCAAACAATCCGAGATGATTAGGATTTACAATATAGTTAATAGTATCAGAACAAAAATTATTCTTTTCAATTATTGTGGCGATGATCCGCCTCCAGTTGTCTATCGCAGCCCCTCTTTGATAACCAACACGAAGGTATTGATGGTCGTAAGCTTTTGTATTTTTCCCAAAAGCATTTAAAAATCGCTGGGTATTAAGATACATTGGAACACCTTGCTTTGGCTCTTCTTGAAACTCATAACGATCTACATGAGCACCTCTTAATACAATCTGCCCCTTGGGTTCTTTACTTAGAAACCCAGAGTGAGACGTAAGGTTCACCTCTCCTTGTTGCGAGGAAATATAATTGCCAAAAACATTTCCTTCGCATTTTCGAATTATTTTTAAAGCGAGTTGGAAATCTTGAGTAGTTATCCCTGGATAACAAGGGATACTTAAATTTTCTTTGTCAAACTCCTCTATCTGGTCGTAGGTTATTTGAATCGCGGGGGAATTTTCTATTATCTCTTTTCCCGGATGGATTCTAATCATGAATTCAGAGGGTTTTGATTTACCGACTATATACACGCAAGTTGACAGCTTTGCGTCATAAAAGACCCTATTTGTTGGATCATCCTTTTGTGGGAAGGCTTCTATTTGAATAAAATGATTTTTTTCTAATAAAAATTTACGTGAATCTCTGGCCTGCTTGTCTCCTAGGAGAGCCATGGGAACTATAAATCCATGCATTCCATGTTGGCGTAATACCTCTAACGAACGACATATGAAAAGTCTATAGAAATTTAGCTTACTGCCAATAGAGGGGCCATAGACTTTGCAGGAAAGGTAAAAATCTCTATCCTCCTCAACTTCTCTCTCCTGCTCTTTCTCAGATATAACGTCATACGGTGGATTTCCTACCACTGCATCAAAACCGGGATTCTCCTTCCTTTGGTGTCCTTCAAAAAATATCTCAGGAAACTCCAGTTCCCAATGAAAAAATTGTTTTTCCTTAACAATCTCTTTTGCTCTTTTAAACCATTCTTCCTGGCTTAATCTTTCCCATTCCTCGTCCGTTGAACGAAGTCTATTCTGCAGTTTCTGGTAATTTCCAGAATTTACATCGTTTCCAAAATAGGCGCTTGTCCAAACATCTCCTACATCCTGAAAACGGGAGACAATCTTCCTGAAACTCTGATAAAGTTTCTCTTTTTCTCTTACTTGCTCCACAGTATCTGAAGGTAGCATCTCAATCTGGGCAAAGGCTCCAAGAAGAATATTAACTTTCTCCTTAAAGATACTTTCAAATAGTCCAAGCTGAACAGGGCCACCTTCTGCCTTTATCTTTTTAAATTCGGGAAGACTTGCTAATTCATCTATCCCCGCTCCGATCAAGGAATTTCCGACTCTTAAATGGTGGTCAAGGAAATTAAGGGGCCTATTTTTTGCTACGGTGTAAAGCCACAAAGAGAGTTTCGCTAACTCTACCGCCATAGGATTTAAATCCACTCCGAAGATACATCTCTCTACAACCTCACGTCTTGCCCATCTTATGTCCTCTTCTTCTGTTTCTTTTGACCCATACGGCTCCGAAGATTCTCGGACCACCATCTCCTTTGGATGTACGTCGAGAGGTTCCCCACTCAAAACTTTGAGGAGTTCTCTTGCCAGAAAATCTGTCGCCTCAACGAGGAAATGTCCACTTCCCATGGCAGGATCAAGTACTTTCAGTGAAAGAATCTCATCAATAAGACTTCCTTCGGCCTTCCTAAGTCCTTTTTCCTGAAATTCCCTACTCGCCCCTCTCGAGTCTTTTATCTTTTTCTTAAGCTGTTCAATATTTTCTAAAACCTTTTTCTGCTTTTCTTCCACCAAATGTCCAAGTGTGTTTTCAACAATATATTTAACGATATAATCAGGCGTATAATAAGAGCCGGTGGCTTTACGTTCACCTTTGTCCGTAACAAGATAAATTTCCCCAGTCAGAATTTTCTCGTCTTCCCTTATTGTCTTTTTTTGTTTTTTGGCTTCAGCAAGGGAGACAAAGATTTCTTTCCCTTTATCTCTTATTGGAACGAGGTCTTGATCTGCAATCTTCAGTTTATATTCGAGCAGCCCTTCGTAGATAGAACCTAAGTGCCTGGTTTCAAGGCTCCCATAATCGATATAGGCCTTATCTTTGGAACGGGAAAGGAGATCAATCGCTTTTGCCACATAGAGATCACCTATCCTGTACTTTTCAAGAAAGTTATGCTTTTCCGGATCAAACAACCCACCGTTATAAGGAGGGACTCCAAGTTCTCTGTTTCCTTTATTGATGATTTCAAATAACTCTTTCAGTTTATTCCAATATCCAAATGTTGAGGCGGCGATGGGCTCATTTTTATCGAGCCTATTTGCCACTTCTTTTTTAAAAGCATCCAGGCTGTACGACTCGGTGTAAAGTCTATTGACTCCGAGTGGAAGAAGGTCACGATGCTCTGCATAGAGGATAAAAAGAAGTCTATAAAGCAGGATGAGTGAATTGTTATGAATTTCTTTTAAGTGAGCTTCTGTTAGATTATTGCCAGAGGTTTTTATTAACCCCTGGGCCAGCGTTTTAAGGGCCTGATAGATATTTTCTTTAAGTTGCTCTCCAACTTCCTCCGCATAATCAACGCTTCCCGTATATACTTTCTCTATAAATTCGGGGAAGGCCTCCTTGCGAAAAAGCAGATAAAAATATCGGAAGCCTTCAGGAGAACCTGATTCTATGAGGCCTTCAAGGTCGACTTCATAGAAAATGTCAAGCCTCTTTGAAGTCTCGCGTTCATAGAGCCTCCAGTATTTCCCATCGGTAAGAATCCCCCACTTTACCCCGGTGAGCCATAAATACTTGCTAATTTGCATTGATGGGATTTGAACCTCAAAGGGGTCGGACTCTGTCTTAAGTCTTTTATCAAGATGCCTCCCCAGTCGCTTGGCCTCGGCGATACAAGCTACTTTTTTGAAGTAGTCTTCCTTCTTTCCTTTTTGAGCGGCTTTTAAGTATTCAGCGCTTTGAAATAGAGCATAATCAGGCCTCTTAGACCATTCACCTGTAGGAACGGGA
>Ga0315282_10006381_pt1 | contig 19760 bp, 10 predicted proteins | sample YL17G07_20_MG_FD_203693 | JGI IMG/M metagenome (GOLD analysis project Ga0315282, IMG submission 203693) | Sediment microbial communities from Yellowstone Lake, YNP, Wyoming, USA - YL17G07_20 | ecosystem: Environmental > Aquatic > Freshwater > Lake > Sediment | place: USA: Wyoming | collected... | reverse complement strand
CATGGCGCCCTTCGGCCGGCCGGTTCATGCCGAAGCCGGCCATCCAGATGCGGTTCTTCTCGTCGCCCCACAGCCCGGACGGCTGCACGGGCCCCTTCCAGTCGGGGTTTTGCCCAAAGGGAGTGATGGGGACCGCGGAGGCGCCGGCGCGCAGCCTCGCTTCCGCGATCTGCCCCGTGGCCCCCGCCCAGAGCCAGAGCCCAAGCAATACCCCAACCCACCAGGTCCTCATGAAAGGACAATTTACCACAACCGCGGCTGTGACGGAGCCGCGATCCCGCCGTGCGGGAGAGCGGTCGCCAGGCCCGGCAATCGCTCTGTCGCCACGCGGATCAGCCGCGGCTGACCGCTCACGCTTACGCTCGCCGCTCGGTTGCTGGCCCCTGCTGGCCAGGCAAAACAGCGGATTGACAGCCGGGGCCGAGGCGACGCACAATCCCCTCTACGCGGTCGAGGAGGCCAACATGAAACGTGCAATTCTTGTTTTGCTGCTATTCTCGCTGCCCGCCTTGGGGCAGAACATTTCCGGTTCGCTCTCCGGCACGGTGCTGGACAGCAGCGGCGCGACGTTCGCCGGCGCCGACGTGAGAGTCACCAATGCGCAAACGGGATTCGTACGCACCACGAAAACGAACATGGAGGGCTTCTTCGCCCTTCCTGACTTGACGCCGGGAACCTACAACCTGGAGATCACGGCTCAGGGATTCAAGCAGTACCGGCAGGAAAAGATCGAGATCAACTCCGGCGATTCGCGGTCGCTGCCCGGCATCAGGATGGAGCTGGGCGCGGTGACGGAAAGCGTGACGGTGCAGGCCGAATCGGCCCCGGTGATGCTGGGGTCCAGCGAGCGCGCCGGCGTGCTCAACACCGAGGACATTCAGGGGATGGCGCTGCGCGGGCGCGACTTCATGGACGTCGTGGGCCTGCTGCCCGGCGTTGTGGACCTCGCCGACAGCCGTGAGGCGCCCAATCCCAATAGCGTGCAAAACATCTTTATTGCCGGCGCGCGCCAGAACTCCAAGAACATCACCATCGACGGCGTTACCAACATGGACACCGGCAACAACGGCGCGACACACACCCAGCCGTCGATGGACTCGATCGCCGAAGTCAAAGTGCTGATGTCGAATTACGCCGCCGAGTACGGACGTAATTCCGGCGGCGCCATTACCATGATCACCAGGGGAGGCCAGCGCCAGTTCCACGGCTCGGCCGGCTGGTTCCATCGCAATGAGGGCCTCAACGCCAACAATTTCTTCAACAACAAGCAGAGCTTGGAGCGCCCGCCCTATCGCTACAACATTTACAGCTACACGGTGAGCGGCCCCGTTCTTTTCCCCAAAGTCAATTACAACAAGGGCCGCGACAAGCTCTTCTTCTTCTTCTCGCAGGAGTTTCAGCGGCAACTGCAAAGCTTCCCGGCCACGACCGTGCGCGTGCCGACGGCGCTGGAGCGGGCCGGAGATTTCTCGCAGAGCATGAACGTCAACGGCAGGGTCATTGCGGTCAACGACCCGCTGAACGCCAAGAGGCAGTTCCCGGGCAACGTCGTCCCCGCCGCCCGGTTTACCTCGGCGGGCAAGGCCATCCTGAACCTGTTCCCGATGCCCAATTACGTCGATCCGGACCCCTCGCGCCTGTACCAATGGAACTACATCGCGCAGGTAAGCGGGCCGTACCCGCGACACACCGAGATCATCCGCACCGATTATTCGCCGCGCGCGAATTTCCAGATGTACGTGCGGCTGGCCGACAACGCCGACGCCCTGACCCAACCCTATAACAAGGGCGGTACCACCTGGATCGTCGGCAGCATGAATTACCCGCTGACCCCGGTCATTTTCGAGCGCAGCGGGCGCGGCGGCACGGTCCATACCACCGCCACGCTGTCGCCGACGCTGATCAACGAATTCATCTTCGGCGTCAGCCAGAACAAGCTCGTCTTCTACCCCAAGTATCCGGAGAAGATCAGCCGCAAGGCCACCGGCATCGACATCCCCCAGTGGAATCCGTCGATCAATTCCATGGGCTGGATCCCAACCATGACGTTCTCCAGCGTGCCGAACTTCGCCAACCCATCGATGCATAACTGCATGCCTTACTACAACACCAACACAACTTTCACCTTCGTTGAGAACCTGAGCAAGATCTGGGGGACGCACACCATCAAGACCGGGGTTTACATCGAGCGGACGCGCAAAGACCAGAGCTCGGTGGCACCGATCCGCGGCGCTTTCAGCTTCAATCAGGACACCCTGAACGCTAACGACGCCAACTATGCATATGCAACGGCGCTGCTCGGCTATTACGACAGCTACTCGGAAGCCAATGCCTGGCTGCAAGGGCAGTACCGGTTCACCAACCTCGAGTGGTACGTGCAGGACCAGTGGAGAGCGCGGCGCAACCTGACGCTCGATTACGGCTTGCGCTTCTATCACGACATGCCGCAGTTCGATGCCCGGCATCAGCTCTCGACGTTCGTGCCCGATCTTTATGATCCGGCCAAGGCGCCGGTGCTGTTGCGCCCGATCTTTGACGCAGCGGGTACCAAGGTGGCGATCAACCCCCGGACCGGCGCCATTTATCCGCAGGGCTTTGTCGGCACCTATGCTCCCGGCATGGGGAACCCCTCGCAGGGTATGGCCACCGAAGGCAAGGGGGTTCCGCCAGGGGCGTATACGCTGCCGGCCATCACGGTCGGTCCGCGCTTTGGGTTTGCCTGGGATCCGTTTGGGCGCGGCCGCACTTCGGTGCGCGGCGGCTTCGGCATGTTTTTCGACCGGATCATGGGCAACCCAACCATGGGCCTGATGGCCAATCCGCCCACCATCTACAGCCCGACGGTGTATTACGGCACCATCGCCAGCCTGGCTGATACGGCCGGGTCTGGCGTGCTCGGCCCCAGCAACGTCACCGCGCTATCCGGCCGCGCGAATTCGCCGACCGTTTACAACTTCAGTTTTGGCATCCAGCAGCAACTCGGTCGCGGCATGGTACTGGACCTGTCGTATGTCGGGGCGCTGAGCCGGCACCAGTTGTGGGAGCACAACATCAACGCCGTGCCGGTCGGTTCCACCTTCCTGGAATTGCACCCGGAAAACAAGGATCCGACCACCGGCACTGCCAGCAATCCCACCAGCGGCAACGCCCTGGCGGCCAACTTCCTCCGCCCCTATCAGGGGTTCGGGAACATCAATATCTTTGAGTTCGCCTCCACTTCCAACTACCACTCGTTCCAGATGGGCGCCATGCGGCGTATGAAGGGCGGTTCGTACATCAGGATGTCGTACACCTTCAGCAAGGTGCTGGGGACCGCGAATACCGACACCGATACCATCAATGTCTTCGGGATCGATCCCCGGCATTTTGACTACGGCCCGCTCAATTTCGACCGCACGCACGTCTTGTCGGTGCTCTATTCCTACATGCTGCCAAAGCCCGGCCGTAAGTTGGGATGGCGCCCCCTGGCGCTCGTCGCCGACGACTGGCAGGTTTCCGGCGTCACCCGCCTGATGTCAGGCGCAGCGTTTACGCCCACCTGGACGACCGTCGCGAACGGCACGCCCACCATGACCGGAACGCCCACTCAGAACGCCAACATCTCCGTGCTTGACCCCAAGGCCGATCCGCTGAACGGCCGGTTCAGGCCGCCCGACAAGTACAGCTTCGGAACCGCGGGTCCGGGAATTCTGCGCGGCCCGGGCATGAACAACTGGGACATCTCTCTCTATCGAAACATCAGGTGGCACGAAGGCCGGAGAAACCTGCAACTACGCTGGGAAACCTACAACACGTTCAACCATGCGCAGTTTTCCGGAATAAGCCAGCAGGCAAAATTCGCGAGCACGACCGACTGGACGCAGGTCGATCCGTTGTTCCTGCAGCCCACCAGCGCGCGGCCCGCCCGCACTATGCAATTGGCTTTACGCCTGGACTTCTGAGGAATATTCCTCACCACAAAGGCACGAAGGCCACAAAGGTTCACGAAGAGGCTTCTTTGTGAGCCTTGGTGCCTTTGTGCCTTTCTGGTAGGTTTTTGAGCCATGGTGGATGAGCAATCCCGCAGAGGCTTTGTGAAAGCGGTCACCGCCGTTCGGCGGCTTGTTCACCACCCCTGCGGCAAGAGGCCTGTCATGGCCAGCCGCAGGTTCGTGGCCGCGCCGGGGAGAGTCTCTGACCGCATTGGCGTGACACAGCCGTGACAAAGCGGTGATACACGCCTGACGTGCGCCGCTATAATTTAGGCCACGCCTCTCCGGAAGCGAAGTTATGCCGGTACGCCAGTGGTTTCGGCCGCCCCGGCACCTGGTGGTGCTGTTTGTGGTGGTCATTGTCGTCCCGGCGGCGGCGCTGGCGTGGCTCGGTTGGCGGCTGCTCGAGCAGGACCGGGCGCTGGAAGGCCAGCGCATCCAGGAGCGGCTGGATCGCGCCGCTGACTCGATCAGCGCCGCGTTGGAGCGGCGTCTCACCGAGATCACTGATCAACTGCCCGCACTGGCAGCCTCTCCTCCCGCCCGGCTTCCCGACGATTCCCTGATTGTACGGTTCGGTCCTCACGGCGTAGAGGCCCAGCCGCGCGACCGTCTGCTCTACTTTCCCTTTCTCGCCCCGAGCAGGGAGCCTCCCAAAAACGTCTTCGGGGCCGGCGAAGCGCTTGAATTCCGCCAACAGGATTACACCAAGGCGGCAGCGGTGTTTCAGGAACTGGCGCGCTCGAAGGACCCCTTGATCCGTGCCGGAGCGCTCGTGCGTTGGGGGCGCAACCTCCGCAAGAATCGCCGGTACCAGGAGGCGCTGGCGGTCTACGACGAACTGGAGCGGATGGGCGATGTTCCCGCCGGTGACGTGCCGGCCGAGCTTCTGGCACGCCAGGCGCGCTGCAGCGCTCTGGCGGAGTTGCGGCATCCGGGATTGCCGCAGGCAGCCGCCGCGCTCGATGCCGACTTGCAGCGCGGCCGCTGGCAACTGGATCGCGCCTCCTATGTGTTCTACTCGCAGGAAGCACGCCGCTGGCTGGGTGGTGACCGGCCTGCCGGCCCCTCCGGCGCAGACCGGCTGGCGCTCGCTGCCGGTGTGGATTGGCTGGCCGAGCGCTGGGGCGAGACGGGACAAGCCGGGAGGCCTGTCACCCCAGCAGCTTCACGGGGCCGCCACAGCGTGTGGACCGGTGACCGCGCGGTTCTGGTGGCCTGGACCGCCACCCCGCAGAATCTGGTTGCCCTCGTTGGCGGCCCGCGTTACTTGGAGGCGCAGTGCCAAACCTCTTGGAAGGGCCAAGGCGTGGCGGTCGCCCTGTTGGACGCCGACGGCCACCGCGTGCTCGGGCAGCCTACGGTGGCGGGCAAGTTACAGGCTGTGCGCGCAGCGTCCGACACCGCGCTGCCGTGGACGCTGCGTGTCTCCAGCGCCAGCCCCAGTGACGATTTCGCCCAGCTTGCCGGCCGGCGCCGCCTGCTGCTGGCCGGCTTGGCTCTTACGGCCTTCCTGGTGCTGGTGAGCAGTTACTTGATCACGCGCGCAGTTGCACGCGAGTTGGCCGTGGCCCGGCTGCAATCCGACTTCGTATCGGCGGTCTCGCACGAGTTCCGCAGCCCGCTCACCTCCATGTGCCATCTAACCGAGATGCTGGCTGACGGCGACGAGCCCGGCGCCGAGCGGCGCCGCCAGTATTACCAGGTTCTGGCGGGTGAGACCCGGCGGCTCCATCGCCTGGTGGAGGGCTTGCTGAATTTCGGCCGCATGGAAGCCGGCGCGCACGAATACCGCTTCGAGACGCTCGATCCTGCCGAGCTGGTAAGAGAGGTTGTCGCGGAATTCCAGGCGCAAGTGGCCGCCAACGGGCGCAACGTCGCGTTGCAGATCAACGGGTCGGGCGTCCGCGTAAAAGCAGATCGGGAGGCGCTCAGCCGCGCCCTGTGGAACCTGCTGGACAACGCGGTGAAGTACTCCCCGGATGGCTCAACGGTTTGGGTGGAGGTGGGCAGCGAGGCCGGCGCCGTCACCGTCCGTGTCCGTGATCAGGGAGTCGGTATCCCCGCGGCCGAGCGGAAACGGATTTTCCGCAAGTTCGTGCGCGGTGGTAGCACGAAGACATCGGGTGTGAAGGGCACCGGCATCGGGCTGACCATGGCGCTGCACATCGTTCGCGCCCACGGCGGCCACCTGCGGGTGGAAAGCGAACCCGGCCGCGGCAGCACGTTTACGATCTTGCTGCCGTCCGGCTAGAAGCTATCAGCTTTCCGAAAGGAGGGAGCGTGGTTCGCATCCTCATTGTCGAAGACGAACCGGGCATTGCGCTGGCGCTGGAAGACGACCTGAAGCTGGAAGGCTACGAGGTGGAGGTGGCCGGTGACGGAGAAACGGCCGGCCGCCGCGCCCGCGAACAGGCTTTCGACCTGATCCTGCTGGATGTCATGCTGCCGCGCAAGGACGGCTTCGAAGTCTGCCGCGAGTTGCGCCGCGCGGGCCTTCGCACGCCCATCCTCATGCTGACCGCGAAAACCCAGGAAGCCGAGAAGGTGCTGGGGCTGGAGCTGGGCGCCGATGATTACCTCACCAAGCCTTACAGCCGGCGCGAGCTGCGCGCCCGCATCAAGGCCCTGCTGCGCCGCGCCGCGCCGGAAGCGCCGGCCGTCTACCGCTTCGGCGACGTCGAGGTGGACTTCGCCCGCTGCGAGCTGCGGCGGGCCGGCACGCCGGTGGAACTCACCACGCTCGAATTCAAGCTGCTGGGCGCCTTCATCCGCCACCGTGGCCGCGTCCTCGGCCGCGACCAGTTGCTCGACGAGGTCTGGGGCCAGGGAACGTTCATCACTGACCGCGTGGTGGACAACCAGGTGGCGAACTTGCGCAGGAAGATCGAGCCGGTACAGGCCGAGCCACGTTACCTGCGCAGCGTCCGCGGACTCGGGTATCGTTTCGATGGCTGAGAGATTACAAAGCCGTGACCGTCGCTCGGTTCTCCAAAGACAGCGGGCCGTTAGTGTGTTCGCCTGGAGGTGACCGCTATGAAAAACATGCGAACCGCTTCAATGGTTTTGGCTTTGGCGGCCGTGCTGGCAGCGTCGTTTGCCCTGGCGCAGAAGGGCGACCAGGCGGAAGTGCTTCTGAAGGCCGCTGCCAACAAGGAACTGGTGGACGGCGATCTGAACGCCGCCATCGAGCTGTACAAGAAGGTCGTAGCGCAGCCCGGCGCCAGCCGCGCTGCGGTGGCCAAGGCCCTGGTGCAAATGGGCCAGTGCTACGAAAAGCTGGGGGATGCGCAGGCGCGCGAAGCGCGCAAGGCGTACGAAAGGGTGGTACGCGACTTTGCCGACCAGGCCGAGATTGTGGCGCAGGCGCGGGTGAGGCTGGCAGCACTTGGCGGTCCCGGTGCCGCCGGGGGACTCGTCGCACGCCGGCTGCTCACAGACGCCTCCGGCGTCCGTGGGGTCTTGACCGCGGATGGCAAGTACATCAACCGTCTAGACTGGGACACGGGTGACGTGGTCCAGTTCGAAGTTGCCAGCGGACAGAGGAGGCGAATCACAAATAGGGGGCCCTGGAGCGGGAATTGGCACTCCGACGAGTACCAAGCGTTCTCACGCGACGGAAAACAAATCGCATACCGCTCGAAAACGAAGGACGGGGTCTATCAACTGCTGATTAGAAACGTGGATGGTTCGGGCCTTCGCACACTTTACAGTGAGAAAGACTCTTTCGTCCTACCCTTGGACTGGTCGCCTGACGCAGGGTCCATCCTGGCACTTTGGTGCCGTAACTTTAACCAGCGTAACGAGGCGCTAGAACTAACACTGATCTCGACAACGGACGGCTCGGTGCGCGTCCTGAGGAGTATTACCTGGGCCTGGTTCTTGTTTCAAGGGGCCAGTTTCTCGCCCGATGGGCGATTTGTCGCGTTCAGTTCCGTGGGTGAGGGCAGCCCACCCAATGGCGCCGTCTTCCTGATGACCGCCGATGGCCGGAATGAGGTCGTTGTTGCCGGGCATCCCGCGGAGGATGAACTGCTTGGATGGACACCGGACGGAAGAAGCCTTGTCTTCCTCAGCGACCGCTCGGGGACGTGGGACATCTGGACCGTCCGCATCACCGGGGGGAAGGAGCAAGGAGAACCAGAACTGCTGAAAAAGGACTTCGGCTATGGTGCAGACGTTCTTGGCTTTGCACCCGACGGCTCCTTTTATTACAAGACTGTCACCCGTTTAGGTGGCCTCTACAACGGTGCGGTCGATCTTGAAACCGGTAAGGTGCTCGTGCCACCCGCGCCGGTCACGACGCGGTATACCGGCGCACCGTCACAGCCAACATGGTCACCCGACGGCAGGAACTTGCTCTACATTTCACGTTGGGGTCGATTCGGTCCCGGAAACAACATCCTCACGATCCGGTCCACCGCAACCGGGGAAGAGCGCTTTCTGTCGCCGCGTCTTCGTTTCGTTACCCAGCTCTCCTGGGCGCCGGACGGCCGTTCCGTCATCGCGCGCGGGATTGCGGAGACGGAATTTGAAACCTTCCGAATTGACACTGAAACAAGCGAGATCACTAAGTTGGCAGATCAAGGCAATCTCCCCCATCTCTGCCCGGATGGGAAGACCCTGGTGTTCGGGCAGAGGGGAACGGGGGGGGCGCTATTCATCAAGAAACGCAACCTCGACACCGGTGAGGAGTCGGAAGTTGCCGAAGTATCGCACGCGCTCTACGACCTCTCGCCGGACGGCCGGGAAGTGGTGTTCCAGGTGAAAGGCGCTGTAAAGACCGTGTCCCTCAACGGAGGGGAGCCGCGGGAGCTATTTCGCGGTTGGTACGAGCTGAGTTGGACGAGGGACGGCCGTTACATCATCGTCCGGGCAGGCGCTGAAATCTGGCGGGTTCCGGCGCAGGGCGGGACGCCGCTGAAGCTGGACCTCTCCGTTCCAAAAATGGAGTCCTTCACGCTTCACCCGGACAACCGCCGCTTTGCGTTCAGCGTCTGGGAGGAGGGCAAGAGCGAGCTGTGGGTGCTGGAGAACTTCCTGCCGCCGCTCAAGGCCGCTGGAAAGCAGTGACAGGTGACAAGTGACGAGTGACAAGTGACGAGTTATTCAGCTCGTCGCTTGTCACTCGCGCTGCCGGTAGCGCTTTCCTGGTGTTCTCGGTGATACCTGCTCGTAGAATCTTGGCTTTTTTTCGAAGAATTTCTGGAACGCAGCCCCGGAAGGATGGTTCCTCTCCCAAAAGTGTAACGGCGCAAGGCGCAGCCCGCGAAGCGGGCGGAAGATGGTAGCCCACGGCGTGAGCCGTGGGTAACCAGCGGAAATGCAATTGAGCCCGCGAAGCGGGCGACAGAAATCTGGCGGCGTCTTCTGTCGTCCGCTTCGCGGGCTCAAGCGGCGACGATTTCACTGGTATTCTCACATCCATGTCGTGCACCCGCCTCCACACCAAATCTTGACACAAGGGCCACAAGGGCCTGACACTCGCTGAGAGATCCTGCTCGACGACTCGTCTGTGAGGCAAGGCCATGTGGCTACGGGAGTGGTTGCGGCCGCCGCGCCATCTGCTGGCGCTTTTTCTGGCCATCATACTTGCGCCAGCGGTGGCTCTGGGGTGGCTGGCTTGGCGGTCCTTCGAGCAGGATCGCGCCCTGGAAAACCAGCGCGTCCAGGAGCGCCTGGACCACGCTGCCGATCTGGCCGTGGCGGCGCTCCAGCAAAACTTTTTCCGCACCGAGGAACGCTTGATCCGCCTGGCAGCGGCGCCGGACCCACAGCTTGCAGCAGCGGCCGAGCAGCAGGCAAGCGAACTGGCCGGCGACGCCCTGCTGGTGGTTTTGCGTACCGGGGAAGTTGAAGCCTATCCGCGCGACCGCCTCCTGTATTACCCCGTGGCGCCGGTGTCCCGGGAACCAGCGACTGACGTTTTTGCCGCTGGCGAAATCCTCGAATTCCAGCAAAAGGATTACCCCAGGGCCATCGCGGCGTTCCGGGAACTGGCGCGCTCCGGCGACGCAGGGGTCCGCGCCGGGGCGTGGTTGCGCTTGGGCCGGTGTTACCGCAAGGCGCGGCAAGCCGACGCCGCTCTGGCATCCTACGCCGAGCTGGCCCGCTCCGGCCCCTTTTTCCCCGCAGGGGTCCCCGCCGAGCTCCTGGCCCACCACGCCCGTTGCGGAGTGCTCGAAGAGGCTGGCCGCCTCCCCGAGCTGCAGCGCGAGGCCCAGGCGCTCGACCTCCATTTGCACAACGGCCGCTGGCAACTGACCCGTGCCGTCTATCGCTTCTATGCGGACGAGGCGGCCCGCTGGCTTCATTCCGAAGGCATGCCGGAAGCACGGCAGGAGGCGCTGGCGCTGGCGGCCGCGGTCGATTCGCTCTGGGAGGAGTGGCAGCGTCTCCGCGGCACTGAGAGCATTTCCGCCGGACGCCGCAGCCTAAGGGTGGAGGGCCGGCCGCTGCTTCTCTTGTGGCCCGCACCTGCGCTGTCGGCGCTTGCCTCGCTTTCGCCGGGGCGCGGTGTATCGCCGCGCCTGGTGGCGCTGGTCGCGGGGCGTCGTCACCTGGCGCAGCCCGGCGGGGCGGGGCTTCGCGGCTTACAGGCCCTGGCCGAGCGCCAAAGCGTGCGGCTGGTCCTGACCGACGCCGAAGGGCATACGGTTCTGGGTGACTCGACCGCCGCCGGGCAAGCGGCGTGGCGTAAAGCTGCCGATACACAACTGCCCTGGAGCTTGGGGGTGACCAGCGCCAACCCGGGAGTTGAAGCCACCCGGCTTGCCGGCCGGCGCCGCCTGCTGGTTGTCGGCCTGGCGATGATCGTCTTGCTGGTCGTTGCCGGCGGCTATCTGATCGCCCGCGCCGTCAACCGCGAACTGCAGGTTGCCCGGCTGCAGTCCGAGTTCGTCTCGGCGGTATCCCATGAGTTCCGCACGCCACTGGCTTCTTTGCGCCAACTCAGCGAGCTTCTGGCCGACGGCCGGGTGCCCAACGAGCAGCGTCGCCAGGAGTACTACCAAGGACTGCTGCGCGCCGGCGGGCGACTGCAGCGCCTGGTCGAGGGCCTTCTCGATTTTGGGCGCATGGAAGCCGGCGTACAGCAATACCGCTTCCGCCGGCTGGATACCGCCGCCGTGCTGCGGACCGTAGCAGAAGAATTCGGCCAGGAGGCCCAGGAGCGGGGCTACAAGCTGGAGATTGCGCTCCCCGAGTCCCTGCCCTGCGTGCGCGCCGACGAGGAAGCCCTGAGCCGCGCGCTTTGGAATCTGCTGGACAACGCCGTGAAGTATTCGCCGGAGTGCAAGATGGTTTGGATCGAAGCCTGTTGGGAGAACAGCCGGGTGGCCATCCGGGTGAAGGACAAGGGCCTGGGACTGGCGCCTGATGAGCAGCAGCAAGTGTTCAAGAAGTTTGTCCGGGCGGCCAGCGCCGCGGCGAGCGGAGCCAAAGGCACCGGCATCGGCCTGGCGATGGTGCAGCACATCGTGGCCGCCCATGGCGGTGAAATCCGCCTGGAGAGCCAGCCCGGTGTGGGCAGCACGTTCACCATCCTGCTACCGGCAACTCACCACCAAGACACGAAGGACACCAAGTCCACAAAGAAAACGGCTTAGTGAACTTTGTGCCCTTGGTGTCTTAGTGGTGAATACAAAGGAGGGAGCGTGGTTCGCATCCTCATTGTCGAAGACGAGTCGGGCATTGCGCAGGCGCTGGAAGACGACCTGAAGCTCGAGGGCTACGAAGTGGAGTTGGCGCGTGACGGCGAAACTGCTGCGCGCCGGGCCCAGGAGCAGCCCTTTGATCTCATCATCCTTGACGTGATGCTCCCTCACAAGGATGGCTTCGAGGTGTGCCGCGAGCTGCGCCGCGCCGGCCTGCGCATGCCGGTGATCATGCTGACCGCCAAGACCCAGGAGTCGGACAAGGTGCTGGGCCTGGAGTTGGGCGCCGACGATTACGTCACCAAGCCTTTCAGCCCCCGAGAGCTGCGGGCCCGGGTGAAAGCTGCGCTGCGCCGTGCCTCGGGCGGCATACCCGAGGCCTATCGCTTCGGCGAAATCGACGTGGACTTCGCCCGTTACGAGGCACGCCGCGCCGGAAAGCTGGTGGATCTGACGCCGCTGGAATTCAAGCTGCTGGCCGCTTTCATCCGCTCGCGGGGCCGGGTGCTGCAACGCGACCAGTTGCTCGACGACGTCTGGGGCCGGGGCACATTCGTCACCGACCGCGTGATCGACACGCACATTACCAACCTGCGCAAGAAACTGGAGCCGGAGCCGGCCCAGCCCCGTTACTTCATCAGCGTGCGCGGTGTGGGCTACCGGTTTGATGGATAACAGACCAGGTGTCGGGTTCCAAGCGTCTGGAACACCAATTGCGGACTGTGGGTTACGGATCCGTTCTGAAATCCTGTCAGGGGCGGCAAATGAAAGCTTTGCAGATTCCTAACAATCCCCCCATTCTTCCTCGGCACAGCCTCGTTATCCTGTTCGCGAGTTTCAAAAAGGAGAAACCCATGAACAACCGAAACAACCGAGCAGGCGCGTTTTTGGCGGCGCTGCTGGTGGTAGCGCTGATTCCAGCGCTCCAGCGGGCCGCCCAAAAGGGCGATCAGGCCGAGGTGTTGTTGCAGGCCGCCACCAACAAGCAACTCATGGAAGGCAAGCTGGAAGAGGCCATCCAGCTCTACAAGAAAATTCTGACCGGCCGCCCCAGCAACCGCGCGGTGGCCGCGAAAGCGCTGCTGCAAATGGGCCAGTGCTACGAGAAACTGGGCGAGACGCAGGCTCAAGAGGCGCGCAAGGCCTACCAGCGCATCGCGCGCGACTACGGCGACCAGGCCGAGATTGTGGCACAGGCGCGGGTGAGGCTGGCGGCACTTGGCGGTCCCGGCGCCGGCGGGGGACTCGTCACACGCCGGGTTCTCACAGACGCCTCCGGCGTCAGTGGGGACTTGACCCCGGATGGCAAGTACATCAGACGTATAGACGAGGGCACGGGTGACGTGGTCCAGTTCGAAGTTGCCAGTGGACAGACGAGCCGAATCACAAATAGGGGGCCCTGGAGCGACAGTGCCGAGTCCTACGGCGGCGACGTGTTCTCACGCGACGGAAAACAAATCGCGTACACCTCGTGGCCGAAGGACGGGGACAATCCACTGCGGATTAGAAACCTGGATGGTTCGGGCCTTCGCACACTTTACAGTGAGAAAGACTGTTACGTCCGACCCTTGGACTGGTCGCCTGACGGAGGGTCCATCCTCGCAATTCTCATGCGTAAACCAAACAACTGGACGGAGGAACTGACGCTGATCTCGACCGCGGACGGCTCGCTGCGCGTCCTGAATAGTGATATTGCTTCGGCCTGGAGCGGGCTGAAAATGGCCAGTTTCTCGCCCGATGGGCGATTTGTCGCGTACAGTGTTGAGCGTAAGGGCAGCCCACCCCATGGCGACCTCTTCCTGATTACCGCTGATGGCCGGAATGAGGTCGTTGTTGCCGGGCATCCCGCGGAGGATGAACTGCTGGGATGGACACCGGACGGGAGAAGCCTTGTCTTCCTCAGCGACCGCTCGGGGACGTGGGACATCTGGACCGTCCACATCACCGGGGGGAAGCAGCAAGGAGAACCAGAACTGCTGAAAAAGGACTTCGGCTGGGGTTCAGCAGTTCTTGGCTTTGCACCCAACGGCTCCCTTTATTACAAGACTTACACTTCTTTAGGTCGCCTCTACAACGGCGAGGTCGACCTTGAAACCGGTAAGGTAGTCGTGCCACCCGCGCCGGTCACGACGCGGTATACCGGCCTACCGTACCAGCTAACATGGTCACCCGACGGCAGGAACTTGGCGTACATTATATATGGGGCTCCCAGCGCTCCCGGAAACAGCATCCTGGCGATCCGGTCCGCCGCAACCGGGGAAGAGCGCTTTCTGTCGCCGCGTCTTCGTCGCGTTCAACAGATCTCCTGGGCGCCGGACGGCCGTTCCGTCTTCGCGCGCGGGAGGCGTACGGACACGGAAACTGGACTCTTCCGCATCGACACTGAAACAAGCGAGATCACTAAGTTGTTGAGAAATAAAAACCTGCTTAAAGGCTCGTTCCCCCATCTCTGCCCGGATGGGAAGACCCTGGTGTTCGTGCCGGAGTGGTGGATGACGGATGGTGGGCCAACCATCAGGAAACGCAACCTCGACACCGGTGAGGAGTCGGAAGTTGTCAAAACAGGGAACTATCCCTTGGACCTCTCGCCGGACGGCCGGGAAGTGGTGTTCCAACTGGACGGCGCTGTAAAGACCGTGTCCCTCAACGGAGGGGAGCCGCGGGAGCTATTTCGCGGTTTGGCGAAGTATTACAACCTGTGGTGGACGAGGGACGGCCGTTACATCATCGTCCGGGCAGGCGCTGAAATCTGGCGGGTTCCGGCGCAGGGCGGGACGCCGCTGAAGCTGGACCTCTCCGTTCCCAAAATGGCGTCCTTCACGCTTCACCCGGACAACCGCCGCTTTGCGTTCAGCGTCAATGAGGAGTCCAAGAGCGAGCTGTGGGTGCTGGAGAACTTCCTGCCCCCGCTCAAATCGGCGGCGAAATAGGTGGCCGGGGCGGGCAGTCGCCGCGGCGACCCCGCCCCTCCCTGGCTGCCGCAGGGGCAACCCTTGTGGTCGCCCTTCTCTCTCACCAGGAATCCTCTCCTTGCCGCCTGTCTTTGTGGTAAGTTTCCGAGCCATGGTGGATGAGCAATCCCGCAGGAGCTTTCTGAAAACGGCCGCCGCAGTGACGACGGCGGCGTCGGCCGGGCGCGTGCTGGGCGCCAACGAGCGCATCCGCATCGGCGTCATCGGCGCCGGCGGCCGTGGCCGCTACCTGATCAATCAATTGAAAAACATCGGCGGCGTCGAGTTTGCCGCCGTCTGCGACGTCTACGACGTGCGGCGCGAGCAGGCGGCCAAGCAGGCCGGCGCGCCGGTCGAAACCTACCTGGAACACCAGCGGGTGCTGGACCGCAAGGACATCGACGCGGTCATCGTCGCCACCCCCGACCACTGGCACTGGCAGATCACCGTCGATGCCTGCAATGCCGGCAAGGACGTGTACGTCGAGAAGCCCATGGTCCACTACCCGGAGCACGGGCAGGCCATCGTCAAAGCCGTACGGCAGAACAAGCGCGTGCTCCAGGCCGGCACCCAGGGGCGCGCCCTGCCGCAGTTTGTCTACATCAAGGAGAAGTACGTCGATTCGGGCGTCATGGGCAAAATCGGGCTGGCGCGCACCTGGTACACCTCCAACCAGGGATACATCCGCACCGCTCCCGCGGGATTCGAGAAGAAGCCCGCCGGGCTCGATTGGGACCGCTGGTGCGGCCCCGGCCCGAAAGTGCCGTGGAACCCGGACATCTACTTCAGCCCTTACAAGTGGCTGCACTACGACGGCGGCATGATCATGGGCATCGGCATCCACGTGGTGGATTCTGCCCATCACCTGCTCAGGCTGAAGAACCCGTCCTCGGCCGTGGCCGGCGGCGGCATCTACCATTACAAGGATGGCCGCGACACTCCCGACACGGTTTCGTTCATCCTGGATTACCCGCAGGATGTCATCGTCACCTTCGAGGCCGAAGTGCTGAGCGCGCCCGGCGTGCGCACCACGGCCGGGGTGATGCTGCGCGGCCGCGGCGGCACCGTCATGGCCGAACGCTATGTGAAGGACTTCGGCTATGAGTACGTTCCGAACGCGGAAACCAGCAAGCTGCCGGCGGAGAAGGGACCGGGGACGCAGGCCGGCGCCGAGAATATCCTGAAGGACTGGCTGGAGTGCCTGCGGACCCGCCGCAAGACCATCTGCAACGAGGAAGAGGCCTACTACTCGACGCTGGCCTGCTTCATGGCCAACCGCGCCTTCCAGACGCGCTCCCGCGTGGTGTGGGACGCCAAGTGGGAATTATGACCAGGATTTCGGATTGCGGGCTGCGGATTTCAGGCCTGCAACGACGTCGCGGTTCTCGGGGTCAATCGCGTTGCCGACTGATAAGTAGTAGCGGAGGTCGTTCAGTCTCGCCTCACGAAGGAGGGGCTGGTCCTGGCGCCCGCGCCGCAGTTCGTGCGCGGTGCGGAGCCACCTTTGCCGGCACGAAATGGATCTCGATGCGCGTGTCGAGCGCCTGGGCGATGCGCTTCAACAGAAAGAGGGAGTGCCCCTCGTAGTCGGCGTCCTCCAACCGGCATATGGCCGAAGCCGAGGTCCCGATGCGTTCCGCAAGCTCCCGCTGTGACAGGCCCGCCTTGGTCCGCAGGTCGAAGATCCTTCGCGCAATCTCCGCGTTGAGCGCTTCCTGCTCGTACGCCACAATTCGTCGGGAGTCATTTCCGACGTAACGATCATAGAGGAACTGGACAGCGGGGGATTCGAATTTCCGCTTCTTGCTTTGGCGGGCGCTACTCCGGCTTGAACGTGTACCGCTCGAAATCCGCCGCGACCTGTTCTTTACGTTTAACGGCACGGTCTATCTCCTTTTTCGGAACCTCGCGTTCCTTGGTGATGCCATGCGAGAGCACCACGACCGCTCTTCCCGCGAAGAAGTAGAGGAGGCGGTAGTGGACTCCCTGGCATCTCGCCCGGAGCTCATAGATTCCATCCCTCAGGTAGTCGGCTTCCGGCCTGCGGAGCTCGTTCCCGAGTTCCGCGAGCCGGCTGATTCTCTCTGTGCACTTGAGCTGCGCCCTGCTTGGCAGCGCGTCGAGCCACCGGAGGAGCGGAAGCGAGCCGTCTTCGTCTCTGTAAAAGTAAACCTCTGTGCGGGCCAGAGTTCCACGCTTCCATGTTCTCATTTTTGATATCGCCGGTCAATGTGCCATCGGATTCACTCTCTCCTGTCCGCTCGATCCGGGGAAGCCGGAGGCGCTCCCTGCTGCGCTAGGTAGACCTGCCGCAGGGCCGCCGGAAACTCAATGCCCTCCCGGCGGAAGCACTCACAGATGCGGTAGCGCAGCTCGTTTTCGACGGCGTACCGGGCCGTGAAATCGCGCACGCGGCAGTTCAGCGCGAAGTTCAGGCCGGCGTCACCGAAACCGGTGAAGGCCACCGTGGGCGGGAAATCGGGCAGCAGGCCCGGCAGTTCGGCCGCCGCCTGGCGCGCCACTTCCTCCAGCACGGCGCAGACTCGCCGCGGATCGGAACCATAGCCGGCCCCCACCTGCACGGCGACACTGATCGAGGGATCGGGCAGGGAGTAGTTGGTGACCGAAGCGCGCGCCAGCTTCGCGTTGGGCACCACCACGAGGTTGTTCGGCAGCGCGTGCAGCCAGGTGGATCGCCAGCCGATTCGCTGGACACGGCCTTCCTCGCCGCTGTCCAGCTTCACGTAATCGCCGACCCGGACCGGCTGGTCGAGCATGATGTAGAAACCGGCGAAGGTGTTGCTGAGGGTATCCTGGAGCGCCAGGGCAACCGCCACGCTGCCGATGCCCAGCGCCGTCCATAGCTTGGTGATCGAGTAACCGAGTCCCTGGAGCGCCAGCGCGATACCGACGACGGCAAACAAAAGTCGCCCGGCCACCTGCACCGGGGGGATGAGGGTGGCGGCGTTGGGGTTGGTTTCTCCCCAATAGCTGAGCAGCAGCGCGAAGGCGCGCCAGACGGCCCACAAAGCGAATAGCAGGATGAGCACGCTGAGCGCTTTTTCCGCTCGGGCATCCCATCGCTGAGGCAGGGTAACGATTTCCAAGGTCAGGTAAGCGCAGGCCAGCAGGCCCGCGGGAATGTACAAGCGCGCCAGCAGCCGGACCGTCCGCGGATCGAACGAAGAGGCCGCCGCCGCTTTCAGCACTCGCCGCCGGATCAACAGCAGCGCCAGGACCACCAGCAGCCACAATACCGGCAGGCCCAGCAGTTGCTCAACCGAAACGACCACTTCCGTCACCCTTCACCCCCGCACCATGATATCCCCAAAGCCGCGCCGCGCATGCCTCGTCCCCGCTGTCTTCATCTTCGTGTCTTTGTGTTGAGGAAAACGCGGCCGCGACTTAACTGCGACTTTGGTGTTAGAAAGGATCGATGCGCCGAGGGGCGATAGAGGGTTTTTGTGTCTTTTTCTGGCTCACGCTGGCCGCTTTCGGTCAGACCGTCGCGGTCACAGGAATCGTGCGTTCCCCCGGTGCGATGCCGGCGCCTGGGGCAACGGTTCTGATTGAGGGCGAGGCGGCCAGGAAAACCGTCTTTTCGGATGAGGACGGGAGCTTTCAAGTGGCACTGCCGCCTGGCAAGTACAGTGTAAAGGTAAGCCTGCTCGGGTTTCAGCCGCAGGACCGTGTGGTCGAATTCCAGGCGGAGCAGAAGGAGGCCGACCTGGAATTCACGCTGGCGCTGGCGCCGCCGCCGGGGGTGCCCGCGGAATTGGTGGAAGCAGCGCGGTCGGGGGCCTTTGCGGTGCTGAACGCGGAAGCCGCGGCGCAGATGGCCGCGGAAGCCAACGCCGCAGCCGGCTCGACGACGCCCGCTCCCCATCCCGACCTTCCGGCGGAGCCCACGGGAGACGCATTCGTGGTCTCCGGCACCATCGCGCGCAACCTGGTGGCCGCGCCGGAACCGGGCGCGGACCGCGAGGTGGCCGGCATTCGCATCCCGCCGCCGGTCTCGAAGAAAGAGGCAGCGGCCGCGGCGGCCGAAAAGAGCGGCGCTGCGCCGCCCCGCAAGGCCGCCAAGAAAACGGCCGCGCAGATCGCGGAAGAGCAGCGCAAGGCCTATCGCGACAAGCTGGCGAAGGCTTTTGCCGAGCGGGCCCGGGGGGGCAAGGGCGGCTTCGGGGCCATGGTTCCGACCGCGGCCGCCACCGGCGCTCCCGGCAATGTCGTTCCGCCTCCGCCGGGCGGCTCCCCCGACCTGTCCGGGTTCTGGGGCGGACCCGGCTTCAAGTTGAACCGCATCCGAGGCAGCTTCCGGATGCGCTACTTCAACTCCATCTTCGACGCCCGCCCCTTCTCCTTCTCCGGGCTGGAGCAGCCCAAGCTCGATTACTCCCGCAAGAATTACAGCGTCAGCGCCGGCGGGCCCGTGCAGATCCCGAAGCTGATCAAGGCCGAGCGCATGACTTGGATGGTGAACTACGAGGTGGAGCGCGGCTTCCAGTCGCAGGACACCACCACCACCGTCCCGCTTCCGGCCATGCGTGCGGGCGACTTCTCGGGCATCACCAATGTCGTCTATGACCCCCTGGCGGGACAGCCGTTTGCCGCCAACCGGATTCCGGCGGTGCGCTTCAACCCCGCCGCCTCAGGGCTGCTGCGCTTCTTCCCCGAGCCGAACCTGCCGGGCAACACTCTGAACTATCACCTGCAGCAGGTGCTGCCGACGGGCCACGACCAGTTCAGCGTGCGGTGGGGCCGCGGGCTGTCGCAGCGCAGCCGCAGTAACGTGTTCGCGCTGTACTCCATGAACAAGTCGGCCTCCGACCGCGGGCAGATCTACCCCGGGCTGCTGAACCGCAACCACTCGCTGGGGCAGAACGCCAGCGCCGGCCTGACCTGGATGATCAACAAGCGCACCACCAGCGATTTCCGGGTGAACTTCAATCGCATGCGGTACGACATGATCAACGGGTTCGCTTACGTGGAAGACGTCGTCGGACCGCTGGGGATTCAGGGCGTGTCGCGGGATCCGCGGGACTGGGGCGTGCCCGGCATCGGGTTCTCGAACTTCGGCCGCCTCTCCGACACCAACCCGCTGCTGCGCCGCAACAACATGTGGCGCGTCAACGAGGATTTCGTGCAGACCCGGCGCCGGCACACCATGCGTTTCGGCGCCA
>Ga0315282_10006379_pt1 | contig 19765 bp, 12 predicted proteins | sample YL17G07_20_MG_FD_203693 | JGI IMG/M metagenome (GOLD analysis project Ga0315282, IMG submission 203693) | Sediment microbial communities from Yellowstone Lake, YNP, Wyoming, USA - YL17G07_20 | ecosystem: Environmental > Aquatic > Freshwater > Lake > Sediment | place: USA: Wyoming | collected... | reverse complement strand
TTCATACAACCAAACCGATTTTGTGAAAGACCGTGCGGCAATAGAAGTCCAGCTTGGGAAGTACAGCTTCATTTCCTATGACCTCTTCGTGAAGCACCTTGCCTTTTACGTGGGCGATAAAATTGACTTGGGAATAGAAGTGCTGGCGATGAAATCTATGCAGGAACAAATGTCCTCCGGCCCTGGCTATTACGAGGGAGCTTTGTACGACATGGCTCGCCAAGGCAGAGGGGTTCCCGCCGTGCCGCTAATCCTAATCGGTATTGCGCCGTAATACGTGCCTCTCACGCCGTTCTATTTTACTGTGGGCTTGTGAAGTATACAATCCCGCACATTTCGCTTGACATCGAAGGGGGAGTTTTATATGGTCGACCCTCGCTGAGGCCGTGCGCATGCAGAGCGGGCTCAGCCGGCTCGAGTTGTCCGGTGTGAAGGTCCTTTGTACTGGATAGCGGCGAGCATTCACCCGTGGGTAGTCTCACAAGCGATGCGCAGTTGCTTCCGGTCCGAGTACTTCCGTGACTCGAAGCCTTTTGTCAGTCGAGTGGCAGCGGAGAGCGGGGTCGTGGTGCGGGCAGAAAGCGAGAGGCGAGGGGATCGCTCGAGGGCGACTGTTTGTCTGCACGGACGACACGAAATTCCGAAGCCTCTCGGCTCTTCAAGGAACTTAGCCTGCTGAGGCATATAGTGACAGAATGTCAAATACTTCGCAGGAGATATAGTTTTTAGTATATATATCCCTCTTTTGGAATTGCATCGTGTTGCACGAAATTCAGCCGGAAAGACTATCGCCAGCATAGTAATGGACTTAAGTGATTTACCAGATTTGGAATGGCAATTGCTTTTCGTCAGAATCTGTGAGTGGGGGTGGGTTGCCTCACGCAATACCGAGTTCCATCCTGAGTTGAGCCTTGATCATACTTGAAAGCAATATGAGAACCGAAGCGCAAGAACTGAGGGCGCTGAAATTTCGCAATCAATTCACTTCAACTGGGGCAAGTCAGGAGGACAAACCTCTCCTGATATGGTGATGGGTAGTTCGCGTTAATTGTAATGTCTTCCAGCGAAAGGGAGTCGGTGCAGTCTGATTCCTATTTTTTCCGAGACTGATTTCGAAGCAAGACGTCCGCGTAGTATTTGTTTCTCGAATAATTCCTCACGCCTATAAGGACGACCCGCCTCGGCTTCAGTCTGAATCGTGCAAAAGCGGAGGAACCTCGCGCCCAACCCGAAATTATGCGCCTCAACGGAAGCTGAACCGGCACGGCGCATGGATTTTTGCCGGACGGCGCGTGTGGGGGATCCTCAGATTCCAAGATTTGGAGGAGATGATTCATGCAAAAGATTCCGCGCTTCTCAGCAGCGTCGATGTTGTGGCTTGCAGCAATGCTTCTGTCCGTCTTCTTAACGTACTGCACGCCGACCTTTGCACAAACGCAGACCACGGGTGCCATCACGGGGGTGGTCACCGACCCGAGTGGCGCGGTCGTGCCCGGCGCCCAGGTGGTATTGAAAGACAGTGGCAAAGGCGCGACCCAGGTAACGCGCACAGAAACCCGCACAAGCGCGACCGGCGTGTACCGGTTTTTTCTGCTGATGCCGGGGAACTACACCGTGACCGCCTCAGCCCCGGGCTTCGCGTCGGCGGAACAGAGCACGGACGTCAGCGTGGGTCAGGTTAGCGCGGTGAACGTTAAGCTGGAAATCTCCGCCGGCAAGCAGACGTTGGTGGTTACCGAGGCAGTGACTCAGTTGGAGACGGAGAACCCTAACATCTCCGACACACTTTCCCAGACGCAGATTACGGAGCTTCCCAACCCCGGCAACGACCTGAGCTACATCGCCCAGATCGCGGCCGGCTCGACGATGAACACCCAGGCAGGCTACGGCAACTTCTCCAGCTATGGTCTGCCGGCAACTTCCAACCTCTTCACTTTGGATGGCATGGACGATAACGACCCATTTCTGAACTTGAACAACTCCGGCGCCACTAACCTGCTGTTAGGACAGAACGAGATTCAGGAAACCACCGTGGTGAGCAACAGTTTTACTGGCGAGTATGGCGGACTGGCAGGGGCCAACATTAACTTCGTTACCAAGAGTGGCGGCAACAAGTTCCATGGAAATGTCAATTATCAATGGAACGGCAGCTCCATGAATGCCAACGACTGGTTCAACAACCAAGGCGGCACGCCAAAACCGTTCAGCAATGCCAACCAGTGGGGCGCGTCTTTCGGTGGGCCCATTCGGAAGGATAAGGTCTTCTTCTTCTTCGACACCGAGGGCTTGATAGTGCTCTTGCCTACCAGCGCTCCCGTGTACGTCCCCACCCCGGCTTTTGAGTCCGCCGTCATCGACCACCTCAATGCAACTGGACTTTCGGCCTCGGTACCTCTTTACCAGCAGATGTTCAACCTCTATAACAATGCGCCTGGAGCCAGCGGCGCGAGGGACGTTCTTGCCCCGGGGACTGCGGACGACGGCTCACCGACCGGGGATGGCTGCTCCAATTACGCCGGCCTTGGCACCCTGCCGTGTGCCCTGCGATTTCGCTCCGTAGCCGGCAACGAAACGCATGAGCGGATCTACGCGGGACGTGTAGACTTCAACTTCGGCAGCAGCGATCGGATGTTCGTGCGCTACCAGCAGGACCATGGCTTGCAAGCCACCATAACGGATCCCATCAGTCCGCTCTTCAACCTCCAAAGCACCCAGCCGGAGTACCAGAGCCAAATCGTGGAGACGCACACCTTCGGCGCCTCCGCCGTGAACCAGTTGATTATGTTTGGCCAGTGGTATAGCGCTATATTCGGCCCCAAGAGCCAAAGCGCTGCGGCTGCCGCCTTTCCCGCCTCGCTGCATTTCGCGGATGGCGCCCTGACATCGCTGGGCAGATACAATTATTATTGGCCACAGGGGCGCAACGTCACACAGTACGGTTTTTCAGATGACTTTACCAGGAGTAAGGGCGCCCACTCACTCAAATTTGGGGTCAAGTTCCGGCGCAATGACGTGAGCGATCAAGATTACGGATACTTCGTCCTACCATATATATTGCCCTTTTCTCTCAACGACTTCGCCAACGGTGGCGCGTCGGGTGACTGGTTTGAGCAGAGCTTCCCGCTGTCACTAACTCAGCCCATGGCGACTTGGGGCCTGGGGGCTTACGCGCAGGACGCCTGGAAGGTGAGGCCGAATTTCACCTTGAATGTCGCGCTACGCCTCGAACACAATTCCAACCCGGTCTGCCAGCATGATTGCTTTGCGCGGCCTAGCGCACCCTGGGATGTGCTCTCGCACGACTCCAGCGTGCCTTACAACCAAGCCCTGCTTGTGAACCAGCACCAGGCGCTCTCGGGACTTCAGTCCCTTGTCTGGGAGCCACGCATTGGGTTTGCCTGGCAGCCGTTGGGCGCTTCGCGCAACACCGTGATCCGGGGCGGGGTCGGGATATTTGCCGACGCCTTTCTGGCAGCGGTGGCAGATAGCTTTTCTTCCAATCCACCGTTGCTGAACTCTTTCGTAGTGATGTTCGACAACATATCGCCCGCCGAGTCCTCCAACCTCTTCAAAGATGCCGCCACTTCGAACCAATCTTTCTTGAGCGGATTCAAGGCTGGACAGACGGTGGATCAGATCATGGCGGAAAACCCGAATTTTGCACCGCCCAGCCTGACGGTCTCGGACAAGCAGGCCAAGATTCCCACCTACGAAAAATGGAGCCTGGAATTCGAGCAGGGGATCGGGACACATACCACCTTTAGCCTCGGCTACGTCGGCAATCACGGGTACCACGAGTACGTCAACAACGCGGCCGTGAACGCTTATCAGGACGGCTTCAGCGGTCTGCCCTCTACGGTGCCTGACGCCCGATTTGGCCCCGTAAGCTGGATCACCAGCGCAGGCAATTCCAGCTATAACGGTCTCACCGCTTCTTTGAAAGCGCACGCCCATACCGCCACGGTAGTGCTCAATTACACTTGGAGCCACGCCATCGACATAATATCCAACGGAGGAGCGCTTCCCTTCAACTACTTGACCAACATCAGCCCCCTCACTCCGCAGAACCCTTACAACATTCAAGCAAACCGCGGCGCCGCGGATTACGACGTTCGCCATTATTTCAGTGGGAGCTACGTCTGGCAGTTGCCCTTCAAAGATCTGACCCGCGGTCGCGGGCCCGACGCGCTCGTGAACGGCTGGCAGGTTTCGGGCACGATTTTCGCCCGCACCGGCCTCCCCTATACGCCCTATGACGGCTCCAACTCCAGTGCCATCACCAACTATGGCGCCGCGACCCTGTACGCGAACTTTTTAGGCGGGTCCGTGGGCTCCTGTTCCGGCCCCCAAAACCCATGCCTCACAGCCTCCCAGTTCTCGTCTGCTTCGACGGGTTTCGGCAATGTGGGACGGAATTCCTTCCGCGGCCCAGGGTACTTCGATACCGACTTTAGCTTGCTGAAATACATCAAGATCCCACACTGGGAAGGCGGGAAGCTGGCGGTGGGGGCGCAAGCCTTCAACGTGTTCAACCACCCCAACTTCGATGTCCCGGATGCCAATATAGACTCCCCCACATTTGGAACCGTGCTTTACACCATCGCCCCGCCCACTTCGATTCTGGGGGCGTTCCTGGGAGGAGACGCTTCGGTTCGAATGATTCAGTTGACGGCTCGCATTATCTTCTGAGCAGGCGCGGAGCTTGCTGCATCGTTCCAGTCTTGGGGCGGCCCCGTGTGGGGCCGCCCTCCCTCCTAACGAGCAGGGTCTGCCGGTCGAGCGGTACCGGGCCACCTGCCGGCGGCGCAACAGGCTGCGGAAGAACCCCTCCAAACTGTCATTCCGATCCCGCAGTCGCGGGAGAGGAATCTTGCTCTGAGTATTTTGAACGCAGTGCGAGATTCCTCGTCGCCTGCGGCTCCTCGGAATGACAGGCCAAACGGGTTTTTCTGCAGCTTGGTAAACCTCGCCGAACCTGTCCCCGTCCGCGTCTCTCACACTGACCGCGTAATTGCTGAAGATGTCGAGCCCGCGCCCGATTGACGGTGGTCTTCCAGGCTGGCAACGGTCGTCCGTATGCAACGCTCAGCCCCGAAGGGGTGGCCTAACACAGCCCAGGCCAACGGCCTGGGTCACAAAGGTAACGGATGATTTCATTTCCAGCGCCAAGCCCTGAAGGGGCGCACTAACTGCGGGTTCTGTAGGTCGCCCCTTCAGGGCTCGGGCCGGCAAACCATCTGCTCGCCCAGGCCGTTGGCCTGGGCTGTGTTAGGCCGCCCCTTCGGGGCTTTGAGAGCTTTGGCATTGATCGACACGCATCTAGGGCGCTGCCGGGTAGTGGAGTCAATTACCATGCGCATGCGCCACCCCAGTACCACCGAAACGGTCGCTCGGCTTCGTACTTGCTGTCCTGACCACGCTTCAAGGTCACAATTTGCGACCTTGAAAGCACAACTGCTCCTCCGCCTCGAGGTGGCCGCGTATCTCACGAATCATGCGGGCGCCGAGGGAGATCAGCACGGTTGGGTCCTTCGACAAACCGTAAGAAACCATCTGCCTCTCGAATTTATCCAGGTCCACGCCAAAACGCTCGTGGTCGGCGCGAAAGGCCGCCAGTCTTGAGGCGACCTCAGCGTCAGGTTGGAAGGCCGGAAACAATTCAGATTCCTCTTGCCGGCAATGCGAGGTCAGAACTGTTTTGAAGTAGTCCAGTATCTCGCGCAAGGAGGCATCGGCCGCCTGCCGCTCGAGGGCCTGGCTGACATTCCCGGAAAGCCGGTCCAGCGCCATTTCCCAATCTTGCAGCCGGGTGCGCAGCTGAGCGTGCTGGTCCATCCAGCGCTTTTCATCAATGGCCGCTCGTGGGGCCGGCGTCGTAGGGGCAATTTCGCAGGGCCTCTCTTCCGCGAGGTATTTTCCGGAGAGCCCCTGCTGCTCGAGCCTGGCCAGCACTTCTCGGCGCGGCGGATAGTCGTGGGTCGAGAACTGGCCGGGCAGATGGCGGCGCAAGTATGCACCCGGCAGGGTTTCGCAATCAACTGTGAAGAGATCGCCGGCAGCCACCAGCCCGATGTTCAGGTCGTAGCTCTCCCGGGTATTGAAGAACAGGCGAGCGGTCGGGAAGGCTAAGTGATAGACACTGACAACAAGGCGGAAGTCGTCGTCGGAAACGGTGAAACGGCTGGGCTTCTGCGAGGCCAGAACGCCGCGCGCTGGCTTCAATCGCGGGATGCCCAGGGCGTGCGGCTCAATTCCATAGGTGCGGCGCAAATAGTTTCCGTGCTCGATCACCGCCAGGGCGTCGTAATGGAAATCGTAAAGCCCCAGCAGCACACCCATTCCAATCTTGGTAATGCCTGAGGCAATAACACGATCCCAGAGGTCCAGACGGGACTCGAAGTTCCGCTTAGGGGAGCCCGCAAAGTGCCAGCGGTCGTAATGCGGGCGATGATAAGTCTCCTGCCACTCGACCACCCAATCCAAGCCCGCCTCGCGTAACCGGACGTAATCCTCTTGCTGATAAACGGGAGAACAGAGCGCCACCACTCCGCCCCCCACGGCTTCGAGCTTCCGGCGCGTGGCGGCAACGTAGCGCGCCACCGTTTCCGGGCCGAATTCAGGGTCGTCCGAAAGCACCAACTCGATTTGCCGGTAGCCCCAGGAAAGAATCAGGTCCAATTGCTTTTCGAAATCTTCAAGACCGAGACGGATTCGCTCCGCGATGGGATTGCTTTGCCGATAGCCGCAATACAGGCATTCGTTCTGGCAAAAGCTCGTCAGGTAGACCGGGATGATGAACTCAACGGTTTTGGCCGCCCAGCGCGCGCGCACTCGCTCCGCTGCTGCCTGGATTCCAATTCGACAATTTTGATCGCGGGCGGCGGCAAACAGGGAGGCGGCATCTTCAACCTCGAGACCCTCTCCCCTATCAGCAGCCCGAAAGATGTCGTCGGCCTGCCGGACGGGCTCCGCGATTGCCGCCCAGTGTTCGATGCGGCTTTGCTGGCTTGCAAAAAACTGACTAAACTTTGCCAAGTTCCCTAATCCCCCAGTTACTGCTCAAAACATAATTCTACTCCTCCCTGCAAGTTTCGATAGGGGGATGGCTTGTCGTCCCCCGGACCGTTGTGCGGTCATTGGCCAGGGTAGGGCTATGCCCTACCCCTACCTCCAGCCAGGCACCCTCTTTAATCGAGCCCTGCCGTCCCCGCACAGGCCAGGCAAAAATCCGCCTCTTTCAGATCGATTTTCTCCACCGAATGCGAGGCGCTCATCACGCAAAGATAGTCCGGGCAATGCTGAAGCCCGAGAGTGTGGCCCAGCTCGTGAATGGCCTCCTTCAAGAGGCGCTCTTGGAGCAGTCCGGGGTTCTTGGGCATGCCGTAGAACTCCGGGCGCAGACGATGAGTGGAAACCAGGGCGCCGTTGTGGCGCAGTTGGGCTTCGCCAAAAACGAAGGTCAGGATGGGGATGTAAAGGTCGAGGTCCGTCACGCCCAGGATTCGCCAGCTTTGCGCATGCGGAACCTGCAAAAGCTTTTTGAGAATTTCCGTGGAGTGGTATTGCCCGCGCACAGGATTGTACGCAAACTCGCTATCCAGGCCGCCGGGCGAAATCCAGCAAGCCGCGCGCAGGCGCGCCGCCAGTCCTTGCGCCAGCAATTCGAGGTGGCCCCGTTCGACTCGCCCCACCGGAACCAGCGCGATGATTCTCATGACGCGGCAGGTATACCTTTCCGAAAGCCATATTTCTTGATTTTGTTGTAAAGGGTGACGCGGTCAATCTCGAGGAGCTTTGCGGCGCGAGTCTGGTTCCAATCGCAGAATTCGAGGACCCGAAGAATGTGCGCGCGCTCCATATCTTCCAGCGAAAGGCCTACCTCAGGTTGTGGAGTCGAGCCAATTTGCAAGGGAAAATCAGAAGCCTGAATTTCCGGCTCGCGACCGATTACCATGGCTCGTTCGACAGCATTCTCGAGTTCGCGCACATTTCCGGGCCAGCTATAATTCATCAAGATATCCAGGGCCGCCCTGCTGACCGAAGTGAAGCGTTTGTTCATGGCGCGGGCATACTTCTTGATGAAATGGTCGAGCAAAAGGGGGATGTCCTCGTGGCGTTCGCGCAAGGGAGGCAGCTCAATGCCAAACACGTTCAGGCGGTAGTAAAGGTCGGGCCGGAAGGTACCTTCTTTGACGAGGGCCGCCAGGTCTTTGTTGGTAGCGGCGACGGCGCGAAAGTCAACCTTGATCGTCTGGTTCCCGCCCACGCGCGTGATCTCTCTCTCCTGAAGAACGCGCAGCAAGTCCGTCTGGGTCTTCAGGCTGATATCCGCGATTTCATCCAGGAAAACCGTGCCGCCTTCGGCGACTTCGAATTTACCCTTCTTCCGGTATTGGGCGCCCGTGAAGGCGCCTTTCTCGTGCCCGAAAAGCTCGCTTTCGAGCAGAGTCTCCGTCAGCGCTCCACAATGGATGGTAACCATGGGCATGAATCGGCGAGGACTCAGGTGGTGAAGGGCGCGCGCCACCAATTCCTTGCCGGTGCCGCTTTCCCCATGAATCAGGACCGTGGTATCCGTGGGGGCTACGGTGCGGAGAAGTTCTATGACCCTTTGCATGGGTTTGCTCTGCCCCACCAACTCGACCGCTTGAACCTCCTCCAGGCTCTCCCGCAGCCGCGCATTTTCCGCCTTGATTTGGCGGTGTTCGAGGGCCTTACGGATCAAACGGGCCAGGTCATCGGGATCAAAAGGCTTGGTGATGTAGTCGTACGCCCCGTCTTTCAGCGCCTGAACGGCAGTTTCAACCGAAGCGTAGCCGGTCATGACGATGAGAATGATTTCCGGATCGACCTCGCGGATCTTGCGGTGCAGCTCGAGGCCATCCATGCCCGGCATCTTGATATCCACCAGAGCCAAATCCCAACGCTGGCTGGGCAACTTCAGCAGCGCCGCGCGCGCGCTGCTGGCGGTCTCGACGAGGTAGCCCTCTTCCTCAAACCATTTGCCGAGCGATTCGCGGACCACACCTTCGTCGTCCACGATCAAAAGGCTGGCTTTGTTATCCATGTGCAACTCCCGTGCCGTTGTCAGTCGTCCGTCCTCAGTGGTCCGTAGTCCGTTGTCCGTCGTCAGTTTCCAGTTGTTCTCTTGACCTCTGACTCCGGCTTGTCACTTGTCACTGTCCTTTGTCAGTCGTCACTATTTCCGTCAGCCGCAGTTTCGGCTCTTCCGGCAGTGTAACCGTGAAGGTTGTTCCCTTCTGCGGGGTGGAGGACACCTCGATGTTCCCTGCATGTTGCTGGACAATCCCCAAAGCAATGGCCAACCCTAAACCGACGCCTTTGCCCTCCACCTTGGTCGTAAAGAAAGGTTCGAAGATATGCGGCAGGATCTCTTCGGGAATCCCCATGCCCTCATCGCTGATTTTGATCTGCGCCTTGCCGTGGGAGGCGTCGTAGGCTGTTTCCACCTTCAGTCGTCCGCCGCGCGGCATGGCCTCGACGGCGTTCATCAGCAAGGCAAGAAGAACCTGCTGAATCTGGCCCGCGTCACAGTAAATGGGAGGCATATTGGGATCCAGATGACTTTCCACGTCCACCTGTTGCAATTCGCATTGGTGGCCCACCAGGAGCAGGCAGCGCTCCACGACCCGGGCCAGCTCGTTCTTTTGCGGGTTGAGCGGCGCCTGTCGGGCGAAGGTTAGCAGGTTCTTCACAATGCTTCCGCAGCGCCGGCTCTCCCCTTCGATCTCCCGGAGATCGGTCTTTACCTCCGCTCGGCGCTCCTCGTTCTCGAGACCTTTTTCTATCAGGCGGGAAATCAGCTTGCTGTAAGTGAGAATGCCCGCCAAAGGGTTGTTGATCTCATGGGCGACCACGGCGGCGAGCTTGCCGAGCGAAGCCATCTTCTCAGACTGCACCAGGCGGTGGTAGGCGCGCTCGAGCTCTCCCGTCTTTTCCTGGACCCGCGCTTCCAAAGTGCGGGTCCACTGCTGGTTTTCCTCCTGCGCTTTCTTCAATTGTTCGGTCATGCGATTGAAAGAGGCCGCCAGGCTGCCCAGCTCATCGTCACTCGCCACCGGCAAGGAATAGTCCAGTTCGCCTTCCGCCACATGCCGGGTGCCCTCGGTAAGGTGGCGCACCGGCTTATGCACGGTCACCCGGATGAGGCCGGCTGAAATCAAGCTGAGAAGGACGATGGAAGCGATGGTGAAGATCGCAATCTCACGCTGGCTCCGGGCCACGACTTGATCCACAGAGGCCAGCGAGAGGTTGGTGTCGAGCACGCCCAGTACCTGGTGGCCAGCAACGTGATAGTGGCAGGCGGCATTCGAGCACTCCGGTTCGTTCTCGATCGGCCGAATCAGGCCCAGAACCCGCGTGCCATCGCCGACCTTGTAAATGCGCAAGCGGTCGGGCCGATTCAGGCGCGTCAGGGGCTGCGCCTGAGCATGGCAGGCGTAGCAGGCCTCGGCCTTCTTATCCACAAACTGCCCGACTTCCTGTGGGTCAGTGGAAAAAGTGATCTGGCCTTCTTCATTGAAGATGCGAATGCGCCTGATGCCCGCCTCGTGCCCGATGGTGTTGATGATGTGGAAAACTTCTTCCCGTTGGTTGCGCAGCATCGAGTAACGGATGCTGCGCCAGATGATATCGCTATTTCGATCCGCGCTCTGAAAAACCATCTCCTGCTGCGATTGGCGCCAAAGCCGCAAGTGCCAGTAGCCGAACAGCCCTAACAAGAGAGCCATGCTGCCGACGACGGCCACGGTCAATTTCGTCGCCAGGCTGTGAGTGAACCGAAACATGAAGCGTCCTTGGTCAACCGAGGCACACCTAGTCGGCCTCGAACACATTGAGATAGCGGGCCGCCAGGGCGAAGCAGAGAAACATGATGCCCACCATCGAGAGCGTTACCGACACCTCCGTCCATTTCGGAAAGTAATGCGCGTGGGCGGAGTACTCGAGGCCGGTAATCGAGACGTTCAAGCGATTGAGCAGAAAACCTGAGATCACCAGCACGGCGGCCGCAAAAAGCCCCTGCCGGTTCTCTCGCACCCGGCGAACAAGCAACAGGAGCAAGGGAATCAGGACTCCCAGCGCAATTTCAAGCGCGAACAAAAGGGTTTCCGTGGAAGGCTCGCGCAAGGGCACCAGTGCGCCTCTCCTCCACAAGTCCAGAGCGCGCAGGATCCCGTACACTCCCAGAACTCCCCCCATCGCCCTCCCCAGTGCCGCCAGCAGGGGCATTTCAATTTCTCTGCCGAATGCCCGCGCGCTCAGGTTCGATTCGAAGATCACCATCGCCATGCCTACCCCCACCGCCGAGATGAAGAAAAACAGCGGCAGCAAGGGCGAGTACCAATAGGGGTGCAGCTTCGAGGGGACGATCAGGAACAGGCTTCCCAGGGACGATTGGTGCAGAGTGGAGAGCAGCACTCCCACAATGACCAGCGGGATGGTGATGGCCTCGAGCAGCCTGAGTGGTTTCTCCATTTTAAAGCGCTCGAAGACCGCCGGAGAGAACTCCAGCGCCAGCACGGCCAGGTAGAGCATCACGCACCAAGCCACCTCAAACATTACGGAGTGAGGGTTCCACATGACCAGCGGGTGCCAGATGTTATACGGCTTGCCCAAGTCAAAAAGCAGGGCTACCGCCACCAGCGCGTACCCCAGGAAGGCCGTCAGAATCGAGGGGCGCAGGATGGGACGGAAACGCCGGAGATTGAACACGTAAACAATGGCCGCCAGGGTGAAGCCACCCGCCGCCAGCCCCACTCCACAGATCACATCAAAGCCAATCCACAAGCCCCAGGGAAAGTGGTCCGTCAGATGAGTAGCCGCCCCCAACCCTTTCGTGAACCGGAGCAGGCTTGAATAGAAACCGGCGGAGAGGATCACCAAGAGCACCCCCCGCCAGAAAGTGAACTTAGGCAATTTCGAGAAGCTCATGGGTGCGCTTTCCTCTCTTGCTTTTCTGCCTTCGCCACTTCCTCCCGCCGCTTGGTCATCCACCAGATTCCGCCTAACAAGGCTCCGCCCAGCGTGACCACGCTAGGTATTTCCGAAAGCATGCGATAGGTGTACGTGGGGAGCGCATCGTGCGGCAGGTTGGCGGGCAGTCCAAGCGCTTCAAAGGAAACAGCGGAGAGGTACAACACGGAAGTGCCGCCCACTTCCTGCTTGCCGTAGATATGCTGAACGTATTTAGTAGGCTCTTGTCTTAGCCGGTTTTCGGCCTCCCGCAGCAAGTCTTCCCGTTCCCCGAAAACGCCGGCCTGCACCGGACACACTTCCGTGCAGGCGGGCTTGAGCCCTTTTGTCATGCGGGGAGCGCACATATTGCACTTCCTGACTCTGGGCGTCCAGACTCTGTTCCACTCGTAGCGCGGGACTCCAAACGGGCATGCCATCATGCAATACCGGCAACCCATACAACGCGCTTCCGCATACACCACGGGCCCCGCGGGGGTTTTGCTGAAAGCCCCCACTGGGCAGACAGAAACGCAGGTCGGATCCTGACAGTGCATACAGAAGCGGCGGATGTACACGCTTCCATGAGCCTGGACCACGTTCAGCGCATGGGCTGAGAGTTCCTCGTCACCGCTCTCGTCCATTGCAAGGTCGGTGTCAGGGCTCAGAGGTTGCAATGCGTCGGTGGCCAGGAAATCGCTGGGGCTGCTTTTCAGCAGGCCGTTTACAAGTTTGCACGCCACGACGCAACGTTGGCAACCGACGCAACGAGTCGTATCCATAAGAATTGCCATGCTCATTTTTCCAACACCTGGCGCGAGTGCGCGTAAAGACAGGAAGTCCTCCGGACGCACCACGGCTCGCTGCATTTCTATGCACGCTGGATGCCGAGAAATTCAACGGGAAAGGCCAAAATTCCGACTTTGTGCCCGCGTTTTGGGGGTTTTCCTTGCCTCATCCCACCGCTGTGGCGAAATCACCCAAATTGACAGGTCCTTTGGCTCGACAATGTATAGGCGCGTGGTTTAGGGACCGTGCGGTTTGTAGGGGAACGGCGTGCCGTCCTCTGACGTTGTGTCCGCTCATTGACGGCTAGGGCAAGCCCTACCCTTACACCGGGTCGAGTTTGCCGGGACGGCTTGCTCCGTCCCCTCATTATGTGGGTTGGCCGGCTTCTATGATGTGAGCGGGGTTCGCTGGGGGCGCAAAAATTCCGCCTCGAAGGCCGCCCACCCGCTGCGGGCGAGTTGATTCAGAGCTCCGACCGCAGGCAGGCCGCCGTCCGGGCAAGTCACACTTAAGGCCAAGTCAGGAGAAGCCTGTCGCGACAGAAACTCTCGGAAACGATGGAACTCCTGTTCGAGCCAGGCAGCCGCTTTCTCGCCCGAGCGCATACCCTGCGAACGACCGTTGGCTTGAGTGGGGGTGATAGCGCAAATCCAACCAGAACCATAGGGATCTCGGACAACCAGGTCCGGGCGCTTAACCAGGCCGGGATTGACTGCCACTACGCGGCCCGTGAGCGAGCTTGGGATCCTCAGTTCACGGCCATGGTGTTCCAGGTGAAATAGCAGTTCGCCTGCTTTCACTAACTCGCCCAGCTTGGGCAGGCCGACCTTTTCCACAGTGCCTAGAGCATGTGCAAGCAGCGCGTCGGCGCCCACCTTTACTCCCACCGAAGAGTCGGAGCGAGACCAAGTGTGCCCTTCAGCCAAGTTGAAGCCTGCGGGAACATTCAAAGGAAGGCCCACAGAAGCCGAGACTGCTGCCCGCCGGGCCCGCAGGCTCTGCACAATGAGATCCACCAACACAAAGCTTATAAACATCAAGGCTACAAACAGTGCCACCATGACTTGTCCTCCTGAAAATAGAAACGCGGGCGCTGCGGAACATCCTTCGCCAGCGCTTCTACACCAACTCGCCCGGCCTAGGCCAGAAAGAGCTCGCGGACTACTTTTTCCCAACGTTCCTCCGGGAGCACGCTCAGAAGGTCCGAGACAGCATGACCGCCGTCCTGCAAGTGAACTCCCGTCGAAGGGTTGATGTGGGCGCGGAGCGTTGCGACGGATTCTTCCATCCATCGCTGGGCTAGTCTGCCCCGCAACAGGTTCTTCAAGTTCGAATCAGCGGCAGGGGAATTGACCGCCACAAGCCAACCCATCCCATAGGGGTCCTTGTGGATGACCGAGGGGTGCCTCAAGACCTCCGTGTTCACATCCACCACCTCACCCTCGATGGGCGACAACATTTCGAAGCGGTGGCCCTCGCGCGTTAGCATCCAACCCTTTTCGCCCTGGCGCAGCCAATGACCCCGAGCCGGCAGTTCGAGCTGGTCAATCTTGCCCAAAAGGCGAACCGCAAAGTCATCCAGCCCGACACGCACGACGTTTCGGGTCTCCTTTGCAGCCCATGCGTGGCCCGAGTGATAGGAGAGGCCCGCGGGAAGCTTAAAGCCGCCCACAATGCTCATGGGAAATGACGCTTCCTCAGGTTCCGCACATGCCACCACCACAGCTTTCGCAGCTTGCGGTCGGCGACTCTGTAGGAAATAATCAACTACCACGAAGCAAATGAATGTGCCGAGAACCAGTGCTGTAACCATGTCATACCTCACCCCTCCGCACCTTTCCGGAACGGGTACGGAGGCTTTGACTTCCACCTTCCAGATTGCAGACATGTGACCACAACCTGGTTCAGAATGGAAGCCCAGCGGTTATGGGATTCGACGTGTTTTCAATCGGATAGAGGAAAGTCTGGGAAACCTGCGAGGCAGACAATAGGTCCGAGCACCGAGGCGACTGATGAGATTCACAACACCCAAAGCGTGTTGGAACCATGGATGATTTCCAACTCGCCGTGTTTTCAACACGACACGTCTTGATGAATAACTCGACACTCGTTGCTGAAAACTTTAGCGGGATCACTGCCCTGAAAGTCGATATCCAAAGGTACTGCTGCCATGTTCGAACTCATGGAAGCAGCTCGCGGCCTCTCGCTTTTACTTGGCAAACAACTCGACGCCGCGCTTTTTGTAGGGTACCGCCTGCCATCCCCGGCTTGTTGGACCTTTTATCGACGAGGGTAAGGCAAGCTCTACCCCTACGCCTGCGTTGTGGCCAGGCTCTGGAGGTACTTCTCAAGTTTCTTACTCGCCATCTCCCGCAGGGCATGCCCATAAGGGACTAATTCAAGGTTAAATTGGTCGCAGGCGGACTCAAATTGCTGAAACAAGTCAGAGAAGTAGGCCTTGGCACGTGCTTGGCTATCCTCGAGCCCCGTGCTGTATTCGCGCAGTTTCGCCCGAGCCTTCTCGCCAAGTTTATCCAGTTCCGTGGCGAGATCGGCGCGAACCTTGTCAAACTTATCGAGGGCACGGCTATAGGATGCACTGTCCCGCTCGATTCGACGCGTGAGGAAATTGCCCTGAAGGCGGATGGTGAAATCGAACCAGCGCCCGCGGACCAAGTGCCGGAGCGCCTCAGTGACCGAGTAGAACTGCCGGGAGATTCGGAAGATCCCGGCTTGAAGTTCTGAAGGGCTAATGCGAGAGGGACAAAGCACCGCATGCTGAGCGTCGAAGAGTTGCCAGTCACCCCAGGCGAAAATTCGTTTCTCTTCGGCGAGGCGGCGGGTCAGGGGAGGCCCGGGCACGGCGGTGAGCGCAAAAAACTGGCTGGTGGTGAGCCGTGATTCTCGGGCAAACTCCAGGGTCTCGCGCAGGGTCTCAGGCGTGTCAGCGTCAGAACCCAGCACGAACATGCCATGCACCCGGATTCCTGCCTCGTTGAAGGCGGCAACGGCGCTGCGGTTCTTCTCCAGGGTCGAGTGCTTGTTGAAGAGTCTGAGAGTTTCTTCGTTTACGGACTCGAGGCCGATGAAAACCATGGCGCAGTTGGCGCGCTTCATCAGTCGCAGCAGCCCACGGTCTTGCGCGGTTTCCACCCGCACCTGGGCGAACCAACGCGGCATCCTCACTCCTTCTTCAAGGAGCCGTTCGAGCAGCCGGGTGGTGCGGACGCGATTGGCGGCGAAGATATCGTCGCCGAAGAAGATGGGCTTGCCGTTCAACTGGATAGTATGCCGGATCAGGGCTACGGCCGCGTCGTCGCTCAGGTAGCGAAATCCCCGCCCGAAGTTTTCTATTACCGAACAGAAATCGCACTCATAGGGGCAGCCTCGCGAAGTGTTTACAACATTGTGCGTGATCCCCCGGTTGACTCGCTCGGAATACAGTGGAAAAGGAAGCGCCGAAAGTTCTTCGCTGGTCAGGTAGGGACGGTCCGGATTGCGGATGATTTCCCCTTCCCGGCCAAGATAATTCACTCCCAGCAAATCGCTGAGGTGCGGCGCCTCGAAGTTGTCTTGCAGCCGCTCGAGCAATAGCGGCAGCGTGAAGTCACCTTCGTGCGTGACGACCACATCACCGAATTGCAAGGACTCTTCCGGCAGCGCCGTGGGATGCGGGCCTCCAAAAACTATCTTGACGCGGGGATTGAGGGCGCGAACCCGCCGGGCCAATTCAAACGACTGATTCGCCGTGCGCGTGATAACCGAGAGTCCCAAGACGTCCGTACTGGCAAGGCGCTTCCAATCCTCCGCGTCCAGGCGTCCCGAGGCGCGATTGTACTGGGGGTCGAGCGTGACGACGTCATCATAACCCGCCCGGCGGCACACCGCTTCGAGCAAAGGCACGCCGCGAGCGGGATACCGGAACAGCGAGTAGACGTCTTTCGCCATCCGGCCCTCCAGCCGCCCATCCACGGTGGCGGGCAACTCGACAATTGTAAGACGCAGATTCTTCATCAAGGCACCTACCCTTCACTTGCACAACGCGGACGCTGCACAACTTCCTCGGAGTGCGACACGCAAGATTCGAACACGCAACCATACAACTTTTCAGCATTCCTTGTCCACAAATTGAAATCTGTTCAACATTGCTTGCCCTTGCGCAACCACCTGCTCCCACATCACCCACGCGCACAGCTTGATTGAACCGTCAGCGCTGATTGCTATAGAATGGCACGTGGACATTGGCGCACCACCACAGGTACCCAGAAGGGATAAACGTTTGCTCTCCCTGACCAAATCCCTGCAATCTTCCTGGCGTAAGCTTCTGCTTTCCCTCGCCCTCCTTGGGGGGCTGGCACTCCTCTTGTGGCCCGCCCGAACCCTGCGAAGTGACAACTTCGTTTTTTACTTCCCTAATTCGCGGCATGTGGTTCCTCTGGAAGTAATCGAGAATACCAAGTATTTGCCACTCCTTCAGGTCCTCAACCTGGTGGGAAGACTTAACGGCTTACAGGAAAAGCGGAACACCCTTAAGGTAGGCTTCGGAAGCGCCCAAATCCAACTTCGTGCCGACGACCCGAAGATTCGCGTCGACAAGAAGATGACCACTCTCTCGGCTCCCATCCGTATTTCCAATGGAAAATGGATGGTGCCCGTCGACTTCCTCACCATGGTCCTGCCCATGCTTACTGGCCAGGGCGCGGAGTACCAAGCGGGGATGAACCGCATTTTTCTTGGCGATGTCAAGCCCGGCTCCTTCACTTTGCGCATGGAACCGCTGAACAGTGGCGCGCGGCTCACCTTTCAGTTCACAGACAAGGTAACAGTTCGCACGGCGTCAGTTAACGGCAAGTGGGTCATGTTTCTGGGCGACCATCCCATCGAACCTCTGGAACAATCCTTCCATTTTCATAATCCTTATATAGCCGACGTGCGCTTCGACGACCAGGATGGACTGCCCAAGCTCATCATCACGCCGTCGGCGGGAGGACTGAACTTCTACCCAGTACTGGCGGAAGGAGGCAAGGTTCTGCGGGCTGAGGTGTTGAAACCGCCGCCCTCTCCGCAGACGCCTGCGCCTTCCACGCAGACTCCGGCAACTGCCGCTGCGCCGGGCGCGCCGGCGCCTGCATCCGGCGTCACGAAAGAGGGGCCGGCCACTCCCCCTGGCCCGCCTCTGCCGGTGGTGGCCCTGGATGCCGGGCACGGCGGTGACGACACCGGAGCACGCAGCCGTGACGGTGTCACCGAAAAAGATCTGGTTGCGCAACTGGTGGCACGCGTTCGCCAGGCATTGCTTGCGACGCAAAAATACCGAATTGTCTTGACCCGCCCGGGTGATGTTAACGCGACATTCGAGCAGCGCGCAGTGGCGGCGAATGTGGCGGCAGCCGCCTATTTCCTAACTTTCCATGCCGGCGATTTGGGCGGCGGCTCGCCGCGGGTTGCGGTCTACACTTACCAACCTCCTGGTCAGTCGCTTCCTTCCCCGGGCGGCGAGGCAAGGCCGATCTTCGTACCCTGGAATCAAGTTCAGGAAACTCACTTGGAGCAGAGCCGCCAACTTGCTCAGACCCTCCAACAACAGTTTGCTATAATTGCCGGAGTCACAGCGGATATGCCTACGGCGGCTCCGGTACGCACCCTGCGCAGCGTGAACGCGCCCGCCGTGGCCATCGAGATCGGCAGCTTTTCACCCGACAACGATGCCGGCCCACTCACCGACCCCTCATTTCAACTGCATCTTTCTGCCGTGGTGGCCGAAGTTCTGGCCGCCTTGCAGGGTGGAGGCGCCTGAGACATGAGCCTGCGCGCCAAACTTCTTTGGATCGCCCTGTTGGTGGTTTTTGCCGGGGGGCTCTTCTATCTGCGCTCATTGGGCAGGCGTATCTTCTTTGAACCGCCTTTGCATAGCGACGAATCTGCCAAAGCGCGCTTAAGCGCGGCAGTTTTGCAACCGGGTGCCGGGCCCAATGAGACCGCCGTCCTTTTCTTCCCGGCGCTTGGCGCGCGAAAGCTGGTGGCCGAGAGTCGGCCAGTCAAGTGGGCGCCGGGGGCGGCGGATCGCGTGCGCCAGGTTTTGTTGGCGCTGGCAGAGGGACCACATCAACACCTGGGTCATCCCTTGGCCGCCTCAACCGATGTTCGCGCCGTTTTCCTGACCCTAGAAGGAACCGCTTACGTGGACCTCTCGGGCGATCTGCTCAGCGGCATAAGTCCGGGGATTGAAACCGAGTCCCTGGCTGTTTATTCCATTGTAAACTCAATTACCACCAACATCCCTTCAGTAAAAAGGGTTAAAATCCTTATTCAGGGCCAGGAAGTTGATACCCTCGAGGGCCACGCGGACTTGACTGACAGCATCGTCCCAGATCCAACCCTCATTCAAAGCGGCCCTTGACAGGAGATTGCATGTCCTCTATGCCAAGACCCTTGACGGGCCTACTCTATTCCCGCGGCAAGCTCGTCCGGCCCGACGGACGTCCCCCCAGCGAGCTGAGGCCCGTTGAAATCGTTCCGCAATTCATCAATTCTGCGGAGGGTTCGGCGCTGATTCGCCTGGGTGACACGCAGGTGATTTGCACCGCCTCGGTCGAAGATGGTGTTCCTCCTTTCCAGAAAGGCACTGGGCGAGGGTGGATCACCAGTGAATATGCCATGATTCCCCGCGCCACCGAAACCCGCACTCCGCGGGAGGTGACCCGGGGCCGGCAGGTTGGCCGCACTATGGAGATCCAGCGCTTGATCGGCCGATCGTTGCGCGCCGTAACCGATATGGAAGCACTCGGTGAGCGCACGATCTGGATCGATTGCGATGTGATCCGCGCCGATGGAGGAACGCGCACCGCTTCCATCACGGGCTCCCTGGTAGCGCTGGGCATGGCCCTCCAGAAGCTGGTCGAGCTGAGAGCGCTGCAACGAATTCCCTTGAAGGATTACGTGGCGGCGGTCAGTGTGGGCATCGTGGGCGGGGAGACCCTGCTCGATCTGGTTTACGCCGAGG
>Ga0315282_10006378_pt1 | contig 19766 bp, 19 predicted proteins | sample YL17G07_20_MG_FD_203693 | JGI IMG/M metagenome (GOLD analysis project Ga0315282, IMG submission 203693) | Sediment microbial communities from Yellowstone Lake, YNP, Wyoming, USA - YL17G07_20 | ecosystem: Environmental > Aquatic > Freshwater > Lake > Sediment | place: USA: Wyoming | collected... | reverse complement strand
TACTGTCTTTCGCTCATGCGCTCGATATTTACTAGAATCGACCCGTATATATATCTAACTTAAATTTCGCAATTTACCATATGTTAAGTTGGAAAGTTTACTTTACAGCTCCTCGGTTCCGGCCCTAATTACTTGGTTTTCTCTGCCACCCGCTTGACACGCTCTTCCATAGTTCTCTGTATGTCAAGTCTATCGTCGATCCGCAAAGTGGTAATCACGCGCTTGGCCCCGGAGTCGATGATCGCTTGGTGAGCTGCCTTGGCAATTTTCAGCGCTGTGTCGAAATCGGCTTCGAAAACTGTACATGTGGGACACAGCTGGTACTTCACACCGGCTCGCTTGACTTCACGCAGGGCTGCCGCGATGTAGTCGCTCAGTCCAGTCCTCCCTGTTCCAACGGGCACCACGGAGAGCTCAGCCACCACAAACCGTTTCACCCGTATCACCAATTAGGAAATATATATGCGGTAAAATAAGTATGGGCGTGGGCGAATGTACCTAATCCTCGGTTGCAGTGATGTTGGCTTTTCCGTCGCCAGCAAGCTCAAGGAGAGAGGCGCTGAGGTAGTAGTGGTTGATAGCAACGCCAAGCGTGTCGAGCAGCTCAAGACCATGGGTTATCGTGCGATTGTGGGCAACTTCGGGCTCCCGGAAGTCCTCAAAGAGGCAGGGCTGGCGCAAGCCGACATGGTACTAATCATGGTTTCCGATTTCTCGGCCACCCAAGCGGCGTTGGGGGCCATCAACACATTAAAGGTAGAGCTAAAAGTGGACCCAGTGGTCGTCGCGCTTGTTTCGGACGAGGCTGAGGTGGATGATGTAAAGTGGTTAGGAGCAAGCGACGCCCTGCCCTCCCCACAAATCCTCGCAGACCACGCAATTAGTGAGTTCGAAAAGTTGAATGGAATGGCCAAGGAAAAACGCCTCAGAGCCCTGCTTCAGAAACGCGCCAAAGAAAGCAGGGGGAAACTCGCTATCATCCTCCAGAGAAACCCTGACCCGGACAGCATAGCTAGCGGGGTGGCGCTCAAGCTCTATGCAAAGGCCTTCGGCGTGGACGCTGACATAATTTACGATGGATTTATCGGGCACCTGCAGAACCGGGCCCTCATCAACCTGCTCGGGGTAAATTTCCTCGAGTCCGACAAAGTAAGTTTCGAGATTTACGAGTCATTTGCTCTGGTTGATGTCGCAACGCACGCAAATTGTTGCCTGCCGAAAAACATAGATGCGCCGACGATAGTAATAGACCATCATTCCGTTCCATCTGGGGAAGTGCACGCGTTGTATCTGGATCTCTCACCCGTCGGAGCTGCTTCGACCCTTCTGACGTACTATCTAAGGTATGCCGCGGTCGAAATAGACCGGGCAACTGCGGCAGCGCTTGTGCTAGGGATACTGACTGATACAATGTATTTCACGCGAGGGGCGACACCTCTAGACTTCGACGCTTTCCGGTACCTCATGGGGCTTGCTGATGCCGAAGTTCTCGGGAAGCTCTTGGTACCGACGATCTCGTCTGATGCCCTTGATGCCCTCGCCACAGCTATCAAAATCGGCAAGCTCAGAGCGGGTTATCTGACAGCGAATCTGGGCGAGGTAAAGAGTCGAGACTTACTAGCGCAAGCGGCGGACTTTCTCCTCAACCGCGAAGGTGTGACTACCACATTCACCTACGGTGTGTGCGGCGACGTCGTATACGCATCGGCCCGGACAAGAGATGTTGGGCTTAATTTGGGACAGGCACTGAAAAAGGCGTTCAGTGATATAGGCTCTGGCGGTGGACATCCGCACATGGCTGGGGCAACGATTCCGCTGAAGGCGCTCGGCAAGACGGGCAAGGATAGGCTTAGGCGAGATCTTGACCGGGTGGTTGGGCGAAAGTTCTTGGAAGCGGTGGGGATAGTCAAACCCTCCAAACCAAGACGAAAACAGACCAAATGAAAATAAGTGGCGCAATATGGAATACCTGCGCGCGGCATCGAGAGACACTCTGACGGATGGAGAGCTTAAGCGGCTACCGAGGGGTTTCGAACGAATAGGTCACATTGCAATCATTTCCCTTCCCCACGGACTTTTACACAGGAGCCAAGATGTTGCACAGGCGCTACTCAACATCAAGGGCGTGCTGACCGTCGCGCTTCGTGAAGGGACGATATCAGGCCGTGAGCGAAGACCCGGTTTGAGGGTGATAGCGGGGAAGCCCTTGACCGAGACCATCCATCGCGAAAATGGTTGTACATTCAAGCTCGATGTCGCGCAAGTGATGTTCTCATCCGGTAACGTCCACGAACGCGGGCGCCTGCCAAAACTTGTCGGGCAGGGGGAGGTGGTCGCGGACCTCTTCGCGGGCATAGGCCAATTCAGCATCCCGATCGCGAAGCATGCGAGGCCGAGCAGGGTCTACGCTGCCGAGTTAAACCCTGTTGCATATGAGTACCTCTTCGAGAACATCAGGATCAACCGTGTGGGGCACATAGTGAAGCCGTTGCTGGGCGATTGCGTGGAGGTTGCCCCCCGTGGCGTGGCGGATCGCGTGATAATGGGTCTCCTGCACGTGACGCATCAGTACCTCCCGCTGGCGCTTGAGGTGCTCAAACATGACGGAGGCATCATTCACTATCACGAGAGTGTTCCGTCCAAACTTCGATTTGAGCGGCCGGTAAAACGCGTACTTGAGGCAGCGGCTGGGCGGAAGGTAGAAATCTTAAACAAGCGTGTCGTGAAACGCTACGCCCCGGGAGTTGATCATGTAGTCTTGGATGCTCGAATCGGACCAAGCCATGTGTGAAATTTTCGAGTATCCACATCAAACGTTTGACACACAGCATTCAAGTTATTTGGTAAAACACATGAAATTGGGCATGGTGGCACCCTTGCAGAACCCAACTACAAAAGAAATTATGAAGCTCCGTGCAGTTGCAGACTACTTGTTTGACAAAGGCGTTGGCAGGGCGCTCTTCCCCGATGGCATTCGCGTGGTGAAAAGCATGGGGCGGATACGACAGGTTTGGTTAGATGACAAGCCCCTATGTGCAATTCGTGCCTCAGATGGCTTCATCGTGTTAAACCATAAGGGAGCTGAACTCGTGCACGCGGCGCTAAAACCACCTCGCCTGCGCGTGACGGTGAGCGACGACGCGGCTCCATTTGTGGCCCAAGGAAAGAGCGTGTTCGCCAAGCACATCGTGGCCGCCGACCCTGAGATAAGGCCAGCCGAAGAGGTGCTTGTCGTAGATCAGCGGAACCACCTGCTGGCCAGTGGAAAAGCCTTATTGTCTGGCGAGGAAATGCTAGCGTTTAAAGTTGGCAGGGCCGTAGAAGTTAGGCGGGGATTTGGATGATTAAAATGGGAGATGGGAGCTGGTAGTTGATGTTTCCCAAGCGGATTGACCGGCGCCAGATGGAGCGGGTGATGAAGCAGATGGGGATCAAGACACAAGAGCTTGAAGGAGTCCAAGAGGTCGTGATCAAGCTCGCTGATAAGGAGATAGTAATTCCAAATGCTCAGGTGACGCTCACCGAGATGCCCGGGCAACGAAGTTATCAGGTGAGCGGGCAAGAGTTCGAGCGAAGACCCGAGTTTCAACCTAGCGAGGATGACATCAAGCTAGTCATGGAACAGACAGGAACTGAACGTGAGGTGGCGGCGCAGGCGCTAAAAGAGACAAGTGGCGATATCGCGGAGGCAATTTTGCGGATAAAGGAGAGGTCTAGGTAGTCCATCTGAATTTTTTAAAGAGAGCCGTTCTAAGTTTGACGAAGAGTTTCTCATCCAGTTTTAGATCAATTTCGTCTACACCGGTAAGCGCAGCTATCCCGATTAACGAGTTAGTCAGAAAGGCACCATCGGAAGAGAGAATCTCGTTTGAGTCGAATCCTCCCTCTACCACATTTAGGCCGATCTCCGGGGCGAGGGAGATTAGCGCTTCGCGAGTAATTCCTGGCAAAAGCCCGCAGTCGACAGCGGGAGTATAGAGCACATTCTCCTTCACCCAAAAGACGTTGGTCGAACTCCCCTCAGCAATCTCGCCGCGCTCGTTGAAGAAAATTGCCTCGTCGCAACCATGATCCTGTGCTTCCCTCCGAGCGAGCACGTTTTCCAAATAGTTCAGCGATTTCACGCGAAGCAGCGGCGACGAAGAGTTTCGCTTAAAGGAAGCGATGTGGGCCCGCATATGCTCCTTCAACGGCTCGTAGCTCCTGACGACCACCAAAACATGACTTTTGACCGCCTGCTCGTAGAATTTCGTGGAGCCTGAAGAGAGAAGACAAATTTTCACATAAGCATCTGTCAAATTTGAACTCCTTATGGCATCTTCTAGGGCGCTTTTGACATCCTCTCCACCTGGAAAGGATATGGAAAGAAACTCCGAACCCTGCTTCATTCGGTCGAGATGTCTTTCCAGAAAAATAGGTGACGCCCCTTTCCACCTGAATGTTTCGAACACTCCCTCGGCGTAGAGCAGTGATCTGAGCGGGATCTTTTCCACTAATAGGTTTCCATCCAAGAACAGGAATTCTACCACCATCGTCACCTCACGCAAGCGCCTTCATGATTGCCTGCGCCTTGACCAGCGTTTCTTCATACTCGAGTTCCGGCACTGAATCCCACATTATTCCTCCGCCCACCCAAAAAGTGCCTATGCCTCCCAACGCTGCCAGAACCCGAATCGCAACGCTCAGCGTGAAATCACCGTCGGGCATGAAGAACCCGATCGCGCCGCAATATGGGCCTCTCAGGTGCGGCTCCAGCTCATCGATTATCTCCATCGCCCTCCGCTTCGGCGCTCCAGTGACCGAGCCTGGGGGAAAGGTATTCCTGATTATTTCTTCGGTCGTGACTCCATCGCGAAGCTTTCCATCTACCTCAGACACCATCTGGTAGAGGGTCGAGTACGGCTCGATTTTGAAGAGATTTTTCACCCGCACGCTGCCGAACTCGCACACCCGCCCCAAGTCGTTTCGCATGAGGTCGACTATCATGAGATTTTCGGCCCTCTCCTTCTCGCTTTCCAGCAGCTCACGCTGGAGTTTCTGATCCTCCTGCTTGTCCCGTCCTCGTCTTCGCGTGCCCTTAATCGGTCTCGTCGTGAGCCGACGCCCTCTTTTTCGCAGGAACAGCTCCATGGAACCGCTCAGGAGCTGAAATTCACCAAAGTCGAGACAGCAGGCAAAGGGAACGGGTTGCGTTTGGTAGAGCTTGCGCAAAAAAAGCTCGGGCGGAATTTTGAATGGAGTTTTAAAGCGCTGTGAGAGGTTGACCTGGTATATGTCACCCTCGGCGATGTACCGGCGCGCTCGCTCGACCATCCAGACGAATCCCGTTTTGTTCATGTTCGGTCGAGGAAAGGATTTTGTCGGTGCCTCGCTTACGATTTTTTGGTCATCCTGCCATTCGTCAAATTTTTTCTTTTGTAATATTTTCTCATCAAAAAACAAAAAAGAAGCGAGAGGAAACACATGCCCATTTTTTTCTTGGTTGAGCGTGAAATCCGGTTGCAGAAACTGGAAGAATTCGTAGCCAAAATAACCCACTGCGATGTAGCCCCTGCCCAGTATTTCCTCGAGCATGGCCAAGGGATTCTTGCCGACGCGTATCTTTCGCCTTACAGATTTGAGGACCGCGGTTCCATTTTGAAATGTTAGGGACAAACTCGGCTCTTCTAGGCAGATGACCGACTCCCGCTCGGAACTCCAGCCGCCTCCAGAGCTAACGAGGAGCGCACGTCCTCCAGTCTGACGTTTAATACTTCGAACCCCCGCCGACAGCATCCTTTCCCCTTATCACGACAACTTAGAAGCATAAATCTGAGCGGGGACTCACCGGGCCAACAGGTAGACAATCAGCGCGACCAGCGAAAGCAGGATGAGAAAAGGCGATGTGACGAAGTAGAACCCATCGCTGTGGTAGACGTATACCAGCCAAGATGGCACCTGTGATAAGTCCACGTATTTCCCGATTATGGGCAGCAGCACTAGGGCCACACCTACGACGATCAAAGCTATTCCGAGTATCGTCAGCGGGTGCGTAATCTTCGCCCCTACAAAACCTCGCTTCGCTCAACGTGGCCGCCGCAATATCTCCTAGCGTAAGCAGCAAGAGAATTGACCGCTGCCTCAACCCGATCTCTGGTTATCCCCGGAGCGTTCCAAACGACGATCAGCGCGTTCGAGGTTTTCTGCGCGATCATTGCTGCTTTAGCGTCACCAAGCGTGTAAGCCGCGAGTACTCTCCGGTCATCCCGCAGAATTACCTCATCGAGTTTAGGGCCAAGCTTGCGCCCGTCGATGAGTTCAAATGGATCTGTCTTCTCCGCCAACGCTGTTCTGGCCCCCCCCTTAATCTTCTCGACATCATAAACTCCAGCCGCGACCCAGTGCTCCGCGGTCGTCAGCAGACAGGAGTCGACGAGGTTGTTGATCGCCGGAAAACGGTCGTCCAACGCCCTGCGCAGCAAGTATTCTGGGGCGGGCCGGTAGCTTGAGGGGTCTGCGCCCATTGCCTTGAAGAACGCGCGGTAAGCTTTGGCCTCCGGCAGATCCAGAACGTTTATGGCCCCATATCGCGCCTTGAGGTCGCTGAAGACCTGTCTCTTCCTCTCTATCAGCCCCTCCACCGTGGGCTCAACCGTTACGCCGCTCGCTAGGACGTAACCAGCGATGAACTCTGGATACTTCTCTCTAACCTTTGGGTCAAGCTTCATTTTTCAACCTCCCAATATTACATACATGGACCAGAGTTATTTTAGTTTTCCCCTAATAGTTTTGGTAGTGGTCAAGTGAAGCAACTTCCCCGGTCGTTTTACGAGCGAGATACGGCACAGGTTGCCCGAGAGCTGCTGGGCAAGGTGCTGGTTCACCGCTCACCCGATGGCACCACCAGTGGCAGAATAGTCGAAACGGAGGCATACTACGGTAAAAGCGACCCGGCATCGCGCGCCTCACGCAAACGGACGAAGCTGAACTGGCTCATGTGGGAAAAGGGCGGACTGGCTTTCGTATATATGGTTCATGCCTGTTGGTTGTTCAACGTCACGACGGAGCGTGAGGGCGTCCCGGGAGCTGTGTTGATTCGGGCGCTGGAGCCGCTCAAAGGGCTGGAGCTGATGAAACGGCGAAGGGGAGTTAAGGAGGAGCGAAATTTGACATCGGGGCCTGGAAAGTTGACTCAAGCGATGGGGATAACATACGCCCACCACGGATTGGATTTGACGATTGAGGAGAGTGAACTCGCGATAACTGGTGGGAAGTCAGAGTCATTTGAGATCGCGTCTTCCCATCGCATCGGGGTGAGCGCGGACTTGAAGCGGAAGCTTCGGTTCCACATCAAGAAGAACCCTTATGTTTCAAGATAGACTTTGGGGTTTCGATGGACAAACAGACCATTCGTGAACGAGTTTGGCGGGAACTGGAAGCTAAAGGAGTTGTTACATTCCCGAGGCCTGCTCGCGGAAGAATCCCGAACTTTGTAGGCAGCCGGAAGGCAGCCGAGCATCTCCGTTCGCTAACTGCTTACACATCGGCGAAAACGATATTTGTGAACCCGGACGCGGCCCAGCTGGCCGTGCGGGAGCTTGCATTGCGTGATGGTAAACGCTTAATCATGGCGACACCAAGGCTGCGAAAGGGTTTCATCATGCTCGACCCAACGGAGATAAAGGATTTGACAGAAGCGGCGAGCATCCGGGGCGCTTTTAAGCACGGTAGAATAACAAGCATCCGCGGGAACGAGGTTGACTTAATTGTGGAGGGTTCCGTGGCTGTCGATAGAAAAGGAGGTAGAATCGGAAAGGGCGGTGGCTTCGGTGATTTGGAGGTCGCCATCCTACGCGAAATTGGAGCCATCACAGACACGACGCCTATCGTCACGACGGTTCATTCCCTCCAGATTGTTGACGAGGTGCCGATGAACAAACACGATGTTCCTGTTGACTTTATTGTTACGCCGAACCACATCATCGAAACTTCACATGCCCACTCAAAACCACGAGGAATTATCTGGGAGCTCTTGCCAAGCGATGCGTATAAGCGAATGCCGATCCTTGCTGAATTGAGGGGAAAGCGATGATTGCGGGTTGCGATGAAGCCGGACGCGGGCCTGTGTTTGGAAATATGGTACTGTGCGGCGTGCTCCTCGACGAGCGTGTTCTTGATGAGCTGAAAACGGCAGGAGTCAGGGACTCTAAACTTCTTACACCAAAAAAGCGCGAAATGCTTGCTGAACTTATCTCTCAAAAGGTTTTGAAAATTGAAATCGTCGAACTCTCGCCATCCGAGATAGATGAATCCCGCTTAGTCAAAAAAATTAACCTCAATGAACTTGAAGCCAAAACATTCGCTCAAATCATCGACCGTCTTAACCCAAAGCTCGCCTACTTGGACTCACCAGATCCCGATCCGAAGCTCTTCGAACAAAGGATTCGAAAGTACCTAAAGACCGAGCCCAAACTTGTGGTAGAGAACTTCGCCGATCGCAATTATGTCGCTGTGGCTGCTGCCTCAATCGTTGCAAAGGTTCGCCGCGACCAACGCATAGTAGAGCTGCACAAGCTTTACGGGGATTTCGGCTCCGGTTACCCCGCCGATGTTCGCACGATAGCTTTTCTTGAGCGCTGGGTACGCGAGCACGGGAAGTTGCCTGATTTCGCCAGACGCTCGTGGGAGACGGCGCAACGTGTCGAAGAACATGCAAAACAGAAAAAATTAGACTTAGGGGTGTGCAAAATTCTTTTGCTTTGCCACTAATTGTCCCTTGTGGAGAAAGCAGTCGAATTGGCGAGACTGGCAGTCAATAAGACAATCGTTTCCGAGTGCAAGGGAAGGGGTAGAAAAGGCTATGGTCGTCTGGCGGCACTGAGACTTCTTGTTTACGCGTTGTTGGTGGGCATCGACAAGGATGAACCACTGGAAAAGCACCTAAGGAGAAACCGTGGGGTTGCAAAGGCCCTTGGCTTCAGGCGAAGCATCCCCGATCGGACTACGGTAGGCAGGTGGAAGAAGAAGCTTGACAAAATCGCGAGGGAGGCGTTCGAGAAACAGGCGGGCCTCATCGAGATGTTGGCGTCGGCGGAACTCCTAGTCGTCGACTCCACGCCGCTCGAGGACTGGCGAGACCCTGAGGCGGAGTGGGGCTACTATTCTCGGGGCCCATTCAAGGGTTTTAAGGTGCACGTGAGCGTGGATCAGCTCGGATTGCCTCGAAAAGCCGTTGTAACGCCCGGAAACAGATACGATTCGCCGTTTCTGCCGGAATTGATTCAAGGACTCAGACCAAAGGACGTCATCGGCGATGCAGCGTATGATGCTGAGAGTAATCGAAAGGCCTGCAGGGAAATCGGGGCGAAACCGCACATCGCCACGAACCCACGACGGAGCGGCAAGCGCCGCTACACGCCGCCGCTGTGCAAACGCAAGCGTTACATCGTCGAGCAGTTCAACTCGCGGTTCAAGGAGATGCTCGGCGAATGTTGGCTCTGGTTCAAGGGACTGGCGAAGAAAACGACGATCGTGTACTCCGCGCTGCTAGCGATGAACGCTCTCGCACTGCAGGCACTACTGATGAACATGCCAGAGTTGCTGCGGAAGATTGGAGTCTACAGGTATTGACGGTGAATCTACATACGCAGATGTCGGCAACGCCGCATATGATCCCCTCAGACCGAGGAGTCATAGTGTTACGCGGTCAACCGGCACCTGCGCAAAATAGCCTAGGCTTTTAGCGTCTATTTAATTTTGCACACCTCTATTAGACTAATATTCGATGCCCTTCCGGGCGGGAACACCCTCTCTCGACGGGTGCTTGACATCTTCAATCACCGAGACGAAATCAGCCCTGTCAATCAGTCCTCTCGGTGCCCTTCGCCCCGTGAGCATGATAATAGTTGACGGCGGAACCTCATTCAACAATGCAAGCACATCCTCAACTTTGACCAGACCGAATGCGGCTGCCAAGTTTACCTCGTCCAGCACTAGCAGCTTGGGTTTCTTCTCGAGGACTGCCTTTCGTGCGAATGCCAAGGCCTCCTCTGCCAGCCTGCGGTCCTCAGGAGCAGGGTTTTTTGGATCGACGAACTCCTTGCGTCCAAACTGGTAGACTTCGCATTCGGGCGCAAGCCGCTTGCAGGCCTTCACCTCGCCGATATCCTCCCAGCCCTTCATGAATTGTATGATGACGACCTTGTAGCCGTGCCCAATCGCTCTGAGCGCGAACCCAAAGGCGTTCGTGGTCTTCCCGCCGCCCTCGCCGGTGTACAGGTAGACTAACGCCCGGCCCTTTTTGGTTTCCCCTAGCGGCTCAGAAGATCTCTTCACCATGTGGACGCCCTCCGGAGTACTCTGGACCCGCCTGCACATATTTCTCTTCTGGTGGGGTGATTGCGGAAGGTGGCGCGATCTGAAGCACCTGCTCCGCCTTGCTGCCGTAGCGGTAGACCGTTATCCCCTTGCACCTCAGCTTGTAGGCCAGCAGGTACACTTTTCTGACATCGTCCTGGGTCGCGTGATGGGGGAGGTTTACGGTTTTCGAGACGGCGTTATCGACATACTTCTGGAAGGCAGCCTGCATCCGAACGTGCCACTCTGGTGCCACATCGAATGCGGTAACGAACACCCTGCGGATGTCTTCTGGTATCTCATCCACTTTGCTGATGGATCCTAGTTTCGAGAGTTTCACCATTAGTTCACGGTTGTATAATCCCCGCTCCTCGGCGATTCGCTCGAAAGTCGGATTCACCTCAAGCAGCTGAACCCCGCTCATGACGTTTCGGATATAAGCTATGGCGAACAGGGGCTCAATGCCGCTCGTGGTTCCAGCGATAATGCTTATGGTTCCGGTTGGTGCAATCGTTGTCACGGTCGCGTTGCGCATTTTTTTGTAGCCACGTTTTTCCCAAATGCTACCCTCGAACGCTGGGAAGGATCCACGCTTCTCCGCAAGCTCGACCGACATCTTCCGTCCCTCCTCCGAGATGAATTTCATGACTTCCTCGGCCTTGGCCAGCGCCTCCTCTGAGTTGTAGGGAATCCCTAGTTCCAGCAACATTTCCGCAAGCCCCATCACCCCCAACCCTATTTTTCTCGTCATCCTGGTTGATTTTTTGATCTCCGGGATGGGATATCTGTTCACATCGATTACGTTGTCCAAAAAGTGGACCGCGGTCCGCACGGTTTCGCGGAGTTTCTCCCAGTCTATCTCTCCATCTTTGATCATCTTCACCAAGTTGATGGAGCCCAAGTTACAGGACTCGTATGATAACAGGGGCACTTCGCCGCAGGGGTTTGTGCCATCGATCCGTCCGAGCTCTGGCGTCGGGTTGTGCCTGTTAATCTCGTCAAGGAAGACCAAGCCGGGATCACCTGTCCGCCACGCCATGTTCACGATAAGGTCGAAAACTTCTCGAGCCCGCAGCTTCCGCTCAGGCTTTCCCGTGCGCGGGTTTATCAACTCGTATTCTTGGTCATTTTCTACAGCCTCCATGAAGGCATCGGTCACACCAACCGAGATGTTGAAGTTTACCAGAGCGCCCTCCTTCGCCTTTGCGGTTATGAACTGGAGGATATCGGGATGGTCGACCCGCAGTATGCCCATGTTCGCTCCGCGTCTCTTCCCCCCTTGTTTTATCACGTCGGTTGAGGTGTCGAAAATCCGCATGAAGGAGACCGGACCGCTCGCGACACCCTTGGTCGATTTGACCATATCGCCCGCTGGCCTGAGCATAGAGAACGAGAAGCCGGTGCCTCCCCCAGATTGGTGGATCAGCGCCATCGCCTTTAGAGCGTCGAATATCCCGACAATCGAGTCCTCAACCGGGAGCACGAAGCATGCGGAGAGCTGACCCATCGATGTCCCGGCATTCATCAGGGTGGGGGAGTTAGGGATAAATTCAAGTTTCGCCATCATCTGGTAAAATTTCTCTTCGGTTTTGGTGACGTCCGCACGCTCGCCATACAGTTTGTCCGCCCAAGCCACCGTCTTACCAACTCGCCAAAACATCTGGGACGGAGTTTCGATGATGCTGCCCTGTTCGTCGCGGAGCAAGTATCTACGCTGCAGCACCCTTATCGCGTTGACTGTGAGCTTAAGGTCGTCCGTCACGTCGAACAGCGCTTTTACTGCGCGCGCCTCTGCTCGTCGCTGACGGTAAAGAATATAGGCTTTCGCCACCTCAGCGTAACCATTTTTTATTAGTACTCCCTCCACCACATCCTGCACGTTTTCAACGCCTGGGATCCTGCCTTCAAATTTCCTCGCTACAATTTCCACAACTTCATCAGAAAGTTTCTTCGCGACTTTGCCGTTCTTCGTCTTGGTCGCGGTGAAAGCCTTTAGGATGGCGTTGGTTATCTTCTCTGGGTCAAATTCGACGACCCTGCCATCCCGCTTCCTGATCTGAGCGATGCTCACCATCAGAATATCCTTTTGAAAATTGTCGTAATAACTATTTCAATCTAATCAAAACATGGCCCAGCGAAATTAGTTCAAGTGGCCCCCGATGTTCCCTGTCCTACTAACACCCGAGTTCATGGAATGTCTTTTCGACGTCCTCAACCGGGTAACCCTCGTGGCAGGGATTGGCTCGGGGGCCATGCCCACCTGTTCCACACCAGGGTTGGCTTCATGGTCATCGTTAGACGATCCCGCCAGTTACTCCCCGAAGGACCCAATTTTGGCGCGTTTTTCAGTGGGCCTGCTCGAGTGTTCCCGCGATGATGCACTGACGCTCATGGATCACGCCAGCTCTCGATTCCCGCGGGTCTGTCCCTTCATCGCAATTTAATATTGGTGAGGAAGGCTAAAAGTTTGTACTCCCATCACCACGTTTCCCACTGCCGTCAACCTCTATTAGAACAAGACCAGAAAATAAGCTAGGACCAAAATGACAAAGACGCTCATAATTTGTGAAAAGCCAACTGCCTCGGTCAAGATAGCCACAGCCCTCGCGGAGAAGAAGCCGAAGAAGAGAGAACTAAATGGTGTATCCTATTACGAGTTTGAGCGCGACGACAAGCAAATGATAGTCGTTCCCGCACTTGGGCACCTCTTCACCCTGAAAAATCTCAAACCGATGCGTGATTACCCTGTTTACGATATCGATTGGGTGCCAGCGTATGTGGCCGACCGCAAGGCCAAGCGGACACAAGTTTTCGTCGAGGCAATCAAGGAGTTGGCTAAGGATGCCACAGACTACGTCAGCGCCTGCGATTACGATATTGAAGGCAGCGTCATCGCAGCGAACGTATTGAGATATCTCTGCGGCGAGGAAGCGATGAAGCATGCCAAGCGAATGAAGTTCTCAACCCTCACTGCCGAAGACCTGCGCAGGGCTTACGAGCAACTGATGCCAAGGCTTGATTTTGAACTCATCAACGCAGGGATCGCCCGCCATGTGCTCGACTGGTATTGGGGCATGAATGTCTCGTTAGCGATGAGCACAGCTGTGAAGGAGGCGGAACAACGTTTCGCTAAGCTTTCTGCTGGGCGCGTTCAAACCCCCACGCTGAAAATCTTGGTTGAGCGTGAGCGCGAGATAAAGGCGTTCGAGCCCGAGCCATTCTGGGTCCTGAGCCTGCTCTTGAAACTGGATGGGATGGAGGTCTTAGCCGAACACGCGACCCCTCGATTCTTCGACAAGGCTGAGGCCGAGCGAGCGCTGGCCGCGTGCGAGGGAAAACCCGCCAAAGTTTCAGCAATTCAGACACGTCAGTATCACCGCCCTCCTCCTGTACCATTCGACCTCGGTGGTTTACAATCGGAAGCGTATCGCTGTTTCGGTTATACCCCCATGCGGACGCAGCAGATTGCGCAGGCGTTGTATCAGGCGGCACTCATCAGCTATCCGAGGACAGGCAGCCAGAAGTTACCCCCAACGATAGGCTACGCCAAAATCATCGAACAACTCGGCAGCGTTTCAAGGCAGTACAAGAAGTTCTCCAATGATTTGCTCAGTAAGCCCGAACTTATACCAAACGAGGGGAAGAAGACCGACCCTGCACACCCGGCAATTTTTCCTACAGGGGAAAAGCCCGAGAATTTGACCTGGCCCTCGCAGAGGCTCTACGACTTGATCGTGCGGCGCTTCTTCTCTGTTTTCGGAAAACCGGCGCTTGTCGAGAGTGCAAAGATCGAGCTCGATGTCGGTGGCCAGCCCTCCTACATCCACGGGCGGAGAGTGCTCGAGGAAGGATGGTTGGAGTACTATGGCCCATACGGCGCGACGGAGGAAATCATCCTGCCACAGTTGGAGGAGGGGCAGGAACTGGAGGTCAAAAAGGTGAAATTTGAGGAAAAGGAGACCCAGCCCCCGCCAAGATACAACCCGGCATCAATCGTCAAGGAGATGGAGGATAGAAATCTTGGTACTAAATCTACTCGTGCTCCTATCCTACAAACCATATACGAGCGAGGATACATTTTTGGAAATCAGATCACCGTCACCGACCTTGGCATCGAAGTGATCGACTCTCTCCTAAAATATTGTCCAGAGATCACCAGCGAGGAATTGACTGCGGAATTTGAGCGCGAGATGGACGCGGTCCAAGAGGGCAGGCGCGATAAAGAGGAGGTCATCATCAGAGCGCGCGCTGAACTCGACAAAATCCTCGGCAAGTTTAGGCAGCACCAGCTTGATATAGGAAAACAGCTGGCCGAAGCCTACCGAACAACCCGTATGAAGCAGCGGATCTTGGGCAAATGCTCCAAATGTGGTGGAGACCTGAGAGTGATAGTTTCACGTACGACTCACAAGCGTTTCGCAGGGTGCTCGAACTATCCCAAGTGCGCCAACACATTTCCCCTGCCGCAGACCGGGATGATCGTTTCGCTCGGCAGGACATGCGAGCAGTGCGGGGTCCCGATGATTCAAGTCAATCGCGCAGGGATGAGGCCATACAGGATGTGCATAGACCCGAAGTGCCCAAGCAAGGAGAAGTGGGGGAAGAAAACTGAGAGAAGCCCAGCAAACCCAAACTACTGAACATTGAGCTTAGAATCCAAATGAGGAGGTTTGTGAGTTCAATTTTTATCAAATGACGCACAATAATTATTGATGAAAGGACTTAACCTGTGTATAAACTCTCAGACTCCATTAATCCGGTTTAAGCTTCAATATGCCGAATTGTTGGAAAAATATGGGGAATTGCCAGATCCCGTACCGTTGGGTATGCTTATCGAGGGGGAAGATTATGAGATGAGCCCGGGTGGCGTCCCGAAGATAGTCTATCCTTTGATGAATCAGATGATGAAAGAAAATTTGGTTGAAAAGGCGCATTGGGTATCCCTAAACCCAGTGGGACCTGAACGGGTGGCGGCGGGGAAAATCCTCATCCACAACATCTCGCTCAAACCTAATGAGATACCCGCTTACTCCAGCATGAAAGAAAGGATATGGGAGGAGGTACACGACTTAGAACGTCATGAAATCGGGCCCGAGGAGTTCGCCGTCTACGCCAAGTATAATTGGCTCTGCGCCAACAAAATGTTTGAACTGTTACCGATCGACTTGTTCTACATCCATGACTTTCAACAGTTACAGATAGGGAACATGATCGGGCTGGCGGCCCCCACGGTGCTCAGGTGGCACATCCCCCTCGACCTTATCAAAGTGGACCCATACATAAGGAAATTCATAGTTAGGTGTATGGAAGCTTTTGACACTGTCGTAGTCAGTTGCAGGAGAGATCTCGAAGGTCTGATCGGGGCCGGATACCACGGAAAGGCGTACCAGATCTATCCCTATGTTGACGAGGAGAAGTGGAGAGAACCAACAAGTTCCGAGATGTATATATTTTCCTCGACTTTTGGTGTGGGGGCTAGTAACTGGATAATACTGGTTGTGGGGAGGATGGACAAAATAAAGGGCCAAGATTTAGCGATAAAAGCGGTATCCCAACTTGTCCTTGAGTTCCCAAATCTGAAATTGGTGTTGGTCGGAGACGGCAGTTTTTCCGGGAGCACTACAGGAGGCCTGTCCCACCCGAAGGCCAGTGTTTGGCTGAATTACTTACAACAGTTGGTGAGGGAACTTAAACTCGAGAAAAATGTGATATTCACAGGATACTTGTCAGATGAGATGCTGAGGTGTGCTTACAAGTGGGCGGATGTCTTAGTTCTACCGTCGATAAAAGAGGGCTTCGGGTTGGTTGTCGGCGAGGCATGGTTATACAAGAAGCCATGCATCGTGAGCAAGGGAGCCGGAGTTTCTGAGATGATCATAGAGGGTACAAATGGTTATACTTTCGAACCCGGTGATCTCGAGGGGCTTGTGAATAAATTGAGGCTGACACTGAAAGATCTAGGAATCGCAGCTAGGATGGGGGGGAGGGGAAAGGAGACAGCCAAGGTGCTTTCTTTGAAAGAAGGTGTTAAAAAAATTTCTGAGATTTTCACCGGGGTCGTAGAAGGTTTCAAGAAAAAGTGAGGCAGTTTTAAGACATTGCCTTTCGAATGTGATAGATACCTCTCATAGGTGACCTAAGTGAAACATGTTTTCAACGCGTGGGATGAGTTGGATAAGACAATAGGTCCGGCACCATTTTTACTCTTCGACTTTGACGGTACCATCACGCCCATTGTGGAAAGACCGGACCTAACAGGCCTCTCCCAAGAGATGACGGAGCTACTAAAAATCTTAGCCCGGAGGTATAAGATCGGAGTGATAAGTGGCAGGTCTTTAGCTGAAATCAAGAGATTAGTCGGATTGAGAGGAGTATACTACTCGGGGAATCACGGGCTCGAGATAAGCGGACCCGAAATAAAGCTCGTAAAACTTCAAACTAAATGTGTGCGGCCGCTCATAACCGATGTATGCAGGAAACTATCGGGAGAGTTAGGTGGTATAAGCGGTGCGATAATAAAAAACAAGGGATTGACGGCGAGCGTCCATTACCGGCTTGTGACACAAGAAAAAGTTAAAAGTCTGAAGAAAATTTTCGAAAAAACGGTTAAACCGTACATCGCCTCGGGAGCTGTTAGGGTGGGCCGTGGCAAAAAAGTTTTAGAAATAATGCCGAATGTTGATTGGGACAAGGGGAAGGCGGCACAATGGATAATAGAGGCCGTGGACCCCGATGGTAAACTCACGCCAGTTTATATCGGCGACGACCAAACAGATGAGGATGCGTTCCTAGCGCTGGAAAAAAGAGGGATAACAATATTAGTTTCAGAAAAGCCGAAAAAATCCCACGCTAAGTTTTACCTGAAAAATGTAGATGAGGTCAAGGAATTTTTGGAAAAATTAGCTAGGTGCTAGGATTTTGCACCAACTAAGCTAAAGTGCGCCAGCATCGCCTCCAGCTGGATACGCTCGTTTGCTCCCTGCGTGAGCCTGAAGGAGAATTCCCCGAGCTTATCCACAAGTTCGATTTTTGTACGCTCAGGCAGTTTAAGATTAAAAATTTCCCGATGAACCTGCTCTAACACATCCTCGCCTGCAAGTCCCCTATCAATTAGCAACTCATGAAGTTTGTTTCGAGCTTCGTCGAATTTCCCGGCCACGGCAAGCTCCAGCATCTGCCTGACTTCCTCGGGCTTCGCGATTGCGCTCACATCGTAGATCGATTTTTCGTCCACCTTTTTCTTCACCGCTGCGGCTGATTGAAGCACGTTGATGGCCTTCCGCATGTCGCCCCCGCTAACGTATATTATCGCTTTGATGGCCTCCGGCGTCAGAGTGAGTTTCTCCCCGCGCGCTATCCGTTTGAACATCTGCTCCATGTCCTTGTCCGTCAGGCGCCTGAACCTGAAGATCGCGCAGCGGGACTGAATCGGTTCAATAATACGACTACTAAAGTTGCAATCCAGAATAAATCTCGTGCTATGAGTGAACATCTCCATCGTCCGGCGCAACGCGTGCTGGGCATCTGCCGTCAACGCGTCGCTCTCGTCAAGCAAAATTATCTTATAGGGTACATCTCCTATCGGGCGCGTACGCGCATAGTCTTTAACTTTTGTCCGAACTGTATCTATGCCCCTCTCATCACTGGCGTTGAGTTCGAGCAAGTTCTGGCGCCACCCATCGCCAAACAGCTCACGCACAATACAGAGTGCCGCTGTCGTTTTTCCGGTGCCTGCCGGGCCAGCGAACAAGAGGTGCTGCAGGGTTTTTTTATCTACGAAGGTCTGAAGTCTGCTCACTATTTCTTGCTGTCCGACGATCTCGCTGAGCTTTTGGGGCCGGTACTTCTCGACCCAGATTTCTTCGGCCTCGACCATTCATTTACGCTCCAGCTTCTCCCGCATCAGTTTCTTTGATGTCTTTCCAAAAGATTCGAGCAGGCTATCGAGCACCTTACCAACCACTTCCTGCTCAAACTTCCCTCGACGAACCTTAACTTTGTAGATGTACTTCAGGCCGCCCCGCCCCTTGCTCACGCTCGATGTCAATAGACCACGCTTGCGAAGCGAACCCATGATAACATTGACGGTCGAGCGGTTGATGCTGTGCTTGCTCTTCAGGCGAGTATAAACGGTGCGTGCGGTTGCGCGTTTCTCCCTCCACATTATCTCCATCACTTCCGATTCAAGGGGACTCAAGACAGTCTGCGCCCCCCTCCTGTTCGGCTTGTACTCGGTCCATCTGAACAGATTTATCACCAAAAACCAATCGAGAATTGTCCTGTGATTAATAAAACTTTCTCCCACGAGATTTTTAGGCATAAACTCAAATTAGGTTCGGGTTCATCCGATGATCCAGCCAGCTGCAAAAGCCTACGACGCGAAAAAAAGTGAGCGCGAAATACAAGAATGGTGGCGAACCAGCGGCACCTACGAGAAGGTGAAGCAGATGCGCTCTGGCGCTGCCCCGTGGTACTTCCTCGACGGTCCCCCTTACGCTAGTGGTTCCATCCACTTGGGAACAGCTTGGAACAAGATAATCAAGGACGCCATCCTCCGGTACAAGAGCATGCGCGGATTCAACGTCACCCGCCAGCCGGGATGGGACTGCCATGGGCTGCCGATTGAAGTGAAGGTCGAGGAGAAGCTCGGCGTTAAAACCAAGAAGGACATCGAACAAAAAATCGGGGTCGAGAACTTCATTCAGAGTTGCAAACAGTGGGCCCTCGAACACGTGGCGCTGATGACCGAGCAATTCAAGCAGCTGGGCGTGTGGATGGACTGGGATAACCCCTATATCACTTTCACAAATGATTACATCGAGTCCGCATGGTGGACACTCAAGCTGGCCTACGAGCGCGGGCTGCTTCGAAAAGATATGCGTGTGATCCACTGGTGCCCTCGTTGCGAAACAGCTTTGGCAGAACACGAGGTTCGGGGAGAGTACTGCGATGTTAAGGGCCCATCACTTTTCGCTCGTTTCAAACTTCGAGATCGTTTAAACGAGTACCTCTTAATATGGACGACAACACCTTGGACCCTGCCCGCAGATGTCGCAGTTTGCGTGCATCCCGAGTACGAATACGCCAGAGTCTCGGTAGGTAATGATATCTACATCTTGGCTAGACCCCTTGTCGAAAAAGTCATGGGTGAACTTGGAATCAGCGACTATCGCGTGCTGGATTCGGTGAAGGGAAAATTGCTCGAGGGGCTCCAGTACGAACACCCGCTCCTTGATGAAGTTCCAAAACAGCGCGAATACGTGAATCACCATCGCGTCATCTGCGGCGAGTATGTCACACTAGAGGAGGGCACCGGATGCGTTCACACAGCCCCGGGACATGGCGAGGAAGACTTCGTCGTGGGCGCGCGTTACGGACTGCCAGTATTCAGCCCGGTTGGCCCTGATGGGAAGTTCACCGAGGAGGCCGGG
>Ga0315282_10006377_pt1 | contig 19768 bp, 17 predicted proteins | sample YL17G07_20_MG_FD_203693 | JGI IMG/M metagenome (GOLD analysis project Ga0315282, IMG submission 203693) | Sediment microbial communities from Yellowstone Lake, YNP, Wyoming, USA - YL17G07_20 | ecosystem: Environmental > Aquatic > Freshwater > Lake > Sediment | place: USA: Wyoming | collected... | reverse complement strand
CAACCAGTAACCACAGGTGGGGCAAGTGCAAGCACTGTTAAATGTTGTTGCTGGAGCTCCTCAGGACAAGTTTTATGCACAACTGGATGCCAGTATGACTGTTCAAGCAGTCCTTGCAATATTGCTAGCGAATGCACTGCATCAACAACAACTACTGTTACCACTACAACAACTTCACCAACTCCAACAAGTTTTCCACCAACCACTCAACCAAGTTGTACCCAACAATGCGCTAGCAGAGGATACAATAATGCAATCTGTAGAACTGGAAATATTTGCTACACTGGAGAACTGGATATAGGACAGGACGGATGTGGCTCTTATCAGAAGTGCTGTTGCTTTAGTGTCACCCCAACAAGCTGGTCAACAACTACTAGACAATCAACTACAACTACAATAGCCACTCCTGTATGCTGTTGTGATACTGGAAGTAATTGCCAAACAAATTGTTATATTGAAACTGCAGGAGCGCAGATATGTCATGGGTTGGGAGGAAGTGTTTGTTCTCAGTCAGCTTGCTCAGCTACTACAACAACCAGTAGTACAACAACTACTAGACAATCAACTACAACTACAATAGCCACTCCTGTATGCTGTTGTGATACTGGAAGTAATTGCCAAACAAATTGTTATATTGAAACTGCAGGAGCGCAGATATGTCATGGGTTGGGAGGAAGTGTTTGTTCTCAGTCAGCTTGCTCAGCTACTACAACAACCAGTAGTACAACAACTACTAGACAATCAACTACAACAAGTACAACTACCTCATCAACTACAACTAGTACTATACAATCAACTACGACAACTAAACAATCAACAACGACTACAATAGGAACTCCTGTTTGTTGCTGTGATAGTGGTAGTTTCTGCCAAAAAAATTGTTATATTGAAACTGCTGGAGCTCAAATCTGCCATGGATTAGGAGGAACTGTTTGCTCTGATTCAGATTGCTCAGGAACAACTACTACAACAGCGACTACATCTACAACAACTACAGAACCAAAACAAAAATGTTGCTGCTGGAGTTCTTCAGGACAGGTTTTATGTACAACTGGATGCCAGTATGACTGCTCAGGAAGCCCTTGCAATATTGCTAGTGAATGCACTGCGTCAACAACGACTACTGTTACCACTACAACAACTTCACCAACTCCGACAAGTTTTCCGCCAACTACAATACCAAGTTGCGATCAAGAATGTAAGAACAAGGGACATAACACTGGAATTTGCAGAACTGGAAATATATGTTATTCAAATGAGTCAGATATAGGACAAGATAGCTGTGGCTCATCTCAGAAATGTTGTTGCTCTGGAAATAATATTCAGTTTTCTCTATACCTATTTCAATCATATGGTACTGTTACCCCTGGTAGTTCAACTAAAACATCAGTTAGAGTACAATTCGCTCCTGGCACAACACAGGCTGTTAGTTTGAATTGCCCATCTGTATCACCTGGCATATCATGTACATTACAGAAAACTAGTTGCACTCCTGATTCTCTCACCAATTCCTGTTCTTCTGAAGTAACAATTTCTACTTCTTCGACAACATCCGAGAAAACATACTCGATTGATATTATTGGCACCAGTGGAGGAATAACCGATTCTGCCAATTTTACTTTGAACGTCTCATCTTCAACTGAACCATCAGGGAGTATAGAATTTGACAAAGATTCTTATATACTTGGTGACGATGGCACCTTAACAATTAAATGGGCTAATGGTGTAGAAAGGCAAATGGATCCGAACTGCCATAGTACGTGCCTGCATGGGTATGGAGAATATGAAGTGAAAGATCCGAATGGTCATCGTTATTCGTATGGTAATCTTCAGTTTTCATCCAACATTATCGGTCTTAGCATGGCACTGCCAAACCCTGGAAATTATACTGCGACTCTTGTAGTTTTTGGAGCAAATAATAAGAATTATACATATACTGATACAGCTAAAGTTGAGAGGCATGTAGGAGATGTTAAATGTGACTTGGTTAGAGGAAGTGGGAATCCAGGAAATTTGGACATAGCTTTCTTGTATGATGGTATTACTGATAGCGAGTTCGAATCTGGGTTGGCAAATCAAGTAAATGGTTTATTCTCTGTGGATACATATGCAAAGTATTCGGACAGAATAACCATATGGAAAGTGAAAGGTGACTATAGGCTTGGATGTTTAGGTTGGCCACCTCACTGTGATGAGTCATCCATGAATCAAGTCGTTTCTAAATGTAAGAATGGAGCTGATACGATGGTAGTTTTAGTGAAAAACTTTAACAATGGTGCCTGCTTCGCAGATCAAGACTTAAATAATCCGAAGCATGTTGTTGTTGATTATAGCTTTCATGCATTAACGACGGCTCATGAACTTGGTCATTGTCTGTTCAGATTGTATGATGAATATCTAGCTACAACATCTCTGGATTATGCACCAGAAAGGCCTAATTGTGATGTTCAAGGTTGTCCAAAATGGCAAGGAACGGCTGGAACAGGATGCTATCAAAATTGTACCGCACCTAACTGGTATAGACCAACAGAGAATGATTGCATAATGCTTGGACTACGTCCAGGTGGGTCAATAATAAATCATTTCGATCCTGTTGATAAACCTGTTGCGGAAAGCATATTGGGTAGCTATCAAACCATGTCACAAACTTTAGCATCATCTCCTCAGAATTTTTTGGCATTGACATTAAACAACAGAAACGGAATAATTTCAACTAAAGCTGTCCATGTAATTACAGGTAATTTAAAAGTAATATCTCGGGGAGATTATAAAATCAATCTAAAATCTTCAGATGGCTCTTTAATCAGTTCTACAAATTTCTATCCACCAAACGGCTTTTACTATGACGGTTTTGGCAATAGCAAACAATGGAAGGGAGGATTTCAAAAAGTAGATGACATGGATTTTTCCTTAGTAGTTCCATATAACGAAAATGTCAATAATGTGGAAATTTTCAGTAATCAACAGAAAACATATTCATCATTACTTTCCGAATTCGCTAGACAAGGTAAATTCTTTATGACAACATCTGAAGGAGAAAAACAAATCAAACTTCTTCCACAAGACGCTACCCAAGTAATAGGAACAGATGAACTGAAAAAAGTAGAACTGATTCAACAGAATGGCTCTCCGGTATATTCTGTCAATGGAATTAAACAGGTGAAATTATTCTTCGTCATACCCATGTCAATGGAAGTCCAAATAGCCGTTGACGCAACAAGTGGAAATGTGCTATCAATAGAACAGCCTTGGTGGGCATTCTTAACACATTAATGCCGTTTTTTATCTTCCCAAAATCTAAATCCCTTAATTATTCAAATATTTGGAATTTAAATCGTAATTCCTATTTCCCAGAAGCTGTTCTTTAATTATTTCAATCTTAACAATTTAGATATATAAAAATAATAGAAGCATGAGTGTTTATGATAGATTCAAATAAATTAAAAACTCTTTACTTAGAATTTTTCAAACAGAAAAATCATAAAGTTATTCCTAATGCTCCGCTTGTTCCTCAAGAAGATCCCACTGTTTTGTTTACAACTGCTGGCATGCATCCACTTGTACTATTCTTACTTGGCCAATCTCATCCACTAGGAAAGAGATTAGTAAATGTTCAGAAATGCTTAAGGACAGACGATATCGATGAGATTGGAGATCCTTCTCATCTGACTTTTTTTGAGATGCTTGGAAATTGGTCTCTGGGTGATTATTTCAAAGAAGACTCTATCAAGTGGAGTTATGAATTCCTAACAGACAAAAAATGGCTCGGCTTGGATAAAAATAGATTGTATGTCACTGTTTTTGCAGGAGATGATGATGCATCCAAAGATGAAGAGAGTGCTAGAATTTGGAAAATTTTGGGGATTCCTAAGGAAAGAATTTTTTATTTACCAAAAAAAGACAATTGGTGGGGTCCTGCTGGTTCTACAGGACCATGCGGACCAGATACAGAAATGTTCTATGATACTGGAAAGCCTCCATGCAGCAAAGATTGTAAACCAGGATGCTCCTGTGGAAAATATTTTGAACTTTGGAACAATGTTTTCATGGAGTACAATAAAACTGCAGAAGGCAAATATGAATTGTTAAAGCAAAAGAATGTCGATACAGGAATGGGAGTGGAGCATACAGCTGCCGTGCTGCAAAACAAAAAAACTGTGTTCGAGATCGACATCATCAAACCGATTGTTGACAAAATAAAAGAAATAGCAAAAATTAAATCATCAGACGAAAAGCAGGAAAAGTCTATAAGGATTATCGCAGATCACGTCAAAGCTTCAACATTTATCATGTCTGAAGAAATAGTACCGAGCAATGTAGACAGAGGATACGTGCTACGCAGATTGATAAGAAGATCTATAAGACATGGAAAAATTATTGGAATTGAAAAAGAATTCCTTAGTGACTTGATAAAAGTAGTGATTGACATATACAAAAAAGATTATCCGATGTTGGAGGAAAAGGAAGAATTTATTCTGGTAGAGATTAAAAAAGAGGAATTGAAGTTTAGAAATACTCTTGAGCGAGGTTTAAAAAAATTCGAAGAAATTATTAAACATGAGAAAAAGATAGATGGTAAGAATGCTTTCCTGCTTTTCCAAAGCTTTGGTTTTCCAATAGAAATGACAAAGGAACTTGCAAAAGAAGCTGGCATATATTTGGATGAAAAGGTTTTTGAAGAAGAATTCAAGAAGCACCAACAGATTTCCAGAGTCGGAGCTGAAAAAAAGTTTAAAGGCGGTTTAGCCGATACATCTGAGCAAACAACTAAATTACACACGGCCACGCATCTTTTGAATGAAGCGCTTCGTAGAGTTTTAAAAAGAGATATAGTTCAGAAAGGCTCAAACATAACTCCAGAAAGATTGCGTTTTGACTTTAATTTTGATAGAAAGTTAACTGAAAAAGAAATAAAAGAAGTGGAAAAGGTTGTCAATGAACAGATTAAAAAATCGTTACCAGTTAAAAGAGAGGAAATGACTCTAAATGAAGCAAAAAAAATGGGTGCACAAGCACTGTTTGAACATAAATATGGTGAGAAGGTCTCTGTATATTCCATTGGTAATTTTTCTGTTGAAATTTGCGCTGGACCACACGTCAAAAATACAAAAGATATTGGTCAATTTAAAATAATTAAAGAAGAAGCTGTTGCAGCTGGAATAAGAAGAATAAAGGCAAAGTTAATTTAAAGATATTTAGTAGGAGATGTTACCTTGAAATACCACGAAAAAAGAAAGGAGAAGAAGTAAATGCAGTCTTTGATCATGTCTACGTGCAAAAGTTCGGAAGAAGCTGAAAAGATTGGAAAGGATTTGTTGCAGAAAAAGTTAGTAGCATGTGCAAAAGTGATTCAACAAATGAAAAGCATGTATTGGTGGAAAGGAAAGATTCAAGAGAATAATGAAGTTCTTTTACTTCTGCTGACAAAAGATACCCTTGTTGAACCAGTTATGGAGAGAGTGAAGAAGTTGCATTCTTACGAAGTTCCAGAGATTGTTGAACTGAAGATTGAGAAAGGAAATGAGCAGTATATTGAATGGATGATGGATGTGACACTATGATTTCAGAAAAAAGATGGCAAGAATTGAAAAACAAGGAGAAAATACTTAAGAAGGCTGCAGAAATTTTAAGAGTCGAAGAAAAAGATTTGCCAAAGACAGTTGAAAGATTTTTGAGAGAACTAAATGAATAGTTAGCTTCCTAATGCGCATTCGACTGGGGGCTCTAGCATCGAATTGCAGTAAGTATTGAAAATATTGTTTTGAGTCACATTTAATCCTTCAAGTGTCGTTTCTTTTAACCCAAGTTTTCCTCCTGTGTATTGAAATCCTATGACTGTAACTATCGGAAGAGTTCTGTTTGTCAAGCTTTGATTGTAAGAAATTTCTTGCAGGAAAAGTTTACTCGAATATTTCTGAGTAAATTGCTCGAGATAATCCTTTGTCTGTGTGCAATTTGGACAGCCTGTATTGTAAATAAATGATGTAACAACTTTCCCCTTTTGGAGCAGTGCATACATTTGATCCTGAGTAATTGACGAATTCACTATGCTCTCGGTTGGTACGCCTGTGTCACTTTGGCTTCCAAGTCCTCTATATCCTTGTAGGTATGTATAAGCAATAGTCGAACCAAACATCAGGATTATAAATATTATCCCTGCAATTGAAGCTGTTTTCTTGCTAATCTTCATTAAATCACTTTGTTCTTTTAAAAATTTAACTATTTAAAAGAATTGAATATTTAGGTTGAATATGGTTTTGGAAAGGCTTGTAACAATAAGGGGTGCTTTGACTGATCCAATATGGGTGTTTTTAGTTGGAGGAATAGTTTCAATCATCTCCTTATTCATTTCTTATTTCGCCTTCCAAACATCTGTCGGCCTGTTTTCAACTTTCATCATAACGATTGCTGTAATGCCTTTAATGCTGAATCTGATAAGACATGAAGAAGAGGTTGAGGAGGTTGATGCAAGTTTTGAGAAAATGAATTTATTCAAAAGACATTCTAAAATTCTGAAAGTTTATGCAGCTTTTTTCTCGGGAATGATTTTAAGTTTGTCAATCCTTTACATCATCTTGCCACAAAATTTAACTAACGTTTTATTTGATAGACAGTTGGAAGAAATAAGCAGAATAAGGGGAGGTGCGACTCTAGAAGCTACTTTCAGCAAAATAATTACAAATAATTTGGGTGTGCTACTTCTTTCATTTGCTTTCTCGTTCTTGTTAGGCGCAGGAGCAATTTTCATTCTAGCTTGGAATGCAATGATACTTGCCGCAGCTATTGGAATGGCTGCGAAAAGTTTTGGCGGTATAAAGGGGTTGCCGATGGCTATAGTGATGTTTTTCCCTCATGGTAGCTTGGAAATCTTGGCCTATTTTATAGGGGGAATAGCTGGCGGTTTGATATCTGTTGCGATAATGAGGAAGCACCCTCAAAGATTTTGGTTCATCGCAAAAGATACTTTACAACTAATGTTGCTTTCAGTTGTGGTTTTAGTAATAGCAGCTGCTGTTGAATCCTTTGAGATAGTGGCATAAAATGAAATTCAAGCATAAATCATACAAAGCCTATCTTTTCCTGCTACTTGTCTTAGCTATAGAGCTTTACATTTTCATCAACCCTCAAGTAAGCAGCTATAAAAAAATTGATGTTCATGAACATATTTTTGGAATGAATCAAACTATTAGACTTGTTAATGTTATGGATAGGTTTGGAATAGAAAAAGTTGTGATGCTCGATACTCCCTCAATCACATTTGGTGCAAACACAACAAGGTTTGAAAATTATGATGAACATATGGAAGAATTGTTTAGAGTAAAAACAGTTTATCCTGATCGAGTTCTTATTCTATACACATTCGATCCAAATGATTCTAGTGCAGTTCAAAAATTTGAATCCAATTTGAAAAGAGGAGCGGATGGATTAAAACTTTATAACGGAGTCATCCCTGGCCTAGGACCAATAAACAGCTCAACTCTGTATGCAGCATATCAAGTTGCTGAAAAATACAAAGTTCCAGTATTAATTCATGTTGAAGCGTTGGATGAAGAGCAAAAGATGGAATTTGAACATGCTTTGACAGATTTTCCGAATGTGAAATTTATATGTGCACATTTCTGTGGGGTTGAAAGCAGACTTGATGTTTTGGAGAGCATGCTTGACAAATATTCAAACTTGTATACTGATGATAGTGCGTGGCAAAGAGTTGGACATTTTGCTGCTCTTGAATCTGAAAAATTTAGGCAATTTTACATAAAATATCAGGATAGAATCATGTTTGGTTCTGACATGGTTCTTGAAAACCAAGATGAGAATTGGATAGTGAAATGGCTGAAATGTGATATTGATTTGGTTGAAAAAAGGATTTTCTTCTGCTTTAAGGAGCCAGGATTACAGTTGGATGGATTGCATCTACCTCCAGAAGTGTTGGAGAAAATATATGAAACCAATTCCCAACATATCTTTTCCAGATAAATTGAAGTTTTAAATCAATATTTATTTAAAGGTATTAAACAATCAGATTTATTATCAGTTTCTATACAATAATAAATATGACATATGTACAGAAATTTTATTTACTTTATAACGAAAGGTTTGACAGAAAACAACCTAAAGTGCTATTAAAAAATAAAAAGGAAATTCTTCTAGAACAATTTCTAAAAATAAAAACGAAAAAAATTCGTGGATTCAGAGCATATTGTTCAAAAAATATTATTAAATTACCATTCAAAAATTCTGCTAAGTTAGCATATTTTATCGGATGGGTTTTAGGTGATGGATGCCTAAGAACTCCAATAAAAAGAAAGCGTGGAGGTTATTATTGGAGTGTTGAAATTACATGTGAGAAAAAATGGACTTTGTTACTTCAGAAGATTATTTATGACTTATTCAGTTACAAAGCACGAATTAAACCTGATAAAAACAAGAAAAATTGTTGGAGAGTAAATGTAGATTCTATAATAATTTTTAGATTTCTAAATAGAATTTTAGGATTAAATTATGGTAAAAAATCTGGTAACTTGCCTTGGCTAGTTGAATTTACTTCAGATAAGAAAATTTTCAAGAATTTTCTTGCAGGAATAATGGATTCAGATGGGTATAGAGGAAAATATCTGGCTTTAATACAACAAGATAAAAAATTCTTAGAAAAAATAAAAATCAAAAGTAAAGAATTACTCGATATAGAATTTACAGGTCCTCGTGTGAATAGAAAAATGGAAAATAAAATAGTTGGTTGGTGGATATTAATCTACAGAAAAGAAGAAATGAAAGAGTTTATTAATAAAGTCCCCTCAAGATATTATGATGTTCAAACAATGCCCGGTTAGCTCAGTTTGGATAGAGCAACTCATGTCAATAGACAGCTGAACCTTCTATCCGAAAGGAAGCAAGGAGGAGGTCGTGGGTTCGAATCCCTCACCGGGCACAAGCCATTTATATAATCCACAAGAACTAAGAAATGATTTATATTTGACATAAAAATGAATAATTAGCTGATTTGATGACTAGAGTAATAAGCATCATAGGTGGAAAAGGTGGAATAGGAAAAACTACCTTGAGCTGTAATCTAGCTACTGCTCTGGCTGAGTGTGGAGAAAATGTTGTTTGTTGCGATGCTAACTTGACTACCCCAAATCTTGGCATGCATCTCGGATTCCATCTTGCACCAAACACTCTGCATGACATCCTGAAAGGAAAGGCAAAATTAAAAGATGCAACCTATCCACATTCACTTGGTTTCAATGTAATTCCAGGCAGCTTAAGTATAAATGATTTGCAAGATGTTGATGTTGGAAAATTACCAGAAGTGGCTCTGAGCTTGATGGGCAAATATGACTATGTTTTGTTTGATTCTGCTGCTGGTTTGGGCAGAGAAGCAATTTCTGCAATCAAATCTGCTGATGAAATTCTAGTTATAACAAATCCTGATATGCCTTCAGTAGCTGACGCGTTGAAGACTATAAAAATTGCTGAGGAATTGAACAAAAAAATTCTTGGTGTTGTCGTGAACAAAGTTAGCAATACTCGGAGTCTACAGAAGGAAGACATTGAATATATGTTGGGATATGATGTTCTTGCTGAGATTCCGTATGACAGAGCTGTTGAAAAAGCAATTGATGCGAAAAATCCTGTTGTTGCTTTTGATCCGAACTCTCCTGCATCTCTTGAATTCAAAAGATTGGCTCATTCAATAGTTGGGAAAGAATTTGTATACAAGAAAACTCGTGCATCAATATTTTTTGACAAGTTGTCAAGATTATTCAAAAGATAATTTATTCTTGAAAATGAAATTTAATTAATGAAGAAAATAAAGATCAGTTTCGTCGTTCACACCTATAATGAAGAAAGAGCACTTCCTAGAACTCTAAAAAGATTGAGAGAAATTAAAAAATCTTCTAAATATCCAATCGAAATTATTGGTGTTGATGAAAATAGTTCTGATAGTTCGGCAAAAATTTTGAAGAAATTCGCTGACAATGTTTACTTGTTGAAGGACAAAAAACCTGTTTTTGGAAAATCAAGGGGTTTTGGTTGTTCAAAGGCAAAGGGTGAAATAATAGTTTCACTTGATCCTGATAACTATTTGCCTATGAATACGATTGAAAGATTAGTTGAAACTTTCAAAGACAAAAATGTTGTTGCTGCCGGCGCTGATGTCTATGTTTACCCTTGGCTAGAAACATTGACTGATAGACTTTGGCACATTTTCCAGAACTTAAATTATCGCTATCTTATTTTTACGAAACAAGGTGCCTTTAGAGAGCTTCACGCATTTCGCGCAACTGCCTACAGGAAAATTGGAGGATATAATCCCAAACTATCTCATTGCGAAGATATGGATATCGCCAAAAGAATTTCAAAATTGGGGAAAGTTATCCTAATCAAAAATTTCAAAGTTTTTGAAAGCCCTGCAAGATACAGAAAGTTTGGATATCTCCAGACCTACATTTATTGGAATTTGAATGCAATAAAATATAGGCTGAATTTGCCGTTGGGAGAATACAAGAGAGTGACCCATTAAATGACTGAGGATAAAAACAGATTGCATTTTATTGTAAAATCATGGCTTTTGGGTCAAATTATTTCAGTAATTTTTCTAGGCACAGTCCTTTATCTTGGAGTTGTAAACTTTATTCAATCAGTAATAATAGGTGCCATATCTTATATTTTTTCACTTCTCATCCTTAGGTTTTTTGATCACCAGATAGATTTCATTGTAAAAAAAATTCTGAAATTCTTAGATGGGCACAAAAAAATGAAAAGCTTTATTTTAAAGCATTTCTGATATCAAAGGATTACAAAACAAAAGTTAACCATATGGCTAATGCTATAATAGGATTTGTTATATAGAAATATGGTATTTCAAATTTTCCAAACTTCCACCATCGCAACCAATATGCATCCTTAGAATTAAACTTTTTAACTCCATAATGTGGGTTGGCAACAAACCACAGGTAGTCTTCAAAAAGGCCGCCAATTAAAGCACCGCTAGCAAGAATCCCAAAAAGTTTCCAACTAAAACCAGCGGCTATTAGGGATAAAAGAAGGAAGAGTGGAATAGAGACATAAAGGAAATAGAAATGATATCTTCTGACTGTTATTGGGCCGAATTTGAAAAATTTTGCATGTTTTCCACCGCCGCCGTATTTCCCCTCAACTTCGGCTTCAGCAAAGGCAAGAAAACAAAAGGCTACTAATTCTACAATAAAAACCAAAAATTCATTCATTATACAGATTATGGTTTATAAAATAATAATGCTAGATTAGTTCAACTTCAAAGGCTGCAACAGGCATCTCTAGTTTCCAATTTTGCAAGATTTGTGGATGAATTTCACCAATGAAACCGATTTGCTTGTTTTTACAAATTATTGAAGCGCATCTGCCTTTGATAAAGGAAGGATGATTCAATTCTTTCAGTTTGTATTTGATTTTCACAATTTTCATCAATGCGTCAAAAACTGAAGCAATATCTTGGAATCCAATTTTGCTATCAGCAATCGCTACAGAAATTTTTCTCACGTTTCTTGTTTGAGTTTCTTCTTTCTTATCGATAAGAATGACGTCACCAACTTCGAAAATTTTCTGAGGATAGCTGACATGTTGATTGACTGAAAGAATTTTCAAAAGGTTCGGTAAGATTGATTTTCTCATAATTGTGGACTCTAAGGAGACGGGATTTTCAATTTCTGCCACTTCTGTTCTTTCCAAACCCATTTTATCAAATTGATCTTTTTCATTGGACATAATTGATGTCAAAACTTCTTGCAATCCAAGTTTAACTGCGGCCTCTCTAACTTCATTGGAAAATATTTCTTGCTCATTTCTTCCTCCTTTTGTTGGCAGTTTTGGAAGTTCTGGCTTCAGTTTATTGTAACCATATCCAATCGCAATATCTTCGTAAATATCCACCTGATGAAGAATATCAGTTCTATAAGGAGGAATCAAAACTTCCAATTTATTTTTAATTTTTTTAGCATCATATCCCATTTTTTGCAAAAACAACATCATTTTCTCAGCAGAAAGCTTTATTCCAACCCATTCATTTGCTTCATCAACATCAATAATCATTTTTTCTTTCGAAAGGTTTGGTGTAACAGTTTTTTTATTTCCATAATTCACCTTCACAGATTCTATTTTAGCATTGCGTTCAGCCAAATTGGTGACAAGAATGTTCATAGTCTGCAACACAATTTTTTCATTCGTTCCAGTAATATCTAAGAAAAGGTTTTTAGTTTTTTCAGAAACTCTTGTTCGATTGGAATTAATTATTGGCGGAAAACTGAAAATTCCTTCTTGATCAATGAATGCAGGCCATTTATCAGCTTTAGAAATTATATGGCCGTAATCTTTTCCTTTCTCCACATTAATCAAAACATCTCTGAGGCTCATCTCAACTTCTCTTTCCAAAGGAATAATTCTTTCAGCAGGACTTGCACCAACATATTTTATTGGTGGAACTATTTCATCATAATCATGAACCCCGATTGCCACTCGAGTTCTTTTTCTTCCAAAAGTCTCATGCAAGACTTCTTGAATATTCATCAAGCTTTTTATCAACTCATCAGTAAGTTTCACGTCTTTCACAACAGCACATGCGATGAATGGGCGAATATCAACCTTTTCTGCAACAACAGTTAATCCAGAATCTTTCACATCAAACTTCTCTTTTTTCTGAATTCCCAAGTACTGCCTCACAGCTCTAGCAAGTCCTTCAATTCCGAAAAGATCTGGTCTGTCTGCATAATGCTCAATTGTTATTTCATTAGCAGATATTTCTTCAACTCCAGGTTTTATCTGATCAATAACTTCTTTCAACTGTTCATCTGAAAGATTTTTTCCAATCAAACTGAGCAGATCACTTTTGCTGTAAGTAACTGTTGGCATAATTCACCTCTGCTTCCTCAACCATTGCAAATTGTCTGAATAGAGATAACGAATGTCATCAATTTTCATCTTAATCATTGACAATCTGCCGATTCCAAGTCCCCAAGCAAGAACAGGAACACTAACTCCTAAAGGCAGAGTAACTTCTGGTCTAAATATTCCACTTCCTCCTGCCTCAATCCAGCCTAATTCATCGTGATACACCTGCAATTCTACACTTCCTTCAGTGAATGGGAAGAAACTTGGTTTGAATTTCACCTTTTTCGCTCCCACAGTTTTTGCAATAGCTTCCAAGTATCCGAGCAAGTGCCTCAAATTCAATCCTTTTCCAACAACAATTCCTTCACACTGGTCAAGGTCATTCAAATGCTTCGCATCTAGAACATCTGGCCTGAAAACTCGATCGATAATAAACATTTTGTAAGGAATCTTCTTCCATTTGTACAAAGTTCTAGCAGAAACTGCAGTTCCTTGACTACGCAAGATGAGTCTTCTAGCAAGGTCTTCATCCCAGGTTCCCCATCCCTTGCTTCCAGTCTTCCACCCGTTTTTATGCGTCTCTCCAACTCTTTTCCAGAGTTGCTTGTCCAAAACTTTTCCATATCTAGGATTTTTCATCGAAAAGATGTCATGAATGCTTCTTGCAGGATGATCAGATGGCATGAACAAAGCATCACAATTCCAGAAATTCATTTCAACATAAGGCCCTTTTGCTTCCTTGAAGCCAAGCGAGATTAATTTTTCTTTAACTTCTTCTATAACCTTCCTATAGGGTTGCAAATTGCCTTCTGAAGCTTTTTTGAATTTCTTAGTCACATGAATTACATCAATTTTTTTAAATTCTTTCCCTTCCCACAAGTCAGTTCTTATCATATCATGAGTTAACTCCGCAATCACATTGCCAGATTTTTCTAGAGACTTTTTAGTTTTGATATAAGTTTCGCTCACTTTCACAACAAGATTTCTTTCCAATAAAATTTTCAAACTTTTTTCATCAGCTTTCATTCCTGCATCAATTTTTTTCAGGGCAACCTCTTCCTCAGTTTGGTAAGGAGGCTTCAACAAAGTCAATTGGTCTCCTTTCTTGATTATCCATCCCTTCTCCAAAGCCCATTTAAGAGCAATTGGCAAGTTCTTTACCTTTGAGCCAGCCTTGCCAATGGTTGCGGTTTTTTGTGGAAGTGAATTCAAGAATTCAACTAAATTTTTCTCAGGCAAACCATACTTCAAATATTCTTTTCCTTCTTCGCTAAGTCTATATTCTGCCATTATCTTTTCCTCAAAATTAAAACCAATAAACTGATTATGAATATTACAAGTAGAATTTCCCAAATATTTAAAACAAGATTTGCTTGGTTTATGTCAGTAGAGTAAACAGTTGTGAACTTTGATCCGTTTTGGAAACTACTTATGTCTTCGGAAATTAGAATCCAGAAATCGTTATGGACTGCTTTCTGTGAAAGAATTAAATTCCACCAAAGTAGCTGCTCTAAAGAAATTGCAATTAATGCCCCCAAAATCAGGAATGCTAACGATCTTTTATCAAATTTCATTTTCAAATCATTTAGAAATTTCTTTTTACGAGTAATTAAAAGTTCAGAATGAGATTTCAAAATTGGAGTGGCATCACTTTCACTTCTTTATTTATTATCTTACAGGTTTAAAGATTTAGCCAATGACTTTCTGAATAAAAAATTGTAGACTATATAAAAACATTCATAAACCACATAATCAATTCTGTTTCCAATCCTTGTATTTCTCTAATGTTTTAATCATTAACTTTATAGAATTAAAGAAAGAATTGACATATTTACTTTCTCCAGATTTTCGTCTTAAATTAGGAACTGGTATTTCTTTTATTTTTAATTTCATTTTGGAAAACTTGATATTCATTTCTGTTTCGATTTCTAAACCATTGCTTTGAAGTTTTAGTTTTTTTGCTAAATCTTTAGTTATTAATCTAAATCCAGTTAAAGGATCTTTTAATTTCACGCCATATTTGCGAAAGAAAATGTTTGCTAAAAATGCGGCCAACCTATAAACTTCTTTCCAGTGCTTATCATCATTTTTAAATTTCTTTAATCCGTGACATCCCAAAACAACATCATATTTTTTTACATATCGGAGCATTTGTGACATAAATTTTGGATCATATTCACCATCTCCATCAGTAAAAATCAATATCTTGCCTTTTGCACTTTCTATACCCTTTCTAATAGCTCTTCCTTTTCCGCCCCTAACTTTAATAACTTTTGCCCCATATTCTTTTGCAATTAACGGGGTTTTATCTTTTGAAGAATCAATGACCAGAATTTCCGATTTCTTCTTTACAGATATTGGAATGGTTGTAAGCACTGATTTGATATTTTTCTCTTCATTTTTAGTAGGTATGATTATACTTGCAACCTTTGCCATTTTTAACAACTAGTATTTTATTTTAAAATAGTTAATATTTATTATGACGCCTGCAGATATTGATTTTTGGGTTTTTTATGTCCTATGGGCATTAACTCTGATATCTGCTGCCATTCAGATTAATTATCTGGCTTTATTTTTGGCTTCTAGATTCAAGAAAATAAAAATGAAATATAAATTACCACAGAGAAATTCTTTACCCACAGTTACTGTTCTTGTTGCTAGTTATAATGAGAAAAATGTTATAGCCAAGGCACTTCAAGGTATTTTAAAATTAGACTATCCTATGAACAAAATTCAAGTAGTTGTTGCAGATGATTCTGATGATGGAACTTATGAAATTGTTAGAGACGAACTCAATAAATTAAAAATAAAAGGAATTAAAACAGTCTTAGTTCACAGAGATAACAGAGAAGGATTGAAATCGGCGGCTCTGAACAATGCTTTGAAATTTGTAAATGGAAAGTATACTTTACTTATTGATGCAGATGTCATTTTACCAACAGATATTTTCACCAGAGCAATCCCGTTCCTGCTGAATAATCCGAATCAAAAATTCCTTGATTTTGAGCCCGAATTTCCCAATCGAAATTTCAATGTTTTCACAAAATTTTATTCCCTCAGTGCTTATTTTCTACAAGAAACATATTCAAAATCTTACAGTCATCTTCAGTTACCTTTTGCATATACTGGAGATAGTGTTTTACTAGACACTGCTTTTGTGAAGAAAATTGGTGGCTGGAAATACAATGTAATTGGAGATGATACATATTTGTCATTGAAAATTTGGGCAAAAGGTGGACAAGGAACGCACTTTAGTCCGGTCCATCCGCTTGTAGAAGCATACCCGAGTTACGGCATCCTCAAAAAGAGATTCTTAAGAGTAAACAAGGGAATTGCCCAAGCATTTGCAGTTACTCTAAAAGATATCCTGAAAAGCAAGTTGTCAATATTTCAAAAAATTGAGGTACTTTTAAGCCTAATGCCAACTCTGGTATCTATATTTACATTATTATTTACTGCAATCATAGTTGTTGGCATTATCTTCTCTTTGCAAGCAGTCCAAAAAATATTCACATCTGTGGAGTATATTTTACTAACAAGTGGTCTGAACATCAGCTTTCTCTTATTAACTCTATTTATAATAAAAATAAAAAAATTACCCTTGAAAGATTACATACTCCCTGTAATTGTTTCGGGTTACATTCTTGTACCTATCGCAATTTATAGTATAGTAGGCTTCTTTCAGGGATTACTCAACAAAAAGATAGAATTTTATAGGGCACCAAAATTCGGTACCATGGAAAATTTCAAAGAAAACTACAAACCATCATTAACAAGTAGGTTTGGCACAGTTGAATTTACTTTAATGTTTATTTCACTTGCACTTCTCGCTCTCTCAATTCAAAAAAACCTTTATTATGTTACTGGAATCTCTTTGCTTTATCTTTTATTGACTTTAATCTCTTCAATTTACATCTAGTCTTTGAAAATAAACTTTTCGAATTGATCCTTTGCTTTCTCTCTTTTCTTTTGATGCTCTTTTAGAAAAGAATTCAATTTATCAATCAGAATTTGTTTCAATTCTCCGGTCAAAAGTTTTCCAGATTTATAATCATCATAAATCCTCTTCAGTTTCTTGTCATCTTCCTCGAAGAAGGTAAGCCACTGGTAAGAAACATCTACATCTGGATTTCCTCCCAATTTTCTATGTTCAGCAATCGTATCTCTTCCTCCAGAAAAGGCATACTTCATAACTTTTTTTTCAACTGTCTCAGGAGAATCTGTCAAGAATATTGCCGTTTCTTCTTCAGATGAAGACATCTTTCCTTGTTCCATAATCCCGCCCAATCCTGGTAAGAAGATGCAATGAATTGCAGCTGGCTTATAAAATCCTAGTTTTGGCAGAACATCACGGGAAATTCTGAAATGAGCATCCTGATCAATAGCATACGGAATCAAGCATGGAATATTTTTTCCTTTCAGAACAGAAGGAAGGAATGCTGGAACTGATTGCATTGCAGTATAAAAAATTGCCCCAATATTAGTCTCATTATTGAAACCGAAGACAGCTTTCGTAGTTGAAAAGGTGATTTTTCTTGCAACTTTACAAGCTTCCCTATACATTAGTTTTGCATGAACTGTGTCGATAAGGAAATGTGTTTTTTTCGGATCAAATCCCAAAGCAATAACATCATAAGCATTGTCTTTCGTCCATCTCATAGTTTCATCTAAAGTTAGACCCTCTTTAAAGAAAGTTTTTTCCTCATCAGGAAATTGGAACCAAAGATCAACATCAAACTTGTCTTGCAACCACTTTGTAAAAATCCATGGAACAATATGGCCCATGTGATTCGGGCCAGTAGCTGCACGGCCGGTATAGAGGAAGAATTTGTTTCCTTTTTCATATTCGCTTAGAACCCAATCCAAGTCTCTGTGTGAAAAGAAAATTCCTCTTTTCAAGAAATAATGCAATTCACCAGTATGCTTTTTAATTCTCTCCAATAATCTTTGATCAATATGTTTTGTCCCAAATTCTTTGATTAACTTCTCGTAATCAATCTCTCCCCTGACTTCCCATGGAGTTACAATCATCTTTTCCATCATATCATCTATATTAAATATTCTGCGCAATTATTAAGAATAAATATATACAACATTAAATTCCAAAGGGAGAGACATGGCAGCATTCAAATTTGTTATTTCAGATCCAGAAACCAGGAAATCTTACCAGCTGGAAGTGGACCAATCAAAGGCATTGGGATTGATTGGTAAGAAGATCGGAGAAGAGTTTAGTGGTGATTTAATTGGTTTGACTGGCTATTCATTAAAAATTTCTGGTGGGTCAGATAGGGATGGCTTTCCAATGCACCCGACAGTCAGAGGAATAGGCAGAAAGAAGGTATTATTAGCAAGTCCTCCTGGCTTTCATCCAACAATAAAAGGCGAGAGAAGGAGAAAATATGTTCGTGGTGACACTGTTTCTGATTCAATTGTACAGATTAATGTAAGAATTATGAAAAAAGGTGGCAAGCCTATTGAAGAAATAGTTCCAACCAAACCTAAAGCTGCTGAAAAACCTAAAGAGGAAAAGATTGAAGAGAAAAAGGAAGAAGTAGAGGAGAAGAAGCAAGAGACTGGGGGTGGAGAAAGTAAAAAAGAAGGCTGAAATAAATCCTAAGATGATTCCTGAAGCAAATATTGGGATGGTTGGTCATGTTTCGCATGGAAAAACGACTCTCACTGAGGCTTTGACTGGTAAACTCACATTGACTCATTCTGAAGAATTGAAAAGAGGAATAACTATAAGGCTTGGATATGCAGATGTTACGCTTTACAAATGCAGTAATGGGCATTATAGCAATTCTGAAAAATGTCCGATATGCTTTGGTGAATGCGAAATACTGAGAACAGTGAGTTTCATTGACGCACCTGGGCATGAGACATTGATGGCAACAGTTCTGACCGGAGCTAGCCTGATGGATGGAGCGATTTTGATTATTGCGGCAAATGAGAAATGCCCTCAGCCACAAACAAGAGAGCATTTGACTGCTTTGGAAGTCGTTGGCATCAAGAATGTCATCATAGTTCAAAATAAAATTGATCTTGTTTCTGAAGAAGGAGCTAAGCAAAATTATCAAGAGATCAAAAATTTTATCAAAGGAACAATCATAGAAGATGCTCCGATAATTCCTGTGTCATCTCAACAAAGAATTAACATCGATTCAGTAATTCAAGCAATAGAGGAAAAAATACCGACTCCTAAAAGAGACGAGTCAAAGAACATGAAGATGTTAGTTGCTAGAAGCTTCGATGTAAATAAACCAGGAACTGATCCAAAAAAGTTAGCGGGTGGTATTTTAGGTGGTGCGATACTTGAAGGAAAACTGAGATTGGGAGATGAAATTGAGATTAAACCTGGAATAAGAGTTGGAACGAAGTACAAAGAGTTAGTAACACATGTCACAGGCCTTCAAAAGGCTGGAATTAATTTGGAAGAAGCAGGAACTGGTGGGTTGTTAGGTATTATGACAAAGCTTGATCCCTTTTTAACAAAATCAGATAATTTGGTTGGGAATGCTGTTGGTTATGTTGGAAAGCTACCTCAAGTGAGAGAGGAACTAACTTTAGAAGTCAAGATGATAACTAGGGTAGTCAATCCTGATGAATTAAAGAGTGTTCCACCGATAAAAGTGAATGAAGATTTGTTGTTAAATGTTGGGACAGCGAGATCACTCGGAACAGTTGTTTGTATAAAGAAGGATAATGTTGAATTGAAATTGAAGATTCCGTTGTGTGCAGAAAATGGTGAAAGGATTGTTATTTCTAGGATGATTTCTGGCAGATGGCGTTTAGTTGGTTGGGGTAAGATTCTAATTTAGCTACATATGTAGCTTTGTTTGTCTGAGTTCGCTGGGCTAGCAACTCTAACAGTATGCGTACCTGAATTGGTTGGAGCTCCTGC
>Ga0315282_10006376_pt1 | contig 19768 bp, 17 predicted proteins | sample YL17G07_20_MG_FD_203693 | JGI IMG/M metagenome (GOLD analysis project Ga0315282, IMG submission 203693) | Sediment microbial communities from Yellowstone Lake, YNP, Wyoming, USA - YL17G07_20 | ecosystem: Environmental > Aquatic > Freshwater > Lake > Sediment | place: USA: Wyoming | collected... | reverse complement strand
ACCCCTCAGTATACAATTATACTGGTACTAGTCAAGCAGAAAATCGGCTCCGGCCATAAAGCCGCGGCCGCTGTCAGCTAACCAGTTGAGATACGCTCAGATGCAGAGCTTTCGATTCTTCTGCCCCTCCGACAATCGACATTGACTTCCGGAGCATGTTGCATAGACTAACGGCCCTTGAATCCGGGTGACCGGTGCGGTGTCTGTTCGCCCCGGTCGTGGTCTGTTCCTTCCAGCGACTATTGAAAAGGAGTCTTGATGAGTCCGTATTTCTGGTTTGCACCCTGCGGAGCGCTGCTGGCACTGCTGTTCGCGCTCTACCTGGCAGTTCGGAACCTCAGGCAGAGCGAGGGCACCGAGCCGATGAAGGAAGTCGCGAAGGCCGTACGCATCGGCGCCACGGCCTACCTGAAGCAGCAGTACAAAGGCGTCGGGCTTTTCTTCAGCGTGGTTTTCCTGCTGCTCTGCACGCTGGCCTTGCTCGGGCTTCAGTCGTGGTTCGTGCCTTTTGCGTTCCTGACCGGCGGCTTCTTCTCCGGTCTGTCCGGGTTCATCGGGATGTCGGTCGGCGTCCGCTCCAGCGCTCGCACGACCAATGCCGCCAAGCGGAGTCTGAACTCGGGGCTGCGGGTCGCGTTCTCTTCGGGCATGGTGATGGGCCTCGTAGTTGTGGGCCTGGGGCTGGTTGACCTGTCGATATGGTACGTGATTCTGAACGCAGTGGCGAACAGCCGCCCCGAGCTGGCGACCGACGTGGTTGCGCGACTGGAGTTCGTCACGTCGGCCATGATCGCATTCGGCATCGGTGCTTCCTCCCAGGCGCTCTTCGCCCGCGTCGGCGGCGGCATCTTCACCAAGGCGGCGGACGTGGGTGCGGACCTCGTGGGCAAGGTTGAGGCCGGCATACCAGAGGACGACCCGCGCAACCCGGCGGTCATCGCCGACAACGTCGGCGACAACGTCGGCGACATCGCGGGCATGGGCGCCGACCTCTACGAGTCGTACGTCGACTCAATCATTGCGACGATGGCGCTGGGCACCGCGGTGGCCTCTTACGCGGCCCGGCTGGCCGCACAGGGCACCGTACTGCCGGCGGCGCTGGTCGGTTTCGACCCGGTCCACGCCGTGCTGCTGCCGATGGTCCTGGCCGGGGTGGGCATCGTGTCGTCAATCGCGGGCAGCTTCCTGGTCCGGGCGGGCGAGAAGGCCGAGCAGAGCGTGCTCCTGGCCGCGCTCCGGCGCGGGGTCTATGGCGCGACGGCCCTGTCGGCCGTTTTGGGATTCGTCGCGGTCCGCTGGCTGCTGCCCAACCATATCCAAGTCTACTGGGCGATTCTCTCCGGCCTGCTCGCCGGCGTTATCATCGGCTACTTCACCGAGCGGTTCACGTCGGACACGTACAAGCCGGTGCAGGGCATCGCTGCCGAGGCCAAGACATCGCCGGCCACGGTCGTCATCGAAGGCCTGGCCGTGGGCATGAACTCAACGATTCCGATAGTCATAACCGTGGCGGTAGCCATCATCACGAGCTACTACCTGTCCGGCAAGGGCGATGCATCGCTCGGCCTGTACGGCGTGGGCATTTCCGCGGTCGGCATGCTGGCGACGCTGGGCATCACGCTCGCCACCGACGCCTACGGGCCAGTGGCGGACAATGCCGGCGGCAATGCCGAAATGACCCGCCAGGAACCGATTGTCCGCCAGCGTACCGACGCGCTTGACTCGCTGGGCAACACGACTGCGGCCACGGGCAAGGGGTTTGCCATCGGCTCCGCCGCGTTGACCGCGCTGGCGCTGGTCGCAGCCTATCGCGACGAGAACCGGATCGTGAGCCAAAAGCTGCTCGGGTTAGCCAAGGACATCGACCTGTCGCTGATGAACCCGCGGCTGATTGCGGGCGTCTTCCTTGGTGCGATGCTGCCGATGGGCGTCAGCTCGATGATCCTGCGTGCTATCGGCCGCACGGCCTCCAAGGTTGTCGACGAGGTGCGCCGGCAGTTCAAGGAGATCCCGGGCCTGATGGAAGGGAAGGCCAAGCCGGACTACGCGAACGCCGTGACCATCTGCACCAAAGCGGCACAGAAGGAGATGGTCGCGCCCTCGCTGATGGCAATAATCTCGCCGATAGTCGCGGGGCTGCTGCTCGGCACCGAGGGCGTAGTCGGGTTCCTGGTCGGCGGTCTGGCCGCGGGGTTCTGCCTCGCCGTCTTCAGTGCGAACTCGGGCGGGGCCTGGGACAACGCGAAGAAGTACATCGAGAGGGGCAACTTCGGTGGCAAGGGCTCGCCGGCGCACAAGGCGGCCGTGGTCGGCGACACGGTCGGCGACCCGCTGAAGGACGCCTCAGGCCCTTCGCTCAACATCCTGCTGAAGCTCCAGTCGATGGTGTCAATCGTGGTTCTGGGATTGATCATCAAGGTTTCGTCCTACATGCCGTGGCTGAGCAAGTAGGCCGACTCGGACACACGCGGGCTCGGGGTTTCTCCCGGGCCCGTTGTGCTATGGGGGTGTGGTTTCGTCGTCGCGCGGCTTGGGCCGTCCAGGTGTAGCATTGGACTCACGCTCAAGCCGATGCAGCTCCTCGTCGGTCAGACCGAAGTAGTGGCCGACCTCGTGAATCACGACGCGGCGCACCAGGCGCCGGACGTCCTCGGCAGTGCGACAGAGCGTTTCAATCGGCCGCTGGAAGATGAGTATCCGGTCGGGCAGCACGTTGGCGTACCAGTGGTTCCGGCGAGGGTAGGGTATCCCCTGGTAGACACCCAGCAGGTGCCAGGGGTTCTTGCCCATGTTCGCCGCGATATCGGGCGGGGCGAGCGGCCGGATGTCGATTTCGATGTTGTCGAACCGGGAGCGGAAGTACTCAGGGATTGAGGCGATCGCCTCGTCAACGAGTCCGCTGAACCGTTCCGCGTCCATCAGGCGGGGCGTGGCCCGAAGATGGCGGTGCCGATGCGGATGATGGTCGCGCCTTCCTCGATGCCCACGACGAAGTCAGACGACATGCCCATCGAGAGGTGGGGGAGAGGAATCGCGAACCGGGCTCTTGCGTCATCGGCGATTCCGCGCAGTTGCCGGAAGCAAGGCCGTGAAGCTTCGGCGTCATCAACCGCCCAGCCTGGGCCGATGGTCATCAGCCCGGCAAGTTCCAACCGGTCCAGTTTGAGAACCTGCTCGATGAGGCCCGGCACCTGAGAGGGCAAGACGCCGTGCTTGGTCGGCTCGGCCGACGTATTTACCTCGATGAGCACCGCGATGTTCGTTCCTGTCTCGTCGCAGCGGCGTTGAACCTCCTGCGCCAGATGCAGCGAGTCCAGGCTCTCCAGCATCTGGAAGACCTGCAGAGCTTTCTTTACTTTGTTCGTCTGCAAACTGCCGACGAGGTGCCACGTTGCCGGTTGGCTCACGAGCGGCTTCTTCGCCAGCGCCTCTTGCACCCGGTTCTCGCCGATGTCCCTCACTCCGGCGCGGATCGCCTCATCGATTTCTGCGGCGCTGCGCGTCTTGGCCACGGCGACGAGTGTCACCTCGGCGCGCTTGCGTCGAGTCCGCGTGCACGCCGACGCAATCTCGGACTCCAGCCGCGCCAGGTTCTCGGCAATGCTCACGACCGGATTATAGGTGGCGTGCGCAGTCGGTCAAGCGGCCGCGCACAAGGACTCCGCAGGACGCATCAGGTTGACTGATGCACTATTGCGGGTACGCTTCCCGGTAATCATGGGTAGAACAACAGCTTCACTGTTCTTGGTGCTGTCCCTGACCGGCGTCGTCAGGGCGCAGCCGGCCGCGGATGCTATGATTGTCGGGCAGGTGTTTGACTCAGAGCAGCAGGCGCCGGTGGAATACGCCAACGTCGTGCTCTACAGCCTGCCGGACAGCACGCAGGTCACGGGCACGGTTACGGACAAGAACGGCGCGTTCCGGCTCGACGCGCTCAAGCCGGGGCGCTACTACGCGGAACTGTCGTTCATCGGCTTCCTCACAAGGCGAGTGAACGACGTGCAGTGCGCGTCAGGGGCGAGGCTCGACCTGGGTCGGCTCGCGCTTGAGCCCAGGCCGGTGCCGGTTCAGGGCGTCGAAGCGACGGCCGAGAAGCCCGCGGTCAGCTATCAGGTCGACAAGAAGGTTATCGACGTCAGCAAGCTGCCCAACGCCGCGTCGGGCACCGCGGTCGACGCGCTGCGGAACGTACCCTCGGTCAGGGTGGACATTGAAGACAACGTCACCCTTCGCGGCAGCTCGAACTTCAAGGTCTTGATTGACGGCAGGCCGACGCTTCTGGACCCGAACGAGGCGCTGAAGCAGACGCCGGCTCCGACGATTGACAAGATTGAAATCATCACCAACCCGTCGGCCAAGTACGAGCCGGACGGGGCGGCCGGGATCATCAACATCCTGCTGAAGAAAGAAAAGGGCCGCGGCATCAGCGCCCTCGCCAATGCGAACGGCGGCATGGGCGGCAGGTACGGCGGCGATGCGCTCCTCAGCTACCGGCAGGGGATCGCCAATACCTACGCCGGCGGTAACATCGGTCGATACACGTCCGACTGGAATTCCGAATCGGAGAGTCGGACGTTCGGCGCTGCCGAGACCGCTTCAATTATGCGGACCGGCTCCGGCAAGTGGCGCGCGTTGTTCGGCTCCGGCCGGGCCGGGCTTGACCTGCAGTTGAGCCCGCGCGACAAGTCGAGCGCGTCCGGCCGCGTCGGCGGATTCGACGGCTGGTCCGGGGGCGAATCCGACGTGACCGAGCGCCATCTCCCGGGTGATTCATCGCGGCGCTACAAGAGCGACGGCAGCTGGGACTTCAGCCGGCTCTTCTACTTCGTCACCGCCGACCACGAGCACGACTTCGACACGTCCGGACACAAGCTGACAGCGAGCGCGTACTTTGTAAACCGCGGCGGCGTATCCGGGAACGCCGAGATGGACTCAGCCGGCGTTGATACGACCGGCGGGCGCCGAACCGAAGAGCGCGGCCCGCTGCGCCGCGCGAACCTCGAGCTCGGCTACACGCTGCCGACGCGGGACAAGGACAAGCTTGAAGCCGGCTTTCAGACCCGGCTCGAAGGCACGGACCAGGACTACCGGCTCTTCAACTACGACTCTGCCACGAACGCCTGGCAACTCGACGGGCGCTCGAGTCACCGGTACACAGGCACCCAGACCATCTACTCGCTTTTCTCGACCTACTCGTGGACCTGGCGCGGGTTCGGGCTTCAACCCGGGCTGCGGGGTGAGTACGGCGGCCACGCCATCGCGGTCGCCGACACCACCACCACGTGGAAGGTCAGCGGCTTCGACTGCTTCCCGAGCCTGCACGCGACCCACAGCTTCCCTTCGGGAAAGCAGGTGACCGCCAGCTACTCGCGCCGAGTTGACCGGCCCGACGCCTGGTATCTGCGGCCGTTTCCCGTGTGGTACGATGCCCACACCGTGAGCATCGGCTATCCGGAGCTGAAGCCGTCCTATGCCAACGCCTGGGAAGCGGGCTGCGAACTGCCCATAGGCGACAACTCCCTGACCGCCGAGGCGTACTTCCGGACGACAACCGACGTGGTCGAGTGGGTGACGACCAAGTATCCTGAAGACACGACCGTGCTGATGCAGACCGCCCGCAACGTCGGGCGGGACCGTTCAATCGGCGTGGAGTTGACCGCTAACATTTCCCCGGTCAAGTCGTTCACGGCGTACGTCACCGGCGACGTCTACGACTATCACGAAGAGGGCGAGCTGTTCGGTCAGGATTTCAGCCGCCGCACCCTGGCCTGGAGCAGTTCCGCCAACCTCACCTTCCGGCTGCCAACCAACACCCAGGTCCAGCTCGGCGGCGACCTCTCGGGCCCGAGCATCACGGCCACCGGCACGGACGACGGCTGGTTCGGGACCAATCTCTCAGTGAAACAGACCCTGCTCAACCGGGCGCTTTCGGTTACCCTACGCCTGAGCAACGCGCTCGGTGCGGTCACGTGGAGGTCGAGGTCCCAGGGCCCAGGTTTCCTCACTCACTCGGCCTACACCGGCGAAGGGCTCACGGTGTCGCTCGCGGCCAGCTACAACTTCAACAACTTCAAGCTGAACCCGAAGATGCGCGCGGGCGAGGGAATCGAGAACGAAGGTGGCGGCAGGGCCCACTGACCGTCAGTCCGGCCCGATGTGAAACGAGCCGGCGGGCATCGCCGCCGGCTCGATGCTACTGGGGGATAGGGATTCGAACCCCAACTAGCTGGTCCAGAGCCAGCCGTCCTGCCAGTTAGACGATCCCCCAAGAACTGGCGGCAAAGGATAGACCGGGAGGGTCGAAAGTCAAGGCGGGCCGGGTTGCGACCGGAGCCGCCAAGACGGTTGACAACCGGTTTCTGTGGACTAAGCTTCATTCAGCAGTGCCGCGGGCGGCGAGCGCCGTGGCCGTCAGTCGCCGCCGGCAGCACGAGGTTAGAAGCAACTTTAGCCAAGGAGGAGGCTCCTATGAGAAGCATCACGGTTCTGGTCCTGGTGCTGGCAGCCGGGCTGGCGTTTGCGGCCCAACGTCCGGCTGTGACCGAGCATTTCCGGGACTTGTCCGCACCGGCTCTGTCGGTGCAGTTCGGCAACCGGCTGGGTCGGACAGGCCCGGCGCGCGGCCCGAGCGAATTCGCCTGGACGGACAACCCGGATGAGACACTGCACTACGACGGCGACAATTACAACGGAATCGGTCTGACCAACGGCGGCACGTATCGCGGCGCTGTGCGTTTCACTCCAACCGCGACCTGCACGGTCAAGGCGGTGCTGTTCTACCAGCGCGACCCGTCGGACAACGACTACGTGTTCGTCTTCGGAGAAGACACGGACACGACCCCGGGCGGCATTCTGGACTCGGCGTCGTACACCGGAGGCACGAGCATGCAATGGAAGCGCGTCAATCTGCCGAACCCGCCGGTGGTTACCGCCGGAACCGACCTCTGGGCCTGCGTGCGGGTGACGCACGACTCGGGCTACTTCCCGTTGGGCACGGACTCGGGTCCGATGGTCCCCAACCGGGGCGGTTTCATCTCCACCGGCGCGGGCTGGCGTCAGTTGGCCAGCTCGGGACTGAACTACAACTGGAACATCCGCGCAATCGTGGCCTCGGTGCCCGGGCAGGCAAACGACGTGGGCGTGAGTCGGGTGCTGAGTCCGGCCCCGTCGATTCCGCCGGGAACCTACCAGCCGAGCGCGCGCGTGGTGAACTTCGGCTCCACGCCCGTGAGCAACGTGCCGGTGACCTGCGTGATAGATTCGTCCGGCACGCCCGTCTACAACCAGAGCACGAGCGTTGCCGGGCCGATACAGCCGGGCAACCGGGTAGACGTCAACTTCCCGAACTGGGCTACCGGCCCGGCCCACAACACGTACACCATCAAGATGTTCACGACGTTCGGCAGCGACCCGAACCACGCCAATGACACGAGCATGCAGGTGACCGGCACGGTGGCGGTGCTGCCATTTGCCACGCACGACACGGGCGACGCCAAGTTGACCGTGACGTGTTTCGGCGCCGTCGGCCACGACGCGCCCGGGCTCGACTTGGGCGACGGGTTCGTCTGGCCGAAGACCGGCTCAGACTGGCTGTACTTCGGGTCCCTCGCCATCGGCAACTCGGTCGACTACGTGGCGGACCACTACTACGGTCACCCCCCGACCGGCGGGCCGAACAACGACCTCCAACCGGTGGACAGCGTGACCCCGATTGAGCCGCCCGAGCACGGCGACGAGCAGTTCCGGGCGTCCTACTCTGACGCGCTTCATCCGACGCCAAAGGGCTTGAAGGTGACCCAGAACAGCTACATGACCGCGGCGACCGGGTACAACAAGTTCGTAGTGATGGTATTCGACATCCAGAACAACGGCGCGGCCGCGGTGAACGGCCTGTACGCGGGCACGTTCACGGACTTCGACATGGGCTCGAGCAACCTGACCACGACAATCGCCGATACGGTCCGGCGAATAGTGGTCATGCGTCAATCCACGACTGCCAACCCGTCAATCGGCGTCAAGATTCTGGAGCCGCAGTCGTTCGCGAACCTGACCTCAATTGACAACAACATCTGGGTCTACCCCGCGGATTCGTGCGTGACCGACAACCAGAAGTACCGGTTCCTGAGCGGCGCAATCGTAGTACGCAACTCGAACCGGCCGTTTGACTGGTCCACGGTGACTTCGGTAGGTCCGTTCGACCTCGCGGTCGGCGCCAGCTACCGGTTCGCGGTGGCGTTCTGCGGCGGGACATCGGAGGCCGACTGCCGGGCCAACGCGGACAGCGCCCAGTCCTGGTATCATACCCAGGTGGGCCTGGCCGAGCAGCCGTGCGCTCAGGCTGAGCCGGCTCGAATCCAGGTGGGCGCCAGCCTGTTCCGCAAGGGCACGGTCATCAGCTACAACTCGAGCATGGCCGGACGCCTGAACATCCGGGCCTACGACGCCACGGGCCGGCTGGTCGAGCAGCGGTCGCTCACCATCGCGGCGGGTAAGGGCCGCTACGTCTGGCAGCCTCGGTCGCTTGCTCCGGGCATCTACTTCCTGAACCTTGAGACCCCGGACAAGGAGACAGTGACCAAGGTTCTGCTCGTCGAGTAGCGACCGGCATACCGGATATCAAGGGGCGCCCTGGTTCGGGCGCCCCTGTAATATGCGCGGCCGGCCGCGCGCTACCGTTGCAGGACGAGTTTGCGCGTGCGCAGGCCGACCCGAAGTACGTAGACACCGGCAGGCAGCCGGCGATTCCGGGTATCAGTGCCGTGCCAGACCAGCGTGCCGGTTTCAGGCACGGGCACGTTGTAGACCAGCACTCCGGCCCGGTTGTAGACCGACGCGATAAGGCCGACGCTGCCCCTGCCGAAACTGATACTCACGTCGCGGGAAAAGGGGTTGGGCTCGGCCAGGATGGTCGCGAGCGGGGCTGCTGACGGCTCCTCGACCGCGACCGATTCGGGCCGGACAATCACGTCACAGATGATGGTGTCGCCGGCCACGCGGATGTTCCTTACGCACACGCCGGTCGAGCGGTTGTTCCGGTCCCGGCTCGAGGGCTTGGTCGTGGAGTCGAACGCAACCCGGTTCCAGATACCCGGGAGCACGTCTGACGTGTCGCCCATCTCCTGATGGTAGACGTGCGGGTCAGGCCGATACCCGAATCCGCTGTCGAGATGAAAGGTCGAGTCCTCTTCGAGGTCAACGACGTTCCACATGCTGCCCCGGGACGGATCAATGTGCCAGATGGCAAGGCCGGCGCCGGGCAGCGGAGTGTCGAACCCCTTGTGCTCCCGGTTCTCGAGGTAGAAGCAGGTATCGCGGTTCGTGCCGTTGCGCCATACCTTGTAGATGACCGGGTGGGTTTCGACGTCAGGGATGTGCAGGTCGTACAGGTTCGTTGTGACGACCACAGGCGTGACAAAGCCGGCCTCGTTCTTGCACCAGGCGTCCATGTGGGACGGGCTCCAAGGGGTGTTGCCGCCCGCGCCCCACGCGCCATATGACATCAGGCTCCAGTATCCCGGGCCCCAGTCGCGGCGGCTGCCGTCGTACAGGTCGGGCAGGCCGACCAGGTGTCCGAGCTCATGGCACATCACCGCGATGCAGCACATCGTGGTCTCGCGCTGCTCGGTAACCATGGCGAACTCAGGCACGTTGGTCACGCCGTCGATGGTCACTCCGTCGTTGGTTAGGTAGCCGAAGCCGGGGATGGCATGAGACCAGCAGCAGTTCACGTTGCCGTTGTCCGCGCCGTCGGCCCCTGCGTGAACCAGGAACAGCGCGTCGATGTGGCCGTCGTGGTTCAGGTCGAACTGACTGAAATCAACGTAAGGGTCAACCTGCTGCACGCCCTCGGACGCAAGCTCGTAGCCGGTTGAGAGCATGTAGTTGCCGTCGTAGTAGCGCGAGTAGTTGTACTGCGACAAGAACCATCGGCCCCCGGCGATGCCGCCGCGCACGTCGTAGTTGCCGTACGAGTTCTCGATGAAGAAGTCGTTCAGGCTGCCCTGGCGATAGGGGAGACCCTCATACACGCCTGTTGAGTAGAGCATCGAATCGAACCGGGCGGGCGAGCGTGTCGGCGCGATTGTCGGGAAACTGCATCAGAATCGTGACCGTTTCGCAGTAGTCATAGCCCTTTAGCTTGTTCGGACCCGCCACCTCGACGCCGGCCGGATATACCGGCTCGGGCGCCAGAAGACCGGGCCGTGGCGGCAGGGCCATCACGAGACCGGCGAGGACAAGGAAGCACACGATATTGCGCACTGTTGCTCCTTAGGATGCTTGGACGTATCAAGTAACGATACCGCACTTGAGCGGTGGCGTCAAACGGGAACGCTACCGCATGGACGAATTGAAGACAAGACTACCAAGGTCAAGGTGACCGCGGTGGAGGAAGAGGCCGGACTGGACGCGACGCTCCACGGCGAGCAGGCGTACATATAGTCCCGGCGGCTGAGTAGCGCGGCTGCGGCGTCAGTCCGGCTGTCTGCTCTGCCTGACTGGGGCGACAGCCCGAGCAAGACAACCCGGCATCAGGCCATGACCAAATTGCGGCGCGGCACACGAGGGACATGACCGGAGTCCGAGGGACATGACCGATTTCCGTCCGAGGAAATCGGGTCGTGTCCCGAGTCAGGCCGGCTGGTCATTGGCGCTTGGGGCTTGGTAATTCGCGCCCTTGGCGCGCATGCCCGACTTGCTTTCTATGACAACTTTCCAAAACCCTGAAAACCGGGCTTAACCCTCGCATCCTCAACGGCATGGGCGAAATCTGGCCCAGACACCCCGGGTGGCCCTCTCCGGGGCGCCCCCGGTGGCCCCCCGGGAGGCACCCCCGGTGGCCCCCCGGGGGATGCATCCGGGGCCCGCATTTCTGTCTGCACGCGACGGGCTGCCCTCCAATTCTCCGCTCCCGAAATTGGTGCCTGTACCGTTCCGCCTCCGCCGGCTTGAGCTTGTAGCTTGAGCTTGTGCTGCGCCGCCCCGCCTCCGCCAGCTCGGGCTTGGCGCTTGAGCTTGTGCTTGGCAGCCTTGCTGCCAAATGCTTGACTTCCCCCCGCCCCTGTGCTATAACCGTCCTACGTTGGCGATAATCAGCGCTGAAATACCGAGGCCGGCATGAAGTACTCGATTGATCTCATTCGCGATTCAAGCACTACCGATGTGGTCAGCACGAACGCCCAGCCCGGTCGCTACCGTATCTGCGAGGAAGGTCAGTCCTCGCTCGACCTCGCCGCGACCCAGGAGATGCTCGGCATGAGAGGTGATCAGGTTCTGTTGTGTCTCAGGTGAAGGAGTGACTACATGAAAGACAAGAAGTACCAGCCAGCGAAGACTCGGGTCATCGAGGCGCTCAGCGAGACAGAGTGGACACCGAGACACAAACTGGCTCGCAAGCTCGGCAGGATGCTGGGTTACAGCAACCCTGCGATCTGGGCACGCGTCTACGGGAGCGATCTCAGTCGCACACTGAGAGACCTGCAGGACTCCGGCGAGGTCAAGGCGAGGACGCGGCTGGGTTTCCGCCGGAAGAGGCGCTACCGCAAGACCAAAGGGGAACCGAAGCTGTACCCTCTGGTCGCCGAGGCTCTGGAGAAGGAGGGCTACAGAGTGGCGATCGTTGGGGACAAGAAGAAGAGTAGAAAACGCACCCCCGATATTATCGCGATAGAACAGGCCCCCCACGGTGAACTTGGCTGGGTCGACGCCTCTGAGCGCGTGGACGTATTCGAAGTCAAGGACAAGAACAGGGAGAGCCCTAAGAACGATCTGAGGCAAGCTGACAAGTACAAGCACTTTGGCTACAGGACTTGGGTCTGCTATGTGGAGCCGGGCTCATTCATTCGGAAACAGGAGCTTACGGCCAAGTTCCAAAGGGAGAGGGGCGACGTCTATCCAGAGATCGGGCTTGCGTTCCTCAGCACTCGTACGCCGGCGCTGGAGAGGGTCATTCAGCCAACGGAACGAGTCGTGTTTGCCAAGTCTGAGGCGCTGCGGATTGTGGGACGAGGGCAATTGGTAGAGGTCTGCCTTTGGTGCAAACGCACGTCTCTGCCCGGCAACGAAGGAAAGGGGCTCAGGAGCACGATCTGTGAGGACTGCTGGGATGCATTCAGAAGGAGGATGTTCCAAGGATGAGGCCAGGTGCGGATTCCATCTGGCGACCTACCTCGCCCCCGTGCATTTGACTTGCCCGGCCCGGACGCCTAACATGACCGCGATGCAGTCCGAACCCCGCCCGACCTTGACGGATACCGGGAAGACTGGTTGGCGTCGAACGGTGCACAATCCGGGCAGCAAGTGGGCATATGGAGGTAGCACGAAGTATAGAATCGCGTGTGTCCTCGTGATGTCTGCGGCGTTCGTCGTGCTGGGCTCTGAGTGCGGCACGAGGAACAAGGCACCGTCAGTCCCGGTTCTTTCCGGCCCGAGCGCGGGCGTGGTCGGCGTCGTCGTGACGTTCAAGGCGACCTCGACCGACCAGGATGGCGACTCGGTCTCGTTCCAGTTCGACTGGGGTGACGATTCGGCGCTCAACTGGACGGACTTCGTTGCCTCGGGCGAGACGGCGACGGCCGCACGTACCTTCACCGACAGCGGTTCGTTCGCCATCAGAGTCAAGGCGAAGGACACGAGAGGCTCCGAGTCGGGGTGGTCGGGCCGGGAGACTCTGCGGATACACCTGCCCACCGGGTTGTTCCCCGACTCCGTCATCGCGACCATCGCGGTTGGGAATGACCCGCACGACGTGATCTGCCTGCCGAACGGCGAGTACCTCTATGTGGCGCGGGAAGCCGCCGACACTGTTACCGTGGTCAAGACGTCCTCAAATCTGGTCGTCGCCCGCATCGCGGTGTCAGGCAGTCCCCGGCACGTGGCTTCGTTACCGGACGGCCAATACGTGTACGCCTCCTGCTACCATGGGGACGACGTTGCGGTCATCCGAACCTCGGATAACGCCGTCGTGGCAAGGGTGCCAGTGGGGTCAGGCCCGAACGGCGTGGCTGCGCTCCCGGACGGGCAGTACGTCTACGTTGCGAACCGCCTGAGCAACGACGTCTCGGTCATCCGGACATCCGACAACACCGTTGTGAGGACCGTCCTTGTCGGCATGGACCCGCGTGGTGTCGCTTGTTCTCCGGACGGCCGCTTCGTCTACACGGCGAACACCGGTTCCGGGAACATCTCCGTCGTCAGCACATCGGACAACTCCGTTGTTGCGACGTATGCGGTCGGTGGCGACCCACACCGCGTGGTACCGCTGCCTTCGGGTGACTACCTCTATGTTACGAGGGTCAGCAGTAACCTGATTTCGGCCGTCCGTTCTTCTGACGGACACATCGAGGCCGACATTGGCGGCGGCGCAAGTCCGACCGGTCTGGCTCCACTCCCGACCGGAGATTACGTATACGTGGCGAATCGGGACGGAGACAACGTGTCCGTTGTCAGGACGTCGGACAATACCGTTGTCCGCGAGGTCACGGCCGGACACGCCCCCTGGAACGTCTGTGTGACACCGGGCGGAGACAGAGTCTACGTCACTGACCGCTACGGCGCTGCCCTTTCGGTCATCGGGAAGTAACGACAGGGGATTTCCGGGCGTAGTAAGCGACACTTCCTTTTCCGGATTCGGAGAGGCGCTGCCTGAGAAGCTTCCTGGCAATACTGACTGACGGCTGACGGCCTGGGGCTGCCGGCGGCTGGCGGGCGCGGCCGCGGAAGTCAGCAGGCCAGTGTCCGAATGAGGAATCAGGTCCGAATGCGGGCCCATGCGAACGGTGCCTTGACAGGCTGTTTTCGCGCCCCATACTGTAGTGCAGGACGGGCACTGCCCGCCCGAGGAGGATTCGTGAGAAGCTGGAAGCTTCTGCTGTTGCTCGCCGCGGCCGGCGCCTTCCTCGCATTTCGTGCCCCGGGCTGCTGGCCGCCTCCGCCGCCGGATTGCCCGAACCGCGCGGTCGGTTCCATCACCACGCCCGGCGGCACACCCGAGGACGTCGTAGTTTCCCCGGACCACAGCTACGCGTATGTCAGCCTCGGCGTCTACGACCGCATCTACCGGTTCCGTCTCTCTGACTTGGTCATCACCGACACCATCGCGGTCGATGGCTGCCCGAACCTCATGGACTTCACGCCGGATGGCAGCTACCTTTACGTCGCCTGCCACTACGGCTGCAAGGTGGTGAAGGTCCGGACCGCGGACAACACCGTTGTCGGTTCCTTCCCGACTCCGGGGAACTCAAGCGGGATAGCCGTCATGCCGGATGGGCAGCGGGCTTATGTCGCCAACTGCACGCCTCCGAACATCCTGGTGCTGCGGCTGTCCGACGACGTCTTCACCGATACCATTCCGACCGGCGCGGACCCGAGCCTGGTACTCAGTCCTGACGCGGCCCGGCTGTACATCTGGAACCGGGGAGCGAACACGATTACGGTCATGCGCACGCTGGACAACACCGTCGTCGCCGTGATACCGGTCGGTGAGATGCCGCACCGGGCAATCGTGCTGCCCAGCGGCGGCTACCTCTACGTGGCGCTCTACGACAGTCCGTGGGTGCCGGTGGTGAGCACCGCGAGCAACACGGTCGTGGATAGTATCAAGGTGAACAGCGGCGCCTTCGGCATTGCGGCCTTGCCAAACGGCAGGTACGTCTACGTCGCGAGTCGGTACACGAACCTAGTTCACATCGTGCGCACGTGCGACAACGTCGTGGTCGATTCGCTGGCCTGCGGCTCTGAGCCCTGCAGTATCACCCCTGACCCGGACGGCTCCCGCCTGTTCGTCAGCAACCGGGGCCTAGGAGAAATCAGCGTCATCGGCTTCTCGCCTGCGTGGCCGTTACCGGACTGGGCAGGGCGGATTGGGGAGGATTAAGCCGAGGTACGGGAGGATTCGAGAATCAGCACCGCTGATGCGAGGACTTCCTGGGGCTTTCGGCAGCGTTCCGCAAGTCCACTGCCTGCCAGTGACTGCGACGTTCTGTTTGACTGCCGCAGATTCTCTACAACTGAAAGCATGCGCCCTTCCTGAAGGAAGGGCGCACGTGACATGGAGACAGACTGTCAGTCCAGAGCGCGCTGCTTGGTCGGTTGCAGGGAGAAGTCGATGCCGGTCACGGGTTGTCCGTTCTGAATCACGACCGGGGTCGGATAGGTCTTGCACTGGTATCCCGACTTCATCGCCTTCACCGTGTACGAGCCGTCGGCCAGATTCTGGATGGTGTAGGTGCCGTCGTCGCCGGTTGTCGCGTAACGACCGCAGCACCCGGCCGTCACTTTGACGCCCGCCAGCGGCGCATTGGTGCTTGCATCATAGACGGTGCCGGAAATCGAGCCGGTTCCGCCGCCACCGCCCATCGGCGCAAGGGCTATGTCGATGCCGTTTACCGCCTGGCCCTCGTCTACGTGGACGGGAGTCGGGTAGGCCTTCATCACGTAAGCTCCGCACTTCATGGCCTTGACCGTATAGTCGCCCGCGGGCAGGTTGGCGATTGTGTACGTGCCGTTGTCCGCGGTCATCGCATAGTGGCCGCAGCACCCGGCCATGACCCTGGCCCCGCCAATGGGCTGGCCCGTGACCGAGTCGGTGATTGTGCCGGAAATCGACGCCGTGCCCAGCGCCCGATTCCCGGCCGAATTGGCCGCGCTCACTGCGGCAACGCAGGCCAGTATGGCGAACAGAGCAGTCAGCTTCTTCATATGTAAGTGTACTCCTTTGAACCAGACAGGCGGAAACTGTACTTTCAATCTTCCCTGGAGTCAGGCAGAATCCCTCCGCGACGAACCGACGCGTGACGCGCAGGTCAGACAGCGGACTTCGACGGTCCCGCGCTACCTCTGGTAGGTTCCCATCAGCTCCGCTGTGGCGAGCACGTGGCCTTTCATCATCTGCTGGAGCCTGTCCGCATTGACGCGCGGCTCTGCTGCCAAGACGTTGTCGAGCGCGTACAGGTCGAAGAAGTAGCGGTGCGGTTTGCCTGAGGGCGGCCTGGGCCCGCCGTAGCCGGCGCGGCCGAAGTCGCTCTGACCTTGCGCGATGCCGTTGTCGAGCTTCTCCTGCTTCGGCAGCGCCTCGGGCAGTTGCCGGAGCGTGTCCGGGATGTTGTAGGCGACCCAGTGGATGAAGGTGCGGCCGGGCGCATCCGGGTCGCGGCAGATGAGCGCGAAGCTCTGGGTGCCGGCAGGCGCCTTGTCCCATTGCAGCGCCGGTGAGACGTTCTCGCCGTCGCCTGTGAAACGCCTGGGGATTGGCTGGCCTTCGGTGAAGGCCGGACTGGTGAGCGTCATCGTCTTTGCGGGCTCGGTCGGTTTCATGTTCTGTTTGCCTCCTGCCTGCGGCGCGGCGCACGCACTGATGAGCATCGCCGCTGCCGGTGCGATTAGCCGAGATAGTTGCATTGCTGGCCTCCTGATTGAGTCTTAAGACTAAGCCCGGGGGCCGCGGCTGTCAACGGCCGGGTTCCACGCCGGCTGTCATCGGGCGGTTGACTTTGGTGCAGTCAGGGCTATATTGCAGTGATGCGAATCAGTACCGGCAGGTACAGGGGCCGGCAGTTGGTGTACCCGCGTACAGGTTTGAGGCCGACCAAGGCCTTAACCCGGCAGGCGATGTTCAACATGGTCGGCAGCCGCGCGCGCGGGGCCAGTGTCTGCGACCTTTACGCCGGAGGCGGTTCTCTGGGCATTGAGGCGCTTTCGCGCGGCGCCGCCTCGGTCGTGTTCGTGGAACAGAATGCGACGGTTCTCAGGTTTCTGAGACAGAACGTGAAGGACCTGCCCGGGGTCAGGGTCGTGCGCGGGGAGGTGCTGCGCGTGCTTAAGCGGCTGGCCAAAGCCGGCTTCGACGTGATTCTCGCCGACCCGCCATACCTGCACGGGCTGGTGCAGCCGACGCTCGACCGGGTCACGGAGTTTGACGTACTCGGGCCCGGGGGCTGGTTTGTCGTCGAGCATCACAGGCGCGAGGCGCCGGCCCCGGGTTCGGGCTGGGAGCCGGTGAAGCAGAGGAATTATGGTGAGACTCTGGTTTCGATTCTGAGGAGGCGCGAGTGAAGACAGCGGTCTACCCGGGGAGCTTCGACCCGATTACGCTCGGGCATCTGGACGTGGTCAAGAGGGCGACTCATCTGTTCGACCGGGTTATTGTGGCGGTCGCCAGCCGGCAGGAGAAGCACCCGCTCTTTAGCTGCCGCGAGCGGGTCAGGCTGGCGAAGGAGGCGACCCGCAGCATGGACCGGGTGACGGTTCAGGGCTTTGATTGCCTGCTCGTGGACTTCGTGCGCCGGGTCAAGGCCGACGCGATAGTCCGGGGCATGCGGGCGGTGATGGACTTCGACTACGAATTCCAGATGGCCCTGACGAACCGGAAGTTGGCGCCTGACGTGGAGACGGTCTTCCTGCCGCCGTCGGAACGCTATTTCTACTTGAGCTCGTCGCTCGTGCGGGAGCTGGCGGGCAAGGACGGCGAGCTTGCGTGTTTCGTTCCCGAGCCGGTGGCAAAGGCGCTCAGGCGCCGGCTCGGCTCCAGGTCGGGCAGGCAGCGCGGTTAGTGCGGTTCGTTGACCAGGCGGTAATCCACGTCGCCGCCGGCGCGGGCGGCGACGGCTGCGTCTCCTTCCGCCGGGAGAAGTACGTGCCGCGAGGAGGCCCGAACGGCGGAGACGGGGGCGATGGCGGCTCAGTCATCCTTTGGGGTAACGCGAATCTGCAGACCCTGGCCGACCTCGAGTATCACCGGTTCTACAAATCAGAGCGGGGCCAGCACGGCATGGGCTATGACCGCCACGGCCGAAACGGCGAGGACAAGCGCGTGGCCGTGCCGCTCGGCACCGACGTGTTCGATGCGGTGAGCGGTGAGAAGCTGGGCGAGGTGCTCGAGGCAGGCCGGGAGATTGTGGTAGCACGAGGCGGCAGAGGGGGCAGGGGTAACGCAAGGTTCAAGACCTCGACCAACCAGGCGCCGCGCAGATTCGAACCGGGCGAGCCGGGCGAGGACCGCAAGGTCAAGCTCGTGTTGAGGCTCCTTGCCGACATCGGCATCGTAGGCCTGCCGAACGCGGGCAAGTCTACGTTGCTCTCGGCTCTGACCAGGGCAAACCCCAAGGTGGCGAGCTATCCCTTTACGACCCTGACCCCGAACCTGGGAGTGATGCGCACGAAGTACCTCGGGTTCACGATTGCCGACATGCCCGGCATCATCAAGGACGCGCACAAGGGGAAAGGGCTCGGGCTCTGGTTCCTGCGCCACATTGAGCGGACCAGGATGCTCGTATTCGTGGTCGACGCGGCAGCCGGGCACGCCAAGGCCGACTACGCGGAGCTGCTCGAAGAGATCAGGCAGTACAAGCGGGAGATGCTTGAGCGGCCGAGGGTGGTTGCGCTGAACAAGACGGACCTCTTGACCGGCAGGAAGCCCCGGTTCGAGCTCGACGCGCCGTCGCTGTGGGTTTCGGCTCTGTCGGGCAAGGGCATCGATGAACTGCGCGCGGTGATAGACGAGCAGTTTCCGAGATGAAGGTCTGATTGTCCTGACGCCATGGCGCACGTGAAGGCAGAGGCAGCAAAGCAGGGCCTGGACGAAGCGATTGCCGACCTGTACGCCGTGCCGCGGATGAATGAGACGCGGTTGAAGTATCTTCTCGCACACTTCGGGAAGCCGGACAGGGTGCTTGATGCGAAGCGGGCCGAGTTGCTGGAAGTGGAGAAGGTGGATAAGGAGCTGGCCTCGGCAGTCGTCGGGTACAAGCGGAGCGAGGAGACCGAAAGGCGAATCAGCGCCGCGCGAGCGGCCGGGGTCAGGACGGTCTGTCTTGCCGACGCCGGTTTCCCGGCGAACCTGCGGGAGCTTGCCCACATGCCGCCGGTACTGTTCATCAGGGGAGAGGTGAAGGAGGCGGACAGCGTGGCGGTCGCGATCGTGGGAACGCGGATGGCCTCGAACTACGGCCGGCAGGTGGCCGAGAAGCTCGGAGCCGACCTGGCGCGGAACGGCGTGAGCGTGGTGAGCGGGCTGGCGCGGGGCATAGACAGCTACGCGCACAAAGGCGCGCTGTCAGCAGGCGGCCGGACTCTCGCGGTGCTCGGCTGCGGCGTGGACGTCTACTACCCGCCCGAGAACCGCAGGCTGCAGGACGAGATTGCCGAGAAGGGCGCGGTCATCAGCGAGTTCCCGCTGGGCACCGAACCTCTGGCGATGAACTTTCCCAAGCGCAACCGGATTGTATCGGGCCTGTCGCGCGGGGTCGTGGCGGTCGAGGCAGGCGAGAAGTCGGGCGTGCTGAATACGGTTGCCTGGGCCGTTGACCAGGGCCGGGACGTCTACGTCGTGCCGGGCAACGTCACGGCGCGGCAAAGCATCGGGACGAACCGGTTGCTGCGCGACGGCGCACGGCCGGTGATGTCGGCCGAGGACATCCTGCGCGAGCTGGGCGTGGCTGCCGGCCGGGCAGAGAGGGCGAACGTGGAGGTCGCCGAGGAGGAGAAGCCGGTGCTCGAGTTGCTGACAAGCGAGCCGATGCACGTCGACGATATCGGCGAGGAACTTGGCATGCCGATGGCGAGCCTGCTCTCGGTCCTATTGCAACTGGAGCTCAAGGGGCTTGTGCGCCAGTTGCCGGGGAAGCAGTTTGTGAGGGAGCTCTAGCCGGGCTAGTATTACTTTGTTATGTAGAATCAAGGGGCTGTTGGGGAAATCGTGTCTTGCAGCAGGGGCATTGTCCGACTAGCCGCACCAGCCACGGTTGCAGCGCGTGTAGTACCTTCTCCCACGTAG
>Ga0315282_10006375_pt1 | contig 19769 bp, 12 predicted proteins | sample YL17G07_20_MG_FD_203693 | JGI IMG/M metagenome (GOLD analysis project Ga0315282, IMG submission 203693) | Sediment microbial communities from Yellowstone Lake, YNP, Wyoming, USA - YL17G07_20 | ecosystem: Environmental > Aquatic > Freshwater > Lake > Sediment | place: USA: Wyoming | collected... | reverse complement strand
AGTCCTTTAACCCTCGCCCCTTGGGGGAGAGGGAAAGGTTGAGGGTTGAATTTATTTTTTGAGAGACGCTTCTAACCCCTGCAAATCATGGCAGAGCTCCCCCTAACCTGAATCCTATCCCCTAAAGGGAGAGGACTTAAAAGGTTATCCGATTTAAGAAACCTGGTTTTTTCAACAACCTGTTACATTTTAGTTAATAGACTGCTCCCCTTCTTTCCTGAAATTATTATTTACAATTTTTTATGAAGGGGATAAGATGCTTGGAAGAAAGGAGCGGGGATGAGAAGGTTGGTTCTGGCGCTCGCGCTTCTGGTTTTAGTGGCCCGGCTGGGGATGGCTTCCGAGCTTCGGGTCTTGACCTTCAACACCTGGGGAATCAAGGATGGGAGGGACAAGAAGGAGCGGTTTGCGCTCATTCCGAAAGCGGTTGCCGGGCTTAAGCCGGACATTATTATTTTCCAGGAGGTGTTTGAAGAGTGGGAGCGGGAGGTTTTGAAGCACGGCCTGGTCATGGCCGGGTATCCTGCGGATGGTTTCCGGTATTTCCCGCTGCGGAGCTGCGGCACCGGGATTTATGTGGTCAGCCGGTATCCGATTAAGGGAGAGCGCTTTGAGCCTTACCAGTCATTCCGCTTTAGCGAGAACAAGGAGCAGCTGGGACGGGGCATGGCGGTATTGCGCATCCAGGCGCCGGAGTTTGAGTTCCTGCTCGCAACCACCCACATCACTCCGGGCAATCTCGCGGACCTGGACCGGGCCGAGGGCATGCTGGAATTTTTTGAAATCTCCCGGCTGATTTATGAGGAATCGGCCAGGAACGGGGTCAGCTCTATACTCCTGGCCGGGGACTTGAACGCCGACCCGCCCAAGCTGCTTTACAACATCCTGCCGGCGCTGACCGGCCTGGAAAATGCTTACAGCTTCACGCACCACGGCGCGTTCGCGCCCACCAACGACCGGCGCGAGAACACTTATACCATCATGGGCATAGAGGCGATTGACCACATTCTTTTCGGAAACCTGGCAGCCGCCGGCAAGGGGCTTGTTCCGAAGAGCGCCGAGCTGGTTTTCAATAAGCCCTGCCCGTCAGCCTTTGGCAAAGAATATTTCTTGAGCGACCACTTCGGCGTGCTCGCGGTTTTCGAGTTGAGCGAAAACGCGCCGCGAATCAGGAGCGCAGCGATTCAGCAGGCCGCGGATTTGACTGGTGAGGAAAAATCCTGGCTCCTGGCTCAACTCCAGTCGGGCGCGAAATTCTCGGAGCAAAAAGAGCTGTGGATGCGGCTCGGCCTGGCGGTTCTATCAGACCAGGACCAGTCCCGCCATCGCGATGCCAGGCTGATCCGGGCGGGGTCCAAACTGCTCATCGCGCTCGGCGGAAACGCCAAATTCAAGGTCAATTCTTCGGACCTGAAAATCCTGCGGCAATGGCTGGAAGCGCAAAAATAATTACCAGGACTCCTGGACCAGCAGGGCAATGATGCGGGCCAGACGCGGGGCAACTTCCTTCGGATTCTCGCTCGGGCCTAGCCCGGCATACTTCGCCGGCGACAGGTACTTAATCACCTTTTTGAAGGTGTCATCAATCGGCTTATGGGTGAGGAAGAGGATGGGAATCCTGGGATGGTCAGGGTAGGATTTTTCAATCGCGCGGATGCCGATGGCGGCATTGATGCCGTTGAGGTAAGGCATGGGGATGTCCAGGACCGCAAGGTTGATGCGGGAGCCGTTGGTATTGTTGAGGTCTTCGACCAGCTTCATAATCAGCTCCTCGCCGTTCTCGCAGGGAATGACCTCGCGGGCGATGTTCTTCTGGGTCATATGGTTGACAATCAGGTTCATTATTTCCGGCCGATACCCCGCGACCACCACCTTGTCATAGGTAGGGATGACGATGCTCTCATCCGAAAAAGTCGGCTGCTCATCCCCGGAAAGAAGCGCGTCCTTGAAACCCTCGTCCCCCTCGCGCTCGTCAATGAAAGCCCCGCAGTTGGAGCAGCGAAGCCGCTCCTCCCCATCCGGGCCTACGGAAACGGAAATAACCTCCACTTTCCTGCCGCATTTGGGGCAGAACCGATTTTCAGCGTTAATCACCACTATCATAATATTTTACACTCAAACCCCGGATTCGTCAAAATTATAGATGTGCTAGAATAGAGGAAAGTTTCCGGGAGGCAGCCATGAGCCAAAGCGGCCTTAAACAGATGGCGCTGGATATATTCCACGATGCGCTTCTCGCCGCAGACCCCATCGAGGCGGTGCACCGCCATTTCCGGGTCAAGGCCGGCTTGCTGCAGATCGGGGACATTGACTATTTCCTGAACCAGTTCCGTTCCATCTGGGTGATTGGCGCGGGCAAGGCCAGCGGCCGGATGGCCAGGGCGATTGAGGAGGCGCTGGGCGAGTGGGTCGCGGCCGGCCTGGTGATTGTCAAGCGGGGCGGGCCGGAAAAGCTCAAGCGGGTGCAGGTGCGCGAGGCCGGGCACCCGATTCCGGACAGCTCGGGCTTGGCCGCGACTGCGGAGCTTCTGGAGCTGCTCAAGCGGATTGGGAAGGACGACCTGGTGATCAATCTCATTTCCGGCGGAGGCTCTGCGCTATTGGTCGCGCCGGCCGGGGACATCTCGCTCGAGGATTCGCGCAAGACCACGGAGCTGATGCTTCGCGCCGGGATGAGAATCGACGAGGTCAACACCATACGCAAGCATCTCTCGCGTATTACCGGAGGCCGGCTGGCCCGGCTGGTGTATCCGGCGACCATCATCAGCCTGGTGCTCTCCGATGTGATCGGCGACCGGCTGGAAGTGATTGCCAGCGGGCCGACCGTGCCGGACACCACCACCTTCGGCCAGGCCATCGAATTGCTCAAGCGCTACCGGATACCGGACCAGGTCCCGGAAAGCGTGCGCAAATTTTTAGAGCAAGGCGCTGCCGGCGTTTTTGAGGAAACGCCCAAGCCCGGGGACCAGGCGTTTGAGCGGGCCCAGAACCTGGTGATCGGGTCCAACCTCATCTCCCTCCAGGCTGCGAAGCAGCGGGCGCAAAAACTCGGACTGAACAGCCTGCTCCTTGCCAGCACGGTCCAGGGAGAGGCGCGCGAGATTGCAAAAATTTACGGCGCTCTCTTCCGCGAGCTCAAAAAAAGCAATAACCCGGTTCCGGCTCCGGCCTGCGTGATTGCCGGCGGAGAGCCTACGGTCTCCGTGACCGGGGACGGCAAGGGCGGCCGCTGCCAGGAGCTGGCCCTGGCCGTGGCCCAGGAAATTGACGGACTCGAAGGAGCGTTCTTCCTGGCCGCGGGCACCGACGGCTCGGACGGCCCCACTGACGCCGCCGGGGCCATGGCTGACTGGACCACCATCGCCCGGGCCAAAAGCCAGAACCTGGAGGCAAAAAATTTCCTGCTTCGGAACGATTCCTTTAATTTTTTCCATCCCCTCGGCGACCTCATAACCACCGGCCCCACTGGAACCAATGTCATGGACCTCCATCTCCTGCTTGTGGGATGAAGCAGCCGCATCCTCGGATTGAATTGGCGACGGCAAATGAGAAAATAGGGCTGGTGCGAGATGGGAGCGGCCCCCAAGAGCAGGTTGAGAATAATCCTGGAGCAGGCTCTGCTCATCGCAATCGTGGCCGCCATTTTTTACCTCATTTTCCGCCGTGTCAAGATTCACGATGTCCTGCTCGCGCTCCGAACCGTCGAGCCGGTCAGGTTCTTCATCCTGTCTTTCCTCTTTGTCGCCGCCACCCTCCTTATTGACGCTTGCACCCACTTCGCGCTCTTCAAGAGATTCAACTTCAATTTCAGCTTCTCGGAGATGCTGCAGTTGCGGCTCGCCAACCTGCTCTTCGCCAGCCTGGGCTTCATCTACGGCCAGGGCGGAATGGCCTGGATGGCCAGCCGCGATTCCAAAAAGCCGGCAGCCCAGGTCGTGGGCCTGCTCGCCTTTCTGTTCTTCAACACCTTCCATGCCGCGCTTTTCTGGATAACCCTGGGCATGATTTTTTTCCTGCCTGCGCTGAACGCGGCTAAAACTTTCTCTTGGCTCTGGATATGGATAGCTATTGACTGGCCCCTGTTCATCGCCTGGGTCTGGTTCTGGCAGAGCCGTTTTAAAAACCTGGTCCCGGCCCGGCTGCGGGAATCCCTGCTCTACGGCTTTGACCGCGCCCGCCCGGCAAGATATTTGGAGATGGGCTCGCTCCGCGCCTTGCAATTCCTGGTCATCGCCTTTTTCATCCGGCTGGCTCTGCCCGGAATGCTCATCGATATTCCCTTCCGGGCCGTGGTGAGCATCCTGCCCATCCAGGGAATACTCATCGCCATTCCCACCCCCGGCAGATACGGCGTGAACGAAGGAGCTTTCCTCCTCCTCTTCCGGAATTGGGCCGAGGAATCGAGGCTGGTGGCCTTCGGCCTGCTCTGGGGAACTTGCTCCAATGTTTTGCGCTCGCTCGCAAGCCTGATTGCGCTCCAAAAGTTGAGGGGAAAATAAAATGCCCGCGCCGGTAAGGCTCACCGCCAAAGGTTTGCGCAGGCTGCAAGCCGGCCACCTCTGGATTTACCGGGACGAGCTTACCGGGCTCAAGCCCGAGCATCACGGCGCCGTGGTGGCGGCGCATGACCCGGAGGGGAAATTTTTCGGATACGGCTTTGGCAGCATCAAGTCCAAAATCGCAATACGCATCCTGACCAGGTCGCGCCATCTTCCGGACCGGACATTTTTTGAGCAGGCCGTTCGCCGGGCCGGGGAGAGGCGCAAAGGCAAAATCCAAAAAGATGCGGCGCTCCGGCTGGTCAATGCCGAGGGAGATTTCCTTCCCGGACTGGTCGCGGACTGGTATGCCGGGCAAATGGTCGTGCAGTGCCTGATACCGGGCGCGGATATTTTGCGCGAGATGTTCGCGGAGGTTTTGTGGGAAGAATTTTCTCCGGAGGGTTTGTGGTTCCGGAACGATGCGGCCAGCCGCGAGCTTGAGGAATTGCCGCTGGAAAAATTTTTCTGGCGCGGCAAAAAAATCCCGGAAGTGGTGGTAAAGGAGGGCGGCATTCAGTTCCTGGTCAACCTGCTCGAGGGACACAAGACCGGCTCTTATCTGGACCAGGCCGGGAACCGGGAGCGGGCGGAGCAGTTCGCTTCGGGCAGATGCCTGGATGCGTTTTGCTTCCAGGGCGGGTTTGCCCTGCACCTGGCGAAAAAAGCCGGCGAGGTTCTGGCGATTGACAGCTCGCAGCCGGCGCTCTCGGTCCTGGAAAAAAATCTCGCGCTCAACCGCGTAAAAAATGTTTCCGCGATGCGCGCCAATATTTTCGACCTCCTGCCGGAACTGGCCAAGCAAGGCGAGCGCTTCAACCTGGTTGTCCTTGACCCTCCCCCGTTTGCGAAAAGCAAGAGCGACCTGCCTTCAGCCCGCAAAGGTTATCGCGAGCTTAACCGCCGCGCCATTTCGCTTTTGCAGCCGGCCGGCATTCTCATGACCTACTCCTGTTCCTTCCATTTCAGCCTGGCCGAGCTTCTGGATACCGCGCAAAGAGCGGCCGCGGACAACCAAAGGCAGGCGCGATTGCTCGAGATTCAAACCCAGGCCCATGACCATCCGATTCTTCTCGCCATGCCCGAGAGCTGGTACCTCAAGGGGCTGGTCCTGGAGGTTGCTTGATGTCTCCGGAAAAAACCGGCGCGCGCGGCCTGGCCCTTACGGCCATCAAGCGGGTGGAAAAAGATAAAGCATACCTGGCCCGGCTCATCGACCATTACCAGAACAAGTCAAATTGGAAAGAAGCTGACCGCAGGCTTTTCACCGAGCTGGCCTGCGGGGTCATCCGGCACCGGCGCCTGCTCGATTTCTATATCGAGCAGATACTGGACCGCAAAATCCGGCAAACCGACCTCACCACCCGCAATCTCCTCCGGCTCGGCGCCTACCAGCTATTTTTCCTCACTAAAATCCCGGCCCGCGCGGCCGTGAACGAAACCGTGGAGTTGAGCGCCAAATACGCCAGGCCGCTCGTGAACGCGGTGCTTAGAAAGCTTTCCGAAAAAAGCTCCGAACTGAAAAGCCCGGACCAGATTCCCAATATGCTTGAGCGGCTGGCCGTGAAATATTCCCATCCGGATTGGATGGTCAAACGCTTCATCGCTCTTTTCGGGGAGACGGAAGCGGAGGAATTGCTCGCCGCGAACAACCAGCGGCCGGACCTGGCATTGCGCGTGAACACTCTGGCCGCGACCCGCGAGCATCTGCTCGAGCTTTGGGCGAAAAAAGGCATCAAGGCGCGGCCGGGGAATTTTTCTCCGTTCGCGCTCATCCTGGAGTCGCGCCAATTCCCGGGCGCGCTGCCCGGATACCAGGAGGGATGGTTCGCGGTCCAGGACGAGGCGAGCCAACTGGTGGTGATGATGCTCGCTCCCAGGCCGGGCGAGCCGATTCTTGACGCCTGTTCCGCGCCGGGGACCAAATCGCTCATGATTTTCCAGTTGATGAAAAAAGCCGGCCGGCTGGTCTCCGCGGACTTGAGCGAGAGGAAATTGCGCCTTTCGGAAAAGGAGGCTTCTCGGCTCGGGCTTCAGGGATTTGAAATCCTGGCCCAGGACCTGACCCGGCCGCTCAAGTCCCCGGAGCAGTTTGACAAGATTTTGCTCGATGCCCCCTGCTCCGGCCTCGGCACGCTCCGCCATCACCCGGAAATCAAGTGGCAGAGAACGCCTGAAGATATTTCCCAACTGGCCGCAACCCAGAAGGCGCTGGCAAAAAACCTGGGCCGTTATGTCCGTCCTGCCGGCATCCTGGTTTACGCCAGCTGCACCTTCACCCCGGAGGAAAACCAGGAGGTGGCGGCATCGCTGGTTGAAACCGGCGAATTTCAAATCGAGGACCCTGGTCCTTATCTCCCGGAACCGGCACAAGTCCTGGTCAAAAACAATATTTTGCAGACCCTTCCCCACCGCCACGGCACCGACGGCTTCACAGCTTTCCGGCTGAAAAAAATAAATAGATAGGTTTGACTTTTGCGATTTTCCTTGCTAGCTTTGCCTTAAAGCTGGAGCGATTTTGACCAACAGTTCTAAAAAATCAGTCAAAAACAAGCTTAAAAGGAACCGGCTGCTAAATGGCGAGATGGTTAATCCCAAACTTTTCGAAAATGTCAGCAGCCTTTCAATCATCACCAAAATACCCAATCCCGAAAGTCCGGCCACCAGGGTCTTTGTCCCGCCCAAAGGACTGAATATTGAAAAGCGGTTCCAGCAACTGGAGATTCTGGATTGGCGCGAAAAAATCGATCTTCGATTGGTCGGCATGGATGAAATCAACAACAAGATCCTTTGCTCGGATAGCCAGGCCGCCATGCAAAGGCTGCCGGAAGATTCCATTCATTGTATAATTACAAGCCCGCCATACTGGAATGTCGTGGACTACGGCTTCGAAGGACAACTGGGGCAATGTTCCTATGAGGAATATCTGTCGCAGCTTTTGGAGGTATGGAGGGAATGTGAAAGGGTGCTCGCTCCCAATGGCAAGCTCTGCATCATAACTCCCATTATGCCCATTTCTAAAAAAGTCATGCCCGAGCAGCACACCCGGCATCTGAAAAATATCAACAATGATATTGAGGCGACCATCTTGAATAACCTGCGACTGAAAAGATATAGCCTTTATATCTGGCAAAAACAAACCACTGAAAAAATGTTCGGGTCTTATCCCTACCCTCCAAACATTTATGAACAGAATACCATCGAGTTTATTAATGTGTTTGTGAAAGACGGCAAACCTCGTCAAATTGACCAGGAAATCAAGGAGGCCAGCAGATTGTCTGAAAAAGAATGGATGGACCTGACCAGACAAATCTGGCCACTTTACCCCGAGGATGTTAAAAGAGCCAACCATCCTGCGCCTTTTCCGGTCAGCCTGCCTAATCGTCTGATTGCGATCTATACTTTTGCACGCTGCTCTTCAGAAGAAAAGGCTTATGAAGGAGATATCGTGCTAGACCCCTTTTGTGGAACCGGCGCAACTTGTGTCGCCGCAAAAAATCTGGGCAGAAATTATATGGGCATAGACCTTTCACCCGAATTCTGCATATTTGCCGGAGAGAACCTGCGCAAAACCTTCTTTACCGAAAAAATCTTCCTGCTCAATAATAATCCAAGCCGATGAAAAATCGCCACACCCTCTTCCGAGACCAATTCTGGCAAAATTATTTTGAAGATTTTGTTAACGACCCTAATTATTGGTATCAGCCCAAGGGTTTTGCCATACGAAGAGAGACCTTGCCGAAAATTTATGAGCGCTTGAAAGTTTTGAAAAATTACCAGGGCCGTCCATGGAAAATTTTTCAGAAAGAATATACCAAGCTTTTGCTGAAGAAAAACCTTGTGGAATTGAGAAAACCCAAAAGGCATTACACCGCCAGCGATTATTCGGCTATCAGCAGGATGAACAAGGTGGTCTTTAGCACCCTGGGGCCGGCCTGGGTGGACCCCAAGAGCACCGTCTCCATTACCGAGGCTGGCGAATATTTTCTCAAAACCAAATGCAATCCTCAAATTATTGAAGAGCAAATTTTGAAATACCAGCTTGGCAATCCCTGTTTGCCTCAAATTAAAAATATAAAATTATTCCCTCTCCTGTTCCTGCTGGAATTATTATTGAATTTCCCGAGGACCGTCCAAGGATTGGGCATAAGCAAAGACGAATATATCTTATTTGTCAGCAGGGCCCAAAGCGCCGAGCAAATGGGTTTGACCTTAGAGCGGATAGAAAAATATCGAGGCTTGAGCGATAAGCAAAAACAGGTCTTAATGGATTCCTTGGACCGGGCTCCAATAATCACTGAAGGCAAAATCCGCGCGCATTCTCGCAGGAGCAGCCTCTTGAACACTATACAATTGGATTCTTCTTATGCCCTGGATTTCTTGTGTTTCCCCCATTATATTTGCTGCGAACCAAGAGGGCCAAGAGCAAGAATCTATATTCCAGAGCCATACTGGCGCAAAGCTTCTGCTCTCGTAAGAAAATATCGGCAGGAATTTTGCTATATCGAATTTGCCTCGGAAAAGGACTGGTTCAGTTATTATGGAGACCGTTCCAAGAAAGGGACCTTCCAGGAAGCCCTTGAGTATTACGAAACAACCTCCAAGCTGCCGCAGGCTTTGGAAGTTTATTCCGCAGTTCTGCGCAAAGGCATGTTAAAAGAACGAACGCCCCTTAATCTCGAAGCATATGCCACTTTGAGGTTCCGAGAAAAAATGCTGGAGGATTTTCTGGAGTTAAATCTGGAGCAACTGGAAAAAGGGCTGAAGTTAATAAAGCGACAATTCCCCACCTTGGTCGGGCCAATTGATATTTTAGCGCTTGACGCCCAAAAGCATTACCTAGTTATAGAGTTGAAAAAGGGGAAGACTTCTGACAAGGTGCTGGGCCAATTGTATAGATATATGGGGTACATTGAAGAGGAAATGTCCCAGGGAAAATATGTGCGGGGAACGGTTGTGAGCCAGGAAATTGACCGCAAACTAATTTACGCTTTCAAGGCCTCCCAAAATCCTCACTTGCAGCTATTCAGATTCCAATTTGTTGGACAAGCGGAAGAACTAAAATAACCCGGCGCTTGCTTATGAAAAATTTTTTTAACGGCGCAATCATCTTCATTGCCCTGGCGCTTGGCTGCGCATACCTGGCATATCTTTATATGCCTGCGAAACAAGGCGAGCTGAATTATTTCTTGCATCTTCCCGCGGCGCTCTCCGGGCTTTTTATTTTCAGCTGGAAAAATATCCAGGCGCTGGGGTGGACTCTTCTGCTGGCGCTTGCCGGCCTGGGACTCGGTTTCCTTTTACTGGAAAAAATTTGCCGGCTCCGGCTTCCTGCGGGTTTCCTCCTGGGAACAGGAACAGGTTTGCTCGGCCTGTTGATTTTCCTGCTCGGCGCGCTTCATCTTTTGATGCCGAATTTGCTCAAAGCCCTGGTCTGCATTCTGGCCTTTTTGGGAATTGCTTTCGGATTTCTGCGCGTTCGCGGGCTTAAAAAAATCCGGCTGCTAAACTGGGCCGAGGCCGGCCTGGTTCTGGTTTTCAGCCTCGTGCTTATGCTTGTGCTTGTTCACCCGACTTATTTTTACGATGCGCTCTCTTACCATCTGGCGCTGCCGAGACAATATCTCCTGCGCAACTCGCTTGCGCCGATTCCCTCAATCAGCTATTCCTATTTTCCCGAACTAGCGGAGATGATATACCTGGCCGGTCTTGCGCTTTCAGGACCAACCACGGCCCAGCTTTCCAATCTGGTCTTTTTCCTTGCCATCATCCTGCTCGGACGCGAGGCCTTTCAGCTATGGTTCAGCCTCGTGCTTCGCAGCGACTCTTCTTCGCCCTGCGTAGCGGGCTTGCTGCTCTGCGAAGCGCTTCGCAAAGCACGAGTCGCAGAGCAGGGAGCGCCGCTTCGCAGAGTAGCAGCGGACAAAAAGGCTCTTGCCACCATCTCGCTTTTGTCCCTGCCGGTTTTCAGCTATATGAGCGGAGTGATTTCCAACGACATCCTTGTGGCATTTTTCATCCTGGCCGGCGCGTATGCGCTTTCCTGCGATGAGCTTGCGGCCGGACAGCGCGGCCTGCTCTTCGGCATAGTCCTCGGCCTGGCCTGCTCCACCAAGTTGAACGCCTATTTGTATATGCTCCTGCCGCAAGGCGCCTGGCTCGCTTATGTCCTCTTCACCCCCGACCGCAAAAAAGCTGCGCGGGGCATCATCATCGCGGCCCTGGCTTTTGCCATTGTTTGCAGCCCCTTCTGGCTGCGGAACATTTTAACCGTGGGCAATCCTTTTTACCCGGCGCTTGCCGGAATTTTGGGCGGGCCTTTGAGCGCGGAGCAAACCTCGGCCCTCTGGCAGGACGCGCACGGAGTGAGCTTGAGCACAGGAATATGGCGCGAGCTGTTCCGGCTTCCGCATGACTTTTCTTACGCGCCAATTGTGCCAGGCAGAAATATTTCCGGAACCCATTTTTTCCCGCTCTTCGGTGCCGCTCTTCCCGCAGGACTGGTCCTGCTCCTGCTTAAGAGGCCGGGCAGGAAACTCGCGCCGGTCCTCTTATACTGCCTGGCGTTTTATCTGCTCTGGTGCTTCAGTTTTCGGCTTTCAAGATTTGCGCTCGGATTATGGGTGATTCTCGCGGTGCTCTCCGCGGGAGGCTTCTCCCTCCTGCGGGAAAAATCAAAAGCGGTCAAACAGTTGGCCGGGATGGCTCTCGGCATTTCGGTGGTGATGGGCCTGGTTCTTTCGCTTCTGGCCGGCGCGCGGCTGAACGGCTGGAACATGCTGACCCGGAGCTGGTCGCAGGATGAATACCTGTTGAGGATTGCTTCGGTGCGCCCAATTGAGATGGGCGCTTATCCCGCGTATCAATGGCTGAACCGCAACGCCGGCTCCAATGACCAGGTTGCGCTGGTTGGCCCGAGCGCGTTTTTCTATCTGGAGCGCAAAGCGCTTGCCAGTTCTTTCATTGACTGGAATCCGCTGGTGGTTCTTTTCGGCCAGGGGAAATCCGCGTCCGAGGTTTGCGAGATGCTGAACCGGGACCGGGTTTCCTGGCTGGTTTATCAGCCGGGAGAGCTTGCCCGGCTGGCATCTCGATATCCTGTCAATCGCTTGCCGCCTTTGGCGGAGAAAAGCCTGGATGATTTTTTCCCCGGGCCCTGTCTGGAAAAAGTGATGAGCAACGAGAGCCGGCGGATTTATCTTTTCCGCATCCTGCCCGCGCGCTGAATCTGGGCGGGAAAAAATTTCAGGGCGCAGCCAAGGCGTTCTTGCGCGGGTCTTCAAAGAGATAGCCGGTCCAGGCAAACGCCTCGTGCGTTATAACCACGAGGTGGTAGAGCGGGTCTTCAGGAGTGGCGCAGGCTGCGGTCTGAATCTCGATTCCGGGATTGGCCTCAAACAGCCACTTGCCGCGCTGGAGGTGGTAGGGGTTGGAAACCAGGATTGCGCTTTTCCAGCCATGCTCTTTCATCAACTGCACCGAATATCTGGCATTGGTTATGGTGTCAACCGCCCTGGTCTCAACGAAAATTTTTTCAGCCGGAACACCCATTTTCACAGCCTCTTCCTTCATCACCTCCGCCTCGCACCCGCCGCCTGTGTCCGAGCCGGTGAAAAGGAGTTCCGGCGCCAGGCCCTCCTGGTAAAGCTCAACCGCTTTCACCACCCGGCGCTCAAGCTCGGAATTGGGCCGGCCCTTCTTGTCCCGGGCCGGGCCTGCGCCCAAGCCGATGATGACCTCCGCGGGCTTGAGCTTTTCCGCGGAGAAAGCGGCCTGCGGAATGAGCGCGCAGAGCATGAGCAGCAGCGCAACGACCGGCAAATTTTTTTTCTTCATAACCCGGGCCTCCGATTTTCAGCGCGGCTTGACGCCCGCAGGCCACTCGACCGCAAAAATTTTCATTTCCCACGAATGGAGCATGACCGGCTCGCGGATTCTCTTCCCGGCAAAATATCCCACGGGCTTAAGCTCGTATAAATTGCCGAGGTCCCGGCTCACGCCGAGCAGCCGGTCCGAGCCGGGCGTTCCCAATTCGATGTAATGGCTGGCGCGCATCTGCTCAAGATACGGCCCCACGCGCCTGGCGCGGAGATAGGGATGCGCCCCGGGATCGACCAGTCCTCCCAGGTCAATGACATAGCGGCCGGAATAAAAACCGAGCGAGCCGATGTCAAAGCAGGCTATGCGCGCGGATGCCGGCAGGCTGGCCCTGGCCCATTCCGCGGCCTTGAGGTGGACATCTTCTATGTGCCGGCACTGGCCGAGATAAAGTTCATGCCAGGGCCGGAATCCCTGCAGAGCTAACAGGCAGAGCATGGCCAGAGCCACCAAAATCCTGGCCCAGCGCTGCTTAAGCGCGGCGTAAAGCTCTCCGCCAATTCTCGCAAGCCCGAGCGCCAGCGATGGAAAAAACATGACCTGGTAGCGGAAATTATGGAACGGAGTGATGGTGGCGGTGCTGCGGAAAAACTGGTCGTGATAACAAAAAACCGCCAGCGCGAAAATCGCGGTGATGCCCGCAGGCCCCAGCCTGTTCTCCCGGCGCGAGGCCGACCATCCGGCAAAACCGAGCAGGGTCAGCGCCAGAGCCGCCAGGGTGCCCGGCTGGGTGATGCGCAGATATAGGAGATGCCGCTTGAGAAAAACCAGACCGCCCTTGAAGGAAACTCCGGAGTTGAACAAATCGGAGGCCAGCTTGCCGGCGCGGGTGGAGGGGAAAAAGCTTCCCAGTTGGAAATAGGCATAGCTATAGAAGCTCAAGCCGAGAGCCAGGGCGGTTGCGCATCCTGCGATGGTCTTGGGTTTTTCTTTGACGCTGCTCAATTGCCAGAGCAGCACTATCGCGAGCAGGAGCACCGCTTCGATCCGGCAGAGGGCCGCGAGTGCCAGGAAGAGGTATCCGGCCCGGGAAGGTTTTTCCCGGACGGAAAAATATATAGCAGCCAGGATGAGCGCGACCCAGAGCGCGCTCTCCATTCCGGCAAAGACTATCCAGAGAAAATTGCCGAACGAAGCCAGGAGCCCGGCGGAGATGAGCGGGAAGAACCAGCGGTCAAAACCCGGTTTTGTGGTTTCAGGAAATTTGGCGGCCAGGCTCTGCGCGGTTATCAGCGCGGCCAGGCAGAGGCTTATCCAGAGCGATAGCCAGGACAGGGCGACCACCAGCAGATGCGGGTCGAGCCATGGAATCAAGGCCGCAAGCAGCAACACCCAGAGCGGGCTGGTGGTCCCGAAGCTCGGCTCTCCGGGATTGAACGAGAAGCCCGCGGCCTGGGACAGGCTGCGCGCGTAGGTCAGGTGGATGTAGGCGTCATCGAGCGGAAAAGCCCGGGGCGCTCCTTTGAGGAAAAAATATCCTGCGGCCCCGGCCATCCCGAGGCAGCATAAAATCAAGACCAGCTTGGTTTTGCGGCCAATCATCACGGCTCTTTCATAAAACTAAATATTTTCTTGAACCGTTCGCGGATGGAGTCGGTGAGCGAGAAGACCAGGGGCATGGCCAGGGGCGTGAAGAAGGTGCTCACCACCATCCCGCCGATGACCGCGATGCCGAGCGGGGAGTAGACCATCCTGCCGGTATCGTTCAGCCCAATCGCCATGGGCACCAGGCCGATGATGGTTGAGAGCGAGGTCATAGCTATGGGCCGCATCCGGTCGCGCGAGCCTTGGACCAGGCTCTGCCGCGCGGAAAGGCCCTGCTTGCGCAGATTGTGGACATGGTCGATCAGCACAATCGCATTGTTGACCACAATCCCGACCAGCAAGAGCACGCCGGCCCCGGAAAGAATATTGAAGGTGCTCCTGGTCAGAGCCAGCGAGAGAGCCACGCCGATGGCTGCCAGCGGGATTTCGAACATAATGACGAACGGCAGCAGGAAAGACTCAAACTGGATGGTCATGACAATGAAGACCAAGGCGATGGCCAGGAGCATGCTCAAGGCCAGGTCATAGAGCATGTTAATCATGTCCTGGTATTCCTCGCCCATCACCCAGACATAGCCCTTGGGCAGGCGGTAGTCGGCCAGTTTGGCCAGGGCCTCTTTGCGGACCAGGCTCAAGTCGCGGACCGCGGGAGAAATGCGGATCCTGACCGTGAACCTCCGGTTCTCCCGGTTGATGCGCTCCGGGACACCCTTGATTTCGAACCTGGCAATGTTCTTGAGCGGCACCGGCTTGCCCTCCAGGTTCTTGATGGTCATCTCCTGCAACTGCTCCACGGTCCGGCGGTCCGCTTCCTCAAGCTGGAGATAAAGGTCCAGCTGCCGGTCCTGGCTGCTGAATTTGCCGACCTTCGCTCCCCTTATCATATACTCGATGGAAAAAGCCACCTGGCTGGGGTCAAACCCGTATTTGTGGGCCAGGTCCCGGTCAATCTCCACATGCAGCTCCCGGCCGCCTTCTTTGTCCAACTCGGCCACTTCCTTGATTGATTTCAGCCCGATTAACCTCCGGCGAATCTGCTCCGCGAAATAATAGACCTGGTCAGGGTCGTCTCCCTTGACCTTGATGGTCGTGGGATTCGGTCCCCCGCCTCCCGCTCCTCCCCCCATCTGCTGCTGCTCATAGACCAGGGTCACTCCCGGCCAGTCAATTTTCTGGTCCAGCAGCTTCTTGACCCTATCCCTCAAGACATCCACGGTGTTGCCTTGGCTGCGGTCTTTTTTCATAACCAGGAAAAGCTGGCTGAACTGCGGAGTTATCAGCGAGGTGATGGTGTCCACCTCCCATTCGTCCTTATGGGGCAGGAGCAGCTTTTCCAGATGCTTCAGCTTTTCGTCCGCCTCTTCCTCACTCGGCTTCTGCTCAAATTTGAGACGCACTTCAATGATATGCTGCATGGCCTTGGGCAGGGATTCCTTCTCAATCACCCGGGGAATAAAAAACAGGGAAATGGATATGACGAAGACCGCGAACAGGATGGCAAGGGTCCCGGCCCGGTGGTTCAGGAAGTAATCCAGCCAGACTGTCATCTTGTCCCGAACCAGTTCAAACCATTTAGCCCGGTAATCCTTCTTGGTCTTGATCAGCATCGAGGCCAGGAGCGGTATCAGGGTCAGGCTGACCAGCAGGCTCATCAGGTTGGCGATAACCGTCACCACTCCGAGCTGGCCCATGAGCACCGAGACTTCCTTGTGCCGGCTGAAAATCAGAGGCAGAAAAACAATGATATTGGTGGAAGTGCTGGCAATGATGGCCAGGCCCACCTCATCGGCGCCGTGAATGGCCGCCTCCAGCCGGCTCTTGCCTTTCTCCAGGTGGGTATAAATCACCTCCATCACCACAATCGAGCAGTCCACCTGGCTTCCCACAGAAATAACCAGGCCGCTCAAGGTTATGATATTGAAGGTGTAGCCCATGAAATACATGACCATCACGGTAATCAAAAGCCCGGTGGGAATGGCCAGGGAAATGATGAGGGTTGCCCGGAAGTCCCGCAGATACAGGAGGAGCACGAGGAAGGCGAGCAGCGCGCCCATCAGCCCGGAACTCCGCAAATCCTTAAGCGCGGTAGTTATCTCCTCGGCCTGGCTGAACCAGACCTTGACCTCCGCGCCCTTGAGCTGGGGGTCCTGGAGCAGCTCCGAAAGCTTCCGCTCCACCTGCCGGCAGACCTCCACCGTGTTCGCGCCCGCCTCCTTGCGCAGCATGAGCATGAAGGCCGGGTTGCGGTTGAACCGGGCGCGGAAAAGCGGCTTGGAGTATTCGTAATCAACCCGGGCCACATCCGCTAGCGTCAAGTCCGGCCGGAGCTTGAGTCTCCGGATTTCGTCCAGGCTCTTGAACTCGCCGAGCACGCGCACCGCATATTTCCGGCCCAGGTGGTCAATGCTGCCCAGGCTCAAATTCAGGTTGTTCGCCATCAGCGCTCCATAAACTTCGATGATGCTCGCCCGGTACGCGTTCAAAAGGTTCTGGTCAATCTCGACCTTGACCCGCTTGTCCTCCAAGCCGAAAAACTGCACATCCGCAACGCCGTCCACGGTCTTGACCGGACGCACGATAAGCTGGTCCAGGAGGTCGCCGTAATGGGCGCGCGTGTCCGGCAGCGAGAGCGAGGCGAAAATCACCGGCATCTGTTCCAGATCAAACTTGAACACCAGGATGGGCGGAAGGTCGGAGGGGAGCTGGTTCTTGATCTGCTCGATTCGCTCCCGGACCTCCAGCACCTGGTACTCGGTGTTGTAGTTGCTGTTCAACTGGATGCCGACCTCGGCGCTGCCCATGCCGCAGTGCGTGTCTATCTTATCGATGCCGTGCATGGTGCTGATGGCCTCTTCCACCTTTTCCGCCAGGCTCTTGCACATTTCCGCAGGGCTGGACCCGGGATAGTTGATAATAACATTGATGAAAGGCATCTCCACCCGGGGCATGAATTCCAGGGGTATCTTCCGGATGCTGATTACTCCCAGCACGCAGAAGGTTATGTAAAGCATAATCACCGCGATGCGGTAGCGGACGGACAGCTCCGGGATTTTCAATCACAACCCCCGGAAAAAGGCCTTGACCTTTTCGCCGGCCTCATCCAGGACCAGGTAGACCGAGGGGATGACCGTGAGGCTGAAGAAGGTTGACCCGGCCAAGCCGCCAATCACCGCGACCGCCATGGGGATGCGGAACTCGTAGCCTTCGCCGATGGGCAGGGCCATGGGAATCATGCCGATGATGGTGTTCAGGCTGGTGATGAGATTGGGCCGGAGCCGGAACTGTGCGGCCTGGACAATGGCCGTGGTCCGCGGAAGGCCGGTGGCCCGCAGCTCGTTGATGGTGGAGACCATGAGGATGGCCGCGTTCACGCTGTTGCCGACCATCATGATGATTCCAATCAGGCTGAAGGCATTGATGGTGGTGCCGGTGATGAAGAAAAGCGCGGTCAGACCGATGAGGGAATAAAACGCTCCGAACATGATCGCGAACGGGTGGAGCAGGCTGCCGAACTGCGCGCTCAAGGAGATATAGACCAGGAACACGGCCAGAAAGATGGCGAGGTAAAGACTGGAAATGCTCTTCTTCATCTCCTCGTTCTGGCCGGTGATGCGGTAAAAGGTTCCGCGCGGAAAATCCAGTTTGCCCAAACGCTGGTTGATGCTTTTCACGGCCTCTCCCAGGTTTATCCCGTTCAGGTTGGCCTTAATCAAGGCCACGCGCGTGCCGCTCACGCGGGTGATATTGCCCGGCCCCTGCCCGGGCCGAATTTCCGCCAGAGCTGAAAGCGGCACCGGCTCCCTCCCCGGGACCGGGATGCCGAGGCTGGCCAGGTCCGCGAGGTCCGCCCGTTGAGCTTCAGCCACCTCCACCGTGATGTCGGTCTGGCGGTCGCGCTCGCGGAAATTGGTCGCAAGCGAACCTTTGACTTTTTTCTGGAGGACCTCGGCCACCTGGCTCGCGCTCAAGCCGAAATGGGCTGCGCGCTCCCGGTCCACCTTGATGGCAATCTCGGGATTGGCTTCCTTCACCGAACTGTCCAGGTCCGCCAGCCCGGGTATCTCCGCCAGCTCGCTCATCGCCATCTGGCTGGCCCGGCGCAGTTCCGCCAGGTTGTAGCCCACGATTTCGATTTCCACCGGATTCTTGTAGCTGAAAAGCTGCGGCTTGGAAAAATAATATTGGAGGTTGACCTCGTCCCGCAGCAGGCCGCGCAATCGGGCAATCATCTGGTTGTCCGAAAAATCGCGCTCGCCCCGGTTGACCAGGGTTATGACTATCTCGCCCAGGTTCTCGCTCTTTTCGGTTTCCATCTCGCCCGCGGTGCCGCTCGCGCCCACCGTGCTGAAAACATTGGTTATCTTGTCCGCGGCCTGGACCGACTTGAGCCTTTTCTCAATCGCGAAGAGCCGGCGGTCGTTCTCGGCAATGGGCGTGCCCACGGGCAGCCGGAAATGCGCGCGGAATTCGTTCTGGTCAACATCCGGGAGAAGCTCGAAGCCCACAAAAAAGAGACCGAGCAAAGCGAGCAATAAAAGCGCGAGCGAGCCGGCAAACACCTTGCCCGGCCTCTTGAGCGTGGCCTCAACCAGCCTGGGATAGCTCATCTTGAGCGACATGAAAGCGCGGTCAAACCATCCCAGGGGAATCTTGAGCAGGAAATGAAAAAAACTGGCAATTAACCAGATGACGGTTTTATAGATGGCGAGCCAAACCCAGGCGAAGGCCAAAAACAGGTATTCAACCATTTTCAAAACCCGGCTGCCGGTTCCTTTGAACTGCCCAAAAGACGGCAGCCTGGCCAGCTTGAGCCTGACCCTCTCTTCCTCCTCATCCTCCTGGCCCTCCTGCACCAGGTCCGGGTCGGCCAGTTTTTTGGGAATTTTTACCCGCTCTCCGAGATGAAAAGCCAGCATGGGCACCATAATCATGGCTGCGAACACGCTGGCAATCATGCTGTAGGTCACGGTCAGGGCCAGGTCTCCGAACACCTGCCGGAACATGCCTTCCACATACAGGATGGGGAAAAACACGATGACATTGGTGGTGGTGCTGGCAATGATGGCCAAGCCGACCTCGGAAGTTGCCTTGACCGCGGTTCCTTTCAGGTCCTTGCTCTTGGCCCGGTGCCGGAGAATGTTTTCCAGAACCACAATCGAGTTGTCCACCACATTGCCCACGCCCATGGCCAGGCCGGCCAGGCTCATGGTGTTGAAGCTTATGCCCGTGAAATACATAAGCGTGAACGCGGCTATAACCGAGATGGGTATGGCCAGGCTTATCACCCAGGTGCTGGGGATGTTGCGGAGGAAAACATAGAGCACCAGTATCGCGATAATCGCGGCCCAGAGCGTGGCCTGAATCACCGAAAAAACCGAGTCCTTGATGAACTTGCTCTGGTCCGAAATGCTTATAATTTCAATCTTGTCAACCAGCTTGGGGGCCGGCTCATAAATCTTGAAGGGACGGACATAAAAGAAAAGATAGACCCACCAGTTGATGAGCCGCTTGAGCTTCTCAACCGGAGACTTGTTCCTCCGCAGCTCCTCCCGGGTCGGTGCCTCGCTCCGCAGGTTGTCCTTGATCTTCGCCAGCGCCTGGTTCACCGCGCCTGAAACCTGGACAATGTTGGCGTCGCCTTCCTTGTAAATCGATACCTTGATGCACTCCTTTAAGTTGAGCCGAACTATCTCCTCCCGAGGCTTGTGCCGCATCCTGACCTCGGCAATGTCCCCCAGCCGGATCGGAACTGAAACCTGCACCGCCTCCCCTGCCGGAGACCCGCTCGGCAAAAAGCTCCCCCAACCG
>Ga0315282_10006374_pt1 | contig 19773 bp, 20 predicted proteins | sample YL17G07_20_MG_FD_203693 | JGI IMG/M metagenome (GOLD analysis project Ga0315282, IMG submission 203693) | Sediment microbial communities from Yellowstone Lake, YNP, Wyoming, USA - YL17G07_20 | ecosystem: Environmental > Aquatic > Freshwater > Lake > Sediment | place: USA: Wyoming | collected... | reverse complement strand
GGTTTTTCTGATAACTGAGTTATCTTTACCTAGCCTATAATGAATTTGGGATAGATTTGGGAGAAAGCTTTATAATACAATGAGGAATTTATATTCATGTTAAATTATAAATAGGGGGACTCGATAAGATATGAGAATACATTGTAAACACAGGGCCATTATTTTTTCGATCGTTATATTATTGTTTGGAACATGTTTTGTACCTCTGTCATTGACTCAGACGGTGAATCAACACTACAAACAATACGCAGACACGATTAGCGGTCAGATCTTGTTTGCCCCCATGGATTCTACGACAACGTATTTAATCGATAATACGGGGACAGTGAATCATACGTGGTCAAGCAGTTATTTACCTTATTTATCAGTGTATATGTTAGATGATGGAACTATCCTTCGTACAATAGAAATAGGTTTTGGACGAGCGGCACACGGAGGGATTGAAAAATTTACACATGACGGAACATTGATTTGGCACTACGAATATTATTCACCAAACGAATATCAAAGCCATCACGATATTACGCCTTTACCCAATGGTAACGTGCTGATGATTGCTTGGGAAACCAAAACACGTGCTGAGGCCATTGCTGCTGGGCGTAATCCAAGTGACCTCCAGGGTAACACATTGATGCCTGACCATGTCATCGAAGTCGAACCTACAGGTCCAACCAGTGGCAACATTGTCTGGGAGTGGCATGTCTGGGATCACCTGATTCAAGATTATGATCCGACAAAAGCTAATTATGGGGTGGTAGCAGATCATCCAGAATTAATTGACATTAATTTTGATGGAAGCGATGCAGATTGGTTACATTGCAACTCTATTGACTACAACGAACAGCTAGACCAAATACTTATCAGTTTTAGAAATTTAAACGAAATATGGGTTATCGACCACAGTACAACTACAGAAGAAGCATCTGGTCATTCTGGAGGAAACAGTGGCAAAGGTGGTGATATTCTTTACCGATGGGGAAATCCGCAGACATATAGAGCTGGAAATGCAAACGACCAAAAACTATTCGGACAGCATGACGCTTCATGGATAAAACCGGGATATCCTGGAGAAGGCCATATTTTAGTATTCAATAATGGTGTAGGGCGTGGATATTCCTCAGTTGATGAGATAGTACCACCCGTGGATAGTACTGGACACTACTATCTACAACCCGGATCCGCATATGGGCCTGAAAATCCGATATGGAGTTATACTGCAACTCCACCAACGAGTTTCTATGCAGACTACGTTTCTGGTGCCCAACGACTTCCGGATGGGAATACCCTTATCTGCAATGGACCTGCAGGGAGGTTCTTCGAAGTCACTCCGGAGAAGGTAACAGTTTGGGAGTATGTCAACCTGTATCCTAGTCCGTCGCTCAATAGGGTATTTAAAATCCAATATGTTCCACCTCAAGAACCATTACCGAAGGTTCCTGACTTAGATTGTACAGGGAGCCTTTCTTGGACCAACGTTCAACCCGGACAAACGGTGAATGGGAGTTTTCAGGTACAGAACATCGGAAGTCCTGGTTCACTTCTCAACTGGACAATCAACGTTTCATCTCTTGATTGGGGAACATGGACATTTAATCCTGAATCCGGTGAAAATCTCACCCCCGAGGATGGGCAAGTGACCGTGCAAGTATCAGTTGTTGCGCCAAATGAAGAAAATGCGGAATTTCAAGGGTACATACGAGTAGAGAACCGAGACAATTCCACAGATTTCGATGTAATTTCCGTGTATCTAAAAACTCCAGTAAATACGCATACTGTTCAAACAATGACCCATCCGTTTCTTTTTACGCTTCGACAACGGCATTCGCTTATTGAAACCATGGAATTTCTTTTAGCCTTTATGTGCACATCCCAGATATAAAAAAAGTGAAAATATTACAGAAAAAAAGAATATGATACACTCATTATGGTACGCTCTCTTGTAGGCACCGGTTATTTCCCATCAAAATTAGTAAAAATAGCTTACCGTTTTTTCTGAAGCTGTGTTCAAGGTAGTAGTAAATGTTGCCATTCATGTTCTTTTTCTTCAGTGAAACCATACGTATGTATTACCCCTACAAATTAACAAACTTTTCTATTTTTTGTGAAATGTAGAGGTAAATTACCCTAGAATGCAAATCATGAAAATAGTTTTTGTAGTGTAGTAGAACTACACAACATTAATGTTGATAGTAGAATTACTGCTGTGTGATGGAAATGGTTGAGGAGTCAATTCATGCCATTACTGGCATCTCGGAAACATTACTGATCCCCTTGTATGCAAGAGCCATAGAATCTCAAACTGAAAAACCAATTTTAATCGATAAAAAAGCAGTAGAAATAACACAAGAACTCAATAAAATTTTTTTGAAATCGGATTCAAAGCTGCATAAAACCCTTTTGAAAGGACACGTGCGTAGAAGATTGGGAAAAAAATTAAATGCGACACTTGCGCTAAGGACGAGAAAATTCGATAGGTACTGTATGAACTTTCTTGATGAAAACCCTGATGGAATCATCGTCGAATTGGGGTGTGGTCTTAGCACACGATTTCCAAGAATCGATAATGGTACACTGACCTGGTATGATTTAGATTTTCCAGAGGTGATTGATATAAAAAAACAATTTTTTAAAGAAACTGGTAGATATCATTTTATCAGGTCTTCAGTGTTAGATTTCAAATGGATGGAACAACTAAGAAATCAAAACAAAAAGATCCTCTTTGTCGCCGAAGGATTATTGATGTATCTCCATGAAGATGACGTAAAAAATCTCATCGTAAACCTACAAAAAAATTTTCCAGGGTGCGAACTCGTAGGTGAAGTTGTTAATGTTTACATTGTTAAAATGTTAAAAAGAAAGATTTGGAAGAAAAAATTTCAACGAGATTATCATCTTGGTAAAGACGTTACGTTTCATTTTGGAGTACACGATGGAAATGAATTTGAAAAATGGAATGAAGGGATAACATTTCTCGATGAATGGACCTATTTCGATGATAAGGATAATAAGTTAGGATGGATGAATTTTTTTGGACGATTTGAAAAAATGAAAAAAGCACTATGGATCGTTCATTATCAGTTAAGGTAAGTAGGAAAAGATGTGCAATGCGAAAACGGGCTTATGGGAGACTGGGAAGCAAAGCTCGGTGAGTTCGCAGAAAAACTATTAAATATATATTTTTATATGCCTGTCACCAGGAGAAAATGAATTATTGTCTTACAACCGAGTTTTTTAATGATTCACAATCATCTCATCAATGTTTACCTCTACAAATTCATAAAAATGAGTATTTTTTATAAAATGTAGAGGTAAATACAACAGCCGATTACGTCTCTTTAGACAGCCACATTGCACCGACACATGAAAAAGAACCACCTATCAATCTCACTACATACATCGTCTTTTTTTTTTATCACTTCTTTCTCTGTTGAATTCGTACCTTGATTTTTTTCTTATCCACCGGAACAATTTTTTTTAAATGAAGCGTCAGGTTCTTCGTTGGTGTATACTTATCGATTGGTACCGTCGGAGGAACACCGTCAACCTCGTAGATATAATACCCGTGTTCCCCGTTAATAGACGTGATATAGTGAGTCTCCCCTACTTTTTGAATCTCGATGCCAGGGATCTGTTTCAATGCATCAAAAAGGTTCTCATGCTTCTTAATGGTCACTGAAGATTCTTGAATAAATGGTGCTAATGCCTCCTCCAAATTACCAATAGTCGAGGAGATCAAATAGATGTTTCCAACAACCCGTTTCTGAAGTAGCCCAACGTCCTCAAGTAGTTTCACATGTCGTGCAGTGACAGGAACTGAAATGCCTAGTTCTCGTGCTAACCCAGAGATATGAAGTTCCCTGCCGATAAGCGTTTTCAGGATCCGGATTCGCGTGCTACTGCTTAATGCCTTGAAAATCTTGTTATTACCCATTTTGATAACGATCGTAATCGATTTTGTTACCTTTAAAGGTTTCCCTGTGATACCTATCATCTAAAGGAGTGGAATTATGAAAAAAATATTAGCAACCATACTCATCGTATTGATAAGCATCCCCATCGTCACCATACCGATGGGATATTTTCCAACGGTCTTGGCAGACCCACAGGGGAGTTACCCGTATCAGCCAACAGATCCAATCATCACAAAAGCCGTCCACTATCTCAGACAACAACAAACAGACGAAGGAAGTATCGGTGGCGTTACCGTGTCTGCATGGGCCGCCATGGCACTAGCCGCAGCAGAACAAGACCCTCACCAGTGCGGAAATCTCGTTGAATATCTACAAACCAGCATCAGCACCCTCAATGAGAACACAGCAACAGACTGGGAACGACACGCCCTCGCAATTGTCGCCTGTAGTGAAAACCCAAGGACATTCGGGGGAATAGATTTTGTGACAACAATAGAAAGCTTTTACGATGGAACACAACTGGGAAATCCGGGCATTATCTATGATGATTTTTTCGGGGTCTTAGCACTTATCGCGTGTGGTGTTCCCCAATACTCGCCCATCATACAAAATGAACGAACCTATATTCACACACAACAACAAAGCAACGGCGGCTGGGGTGACGTGGACGCAACAGCAGCAGCGGTCATGGCGCTTGTTGCAGCAGGAGAAGACCGATGCTCAGATTCGATAACAAAAGCTGTATCGTTTCTCAAAACAGCACAAGCAGCAAACGGAGGATTCCAATCCTGGGGAACCGCAAACGCTGCCTCCACCGCATGGGCAGCATGTGCCATTGCCGCAATCGGTCAAGATCCAACTAATACCACTTGGAGAAAAAATGGGAACTCCTCCATCGACTTCCTTTTAAGTTTACAACGTGAGGACGGTGGCTTCAACTGGGATACCAACCACGCCATGAACTCCGAATGGATGACATCCTATGCTATTCCCGCGCTCCTTGGAAAACCATATCCCGTGAAGATCTATGAGTCTAATAACGGAAATGCCGGCGGTGGTACGAACGGTTCCGTTGGTGAATGGACAGGTACGATTCGAATCGAAGGAAAAAATACGACGGTGTGGGCTGGTGCTGTATGCGTGAGCGAGTCGATGATCACGGCTTTTAATGAAAGCTCAGGGCACATGCAAGACTATTATATCCCCTATCCAACCGTACTGGGAGCGCTTGATGAAGCATCAAAACAAGGACACTTTTCGTATTATGTTATTTACTACCCAAGCTGGGATGCGTTTTATGTGAAGACAATAGGAAATGATTCTGACTGGTGGCACTACTGGGTTAACTACTCCCTCCCCATGATTGATGCCGGCCATTATCAGCTGACAGAAAGCGACCAGACTATACTATTTGGGTATCTCGAGAGTTGGTACGCCCATGCGTTACAAATCACCCTGGACAAACAAAATGTGAATGTCTCCGAAGAATTTCATGCACATGTAACAAATGAAACATCTGCTCCTGTAGGAAATGCGACAGTCTGGGTCGGTTCCACCAGTCATATCACTGATGAGCACGGAGACGTCGCCCTACAGAGTACCACCCCAGGTGATTTTGTGGTGTACGCGGAAAAAGAAGGATACGTGCGATCAGAAAAAATACCGATTCATGTTGAAAAATCTGTGAAGATAACCAAACCCATTAACAACATTGTCTACTGGTGGAATAGACAAACACGTCTCCCCTATAAAGGAATTTTTATCATAGGGTCTATTGACATCGAAGTAAAAACCACTGATGCTGTACAGAAGGTTGAGTTTTACCTTAACGGTGAATTGCACTATACCGATGTTGAACGTCCCTTTACATGGAGATTAAACACAAGAGCATTTCTGAAAAAAGCTACCATACAAGTGTACGGATATGCGTATGTGCATGGTTCTCTTCTGAGCATCTATGATGTTGATGAAAAAGAAGTGAGACTTTTGAATTGTTTTCCTCGTTTGCATATCTTACCGTGAAGGTGATCGCATAACAAAGAGTACAACACGGAAGCAAATGGTCATTGCTTACGTCTTTATTGTCATTGTCTTACTTCTCGTGGTTTTTTTTCTTTCGCGGTCTAATTTTCTTTCAACGTCGGTCTCCAAAGGAAAAAAAGATGCCGATGGATATGTGGGAAACGTCAGCATCATAATCTCTTCGCCTCAGTGGTCAATTGAATACCTTCATAGAAATACAAAAAATGTTACTGTTGCAGACTTTTTATTTGAATGTGCTACATTTTTTAACTTTTCTGTACAGAAAGAATATTGGAAGGGATACCATTCATTTTTCATAACAGGAATACATGATATCAAAAACGGAGACGAAGGGAGATACTGGCAGTATTATGTCAATGGTCAATTTGCGGATGTTGGTTGTAGCAATTATTTTCTTACTGATAATGATGTTGTTGAATGGCGATTTGAACCTTCACGCTGGTTGAAGTAGATGTTTCACCGTGCATAAAAATATATATTTTTATATACCTATAATTAGGAGAAAACCAACAAACAATAATCCATCTCACTGCGAAAAATACAATCCCCTTACAGAGCTATTGTTCGTCTTTGTGATAAAGCGATAAGAGAATGACACGATCTTTATTTTTTTCGTATAAATAGGTGAGATGGAACGGAGAGACATATACTTCTCGAGTGCCTTTTCGGTCATATCTCATTGGTTTTCCGATGTCAGGCTCTTCGACAATCTTCTGAATCTGTCACTTTACTTGTTGTTTCACTTTCCCGTCTTTTATCTTTTTCACTTGTTTTTCAAAGAGTGGATGGTAATAAACAGTTACCATTTCTCCAGCTCTTTAAGGAATTCTTTTGCAGATTTATGTTTAAATTTACCTCGTTCGTATTTCTGGAGCATTTTTTCGGTTTGCTTCGCAAATACTAAATCTTCTTTGAATTTTTTATTCATGTCTTTGAGTCGATGGAGGACCAGTTGATCTTTGTTTTTGATAATTAAAAATTCTTCTCCCTGCATGAAATCTTTCCGTAGATATGAAGGGATCACAATTTGTCCTTTTGAGCTAATTTTTGTTATTGATATTTCCATACACTCACAATGTAAGATAAGTCTTACCAGTTATATAAATGTTATGTCTCCTCATGAAATACTGCCATCTTTTGTTATAAAAGCATAGCTTCATTGTTACCCGCCCGAAATGGTAGTTATACGCCTGTTTGATGGGTATGCGTCCTTACGAGTATCCAGGGAATTCAGTGGTTGGTTTTAATGGTTTTGGTCATGTTGCGAAAATCCGTTCTCTATATGTTATCATTTGTCTTTTCATTGGGTTGTTATTGATTCGCACAAAACATGAGTTAAACCATTCTCCTTGTCTAGAACGATGGTCAAATTTTCCTCTGCTTTAGGATCAACAGACAAGTTTCTGAGGATATGTTTTTAAAGGGGATGTTTGTTATAAAATTGTATAACGGGGGAAAGATATGCAAACGGAACCTTTGTTAAGGAAGAGTTTAGCTGTTGGAATCATTCTTTTATTCGTTGGAACAGGTATCATTCCATCTATTGGACAAAAGATAGAGAAATCATCGTTTCTATCTTTCAAATGGAATATCTTATATGTTGGTGGAAGTGGACCAGGGAACTATACAAAAATTCAGGATGCTATTGACAATACTTCGAATGGGGATACAGTGTTTGTCTATGATGAATCATCACCATACTATGAGAATCTTCTGATCAATAGATCAATAAATCTGGTTGGAGAAAATACAGAGACGACAATCATCGATGGAAATCAGACCGGTGATGTAGTGACGCTCACCGCAGATCAGGTCACCCTTCGTGGTTTCACCGTGCGGCATAGCGAAGACACTCACGCGGGAATCCTTCTCCGTTCCGACCAAAACACTATCACGAACATGAGTATCTCTGGGAACGACTATGCTATTTCCGCGTTTTCTTCGAAGAGAAATACGGTCTCTTTTAACGAGATGAACTACAATGGTTTCGGGATCCGACTGACCGGTGCATCGGCACAAAACAACATCTCAGACAACACGATCATAACCTGGGGTTTTGATTTTTGTATCTACATTATCAATGCAAGCGATGACAACATCATATCTCGCAATAACCTCACCTATTACGAAGGTACCGCCCTCTACGTGTTCGAATCGCAAGGAACCATCATTGCGAATAACTCGGTGAAGAACAGCAAAGAAGGTATATTGATTGTCCGTGCGAATGATACGCAGATACTTGGTAATTTCATCCAACGAAACGATGATGGATTATCTCTGGCAGAAACCACGGGAAACACCGTTTCACGAAACACCTTTATCAACGATGGTTTATTCGTTTATGATACCTTTGACAATGACGTCTTCAATAACACCGTCAATGGCAAACCACTGATCTATCTCGAGGGTGCATCCAATAAGATCCTCGAGGCGGATGCAGGGCAAATTATTCTCATTAACTGTCATGATATCACCATAAAAAATCAAACTATCCATGATACGAACGTCGGCATCGAAATATGGGGCGGAAAAAACATAAACATCTCACATACTAATCTTATCAATAACCGAAGAAATCTGTACCTCACGCAGGTAAACTCAACAGCAATCAAGAATAATGCACTCACATCGAATGAATCCCATATCTTTATGCAAACATTGTTAATTGACGCCGGTCAAGATATCATCGTTACCGAAAACACTATCAGCACCACTGACCCCTATACGTACATCCTTATCGGAGGTTCCACCATCACCTTTTCACACAATTCACTTGCTGGAAAATCCCTTCAATTAATTCTTGGAAATGTGAAGAATAATACCATCCAAGATAACACCTTTGCGCCAGGTGAAGGAATCTGGCTCCAGGGTTGTTCGAACAACAAGATCCTTCGTAACTCGATAACCGATGGACATATCCGGGTTGAAAATTCAAAAAATAATGAGATATTGGGGAATACCATCCTCAACAGCTCTAGCGAGTACGGGATTACTTTAGATGAGTCCTACAGGAATACGATCACCAAAAATACCCTACAGCACTGTGCTGGCGGAATCACGTTGACAAGTTCACGGTTCAACCGAATCTCCAAAAACAATATCGTTGACTGCGGATCAAAACCTGCCTGGTTCAGTAACGCTTTTTGTAATCGCTGGTTGAGAAATTACTGGGGAGCTATTCAACTCAGTCCAAAGATTATCCACGGGGAAATCGTGATCTCTCGGGGATGGCCTTATCCGAATATCGTTATCCCCGCGTTCACCGCTGACCTATTTCCAAGACAGCTGCCAGTCCCGTCCGAATAGAGAACCATCGGTACATATCTGAATTCTCAGACCAAATAATTATTCCTACATCAATCACTGAGGCAATTCAGGTAACATATCGTTTAGCTGATAACACGGAACGTGAGATAAACGGTATGCTTGAGGCATTGAACACGTATACACTACACAGCGAAGTGATCCCCACGTTTGATACCGAAGAAGAAATTAGAAATGGAAAGGAAAAAATACTCGTCACACCTTTATGGAGATGGTTACATGAAGAGGAATGAACGGATGAAAAGGAATGCGGATGACGAACTGACTGAAGAAGACGTACAGGTGCCATTGAGTACGTTGGTCATTAACAAAAAAACTCCCGTAAAAATACGAGATATGGCAGACTATAGTGACATCTTTTTTGCGATGGAAAATACCGTGTTAGACAGGTGGTTAGAGAATCCTACATTGCGTGATCAAGATGTCCTTCGTGCCTATACCTCGCTGCTAAAAGATTTTGATCATCGGCCAGACGGCACCTTAGATGCTGAGATTGCGAAGAACGTGAAAGCATTATTACTTTACAGAAAAAAAGACAAAGAGCGGGATTTTACGTATGGTGAGGTACTATCATGCCTTTCCATGCTGATTACCATCGCGAAGCAGCATCGAAGTTCTGATGGGAAAGGCTATCTTAAATGGGTGAAAATCTTTTTTGATGGGAAGATGCCTACCAATGTACAAGACATCCTTAACTATATCAGTCAAAACGAGTTGTAACAACAAAAAGCAAATGTTAATTATGAACGGGTGAGCACATCCACTCTGCTACCTGCCCAGGGTGTCTGCGAATATCCAATGTTCTATGTTAATTCTTCTGGTTCGGTATCATCCTTACCAAGGGAATAAGCAACCCGTTGGTTAAAAAATCACTCTTCAATCCGTAACAAAGAAAAGGTTCAACATTGGAATGGCAAATTAAAAATCCTTAAATATAATTCATTGTTTCTTCTGCTTCGCATCGGGGAGAATATGAGTGGTTTATTTGGCGTCGTAAGCAATAACAACTGCATCTCAAATCTGTACTATGGGACAGATTACCATACCCATTTGGGAACAGAATACGGAGGCATCGCATTCATCGAGAAAAACGGGATGCCCGTTAAGAAAATACATGACATAAAAAACTCACAATTCAAATCGAAGTTCTACGAAGGCTCAGACAAGATCAAAAGCCATATGGGGATAGGAGTCATCTCTGATAAAGACCCGCAGCCGTTAACGTTCGAGGGTAAATTCGGCGCGTTTGCCGTATGCTGCGCAGGTCTCGTCGCTAACAAGGAAGCGCTCGTTCGTGAACTCATAAAAAAAGGGGTATCCTTCAGTGAAATAGACCGTGGCGATATCAACACAACCGAACTGGTCGCCCATCTGATAAATCAAGGAGAAACCATCACGTATGGCATCGAACGGATGTACGACAAGATCATCGGATCAATTTCGTTACTGCTCCTAACAAAGAAAGGGATTTATTGTGCACGGGATCGCAATGGTGTCACCCCGCTCGCTGTCGGGCAGAAAGAAGGAGAAATCGCGGTCACGAGTGAAACCTGTGCATTCCCGAATCTCGGGTTCCAGGTGAAAAAATATCTCGCCCCCGGGGAAATCGTCTTTCTCAGTAAGCAGGGGATTGAAGAAAAAAAGAAAGGACGTCATGGAAATAAGATCTGTGCCTTTTTGTGGGTATACACAGGTTTTCCTGCATCGTCCTACGAGGGGATTAACGTTGAGAAAGTGCGGGAGACCTGTGGGAGGTTTTTAGCGAAGCGAGATACCGTGAAAGCAGATCTGGTATCAGGAGTTCCTGACTCAGGAGTCGCCCATGCGATCGGCTACGCGATGGAATCAGGGATCCCGTACCGGAGGGTCCTGTTGAAATACACCCCGGGATATGGCCGCAGCTACACGCCCCTCTCTCAGGAACTCAGGGATCGCATTGCGCTCATGAAGCTCATCGCAAACGACGCGATAACCCGTGGGAATAAGATTGTGCTCTGCGAGGACTCTATTGTCCGTGGCACACAGTTGAAGAATTATACGATAGCAAAGCTGATGCAAGCTGGCGCAAAAGAGGTGCATGTGCGGCCAGCATGTCCGCCCTTGATGTTTCCCTGCGTATACAATCTGTCTACCAGAAGCATCCAGGAATTGGTTGCACGCAGGGCGATCCGGGCGCTCGAGGGAAGAGACATCGAGGATGTTTCAGAGTATTTAAATCCAGGATCTGAGAAATATAAAAAGATGGTTGAATGGATCGCAAAGGACCTCGGAGCATCCTCGCTCCAATACCAGCTGTTAGATGATATGGTAAAAGCGATCGGGATACCGAAGGAGCGATTGTGTCTGTACTGTTGGATCGGAAAAGGGGTACAGAAAAGCCTCAAGTCTTATCAGGACACCATGAATCGAGAGACCCTCACCTGTAAGTAATGATCGTGCTATTTTTCGTCGATATTCTTGAAAATTTAACAGGTGATTTCTTGATACTCACTACTGTTACCCACCACGCAGGAACTGATAGGAAGCCTTAAATGATTATGATCAGCAATCGGACTTATCTGGAGGTTGGAGGAGACGTGAGAGTATACCCCCCACGGGGTTAGTCTCGATGTGGACGCCCCCAACGAAGGTTATCGAGAGATACGCGAAGGTGTGAAGCGGCCCGAGTCTGATGATTGTGATTGGCCCGATGACGACGCGGGCGGCGCAGCGTTTCATCTGGATGACCCCTCGTGAGTTTTGGATAAGACTAATGGTGTGGTAATGCATGCGGATCGCGAAGAACGTGTATCCTGTCGTGGTTTCCCGGAGATTGAAGACAAATCCCTTCATCGTGGTATGAGGTATCGCGGACGAGATGACACCAGCAGCGATGATGAGCGCAGGAAGGATATGGAACCTCCACTTGGTGACGTTGATTTCTGCGGTCGCATTCTTCCCGTCCTTGTCAAAGGCAATCACCTTGATTGTATGGGTGAGGGAAAGGCCGTTGAATTGGATGCGGGGGTTCCAGACGAGCGTGTACGGCTCCGTGGTATCATTTCCCATGTATTTTCCGTCGATGTAGAAGTCCACCATGGCGACTCCTGCGTCTGCGGTCACATTCGCCGTGATGGTTATCGAACCGTAGATAATCGTCCGTTTTGGAAGCTTGAATAACAACGGTTGATCGCGGAAGTAAAACGTGTTATTCAAGGGTTTGGCGAAGCTGATCGTGATGGTGGTCGGTTTTTTTACGGTGGTAAACATCCAGAGCGGTCCCTGTGTTGAGGCACTGTGGTTATCCCAGGCGATGATTTTCCAGTAGTAATTCGTGCTAAAGTTCATGGTCCCCGGGTTGTAGGTTGTCGTGGAGATGTTGGTGGCGACCTGTCCTGGTGTCTGGTTTGTCCCGAAGAAGACGTTGTAGGTGACGGTATCATTATCCGGGTCACCTCCCATCCAGGAGAGTTGTGCGATGACAGAGACGTTCGTTGATCCATTCGCCGGATCCGGCGTATTCGGTTCATACGGTGGATGATTCGCCCTCGTGGTGAACTCCCAGAGCGGGCCTGCTGTTGATTGGCTCTGGTTATCCCAGGCGATGATTTTCCAGTAGTAATTCGTGCTAAAGTTCATGGTCCCCGGGTTGTAGGTTGTCGTGGAGATGTTGGTGGCGACCTGTCCTGGTGTCTGATTTGTGCCGAAAAAGACGTTGTAGGTGACGGTATCATTATCCGGATCCCCTCCGGTCCAGGAGAGCTGTGCCATGATTGAGACGTTCACTGACCCGTTCGTTGGGAACGGGTTACTTGGCGGATAGGGTGGGCTATTTCGATTGCCATCCGCAGATGTTCCAAATGAGTACGCAATGGTAGAAATCACGAGAACCGCGGCGAGAATCAGGGCGCTCCCAACACGTAGTATCGAATAATTATTTATTTTATTTCGTTCAATCCACATAAATTTATCCTCCGATGATAGTTTGTTAGCATTAAATAAGGATTAGGCAATATATAATAGTTATCATAAAAATGGATTAAAACGGTATTTCTCCTAGTTAATGGAGGAATCCGGCAGTAGATAAAGAGAAATCGAGGGTATCGCTAAAAGGTTTACACAAGAAAAAGAGAGAGGGGTAAAGGGTTGGCGTTCAAAACCTAGTGGATGTTGTAATGGTGTGAATATCGTTGGAGACTCTTTTGGAGGAGTTGCCCAAGTAACTGATACGTTGACTGCTGGGTTATCACCGGTGTTTTAAGATAGACCGGTATTTCCTCATAATCACTCAGGTTTTGTGTATTGACGACCTTCACGGTTCCGTTGAACACGCTTTTTTCAGATGGTGCGACAACACTTACGTGCACCGTGACAGCCCCGGCTTCTGGCGTTAAGCCAGTGCCGTTTATCGGTGTGAACGTCCAGGTGCCCCAGGTTGGCCATTCGATGACTTCCCAGTCCAGCATTGAACTTGGTCCTCCGATGTTTGTAACGGTAAAGCTACCAGTAACCGTCGACCCTGGTTTTACCCTACTCCAGCTAAGACTTCCTTCACAATGTAAATCAGGAACTGTCGGTGTCCATGCCTTGGTGAGTCCCTTGATGCAGAAGTTCGCGGTGTGGTCCCATGACGCGTCGCTGAACTGATAGTCGTAGAGATCAAGCCAGGAGGATCCACCCCGATAGTAACTCTCACCAGGATTCGCTGCAGATATCACAATAGTCCCACGATCTCGTCCACCCAATAAGACCGGGACTTCTGAGGTTCGATCGATAGGTTGACCACCGGAATAGAGTTTCACATAAATATAGTAGTCATCCCCTGCCATGAGTCCAACAGGATTATTCAGTGTAATGGTATGGTACCCCTTATATGCAATAGTCCCAGACATGGTGGAGAGTTCGCCTACCAGTTGGCCACCTTCAAAATGATTGTACACTTTCACCAGGTAATCGACATTGTCTTCAGCGGTATAGAAGCTGACCGCTTCGAGCAGTTCGGTGCCATTCGTCACAAAACCATTGAATGCCTCTGAAATATTAGTGAGCGTATCGCGCCACCCGTGGTAATCATACGAATAGATGTGATCATAGGGCTTTAATACAACGTCTTGGAAGGACACCGCTCCCATCTCGGGGTGCTGGCAACTCCATTTGTCATAATAGGAGATCCAGAAGTATCCGCCTTGAGGTCCCCAACCTGATCCCCAACTGTTTTTGGTCAGCCATGCACCAGGATACGGAGCTAGTGTTATCTTGCTATCATCCCATCCTATGATTGCGACTGCATGGTTAGGATCATCACTGGTCGACGGTGGTTGATAATGCGCGTAATAACTCCCAAAGTTATGAATGTACGCAGAGGCGTAAATACACGTTCCCATAACTCCCTCTGTCATAATCTTCTCCTTGATAGTATCGATGTTACTTAGATCTGACCCCGCGACGTACCATTCGATGTCATTGGGATAAAAGATCTCATACGAGCTGTCATAACGAGCTGGTGTTGTGTAATACCAAGCGGAATCATACTCTGTTGGATCATTCGCAGCTGGACAGTACACCGCTCCGTCCCCTCGGGTAATATATGCAGAAGCTATAAGATAATCTCCACCGTTATGAACTAAAAGGCCACTGCCCTGGTGATCATCATTATTGAACGTATTAAACCCGTTCCACCAATCGAGATGATACTCAGCGAGATTCGGTTCTTCTGAATGCCCGGTCATGTTCCAGTTACCAGAAATTAAGAGGTTTCCCTCAAGAGCAGCCATTGTCCCATGACACCAACAAGTACCACCTGTTTGATCCTTTACTGATGTCACGTAGTTTTGACCGTTCACGTTTCGCAAGTCAAAGGAGCTAGGCAGGGCCAATGCGTTACTCGATTTAATTGTTATGGGCGGCGAGACCACTTGCTCAGATTTTTTTGCTGTGAAGGAAATCGCGCTAGCGGGCGCGACCAATAAAATAGTCGTCAGCGATACAATCAAAAGCTTCAAAAACATCTTATTTCTAGGCATGTTTTTTTCCCCTTTTTACTTTAATTATAGTAATAGTCACTAATACTCTTTTGATATATAAATTTTAATAATTCATAAAAAATAAGAAAAGGCTATAATTTTGTTATTATTACACCGAAAATATATTCATTTTCTCAGCAAGGATGCAGAAATAAGGAACCTGAAATCCTACAAAAAAGAATTTTAAAAAAAGAGGTAAAAGATGTTGAAGAGAGGATATACGGCATAATAGGATGAACGCTTTTTTTTCTTTTCTTTATTTTTTTTACATTCCTTTTACTTCTTGGACCTACTCAAAAAGAACTACAGCGACGGCAACCCAAACCCTGTCTCTAAAAGCTCTACAAATCGATTCGTAAAACGCGCCAGAGGACCACCGTCAACAACATCATGATCAACATGAATGGTCACGTGGAGGTACTCACGAACCTGGATTGTTCCCTCAAAAACCCCTGGTTTCTTCGTAATACCGCCAACAGCAATGAGTGTTGCAATCGGACCACCCATCCCAATGACCCACCCGGGGAACCTGCCTTTCATCCCGATTGCGGTCACCCCAATCGTCCCCAGATGCTTCTTTTTCAGCAGTCCGTTCCTCCGCAAGATCAATACCCCAAGTTTTTTCACGAACAGCGGCGCATGGAGCATCCACCGCTCCAACGGTGTCAATTGATCTCCAAGTACTTGCAATGATGCATCCACTTTTTGCTGTTGGATACCGCGGATCTCGGTCGTAATCTCAGCCACCGATTTTTCATTTGCCTTCCGTACGATATACGCCATGAGGATTGGTTTTTCGTTCACCTCTCGCTCGACAGGCATGGAAATATCGACATCATCAAACATGACAAGTTTCCTTCGCCCGAGGCGATACGCATTCAACTGCTTATGCTCGCTTACCGCCTGCCCAACGCATTTCATGATCCAGCCGGTAAAGGAAACATCGCCGCGTTTTTCTTCTTTCATTTTTTGGATGATCTCGCGAGCCCTGGTGACATCAACTTCAAGAAGCGCATGCGCATTATGCCGCCGTTTCCCCTCCGCAGCAACAAGCACGATGTTCTGGCGATCTTTCGAAAACGGTTTTATCTCATAGGCTCCTATTCGGTCCATAGAATCCTATCGTCGATACTCATCCGATTCAAATACTTTTTCGCAGTAACCATTAATACCACCAACGTATGTACGACGAACCTGTAGACTATGGGTAAACAACCGATTCTTGCTATTGAACACTGCGAGCCAGCGCTATCCACTTGGCTTCTGCTTGAATACAAACACTGCGCGAAACTCTGGGAAAAAAATCTGGTTTTTACTCGAGTCACCCAGAAAAAAACCGCACAAGCTTTGAAAGAACTAGGTCGTGTAGAGAAAGAAAAAGCTGATATTGTCTTTTCTGGAAAACACGGTATCATCCTTGACCTGCAAGCAAAAAAACCGCTCACACCAAAAGATTGCCACGCAGTTGATGTCATTATTGTCGGTGGGCTGCTCGGCTATGAAAAACCCCACGGTCGAACAAAGAAAATGATTAGTGACAAATCCGGGTTTGAAACCAGACATCTCGGCACAATTCAACTTTCTATCGATGGCGCAGTGTTCGTCACAAAGGCGATATATTTAGGCATGAAGCTTAACGAAATCGAAATCGCACGGGAAATAGAAATCATTCAAGACCGAGTTCATTCAACAATCCTCCCATTTGGATATCCCGTGATCAATAATCATCCAGTGATTACACCAGGACTCGTTGACTATCTCACCCACCTTTAGATCAAAAAAAGTAGGGAGAGTACCAATTTTTCTATCAAATAATACTACTAAAAACTATAATGTTTAAATAATAGCCACCTGTTATCATTTTAAATGGTAGGGAGAGGCAACCTATGCAAAAAGAAAAGAAAATCATCTCTATTATTCTGATACTTGCAATGGTGATTGGCACTGTTGCGATATCAGGATGCACGCAACAAAAAGGAAATAAAATCATTGTCGGAACATCATCGGACTTTAAACCCTTTGAATATAAAGCCGCCAATGGAACCATTATAGGGTTTGACATTGACCTTATTAAAAAAATACTCACCGATCAAGGATACACCGTTGAAGTACAAGATATAGGATTCGATTCATTAATTCCGGCGCTACAAACAGGGAAGATCGATGTGATTGCCGCAGGGATGACAATCACTGAGGAACGAAAACAAGAAGTTGATTTTAGCAATCCGTACTATGAAGCGAATCAATCTGTCCTTGTCATGGAAGGCTCGAATGTCAACATAACGACAGTTAATGATCTTGCAAATTATACCATTGGTGCTCAAACCGGAACAACAGGGTGGCAATGGATAAATGACACTCTTGTCGCAACCGGAAAATTAAGCCCTGACAAATTCAACAGCTACGACCTTTATACCGACGCCGTCGCTGATCTACTGAACGGTCCAAGCCGTGTCGGTGCCATCGTTATCGATTCACCAGTAGCAAAGGCGTTTACACAAAGTGGTAACGTCAAGATAGTCCTCAACATCACGACGAATGAATCATATGGGTTTGCGGTAAAGAAAGGAAACACCGCTTTAGTCGACAAGATCAACACAGGATTATCAGCGGTCATGGCAACAATCTTTTGGGAAGAACTTATTGAAAAATACTTTACGACATAAGACACGCTTGGAGTGGTCTATTGGCGCTTGAAACGCTAATCGAATCACTCCCCCAACTCCTCGATGGACTCGTTGTTACCCTCGGTTTGACCGCATTTGGAATCATCCTCGGGACTACGGTGGGGATACTCTTGGCAACAGGCCGCTCCTATGGGCCACGGCCTCTCGCCTACCTTATTTTAATTTATGAGAAAGTCTTCCGAGGCATTCCCTTGCTCGTCTTATTTTTCTTGATTTATTTCGGACTTCCCCAGATAGGGATCAACTTTGATGCCTTTACATCCGCGGTCATCGGACTTGGACTGCGAAGCGCGGCCTACCAAGCACAGATATACCGCGGGTCGATAAATTCGATTCCTGTTGGACAGATTAATGCGGCGTACTCCCTGGGGATGTCGAATCTCAAATCGATCAGATACGTGATCTTACCGCAGATGCTCCGGCTGTCAATCCCCGGGTGGTCCAACGAATTTACAATCCTTCTAAAAGATACGTCGCTTGCGTTCGGTATCGGGGTGATTGAACTGATGCGGCAAGGACGATATATCCAGGTGAGAGATCCGAGCCTGGTTCTGACCGTGTTCTTGCTGATTGCCGCTATTTACTTTGTCCTTGTATTCACGGCGAATAAAGCACTCCGGTATGTCGAAAAAAAATACCAAATGGTAAGTCTCCAGGTGGAGGCACATCGATGAACAAGAGGAGGAAGTAGAGATGCCGATGCTCGAAGTGAAAGATATTCACAAATCGTATTGTAATATTGAGATTCTCAAAGGGGTCTCCTTTACCATGGAGAAAGAACAAACAAAGGTCATTATTGGGCCAAGCGGAACTGGGAAAAGCACGCTGTTGCGCTGCATCAATCAATTAAGCCCTCCAGATAAAGGCGAGGTATGGCTTGATGGTGATGAGATCACAAATCCGAAAGCAGACATCAACAAGATTCGAGAGAAAATCGGGTTTGTCTTCCAGGATTTCAACTTGTTTAACCATCTGACTGCCCTTCGAAACATCAGCATCGGACTAGAAAAAGTAAAAAAAATTGGAAAAGAAGCGGCGCGAAAGCGAGCATTAGAAGAACTATCCCGCGTAGGGTTGGAGAAACAAACAGGGCAATACCCTGCGCAACTCTCCGGAGGCCAAAAACAGCGTGTCGGGATCGCACGTGCACTCGCCATGGACCCCGATATCATCCTCTTTGATGAGCCGACATCGGCACTGGATCCCGAGTTAATCGGTGACGTCCTTGATGTCATGAAATCTCTCGCTGGGAAAGTGGCGATGCTGGTCGTTACCCATGAGATGGGGTTTGCGCGGAACGTCGCGGATGAAATCATCTTCATGGAAGGAGGAATTATCGTCGAGCAAGGCCCGCCGAAAGAGATGTTCACGAACGCGAAAACACAGCGAGCGCGAGAATTCCTCGGAAGAATCGGCGCGTTATACGGGGGTGACTAAGAAACAATGGCGTCAAACTTCCTCCAATTCTTCGTCAACTCATTACCAGATCTTTTGAATGGATTAGGCAATACGTTACTGCTCACGTTCGTCGCAATCACTGCTGGTTTCTTCATCGGATTATCTCTCGCATTAGGAAGGGTCTATGGAACCAAGACAATCAACTGGGTTTGTATCGGGTATATCGAGGTAATCCGAGGGACACCACTTCTTGTTCAATTATTTATCATCTATTTTGGTCTTCCCTTCCGTGGGCATTCTCTTTACACCGCTGCAAGCAGCGTTGATTGGTCTTGCGATCAACAGCGGGGCGTATCAGGCTGAATACCTCAGAGGATCCATACAATCCATCGAATCCGGTCAAATGGT
>Ga0315282_10006373_pt1 | contig 19775 bp, 15 predicted proteins | sample YL17G07_20_MG_FD_203693 | JGI IMG/M metagenome (GOLD analysis project Ga0315282, IMG submission 203693) | Sediment microbial communities from Yellowstone Lake, YNP, Wyoming, USA - YL17G07_20 | ecosystem: Environmental > Aquatic > Freshwater > Lake > Sediment | place: USA: Wyoming | collected... | reverse complement strand
TTTTATATGAATGAGATACAGTTTTGAAAGGTTTCGGCTTTCCACGACTAACCCCTTTCTTTTCTAGTATATCGCGAGAGCCGGGACCCTGTTTTTCATCACCCTTTTCCAATGCCTCCATCTGCCGCGCATGGCGTTTGACCTTCAGCAGCAGGTTGGTTTAGCGCCGCACTTCCCGAAAGTTGGAGTCTTGCATTCTCCGCATGAGCCGCGCGTTGGATGGGTGGGGGCGATTTCCGCCGCGCGTTTGCGGGGCGACGGACCCTTCAGGCCCTTGACCACGGCGTCGAATTCCTTTTCTCCCAGACCGCGCAACGCCACGCCCTCCGCCTGGGAACAAAACCCGTGGCGCGTGCTGGCCTCGCGAACCCGCTCTCGCCCCTCGGGAGTGGCGGGGCCACGTGAGCGCCTCCCGTTCGCCTTACTGGCGGCCACTCGCTTTTCGGTTGTTGTTGGTTTCTTCCTGAGTGACATGCGGAACCTCCATGCATACGGGGATGGGGCGCTTGCCGTGGTGAGGCATAGGCTCGTGCCGCGCCCATCGGCACAAGGATAATAGCCTCGATTGTAGAATGCCAGTTCTCGGCCGAACGTGTCAAGAAGTTTATGTATCGATGGGGTAATAATGGCCGGTTTAAAGTGATGGACAACTTGGCCGAACGTTTTCTCGCACCCCAGCCCGCGCAGCGGGCGGAAGCAAGCGTAGCGCGGATCCGTTTTGTAGGTCCGTGCCCGGCAGCGGTCGCCGGTTCAGGCAACTATTGCCTCTGCACCGCATCGCGCATTAATCCATCGCTGGCTGGCGCAGGCCCCTGTTCTGGGGGCCAAAAGAAGTTGCCAAACGCAACTCCCACGACGTTCCCTTGGTGGTAAACTAACACAGGTCCTAAAATCTCTGGGAGGTTGGTCCGTTGGAAGCAAAGACCGGCGATTTCTTTCGCCATTCCCGCCTAGGTACCGTACGCGTGGAGGAAATTGGCTCGGACTTCGTATTAGTTCACCAGAGGAACGGGAACTCCATGCGTCTGAGCCACTCGGAGGCCGACAGACAGATGCGACCCATACCGTCGGAAGGTTTTTACGCCCTCACCTACCAAAGGGACCCCGACGCGGATTGGCTTCGCGAGAATGTCGAAGATGTTGTCGAGAGAATGATGCGCGATCGACGGTTACGATCGATTGACCTCGAAGATATAAAGCGCGAGCTTTTACCAATTCTGAGCAAGCAGCAGCGCAAATGGGACTCTTGGTGGAAGGCGGCCCGCAAGAATCTGCTCTCTGGCAGCCGGTTTACGACTGACCCAAAGCGAAAGACCCGGTTTCTAGTGCGGTCCGCAGCCCCGCAAGAGCCTGGTGATCAACTTGTGGCGCGCATTCGGGCTCTTTCTGATCCCCAAGATCTTCTGCACATGGCGAGAGAGCTAGACGTGTACCCCGCGCCGGAACGGTCACAAGCAGCAAAGGATTTGGCCGATAACATTCTGACGAGACTGGGTGGCCTGGATATTCAATCTCACGAGTTCTCGGAACTATTCTGCGGGCTTTGTTATGCAGCCAGCTCCATGGTGGTTTCCAAAGCCGCCGACTTAATGTCCAGGGTCACGCAAACGACCTTTGATCGGATGAGTACGCCGCCCGGCTTGGACCGTGATTTCGTCTCCGCGCTATCAGCCCTATCAAGAATCTCTTTCCCGAAGTGGACCGACTTCGCGAAGGCCCTACTTGCGCACGCCTCTACGGAAGTGGCCAGCAAGGCATTTTCTGCTCTAAATACCGAAGCCAACAGGCAGTCGCTCAAAACGACGCTTCTCTCATGGGTCAGCGACCCCAAATTGGCGACGACGCCCAGGATCGAGCTCTATCTCCGGCAAGACTTTGTAAGGCACTTGCGGCAAGAGGACCTTCGAAGACTCTACTTAAGACTCATCGATCAGCCCCCCCTTTGGGAAACACCTGCTGTGCGTGAATTCCTAAATACCGCTGAGATTGCCGGAGCGGTCGTCAAGGACCCTACGACGGACCTGCGCGAGAAGGCTGCGATTCTTTGCTCCCAGGCTGTCAAGCCCGATATGAGATTAACCCTCGCCAAGTCTGTGGCAGACCCGGACGCTCTGCTGACGGTGATCTTGACGCAGCTAGACTCGGAGCTTGAGCACACCGCAACAGCCTGCCTTCCAGGACTAATTCCGTCCGAGGAGTTCAGTTCCTGGAAAGCGCTTCTGCAGGTTATCAGAATGGGCCACCACCCGGACTTGGTCGGCAGAATCGCCGAATCCTTCAAACGGGCCGGCGACGAATCTTCTGCGCCGGACCTTCTCACTCTCGCCAAACGGGCAGCCCAATTGTATGAGCTAGCGCAAGACGAGTACCCGGAGTCGGCGGAGGTTCTGGCCCGCAGCTTGGAAACGCTCGGTCGACGTTTGTTCGAAAGCACGAGCGCGCGGTGGACGTCGCACTTGCTGCAGGTATTTCGATCGGAGCTAGAAAAGGGCAAACGAGATCTCGTTTCTGAGAACAGTAAGCTGAGGCAACAAGGTGCCGAGCTTGCCGCTAAGCTCAAGGAAAACCAGATTCAGACGGAGAGGCTGCGGGACTTGGCGGAGATGCTGAAATTGTCTGCTTCCTTTGATAAGCAGGAAATCGAGGCCCAGATACGCATAGAGGCCTATCGCCCAATTCTGTTGTTGCTTGACGACCTCGAACGCCAGGCGTCGGCAGACGGTGAGTCGCCGATAACACACCTCATCTCGATGCTTGCGTCGACGCTTGAACGAGCCGGCGTGCGGCGAGTCGGAGTGCCCGGGGAAGTGTGCCGATTTGACCCTGATCTCCACGAGTTTGTTCAGGGACCCGAGAAATCGAGCGACAATGCAAATGTGCGAGTGCTCAGATCTGGGTTTGTGCTCGACACGGCGCGGGGGCCGAGGCTTATTCGGCGTGCAGCAGTCAGAACTCAGTAAAGGGAGGGAGCATGATGCACCTTGGCATCGACTATGGGACTGCAAACACGCGAGTCAGTCTATATGACGGGACGCGTATTCCTTTCCCCCTTATAATTGGCCACGCGGTTGCGTCTTCGACCCTAATGCCATCAACCTGCTGGGTTAATCCCTCGGGCGATATCCTAGTTGGGGAGCAGACACTGTCGCGTCCCGACCGGCTAAAATTCGTGAAGCGCTATTGGCAGGCCCGACCTGAGGATGAGGATAATCCCGACAACCCATGGCGGAAAGGGAAGATGACACGTGGGGGGAAGGTGTTTACATGCGAGCAGATGGCCGAACGCGTGATCAGCGAGGCCATCGCCCGAGCTTTTGGGGCCGCTGGCGGCGAGGCGAAAGAAGGCTTCTCCGCAAATATCGTTTGCCCTGCGAGCTTTGATTTGGGGTGTCGACACGTACTGGCCCGAATATTGTGCGACCAGGGTGCGCGGTCTGTCACAATTGGTAATGTTATAGACGAACCACTGGCTGCTGCTGTTTTATATGGCAAGGTAGCTACCACTCCCCCAGTCAATCAGGACCTGCTCGTCTTCGATGCCGGCGCTGGAACGACGGACGCGGCAATCGTCAGGTATCACGAACAGGGCGAGTGGAAGAGAATCACGGTCCTAGCCGAACAAGGCATTTGTTGGGCGGGGTCCGACCTAGATCTGGCAGTCCAAGATCTGGTAATTCGAAGAATTGGCGCACTGATGGAAATTGACAGCCGTGAACAAATCTATTCCGCCTACGGCATGGATTCAGACGTTGGCAAACTCAACTTTGAAGACGAATGCGAGCAAATAAAAATAGCACTTTCCACGTCACCTTCGTATCGTTGGGCGAAGCCGAATTTCATGGGTCGCCAGCTACTGACCTTCGACATTACAAGGGAAGAGTTCCGGCAATGCGCTAGAAACGTGCTATCGGAGATGGGGGCACTGATCAAGAGCCTGCTGAGAGAGGCATCGTCTTTCGTCGAAGACTTCGACGGCATTGATCTGGCACTCCTTGTGGGCGGGACATCGAAGCTACCAATGGTTCGAGACATCGTGACCACTGCGTACCCGAGGATGGTTATTCACCAGGATGAAGTGTACTTCGACGAAATGACCGCCACAGTTCGGGGCATTGGATTTACGAAAGACTTTGGAGATTTGGTGATTAAACGTCCGCCATACACGATCCAGGTCAGGGTAACACTCGACGACGGCTCAGTGGTCCCAAATACAATCCATCAAGCATTCGATAAGGCCTACGATTGGTGGAGGACGTTTCAGACTGCTAATCCTTACAAAGAGGTTACGCTTGATTTCGAACGCCCTGTCGATACCCTCGAACTTCTCTTCATTAGCCCTTCGGGCCACCGACAAGCTGCCGATCTTTCGCCTGGCCAATTCCGAGGAGATAGAAAGATCATCGTTCGCCTGAATGTTCGCGCAAGCCTATCATTGAATTCATACACCATCCAAATGCCCTATTTCACACAAGTGGGACTAAAACCGCCCCAGACGTTCGATCCGAAGAGGCTGAATGCTCCCGACGTTTATCCAGATGATAACTGAATGTGTTTGAGCGGAGGATTGGGCCGGAAGGTTCTCCACGCAGCCTCTGCATTCTCGAAGGGTTTACCGCAAATCTGGCCGGCTGGCGCAGATCCCTGCTCCTTGGGGTCAGCGATTTCCCGAAGTGACTTGTGGGAGTTGACGGCACTATAAAGGCAGTGACAAGTGACGAGTGACAAGAAACAGCCAAAGTCCTCTGGCTGGCGACGTTAAAAAGCAACCGTCTACGCCAGCCCGCGCTTCCTTGGCGGAGGATCAAAATCTAAGACGGTTTAGACCAATCCTGCCAGGCCAGCCCTTTGACTCTCGCGAACTCCGTAACATTTGCGGTCACCAATCAAGCAGATAGTTCACTTGAAGATCTCGCGGCGAGGGGTCTTGGGTTGCTTTCGCTCACTTAGCAAGAAAGGTTCGGCAGCCCATCGGTCCAATTCGTCAAACCACTTTGCGGTGTCGGCGACGTACGGTTCCAGAAGAACCCCTTCTGAAACTCTCCGCACCCGCACCCGGTCCCCCTCAAAGCGGAACTCTCGGGGAAGTCGAACAGCCTGGCTTCGTCCATTGCAAAACAACTTGGCGACTCCCGTTTTGGCCATGGCAACTTTCCTTTCGGACTGAGTATAGATCACAAGACTATACCATGCAAGTAGGTCTTACGGCGCGACCCAGGTGACGCGCGGGCGGCCGCTGGAGGGATTCTTGTCCACGAGGACGGGGGTACGGAAGGCGCGGCTTAGCAAATCCGCCTGGAAAACGTCTTCCGCCTTTCCCTGGCGCAGACAGTTTCCGCCCTGGAGCAGCACCACGTAGTCGGCCATTTCTGCCGCCAAATTCAGTTCGTGAGTTACGACGACGCCGATGAAATTTTCCGATTTCGCAAGCTGGCGGAGCAGGCGGAACATTTCCACTTGGTAGCCGATATCCAGGTTGGCGGTCGGCTCATCGAGCAGGACCAAGCGCGGCCGTTGCGCCAGCGTCCGCGCCAAAACGGCGCGCTGGAATTCCCCACTGCTCATTTCCATCACGCGGCGGTGAGCAAATTCTTGGAGGCAGGTTTTCTCCAGGGCCCACTCCACCCATCTTTCGTCCTCCGGGCTTTCAAACAGGCTGTGGCCCAGGTGCGGATGCCGCCCCTGACGGACAAATTCTTGCACCTCAAACGAAAACAGCAGAATCGTGTCCTGCCGCGCCAAGCCGACCCTTCGGGCGCGCTCCCGGGGGGAAAGGCCGTGCAGGTTTTGGCCGTCAAGAAAAACTCCGCCCGACTTGGGTTTCAAGTGCCCGCTCAGAATTTCCAGCAGCGTGGACTTCCCTGACCCGTTAGGCCCGATGATGGCCATCAGTTCGCCGGCGCGAGCCTGAAGGCTGACGGGGGCGAGGGCAAATTGGGCAAAGCGGAAAGCGACGGAGTCAGCGATGAGTTCGCCCGCAGCCTGCGGGGTGGAATAAATCGTGATGGATTGAGGGTCAGTCATACCCAGTACGTCTCAGGTGCCAAGTGTCAGGTGTCAGGAAAGAACGAAACTGGAAAATCGAAATTCGAAACTCGCCCCGATTTTCGCGTTTCGTCTTTTCAGTTTTGCCTTTTGACTTTTGCGTGTTGACTTTTGACTTGCTTTTCCCTCCCTGACACCTGAAACCTGATACCTGACACCTAGCCTGACGTCCGCCGGAGCAGGTAGATAAACACCGGCGCCCCCGCCACGGCGGTCACGGCGCCCACGGGCAGCTCCGCGGGGGAGACCACCGTGCGCGCCAGCGTGTCGGAAAGCACCAGCATGATGGCTCCGCCAAACGCCGCCGTGGGGATGAGCGTGCGATGGTCGTTGCCCACCAGCATCCGCCCCAAGTGTGGCACCAGCAATCCCAGATAGCCAATCGCTCCGCTGACCGAAACGGCCAAGCCCGTCAACAGCGAGGCAAGCAGGTAGACCGCCGTTTCCACTCGCGCCACGTTTACGCCTAAGTGCGCCGCCTCCCCTTCCCCGAGCAGAAGCACATTCAAATCCTTGGAGAAGGCGTAGAGCGCCAGAATCGCCAGGATGATGGCAGGAAAAAGAAGACGAATCTGCACATCCGTGACCACGCTCAGGTCGCCCATGAGCCAGAACGCCGTGCCGCGCACATCGCGCGTGGAGAGCAGAGTCAACACGAAAAGAATCAAGGCGGAAAGGAACGACGCCGTCACTACTCCGGCCAGCAAAAGCGTGTAGCTTGACAGCCGCCCCGCGCGCCGTCCGAGCAGGTAAACCCAGGACATGGTCAGAACTGCGCCCACAAATGCGGTGAGCGGAGTCACCGAAGCCATCCGTCCGCCAATCCACAGGGCCACAATCGCGCCCAACGCCGCGCCGCTCGATATTCCCAGGACATAGGGGTCCGCCAAGGGATTCCGCAACAGGGCTTGCAGCCCCGTTCCCGAAACCGCCAGGGCCGCGCCCACCAGCATCGCCAGAAGAATGCGCGGCAGGCGAATGTCCCGCACGATGACGCTCGCTTCCGATCCCGGATGCCGGCCCAGCAATCCCGACCACACCTCGCCCAGAGAAAGATGAACGCCGCCGAGCGCCAAGGCGCCGAAATCGATCAGGATGAGTGCCGCGGCCGAGGCCAGCAGCAGGAACAGCACGTTTCTGCGAGTGGGAGTAAGCGTCATGGCATTAGAGTGTACAGTGCATAGTGAACAGTGGACAGACTAGAAGCCCCCGTGTGCACTGTTCACTGTACACTGTTCACTGTTCGAAGAATCCTTGCCACTTCTTCCAGCGCATCGATCAAGCGAGGGCTCGGCCGCATGATGGTTTCGGCGACGAAGTACAAGCGGTGGTTTTTTACCGCCGCCAAATCGCGCCATCCCGGCAGCTTTTGAAACTCGTCGAGAGCGGGGGCGAAAGCCTCCGTCTGGGGAAATAAAATGACGTCCGGAGCCCTCTTCAGGACTTCCTCCAAACTCATGTGCGGCCATTCACTCTTCAGGTCGTCGCCGATGGAAACGCCGCCCGCGCAGCGAATGACATTCGAGATAAACGTTTGGCTTCCCGCCGTGATGAGGGGACGGTACCAGACCGCAAAGAGCACCTTTGGCCGGGGCTGGCCTTGCACCTGTTTATCGACGGCCGCCACCCGGGCGCGCAGGCTCGCCACCAGACTTTGGGTGGGCTGGTCCCAATCGAGAATGTGTCCCAAGTCTTCCAGCGATCGGATTGTGCCTTCCACCGTATGCGCCGTCACTCCATAAAGCGGGATGCCGAGGCGTTCAAGTTGGTCAGCGGTTTCGCGCCGGTTGGCTTCATCGGTGCCCAGGACCAGATCGGGCTTGAGGGCCACGATTTTCTCCAGATTGGGATTAAGCAAACCACCCACATGGGGTATGGCTCGCGCCTGCGGGGGGTAGTCACAATAATCCGTGTCGCCCACCAACCGGTCCCCAAGCCCTAATGCGTACAAGGTCTCGGTGATACTCGGTGCAATCGAAACCAGACGGCGAGGATGATCCGGCAGATTCACCCGGCGGCCGGTCTGGTCGGTCACGACGCGCGCGGAGATCGCACTCGCAGATAGGAGGAGCGCCAGGACAAGAGCCCTGAGGGACTTCACTTCGACAAGCCGCCTACACCCTCCGCCGGACCCGGAGGCCGCTACAAAGCCGCTTGGATTTGTGAAAGAGAACATCCGCATTACGCACGCGCCGCAAAAAAACAAATGCTCCGCGAACTCTTAACGAGGGCGGAGCACGTTCCTCACCGTTCAGTCTATGTCGCGAAAATGTGTTTGTCAAACTTCCGCGTCTCGTCAACAATAGGCAATGTTATGAAAACCCGAATCGTTGTAGCTTTGCTGGTGGTTGGTGCTTTCCTTACATGGGCCGCAGCAGCCAAGGAAAAGCAACAGACCGGACCCCCTGCCCCGATCGGATGGCTCGATCTCCAGGCGGGCTCCCGTAATTTTTCGGTTTCCCAGGGCGACTTGCAAAAGGTCACCCGTCATCTGGCCCGCGGAGCGCTGCTCCCCGTCTTCAAGACGAAGGAAAAACATGGCGCCACGTTGGCCCAAGTGGGGGCGTTCAATTTGGACACGGGAAGCTCGGAACTAGGATGGGTGGAAATAAACTCGGGAGACCTGAAGCCCGCGGAATCCTACCCGTTGGATAGTGAATTGTTGCGGTTGCTCGGCGCCCCCTACCTCGACGATTTCACCGCCCAGCACACAGATATTGCCAGATTCCTGGTGCGGCAAGCCCAGGGTCCTCCCGCTCTCCTTTGCTACGTGGTCACGATGCCACTGTCGATGGCGAGACTCGTCATCTTCACGCCCAGCCAGGGGAAGTTTTTGCCCGGCGCTGCATTGAATATTCCCATTAATGACATGCAGGCCGGAATTAGTTCCCTGGAAGTCCGCGACTTGGTGGGCGATGGAAGCGATTGCGTGATTACTAAAGAACCCTTCCGCGAGCAGGCGCAAACTTTTGGCACCAACCTGCGCATCAGAAAGATCGCGGACGGCCAGTTTCAAGTCTTATGGCAGGCGCCCATCGAATTCCAAAACCTTTCGCAATACAGCTCCAAAGTGCAAATCCTCCAGCCGCCGGAGCAAAACATTGGCGCGCCCGGAACGGTAACCACCGGGGAGGTAACGTTTCGCCCGGGCGGCAGGGGACAAGAGCCGGTTTGGAAGGGAAAAGTCGAGTTTTTCGTCTTTGGCAGAGAGAAAGTGTACGATTCCGTTAACATCGAGAAGGTCTGCCCCTGGGATGGGCAGGGATTCGCACCGCTGCGGTGATTCCACGGCGCCGTTACTTTGCCGGGTGAGTGCGTTATAATCGTCTCGCGTTTGTCCTGCTGGCGATGCAAGCGCGCCGACCGAGCACGCGGAAGGCCCTGAACACGGAGCACGCCCATGGAGGAAAACCTACTGCCCCTGTTTCCCCTCGAGATGGTGCTCCTTCCGGAAGAACCCCTGCCCCTTCACATTTTTGAAGATCGCTACAAAACGATGATTGGCGAGTGCCTTCAGGCCAAGGCCGCCGGAAAGGTCGAGCAGGAATTTGGAGTGGTACTGCTGAAAGGGCAAGCCCTGAGCGCCGTGGGCTGCACCGCACGCATCATCAACCTGACGCGCCAGTATGAGGATGGCCGCATGGATATCCTTACGGTCGGCAAGCGCCGTTTTGAAATACTGCTGACCCACCAGGAAAGGCCCTACCTGCAAGGCGCTGTCGAGTACTTTGAAGACGAGGGCCCGGACGCTCCCAGCGACGAGGCGGCGGAACTGGCCATCGCGCGCTTCCGCGAGGCCATGAGAAAGCTGCGCCACGCCGCAGAGATGCCGGTTCACCTTCCCCGCCCTTACCGTTATCTTTCCTTTCGCATCGCCGCCTCGCTGCCGCTCGACCTCAAATTCAAACAGCAACTCCTGACCCTCCGCAACGAACCGGAACGCCTCACGCTGGTCCTGCGCGCTATTGAAATTCTTATGAACCAGCTTGATCACGCCCATAAATCCCGAAACAAAGCCGGCGGAAACGGCCACCTCCGCCACGGGCGATTTCAGATTTGAGATTTCAGATTTGGGGATTCCAGAGGCCGGTTCTTCCCCGCAATCTCCGACTGCTCCCCTCACCCTCTTGCTTCTGCCCTCCCGGCACGCGGCCGGAGCGCCGGACTGCTATCCAAAATCGAAAATGGCTCCGCGCGCCCCTCGTTGAGTTTGCTTGCACACTGGCTTATAATGAATTTGGGGCTGGGGCAAAATGCAAAAACCAAAAACGTTGGGCGAGCTGAAGAAGTCTCATTATCGGAGTGTCAGCATCAAAGACGAGATGCGCGCCAATCTTCTCCGCAAGCTTGCTGCGGGAGAAGTCATCTTTCCTGGCATCATCGGCTTTGACGACACGGTGACACCCCAGATCGTCAACGCCATTCTTTCGAAACACAACTTCATTCTGCTGGGGCTTCGCGGCCAAGCGAAAAGCCGTATTCTGCGCTCGCTCGGCTCGCTGCTGGATGCGGCAATCCCCATCGTCGCCGGTTGCGAAATCAACGACGACCCCCTCCACCCCCTTTGCCGGGCATGCCATGAACGCCTGCAAGAGATGGGCGACGCGACCCCCCTCGATTATCTTGCGCCCGAGCAACGTTACATTGAAAAGCTGGCCACGCCTGACGTGACCATTGCCGACATCATCGGCGACCTTGATCCCATTAAGGCCGCTCGCGGAGGGCACACCCTGGCCAGCGAACTGACGATTCACTACGGCCTTTTGCCGCGCGCGAACCGCGGAATCTTTGCCATCAATGAGCTGCCCGATCTCTCCGGCAAAATTCAGGTGGGACTTTTCAACATCATGCAGGAGGGGGACGTCCAGATCAAAGGCTATCCGGTACGCTTGCCCCTTGACGTCGCGCTGGTCTTCACCGCCAATCCGGAAGACTACACCGCCCGCGGCAAGATCATAACCCCGCTGAAGGATCGCATCGGGTCGGAAATCCGCACGCACTACCCGGCAACACTGGAACAAGGGCTCGAGATCACGGCGCAGGAAGCCTGGACCGAACGCAAGGGAGAGAAGCCCCTCGTTATCCCGCAGTTCATACGAGAGGTTATTGAGGCCATTGCCTTCGAAGCGCGCGCGGACAAGCGCGTGGACAAACGCAGCGGCGTCAGCCAGCGCATGCCCATCACCTGCCTGGAGAACACCATTAGCAGCGCGGAGTGCCGCGCGTTGAAGCATCACGAGGCCACCATCGTGCCCCGCCCTTCCGACATCTACGCTTCCATGCCCTCCCTGACCGGGAAGCTGGAACTCGAGTATGAGGGCGAACTGCGCGGCGCCGATACCGTCGCGCGTGAGGTCATTCGCCAAGCCATCGCCAAGGTTTTCAAAAAGTATTTCGACAATGTGCCCCTCCAATCGGTGGTGCAGTGGTTCGAGCTCGGCGGGACACTGAGGTATTCGCCCAACTCATCATCCGAGGAGCTTTTCCAGCAGTTCAAAAAGATTCAGAACTTGCTGGAGAAAACTCAAAGCTTGGGCATTAAGACCAAGGACGACCCGGCTCTGCTGGCCGCGGGCGGCGAGTTCATTTTGGAAGGACTGTACGCGCTGAAGCGCATCAGCCGCAACGAGGAATTGGGTTACCACACCGAACACCGCCCCACCGAGCGGCCGGATGAGGAGCCCACTCGCTTGGCGCCGCGCCGCCGTCCGCTGAACTAGGAAGGACCGAAACTCGAAAATCGCCAGAGAGGTTTCGAGTTTCGAATTTCGAGCTTCGAGTTTCGATCATGAAGTACGTCAAGTACTCCAAATACGTCGCGGACCCCTTCGACGAGCTCAGCGCCGAAGAGCTGCTCCAGATGCTCGGGGACTTCCTGCTCGATAGCGGGTTCTACAACCAGTACCAAAGCTTCTACGAAATGGGCTCCGAGGGAACGATGGAACAGCTCCACCAGGCGCTTCTGGAGGCCCTGCGCGATCAGGGAAAGATTCCCAACGAGTTGCTGCAACAAATGCTTCAGCATTGGGAGGACTACCAGAACTCCGAATTAGCGGAGAAGATCAATAAGCTGCTCGAGCGCCTCTCCGAAGAAGGTTACGTCTCCGTCGAGCAGCCCAACCCCAGCCAGGGTCAAATCATGGACCGCGAGGGAGATCTTTCCGCCGGGCCGCAAGAGGGCAAAGCCAGGTTCGAGATCACCGACAAGGCCCTGGATTTTCTGGGATTCATGACTCTGCGCGACCTGTTGGGCTCGCTCGGAAAATCCAGTTTTGGCCGGCATGATACCCGCGAGTTGGCCACCGGCATCGAATCCGAGGGATCCAGCCGCCGCTATGAGTTTGGGGACACGCTGAATCTGGATGTCAATGCCACCCTCCTTTCAGCAATTCGCCGCAAGGGCCTGAAGATCCCACTCGATCTCGATTACCAGGATTTGCAAGTCCACCAGTGCGAATACCAAAGCTCCTGCGCCACGGTGTTGATGCTCGATTGCAGCCATAGCATGATTCTCTACGGGGAAGATCGCTTTACCCCGGCAAAGAAAGTTGCTCTCGCCCTCACCCACCTCATTCGCAGCCAGTACCCGGGCGACACCCTGCACCTCGTCCTCTTCCATGACTCCGCGGAAGAGATGCCGCTCTCGGAATTGGCGCGCGTTCGTGTGGGACCTTACTACACCAATACGCGCGAGGGCCTGCGGCTGGCTCAGCGACTTCTTTCGCGGCAGAAGAAAGATATGCGCCAGATCGTGATGATCACGGACGGCAAACCTTCCGCGCTCACGCTGGAAGATGGACGGATTTACAAAAACGCCTTTGGGCTTGACCCTTTGGTGGTATCAGAAACCTTGCACGAGGTGGCGCGGTGCCGCCGCAACGGAATCCTGATCAACACCTTCATGCTCGCCGCCGATTATGGTCTGGTTAACTTTATCCAGAAGGTGACGGAAATCTGCCGCGGCAAGGCCTACTTCACCACTCCCTATACCCTTGGGCAATACCTGCTGATGGATTATATGAAGAAGAAAGTGAAACACATCCACTAGAAGACAGAAGTCAGGAGGCAGAAGTCAGAAGTCAGGAGAAACAATCGCCACGAGGAGGCTCCTGACTTCTGGCTCCTGCCTTCCGGAGCGCCATGACGCTGCGGGTTCTGCTACAATACTTCGCGAATCTGTTGGGGAGGAAATCGATGCCGCCTTTGAGCCGGGGGAAGACCGCACCTGCTTTTCAGCTTGCCACCACCACAGGCGAGCGTCTTTCCTTGCTGGAAGCTCTTGCCGGCGGCCCCGTTTTGCTGGCCTTTTTCAAGGTTTCCTGCCCCATTTGCCAGTTTACCTTCCCTTTCCTGCAACGCCTTTATCAGCAACTGCGTGAACAGGGCGTGCAAATCTGGGGAGTCGTCCAGGACAAGGCACAGGACGGCGCGCGATTCGCCGCCACTTACGGGGTGACGTTCCCCATTTTGGTCGACGACGCGCCCTACAAGGTCTCCCAAGCATACAATCTGACCCACGTGCCGTCGCTCTTCCTCGTTAAGCCGGACGGCTGCGTTGAGATTTCCAGCGAAGGCTTCTGCAAACCCGACCTTCTGGCCATCCAGAAGTTCCTGGCTCAATTGCTCTCGGCCACGCCGCCGGCGCTTTTCCTTCCGACCGAGAGAGTCCCGGAGTATACGCCGGGCTGAGGGTCGAAAAATTAGGCTTGGTCCAAGCCTGCGTGAAGAACTCGGAAGACGGTAGGCAGTATACGGAAAACGGGGGCAAGACATCGCGCGCCCGTCCCCTGGCTACCGTCTGCCGTCTAGGGTCTCCTGTTCTTCCTGCCTTTCGCGCTTCCTGTGCTTGGGTGGCTTCTTTCTTCGATCAGCGTGCGTCTGCGCCGCAGGAGGGGAACCCACGCGCAAGCGCGCCTGCCGCTTGACCTCAGTAGTACTTCTGAACGGTTTGGGCTTTCTTGGCCTCATTGTCAATCAATGTATCGATCTATATTCGCGGGTAGGGCGTCAAACAGTATTTGAAACGGAAGTACGTCGCCCAGCCATTTCATCGCAGCCTACGAAGATCGAGGGTAAGGGAAATTACAAAACCCAGGATGCAAATGAGGCCAATCCCTAGCATTACATAATGGTATAGACCAGGTTCCACCCAAACTGTAATGGCCCCTTCCGCTTGGGCGTCGCGTATGGCGTCTTCTTCTTGCATTCGGAAGAGCATGACCGCTGCTGGAGCCAACGTCGCGCCACAGAGTAGCAGCTTTGTCCTAGGGCGAAGCACGCCCTTCATAGCCTCCCTCGAGTTGTGGCGGAAGTGTGTCGGAATCGAACCGACCGGCCCACCGTAGGCAGGCCCACAGGATTTGAAGTCCCGGACGGACACCAGCCCGCATGCACTTCCGCATTGATTCTACGCCACTCCCTAGAGCGTCTCAACCCCCCCGCTCGAACCTGTTGCGGCGACGTCGACCGCATCCAAGTCAATGTCAGTCATCTGCCCGTTCATGCCGCCATCCTTGGAGGCAGAGAACAGTATCCCTGTCTTGTACCCCCAGCAGAAGATGTCGTTTACTACTTCCCAGTCGGTGCGCTGGAAGATGAATGCAGTGGCGTTAGCCATCATGTACTTAACGATGTTCCTGTTCTCCGTCCAAAACGGCCAGAAGTGCACGTCGTGGATTCGGCCGATGTCGCCGCACTTATCAACCCATAGCCCCTTGAAAAGAGGTTGGCCGTAAAGCCCCCGAACGTAATGGCGGACGCTCCATTCGGTAGCTAAATCCACGGCCTGATAGGGGTTCACGAGAAGGACGTTGATAATGGAAACGTTCTCGCCGCCGCCACCACCGCGCACCGTCCAAGGGTAGGGGATCGGCGATTCCGTCATGACTTGGTCGGGGTAAAAGACGGTGATGCCTTCCAGGGTCGAGTTGGGGCCGCGGAGAGCTATGAACGGAGGGCCCTCGGCATCGCCGGCGCCCTCCACCGCCAGCAGGGTCGAGCCAGGCGACTCAGCCGTGTAACGCGCCAGAGCACGTGCTTCGCCCACCAGGGACGTAACGGCGCGAACAATTAGCTGGGTCTTAATCAGATAAGTGCCGGTGGGGACGAAGACGATCCCACCACCCGCGGCAGCCACAGCGTCCAGCGCGGATTGGATGGGGTTGGTGTCATCCGCCTTCCCATCACCAACCGCCGAATAAGGCGCCTCGCAGACATTCACTTAACCGGCCACTTAACCGGCGCTACCGGCATTTCCAGTCGGAACCGAGGGGACTACAGACTGTGCCAGTAATACCTCGAGTGTGCAACAAGCCACCACGATCATTATCCAGATATCCCCTCGCCCGAATTTCTTCCCTAATAGCATACACAGTCTCCTTGAGTGGGCAAAGTCCGGTTGCCTCACAGCTCTCGAAGGTGTGAAAAAATCATGGTAGGGGCACGCCATGGCGTACCCCTACCTGAATTTTCAATGGGATACACGGGCTGAAATCGCCCGTTTTCGAATTTTTTCACACCTTCTCTCGCCTGAGGGTCTGAGGTGCCCCTTCCGAGCCACGGGAAACAGGTGGAATGATCCAGAGATACAGTTCCGCACGACCTGCTTCGTTGGCCTTAACGCTGCGCGGACTGCTCCTTCATCCGGGCTTGTAATTGCGCTCGCGCCTCCTCAAACACCTCTCGGATTCGCGCGAACTGTGCCGGGGCGGGTCGGGTGGCCAAGTTCTCCACAAAGATTTGGGAACCATCGATCAGCGACAGGAGGTAGGCCGCCACGGGGGCAGAAAAAAGCTGCCGCCCCGGCACGTTGACATAGACCGGCGAAGTGTGGGCGTGGACCCCGTATTGCCACGAGGTGAGCGGCCCTAACCGCGAAGAACAACGGGCAGCCAGCCACCCCGGCCCGTCGAGTTTGACTTTCTCCTTCAAGGTCATCTCCCGAGTGCCCTTCAGTTCTTCCCGCGTAGCCACCACCCGCCCGTTCAGCACCACCTCCAGGCGATGGAAGGGGACAAATGCCTTGGCCTCTACTTGGACTTCCGCCGTGCCGCCGCCTGCCCCGAAAGGGATTTCTTCCCCTGGCACGTGACCATCGGCGTGGAACAGCAGCAAGGGGCCGCCGGTGACGAAGGTATTGCCTTGGCGGACGGCCTTGGCCCAGTTGGCAAAGCTGAATTCCTGCTGTCCCAGGTAAGCGTAAGTCCGGTTCGCACCGACCGGCATGTACGCGCCCATCTTGTCGGTGCCGCCAACGCCCGGCAGACGGTATCCGCAATTCAAGTAACGGTACCAATCAAGAAAGCGGACATCGTTAAAAACCTCTTGATAATGAGGCACGAGTTCCACGGCGTCGATTTTTCCCAACACGATGTCTGCTGCAAGTTCCGCCGTGGGATAGGGGAAATGCGGCGCCACCACCAAGCCTTCCCGCTGGCGGCAGGTCTCTGCCCAGTTAGTGAGGCCAGTCCAGAGAGGGTCACCGATGTAGCTCTCTCCAGGTCCGCCGGCGGACATCGGGAACACTGGGGCTCCCTGCACCCCCAATAGGCCGAGGTGGCCGAGGATATGCTGCCGGTTCTCCGTGCTCACCTGGACGATCGTTTCGCCGTCGCGCGAGGTCAGGGGCCCATAGGAAAGATCGCCCACGTTTGTGAAGAGGTCACTCCATTGCGCGGCCAGCAGGTTGATTAAGTTCAAGCCCTCAGCTTGCCCTTCCAAGACTGCCGTGGGCGGAGAAAGGAAGTGGACGTGGGTGTCAGCGGTCACCCAGCCGCGCGAGCGAAGGTTTTCGAAGCGCGAAATCTCCAACTTGAGTTCGCGCTGCCCGGGCTCGATCTTGAGCTTTTCGCGCACCGCCTCGTATTCGTAGCCCTTGGTCATCTCAAGGTACACGTCACCTACGGGCAACTCCACCTGAAAGGTTCCATCCACATAGGCAAAGGAGGTGTCCAGGAGCTTGACGTCAGCTCCGTAGTCTTGGAACCAAGCGTCGTTAATCTCCGTGCGGTGCCCGTACGGAGGAATGTACCCACCGTTCGTACCCCGAAAGGCCAAGCGCACCGGCGTCGGACGCCCAGTGGCGGCGTCCACAACCTGCCCGTGCAACCAGACCTTTTCCTGTTCCAAGATTTCTAGGCGTGCGCCGCCGCCCCGCGCTTGAAGTTCTTGCCCTGGGACAAGCTGAGCAAGGTCGAATTCGTATACCTTTCCCGCCTTCCTATCAAGCAAGGAGAGGGTAGCCTCACGGTTCGCTGCCAACTCCAGGTACAGATGCTGATTGTCACGGGCGCGCTTGGCGTGCTCGCCCAAGCCTTTGCCAGGCGCCGCCAGCCAAGCGTCCGGGTCGAAATCACGGCCAGGGTATGACCGCGCGACCACGCCCTGCCGCGCCCTCAGTTCCCACCGGCCAGCCTCATCTGCCGTAGCCTCTGGCAACGTGATGCCAAAGAGACTCAAGCGCTCGTAACGCAGAGGATTCTCACCTCCCTGATAAAGCGTGAGGCCGCAAACGAAAAGCGGGTCCTTGTCCTTGGCTACGAGGCGTAAGGCTTTAAGTACCCTCTTGGGCTCGGGATTGGCCAAAGCGCACAGCCAGACCAGTACGGGCGAGCGGCCGTCGGGATCAACCGGATAGTCAGAGGCTGTCGTCTGAAGTTCTCCCCAATGGGTCGCCGCGGGCAGCGGATCGGTGAGTTTCCTTGGTGCGTCATCGGGATGGTGCACGGAAGCGAAACTTAAATGACCCCAAGCAACCGAAGGAGAATTCACTTCGAAACGACGGCGGATCGGCAAGGCAAGCTTGCCGCCATCCGCGTAAACCAGGACTACCTCAGCCAGAAGCTGGCCCACGCGCTCGATAACATCCACGCTGGCGGGCCGTACTTCGTTTTCGTCCCAGTCACAGAACGTCGCGAGGCAAACAAAGGTGGCTTCCTTCACCAGGGGGATCTCGAGACTACGTGTCGTCCAAGCGCTTCTTCGAGTACTCAGCGCCACCCAGCGCTTCTTCTGTACCCCCTCGGCGGCAAGCTGGAAAGGAATTCCACGAAAATGCCGCTTCCCCCCCGGGGTACGAAGAAGGCCGTCTCGTGCACCCCGAGCGCTCAACAACTTCACACGCTCGCGGGAGCCAAAGTCGATGGCGGACGCATTGAAATAAGGGGTCAGGTTGATCGGAACGAATTTGCTTGACATGGTCCCAATGTCACTCCCCGTCTCTCCACTCTGGGCCGTCATTTTCTGGGCAAGAAGAGCCAGCGCCGGTACACTGGCGCCGGTGGTGCGCAAGAACTTTCGCCGTGAGTACTCTGTCGTTTCTGAATCGTTATTTTTAGGAGCCATGGCTGTGATCCAATCCCTTCCAGAGCATAATCGGGGGTCGCTTGGGATCGTGAGGGCGCTCGAAGAGGTATCCCCGCTTTTCGGGCGATTTGTGGCATAGAATAAGGATGTCCAAACACGTCCGGTCGCCAGGCGACATCAACATAATGACCGAACTTCTCCTTCGAATATTTTTGCCCGTAAAGGAACTGCCGAACGATCGACTCCCTTTCCGGCATGTTTTCGTCAAACTGCGAAGTGAGAAACAAAAAGGAGGAAGCACTTTTGGGAGCGCTCCCTCCCTGAGCTTGCCGCCCTCCGGGGAGGGCACAATTACGCCGAAAAGCAGAAAATCATCTAACCGCCATATCCTGTCTCACCGCTCTCGGGCGGCCTGTTGCCTAAGCGAGAATACCTCCGCTCACGACCGCATGACAAAGCGGAGGGGGCGAAGCAATAGGTTAACTAAAAAATAAGCTCCAAAGCTCCTTGCATGGCACGTGGCGAGTTGGCCTGGCTGGTGATCGTGCCATAAGCGGAGCTCGACGGATTCACATTGGGGGAACCGAATTGCGGCCGGTTGAAGCTGTTAAACAGTTCCCACCGAAATCGGAGCTTGAAACGCTCAGTCAGGTTGGTGTCCTTGATCAGGGACATATCCCAATTGTCAATAGCGTCGGCCCGCAGGCTGTTGAGGCCGAACGGCGCGCTGCTCAGCGTGTAAGCGGGCAAGACCGAGAAAACGGCTTTATTGAACCAAAGGTTTGGCGAGCGCTGGCTGCGTGGAAGCGTGGGGTTCACCCCGGCATTGATGACCACCGGCGTGGACAGGAAAACGGGAAATCCGCTCTGGAACAATCCCTGCAAACTATACTGCCATCCACCAATGAACTTTCCGCCTGCCCCGCTCTTCCATCCGTATCTCCTGCCCGGACCAAAAGGAAGCTGATACACGCTGGAAACCGTAATGCGCTGAGGTGCGTCGTACCAGCTTATCATCTTGCTCGGACCCGGATCCTGCTGGTTGATGTAACGGAAATCGTCCAGCGACTTCGACCACGTGTAGCTCCCCAGAATGGTGAGCCCGTAGGAATAGCGCTTGGTAGCGGTCACCTGGAGGCTGTGATAGAAGGCTAACCCGTCGGTCTGGCGTGATCTGTCCACTCCGGTGAATTCCGGGTACCTATTCAGCAGGTTTCCAATGGAAATGGTGGACGCCCCCAAGGTGCTGCTGGTTGGGATTAGCCCTACGAAAGGATTAGGGATTGTCGTCTGCAATGTGCTGCCGAGGGAAAGATATTGGGCCGGAAGATAAACGTACTGCGTGTCGGCTTCGGCAGCTCCCGCCGAGGAGAAAGCCGCCGTCTGGCTGGGAGTCCCGATGGTACAGTGGAACGACGACTCTCCGACGT
>Ga0315282_10006372_pt1 | contig 19776 bp, 15 predicted proteins | sample YL17G07_20_MG_FD_203693 | JGI IMG/M metagenome (GOLD analysis project Ga0315282, IMG submission 203693) | Sediment microbial communities from Yellowstone Lake, YNP, Wyoming, USA - YL17G07_20 | ecosystem: Environmental > Aquatic > Freshwater > Lake > Sediment | place: USA: Wyoming | collected... | reverse complement strand
CAACACCTCCGTGGCCGCAATGACCGAAGCCGAGGTCAGCTCATCCTCAATCAGGCTCATCTCCCCGAATAGCTGTCCCGGCCCCAGGCGCGTTATCTCCCTGACTTCCTCACCCTCGCCTTTCACCACCCTGACCTCGCCGGACTCCACCAGGTAAAGCGCCTGCCCCAGCGAGTTTTCCTCAATAACCATCTCCCCTTTGCCAAAGCTGACCTGATGGCAGATTCGCGCCAGGTTTTGCGCTTCCTCAAAATCGAGGTTCTTGAACAGGAAATTGTCCTGGATAAGCTCGGAACCAACTATTTCCTCAAAATCTTCTATCCCCATCAACTCGCTCCTGCGCTTTCAGACTTTTTCAATTTATCGGCTCAAGGCGCAATTGTCAAACCTGCTGCCGCGGAAATGCTGCCGGGCAAGAGTCGCGGCTCAAGGGCCGCTGGTCTCCGAATTAAGCTCATAGACTTCAATCTCGCCGAGCCGGAATTGGAGGGTGTAGTTTGCGAGCAAAAATTTTTCCAGCCGCGGAAAATAATCGTGCAGCGCCTGCTTGAGGCTGGGGGTTGGCAGGTTGAAAACATCCCATCCGGGCACGCGGTCGGACAGGAGGAAAAATTGCGGATGCGCGCTGATTACCGCGTCGGTGTATTCCTCAATCCATTGCCGCTGGAGCGGCGTGATGGAACCGCTCTTCGAGCGCATGAGCAGGTGATGAACCACACAGAACCGGGAAGGCAATTTTTTGCCCAGGAGATAGGGAAGGAGCGGATGCCATCCGAAATATTCCATCTGCGCATTTCCGAGCACGGGCCGCAACTGTTTCGCGGCGCGGTAATAAAAGGCGTCATAGGAATCGCCGGCAAGATATGCCTTGGTCGGGCTTCGAAAAGAAAATGCCACGGCTGAATCAATCATTCCCGGACCCAGGTTCAAGACCATAAAGAGAATAAGCCCGCTGTAAAAAATCCGGGAAAAAACCCGGCCCTTGGCAAAAGCAGGAGGTTCCTCCAGCCGCTTTCCCAGCCATACGATTCCGTGGCCGGAGATGATGCTCATGGCTCCGAAAAAAGGAATCAAATGGTAAGGGAAATACTTGGACTGGATGAGATAGGATAAAAATGAGACCGCAGCGAGAGAAAGCACCAGCCAGAAGACCGTGCTCTGCAAGCCGGGCTTGCGGTTTGCAACCGGAAACAAAATGCCGAGCGCGCCAAAAAATAAAATCACCGGCTGCCGCATAAAAATAGAATTGGCAAGCGTCAGCGCCAGGCTCCACGGAGCCTTGAAAAAGCTGTAACTGGTTCCGCTGTAGACCTTGAAGTTGAAATAGAGCGTGACCAAATAAAGCTCGGACAAATAACCCAGCCGCCCGTAATAAAAAATAATCACCAGGCTGGGCAGCAGGCAGGACAGGCTGAACAGGCCGAGCTCGCCCCAGACCATCCTTGGCCGCTTCCTCCACCCCTCCCCCAGAAACCACAAAGCAAAAACCGGCCAGGCCAGCCCATAAGTGGGTTTCAGTTGAAAAACAAATCCTGCCAAGAGGCCAGCCAGGATGGCGCGCAGCCAGCTCCGCTCTTGCCAATAGAAGCTGGCAAGAAGAGCGGCCAGGAGAAGGAACAAGACGAAGCCTTCCCGCTCTCCGCTCTCAAGCGGTCCGAGCGAGAAATAATAAATCCCGTAGCACACTCCGGAAATAAATCCTGCAATGCTTGATTGCGCCAACCTCCTGCTTAGCCAAAAAACCATGGCCAGCGAGCCGAGCTGAACCAGGAAATCAAAAAAACGGAAGGCAAATGTGCTTTTCCCTAAAACCGCCAGCACCAGCCGGTGAATCAGGAAGATGCCGGGGAAACTATGGTCCCATGCGCCGATGTAAGGCGGGAGATGATATTTCTGCCAGACCCAGGCCACATAGTGGAAGACGGCCTGGTCCATGGTGAATTTGAACCAGAGGGTGAGGGAAAGAAAAAACCCGCCCAGGAGCAGAGCGCTCCAGAAATATCTATCCTTGAAAAGGGACGGCTCGGGGTTCATGGCCTTTTCCGGTTTTCGGTCTGCCCCTGGGGAAGGCCGGGCAAAAGTTCGTAGATTTCGGTCTGGCCGATTTTTTTCAGCGGCCGGTAATTCCTTTCCAGAAATATTCCCAGCTCCGGGAATATCTCGGCCAAACCCTGTTTGATGGATGGCCGAGACAAGCAGGTTCCAAAATAGATTCCCTGCTCCGCAATCACAAAGAAGCGCGGCCGGGCAGCAACCACCGCTTTAGTGTATTCTTCTATCCACTGCCTCTGCATGAGGCTAAGCCCGGAGCCTTGCGGGCAGAACATCAATTGCTGGACCGCACAAAAACGAGAGGGCAATTTCTTCTTGAGCAGAAACGATATCAACGGGTGAGCGCCGAAAACCTCAACCTCATCCTCGGGCCTGACTATGGTCTTCAAATATTTGGCCGCCAGGTAATGATTCTCGGACAGAAGCTCATCGCTTGCGCCCACCCCTGACAGATAGGCCGTATCCAAATCCCGGTAGCTGTAGTGAAACGCGAAAACAGCCCAATTCCGCGGGATGCTCACGAACATGAAAACAGCAACCGCCAGATAAAAAGTCCAGGCCAAAGCCCTGCCGACGATGCCGCGGTAAATTCCTGCAAGCAGAGCTCCGAGCGCGGACAGGCCCGCGCTGGAAAGAATGACCGCAAATCCCCACAAGGGGATCAACTGGTACTGTAAATCCTTGCCTAGAAGCAAATAGGAAAACGCGCTTAGGGAAATGAAGATGATGAGCAGCCAAAAAATTTGGCGATTGCCGCTCCTTGCTCCTCCTGATTCCCCCTGGAATAAAATTGCCAGCAAAACCAAAAGTGAGACCACCGGCTGGGAACCAACAAGGGAATTGGCCTTGAAAAGCATCCAGGCCAGCCAGGAATTGGCCACGGCCGGCGGCTTGAGCCTGGAGTAAACCTCAAAGTTGTAAAGAATTATCGCCCGATACATTTCAAGCAGATAGCCCGCTTGCCAATAGTAAAGAACTACGAGCAAGGAAGGAGCCAGACAAAAAAATCCAAACACCAGTAATTCCGCGAGAGCCGGTCCGCGCTTTTCCCTGACGGCCTGGAGCAGGAAAAGCGCCCCGAACACAATCCAGGCCAGGCCGTAAGTTGGACGGATAAGAAAAGCCAGGCCGGCGAATATCCCTGCGAGAACGGCCCGCAGCCATATCCTCCGGTTCAAGACCACGCTGCAAAATATTGCAGCCAGCAAGGCCGCGAAAACAAAGGCATCGCGCTGACCCGCATCCCACCTGCCCCGTCCCAGGTAATAAAATCCGTAAAGCAGACAGGTGACAAAAGCGGCGGTGCCGGAGCCGGTCAATTTTCGGGCCAGAGCGAAAATCATGGCCAAGCAGCAGAGCTGGACGAGGAAGTCAAAAATCCGAAATCCCAGGATGCGGTCGCCGAACAATGCCATGGCCAGACGGTGGATGATATAGATGCCGGGAAAATTTGAATCCCAGGCGCCGATATAAGGCGGCAGATGATAGCTCTTCCAGACCCATGCGCCATAGAGATAAAAAGCCTGGTCCATTCCCGCCCCGTACCACAAAATAGGGGAAAGGATAAAACCGCCGAGGACCAAGGCCAGCCAGAAAAGCGATTGGCGGAAAATATTATTATCCAAACTCATGGGTCGATTTGCAGGAGCGAGTTTGCTCCGGGCGCTGCTCGAGCAATTACCATCCAGAATATCATGGATGGGTTTGAACTATCAAATGCCTGTCATCCGGAAGACCAAGACCCGCGCCTTCCCGTCTTCCTCAACCCGAGTTCCGCGGGCAGATGTCAATGATGCCGGCCCTCTTGACCAATTGACAGTTTTGCTCCCGGAATTTCTGCAGTTCCGGAAACTCCTTCTGCAGGGCTTCCGGCAAACTGGTCTCGGGAATTTTGTGAATATTCTCCGTGTCAATATCGGTTAACCAGGAAGAAACCGGGATAAGCCCCGATTACATCCGCGCTGTATTCTTTTTTCCATTTTTTCTCGAACTAGGGCTTTTCCGAACTTTTCTTGGCACCTGGAAATTCGGGCAACGCTGATTTTAGCACATAAATTTCGACATTATCCACAATGGTGACCAGCTCATAATTGTCATGCAGAAATTGATTCAATCTGGGAAATTCCTTGGCGAGAATGACTTTGATTCTTGGCTCCGCCATACCCAGTATATTTTTCGCCACCCAGGTATAGATGAGAAAAAATTTCGGCCGGGCGGATATAACCTCGGTCTGGTATTGTTCCATCCATTGCTTTTGGATAGGGTAGATATCTTTACCGTAGGGATGCAGCAAAAGCAAGATCGGAATGGTAAATTTGGAGGGCAGTTTTTTCTTGAGCAAATACGGGAGCAGCGGAGCGTCGCCAAGCATCACTATCTCGTCCTCCGGCTTGAGCATGGGCTTCAGGAACTCCGCAGCCCGGTATTCATCACCCACCGAATCAGGCATATCCATATAAGCACGGTTAAAACTGCGGCCGTAATGCCGGGCGCCGAACTTGATGCAAAAATCATCCAGGCTGGAGAGCATTATGGCCCCGAGCAAAAAGTAAAGCGCTCCCGCAGAAATGCGACCGCTCCATCCCCCGGCCGAATTCTTAAGCTTGTTCCCAACCCACACCCAGCCGCAGCCGCTGAAGACCATGAGCAATCCCCAGGCTGGCGCCCGGTGATATGGGACATTCTTGGTCTGCAGGATAAAAGAGCCTGCAGCCACTGCCAGCAATCCCAGGAGAACCGCGAAAATCTTCCGCCGCCCGGTCTCGCTCCAGTTAAGAACCGGAACCATGATTCCTAAAGCCGCTCCGGCCAGGGCCGCCGGCTTTTCCTGGAAAATGGTCCAGAAAAGAAAAAGACAGGTCTTGAGCATTCCCAGGGGTGTGACTTTGCTTAGGCGCAAATAAACCTTGAAAAGATAAAATACCGGGCCATAATATAGTTCCCTTAAATAGCCTATCTGCCAGTACCAGAGAACAACAAACCCGAGCAGGCTCAAACAACAAAAGCTGAAAAAGGCCAGCTCCAGCCAGACCAGTTTGCGATTTCTCCGCCATCCCTCCAGCAGGAACCATACTCCGAAGAACAACCAGGAAAAACCCAGCGTGGGCTTGAGCAGAAAAACAAAACTTAAAAGCAGGCCCACCAGCAAGGCCCGAAGCCATACCCTCCGCTCCAGCCAAAGGCTCAAAATCGCGCAGACCAGGAGCAACCATAAGCCGTAATTGTCCCGCTCCGCGGTCAACATCCCCAGACCGCAATAATAGAGCGCATAGAAAATGGAAGAGAGCAGCCCCGAGACCCCGGTTCCGGAAAGGCGCCTAGCCAAGTAAAAAATGGCCGCCAGGCAATTCAACTGCACGACTAAATCGAAAAATCGAAATCCCAGGGTGCTTTCTCCCAAAAGTTCTATCACCAGGCGGTGGAGAATAAAAATTCCGGGAAAATCCCCGCTCCATTCCCCGACATAGGGCGGCAAACCATAATCTTTCCATACCCAGGCCGCATAAGCATAAATCGCCTGGTCCATTCCCAGGCCGTACCAGAGCGTGGAAGAAAGGATAAAGCCTCCAATGATAAGCGTCAGCCAGAACCAACGGTCTTTAAGAACACTAGGCTCTTGCGGCATTAACCAACCCCCCGAGACCACCTTAAAGCAATGCTCCCGGATTCTTCTAACTCGATTTATTCCGAGCCAGAAATGCGCGATAGCTGACCAGGTAGCTCATGGCCCGCGCCGCCACATTGGGAGTGGGATAGATGATGCGGCCGGCCTCGTTCAGCACCTCCCAGCCGATGTTGCCCGGACCGGGCGCCGCGGCCATGTCGCTCGTGACCAGAACCGGCTTGTTCAATTCCACGCTTATCTCCAGGGCCTTGCGCGCGATGATTTCGTCCGCCTTCTTGGACCCTTCCAGCCAGAGCTTGCGCAGGCCTTCCTGCTCCGGCTGCTTCATATAAAAAGATTCCTCCGCCATCTTCTGCGCGCCCAGGTGCATGCCGATTCCGATATGGATGATGCCGTCAAATGCCGGGTGGCGAGCCACAATCTCCAGGGACTTGATCAATCCCCGGTTGCCTCCGCTGGTGGCCAGGTCCACCGGGTTGTTCCGGCTCCAGCGGTAGGACAGCATTTCCCCCAGCTCCTTGGCCAGTTGCTCGGGCAGCTTGGGAAGCTCGAGTCCGAGCCTGCCGCATTCATCCGCAGCCAGCACCCCCCAGCCGCCTCCCCAGGTGACAATGCCTATCTTGTTGCCTTGAGGAACGGGCTGGCCGGAAAAGGTCACGGTCGCATAATAAAAATCATCGAGGTCTGGAGTCACCACCGCGCCTGCCTGCCTGGCCGCTGCAAAAAATATTTCGTTCCTGCCGGCCATGGCTCCGGTGTGGGACGATACCGCGCGTGTGCCGGCCTCGTTGATGCCGCCCTTCAAAATCACCACCGGCTTTTTCGCAGCTGCAGAAGAGAGCGATTTGAAAAAAGCCCTTCCATCTTTTGGCCCTTCAATGTAAATGGCGATGACCCCGGTGTCCGGGTCCTCGGCCAGGTAATCCAGAAGCTCGTGCACCGGCGTGAAGGCCTCGTTGCCGTAATTGATGAACTTGCTGAAGCCTAACCCATGCCAGATCCCTCGCCCCAGGATGCTGGACCCGACATTGCCGCTCTGGGCCAGAAGCGAAATTTTGCCCGGCTGGGAGTAAAGCCAGACATACTGGGCGAAAAGCTTGGACTGAACGCACATCATGCCCTGGCAGTTCGGGCCTAAGCCCTCAATCCCCGCGGCCTGGAGCCGCTTCCCTATCTCCGCCTCCTTCTCTTTGCCGGCCTCGTCAACCTCGCCCATGCCCGCAGTTATCATCACCACTCCCCCAGGCTTTTTCTTCACGCAGTCAGTAATGGCCAGTTCCAGGTTCTCGGGTGGAACAACAACCACCACCAGGTCAACCGGCCCGGAAACATCAGCAAGGTTTTTATAGCAGCGAATCCCCAGGATCTCTTCCCGGTTAATATTGATGGGATAAATCTTGCCCGCAAAATTGCCTTGGATAAGGTTATGGAGGATTCCAAATCCCCATTTCTGCGGATTGGCCGACGCGCCAATCACTGCCACGGACTCCGGATAAAACATCCTCCGGAGCCGGTCCATTTTGCCGCCCACTACCTGCCCTCCCTCACTCACTCAAGAATCACCAGGGCGTCAACCGCCACCGGCTTGCCTTCCTTGGTCAACAACAGAGGATTGATGTCAACCTCCTTCACCCTGTCGTTCTCAATCCCCAGCCGGCCCAGACCTACCAGCGCCTGCGCCAGCAACCTTTTGTCCGCCTCGGGCATGCCCCGGAAGCCGCCCAGTATCTTCTTGCCCCGTATCTCATCCATCATCTCCAGGGCGTCCCGCTCGGTGAGCGGCGCCACCCGGAAGCACACATCCTTCAAAATCTCGGTGTAAATTCCGCCCAGGCCGAACATCACGCACGGGCCGAACTGCGGGTCCCGCACCAGACCTATAACCAGTTCCCTCTCTCCCTTCACCATCTCCTGAAGCAGGCATCCCTTGAGCTTCTTGCCCGCGCGCACCTTTATCTCCTTGAACGCCCGCCTGACCTCTTTCGCGCTTTTCAGGTTCAGCCGCACGATGTCCAGCTCGGTCTTGTGCAGAAGCTCCGGCCCCGAACCCTTGAGCACCACCGGGTAGCCCATCTCCTCGGCCCTGGCCACCGCCTCCTTCGCGTTCTTGACCAAAAATTCCCTGGTGACCGGAACGCCGTATCCCGCAAGCACCTGCTTGGACTCATACTCGGTCAGGCTCTTTCTTTTCTCCCGCAGCGCCTTGTCAATCACTTCCATCCTTCTGCTCCTTACCAATCATTTTGCTCAAAATAGCTTGAATCCAATAAAAGTCAAGAACCTGTGTGCCAAATCTTCGCTCCGGTTGATTGTCCGACCGCCTGATGCTAGATTTTATTCAAAGAGGAGTGCTGTCCATGAAAATAGTTAAGGCCGTTATCCTTTTCCTGGTCCCCGCAGCCATTTTCGCCCAAGGTCATTTCCGCATAAATCCGCTCCAGGTCAAGGGCGAAATCCAGGAGGTGGTTGCCGAGGACCTTGACCAGGACGGCCTGAAAGAGCTGGTCGTCATCCATCACATCGATTCCACGGATTCAGCCCGAAGATTCATGACCATTTTCTGGCCGGACCCTAAAAGCTCCTACAGCCCGGCCAACTCCTTTGTAATGGAGCTTCCTGGAAGATACAGCATTTATGATTTCGGCGCCCTGCCGGGCGAGAAGGAAGAGGTGGTGCTTCTCCTTAGCAAAAATACCGCGGAATATTTCCGCTGGACCAGCCATAAGCTGGAAGGCCCAACCAGGCTGGTCAGCTTCGGAAACCAGCTGATTCAATTGACCGATTCCGACCGGCTGCTCAACTACGACTGCTTCTGCGATTGGAACCGCGACGGCGCGAATGAACTCCTGACCATAGGCATCGGCGAGGCGGAGCTGTTCTATTACAAGGAAGGCTCGTGGCAGAAGGTGGAAATGGAACTGCCGGTGGAGGTAAGCTACTTCTCCATGCCTTCGCTCCGGTCCATCTTTCCCCATTCTGAAGTCAATGTCACCTACCGCACGCCCAACCTCTTTCAGGAAGACCGGGACGCGGATGGCAAGCTGGAGCTGTTCGCGGTTTCCGGCAACAAGATTTGGATTTATAAACTCGATGCGGACGGAGCCTACGGCGAAAAGCCGGCCTACAAGCTCGCGCCCAAGGTGGCGGATTTTGCGCCGAGAGAAAGACGCCGGAGCCAGCTCAATCTCCAGGTCACGGACTTTGACGGGGACAACCGCGCCGACCTGGTGGCTTCTTACCAGCGCGGCAGTTTCTTCAATCAAAAGTCGGAGCTGAAAGTGTACCTGGGCAAATCCGGCTGGGCGGAAAGCGGAGTCCGGAATCTCAAGCCGGACTGGTCCTCAAGCTTTGACGCCTGGCTCATCGGTCCCTTTTTCAGAAAAATCGCCAACTCGCGCGACCGGCTGATGGTGGTGCCAATCATTGCCTCGGGATTTTTGCAGGCGGTCAAGGTGATGGTTGTCCATGACTTCCCCTTGGAGGTCAAATATTACACCCCCCAGAACCACCTCCTGCCCGCGCTCCCGACCAATACCGACACCGTCAGTCTAAGCATTGACCTTTCCCAGGGGAAAATGCTTGGAGGATTCCCCCAAATCTTCGCGGACTTCAACGGAGACGGCATCGATGACCTGATCTACGGCAAAAACGAGCAGGAGCTGGCGGTGGTGCTCAAGGACAGCGCCGGCAAGCGGACTGACCGGCAGGAAATCATATCCGTCCCGGTTGCGATTTTTCCCGTCACCGACGACCTCAACCATGACAAGAAAGACGACATCATCCTGGTCTACTCCAACCAGGAAAGCGCCAAGAACCCCGGGGAATTCAATGTGCTGCTCAACCAGGGAGGATGGTAAGAGCTTGCGCAAATTCCTAAGCGCCTTTCTGCCCGTCCTTCTCGCTCTCTCCCTTGGCTCTGCCTGCGCGAAAAAAAAACCTTCACCCAAGGCCTGGCTGGATTCCCTTCCGGACAAGGACACCTCCCAGCTGCTGAATCCCGGCCCGGGATTCAGACTGGCCGGGAAAAAAGTCAAAATTGCAGACCATTACCAGGACGCATGGATTTTAGCCCCCAATGACCAACTTGAGGCTGAAGCGGGTTGCGGAACTGAACTCGGCCTGTCGCTCGCGCTGCTCACCGGGGACAAGAAGCCGTCCCAATCCTCTACAGACCGGGCCGTGGCCGAAATGGAAATAATTTCCGGAAAGACAAGGCATTCGCCAATCCTGCTCGATAAAAATCTCTCCGAGACCGCTCCGCAATGGACTGAATACCGCGTCCGACTCCAGGGCCCGAGCCAGGAGACATGCAAGCTGCAGATGTCCTTCTCGATTCAGCCGGCGGATGCTAAAACCCGGGCCTGGCTGGCGGTGGCCAACTCGCGGCTGATGCCTCCCGCTCCCTCCTCCCGCAAAAATATAATCATGGTCAGCATTGACACCTTGCGCCAAGACCATGCCGGCATTTACGGGTATCCCAAGCCGACTACGCCTATGCTCGACCGGTTTGCCAAAACCGCGCTCATCTTCACCAACGCGGTTTCCGCCTCGTCCTTCACCGTGCCCTCGGTCGCAAGCCTCTTCACCTCGCTTTATCCGAGCGAGCACGGAGCCATTGGCAAGGACGAGATGACCCTTTCCCCGGAAAATCTCACCCTCGCCGAAATCCTTGCGAGCAACGGCTATGGCACCGCTTGTTTTTCCGCCAGCCCCTTCATCAGCCCGGAATTCGGCTTCGGACAAGGATTTGAAAACTTCTTCCTCATAAACTCCCCCCACGCCCACGCCCTGAATCAGCTGCTTATTCCCTGGTTTTTAGCTCATTATCAGGAACAGCCCTTTTTCCTTTATATAATGTACTTTGACCCTCACCAGCCCTATGAGGCGCCTCCGCCTTATGACGCGCTCTTCCAGAAGGACCAGGCCGGCAAAAAACTTTGGCCGGAGAAGATGCTCAAGCAAAAGCCGGTGCGGGTTTCCAAGCTCAAGCCCTCCATCTCCGGAACCGAACTCGAATTTGTCAAGAGCCAGTATGACAGCGAGGTGGCTTACGCCGACCATTATCTCGGCCAACTGCTGGAAAAAATTGGCGCCCTTGGCCTGCTGGAAAATTCCATCGTGGTCGTCACCGCGGACCACGGCGAGGAGTTTATCGAGCACCAGGGCTTTGGCCATTCCCGCACCCTCTACCGCGAAGTGCTTTCCGTGCCTTTTATCCTGTACTATCCCGGAATTTCAGAACCGGGCCGAAAAATTGAACAGCTGGTGCGAACCATCGATTTCCTGCCAACGCTCCTGGACCTGGCCGGAATCAGCTCCCCGCCCGGAATCCACGGCAGAAGCCTCAAACCTTTGCTCCTCAACCGCGGCCAGTTAAATACCCTTCCGGCTTTTGCCGAGCTTAGGCCCTTCTTGAATCCCAAACAATACCTCAAGGCGCTTGACACGCAAAAATTCAAACTCATCCAAAATTCCCCTTCCCAAAAACTCGAACTTTATGACCTGTCAAACGACCCGCAAGAGATGACCGACCTCGCAACCCAATTCCCGGAAAGCGCCGCGGCTCGCTTGCAAGAAATGTCTGAACTCGAAAAATCCTTCAGGAAAATTTCTCCGGCCAAGCCCAAGGCGGTCGCAGACGAACAGAAGCTGCTCAAGTCCCTTGGTTATGCCAGATGAGCTGATTGCCCTTTGGGCAAAGCCTCCGTAAAATATGCCGGTGCCCAAAATCAGCGCCATAATTTGCGTGTATAACCAGCCGCTGGTGAAGGAAGCGGTGGCATCCGCGCTCAATCAGAATTTCGCGGATTACGAGCTGCTCATCATTGACGACGGCTCCACTGACCGCACTCCCGAATTGCTCGCGCCTTACAGAGACCGCGCCCGCATCCTGCGCACTGAAAATCAGGGAATTGCCGCAGCACGCAACCGCGGCTTGAGCCTGGCTTGCGGCAAATACATCGCGTTCCTCGACTCGGACGACCTCTGGCTCCCGGATTATCTGGCCGAGCAGGCAGCCTTTCTTGACGCCCATCCCGGATATGGCCTGTCCTTCACCGACGGCTGGATGCTCGGGAAAAAAGAAATTCCGGAAAATATCTCAAGCCTCCCCTCCCACTATTCCCTCTACCCTCCGCCCGCGGGCAAAAACGCTGCTGAAAATATGTTCAAAACCGCCATCGTGACCTCGTTCATGGTTTTCCGCCGAACTTTTTTTGAGCAGACCGGCTTTTTTTCACCGGAGCTTGAGATTCACGAGGACGCGGATTTGCTGTTGCGCGGGCTGGAAGCCGGAATCGAGTTCGGATTTATCAATAAGCCGCTGGCGCTCAAACGGAACCTGGAATCCGGCCTGGCCCAGGATGTGCAGCATTCCTTTCCGCTGGTCAGAGAGGTCCAGCTTTTAAGCTGGCGAAGAAGCAGGAGCTTCCATCCCCTGCTCCGCCAAAGCATTCCTATCACCGACCGTTTGCTGGCAAGAGAACTGCTCGAAAAGGGCCAAAAAGCCGAGGCCAGAAAATATCTGCTCGAAGCTTTTCGCTTCCGGCCCTGGGCCGCGCGAACTTTGCTCATCTGGCTGCTCCTGCTCCTTCCCGAGCCGGTTCCAACTTTGGTGCTCACCCGCAACATCCTCCCGCCCGACAAGAAGCGCTCATACGGGGCGGGCAAGGGCAATCCCTGAAGCGAGCGCCGCGCCGACCAGCATGAGCGAGAAAAGCAATCCGAACTGAAGCCCGAAGAGCGGGACCAGGAATGCCGCAGCCGCAAACGCTCCCAGGCACGAGCCGAAATGGTCCGAGGCGTTAATCCATCCCGCGGTGGCGCCGATGCCTGACTCGCCCGCCGACCTGTAAATATGCGCGCAAACCGGGAAGGCCAGTCCGGAAAAAATCGCAACCAGAATGAGCAGCGAAAAAATCAGGGCAAGAGTGAACACCGGCCCCGAGTTCCATTTAACCGCCGCCGACAATCCCGGAACCGCGAGCAAGAGCGCTAAAGCTTCCCCGGTCATAATCCAGGGGAAGCTCGCGAGCGCACGCTTCTCGAGCCGGGCTTTCAGCCGCTCATAAAAATAAGCGCCGAGGGCAAGCCCGGCCATGAAAGCCGAGACCAGCGCGCCCACCAGGTAAAAGATATATCCGTATCCGACCTGGAACGCCAGAATAAGAATCAGCTCCGCGGCAATCCCCGCAAAACCAACTGCGAACATAGCCAGATTCGCGAAGGCTTTTTTCCGGCCTATGAAGACCAGCGCCAGGGCCAGCGCGAAAAACCCGGCCAGCGCATAAGCCAAAGGCCGAAGGCTCACAGCCAGGAGCCGATTGATAACACTTCGCCATTCCGGGCTGGCCTGTTCCAGCCAAAGCAAGCTCGACAAATAATAACCGCGGGGCCGGAGGTCTTGATTGACCGGCTGGGCCATGAACCGCGCCACGCGCTCCCGCACCGACGCCATCCGCTCCGGATTCAGGTTGTCGCGCAGATAATATTCGCGCACAAACCGAGTCGCGATTCCGCGCTCCTGCAGCCGGCCGATTATCCGGTCCGGGTTCTCGGTAACCAGCGCGCTGGAATCGCTCGCAACCAGAAAATTCGAATCGAGCGGCAACATCGCGACTTCCCGGAAAACCGTGTGCAGGGTGATTAGCGCGTTGGCCAGGAGCTCGGCTTGCGCATCCGACAGGTAGTTGCCGGAGCTGCCCGCGCTCAAGCCCAGCACGCCGCTCTTCTGCAAATTGGCTCGCGCCAGGCCGAAAAATTCCCGCGTGTAATAACGGTTGATATTGGCGGTCTCCGGGCTGGGCAGGTTCACAAGGATTGCGTCAAACCGCTCCGAATTTCCCTTGAGAAAAATCCGAGCGTCCTGGTGCACGATTTTCACGCGCCGGTCGCTCTTGAGCTCTTCAAATCCCGGCAGATATTTTTCTTCAAGCCGGGTCAGCTCCGGGTCCATCTGCACATAGACCAGCTCTTGAACAGGATATTTGAACAATTCCTGCGATGCGGGAACCAGACCCCCGCCAATCAGCAAAACCCTGGCCGGGTTCTCGCACATGGCGAGCGGCAGATGAACCACCTTTTCGAAAAATTCGCGGTTCGGAAAGCTGAAAGCAGGGAATCCGTCCAGCCAGAAGGTTGTCTGCGCTTCTCTGCGGGTGATGGTTATGGCGGAATATTTGCTCTCCTTCTCGATAACAACTTCCTGGCCGGACCAGCGCCAGCGCACAAGCGAGTTTTCCATCTGCCCGGAGAATAAATAGAGCATCCCGCAACAGACCACGAGCGCCGAAGCCGCGGCTGCCCGGGCTATCCTGTTCTCAAGCATAACCGCGCCCGCAAGGACGGAGAGCATCGCGCAGATAAAAATCTGGTTGAGCGTGGAAATCCTGCCGGACAAAAAAAGGCTCGCGATTCCGGCGGCTGCGGAGCCGAGCGCTTCATAAAGGTACAGGCTGACCAGGTTCGCTTCATCAGCCTTGAAACTCCGGGCCGCGTAATTGAAGGCAGCGCCCAGGATGATGCAGGTCGGGCCGGAAAACAGGAATCCAGCCAGGAGCGTTATTTCAAAACCAGCCATCACCCCCGGTGAAAATCCGAAAATATATCTGCTGAACCAGACCAGCGAAGCGCTCAAGGCAAAAACCATGGCGCAGAGCAAAAGCAAAAAAGATAACGACCGTCCGGGATTCCTGCTCCGGTCCGCGCGTCCGCCGGATAAAAGCCCGCCGACTCCGGACCAGAACATCCAGCCCGCAAACAAGGCGCCGATGGTCAATTCATTCCCGTAAAAAACGCCGAGCAGCCGCTTGACCAAAATCACCTGGGACCAGAGCGACACCACGCCGAAAAGGAAATAAATCACGCGCGATTTTAATCCGGTTTTTTCCATTTTGCTTTTTCTCTGTCATTTTATCATCTTCTCAACACAAATGGGCGGGCAAAGTCGAATCGGCGGGAACGCGATTAGGCTTCCAGCCGAATTCCCGAACATTTCTTCTCTCCGCAGAGCCGTGTTAATATAAGCAGGATGGGATTCAGAGATTTGCGGGATTTTATAAGCGCGCTCGAGCGCCGCGGATGGCTCAAGCGGGTCAAGGCCGAGGTCTCACCCGAGCTTGAGATCAGCGAGGTCTATGACCGCGTGGTCAAAAAAGCCGGCCCGGCCCTCCTGTTCGAAAAAGTCCGAGGCTCCGAGTTTCCGGTCTTGGTCAATGCCTTCGGCTCAAGCGGGCGCATGGCGCTCGCGCTCGGCGGCGCCAGCCTGGAAGATGTGTCCAGGCGCTTTGAGGAACTCGCCAACACCCGGTTTCCAGAGGGAATTCTGGACAAGGCCAAACTTCTGCCCCGGCTTTACGAGCTGGCTAAAATCCTTCCTCAAAACGTGGCCAAAGCCCCCTGCCAGGAAGTGGTGATGAAGGAGCCTGACCTTTCGATTCTGCCTGCGCTCAAGTGCTGGCCCGGGGACGGAGGCAAATTCCTCACCCTGCCCATCGTGCTCACCAAAAGTCCCAAAACCGGAACTCGCAACCTCGGTATGTACCGCATGCACATTTTTGACAGCAAGACCACAGGCATGCACTGGCACTGGCACAAGGGCGGCGCCCAGCATTATCGCGAGGCGGAGGAGATGGGCAAACGGCTTCCGGTTGCGGTCTCACTCGGCGGTCCCCCTGCCCTAATTTATGCTTCCACTGCTCCGGTGCCAGAGGGCATTGACGAATATCTTCTTGCCGGATTCTTGCAAGGCGAGCCGGTGGAGATAGTCAAGGCCCGAACCGTTGACCTCGAAGTCCCGGCCAGCGCCGAGTTCATCCTGGAGGGATATGTGGAGCCGGGAGAGCGCCGGCTGGAAGGCCCGTTCGGGGACCACACCGGATACTATTCCCTTGCTGACCAATACCCGGTTTTCCACCTGACCGCGCTCACGCATCGCCACGACGCCATTTATCCGGCCACGGTGGTGGGCCGGCCTCCGATGGAAGACTGCTTTTTAGCCAAGGCCTCGGAGCGGATTTTTCTCGTGCTGCTCAAGAAGCTTTTCCCGGAAATTGTTGACCTGAATCTGCCGGTGGAAGGCATTTTCCACAACTATGCCTTTGTGAGCATTGACAAGCGCTATCCCGGGCATGCCTATCGCATTATGTACAGCCTCTGGGGCATGGGACAGATGATGTTCACGAAATGGATTGTGGTTTTGGACAAGGAGGTCAATGTCCAGGACACCTCGGAGGTGCTCTGGCGCCTGGGCAACAACATTGACCCGGCGCGCGACATCATTTTTGTCAAAGGCCCGGCTGATGTCCTTGACCACGCGGCGCCGCTCACGGGCCTGGGCACCAAGGCCGGGGTTGACGCCACGCGCAAGTGGAAGGACGAGGGTTTTGAGCGGGAATGGCCGGATGAGCTCAAGATGAGCGATGAGGTAAAAACGCTGGTTACCAAGCGCTGGGAAGAATACGGGATTGATTAAAAATTTTCTGAAAAAGCTCGGACTGATTTTCAAGGACATCAAGCTCGCGCACAGCCTGTTCGCTCTGCCCTTTGCCCTGCTCGCCGCCTTCCTGGCCAAGAATGGAGCGCCCTCGCTGCGCGAATTCTTCTGGATTCTGGCCGCGATGGCGGGCGCGCGCTCCGGAGCCATGGCCTTTAACCGGCTGGTGGACGCCTCGCTTGATTCCCGCAATCCGCGCACCGCGGCCAGGGCTTTGCCCACCGGTGCGGTGCGAAAAATAGAGGTGGGAATTTTTATCATCATAAGTTATGCGCTCCTGGTTTGGGCGGCGTCGCGCCTGAACCGGCTCTGCCTTTATCTATCGCCGGCAGCCATTGCCTGGGTCAGCTTTTATTCCTTGACCAAGCGCTTCACCCGGTTAAGTCATTTTGTATTGGGCATGAGCCTGGGCATCGCTCCCATGGGAGCCTGGCTGGCCATCAGGGGAAAATTTGAGCTTGCGCCTTTTTTTATTTCCGCGGCAGTGCTTTTGTGGGTCGCGGGATTTGACATCCTCTATTCCATCCAGGACATTGCGTTTGACCGGAAAGAGGGGCTGCACTCGATTCCGAGATTTTTCAGCATTAACAATTCGCTCTGGATGGCGCGGGCTTTGCACAGCCTGGCCGTGCTCCTCCTCCTCGGCCCCTATTTCCTGCTCCAGCTCGGCCCTCTTTACCTCGCAGGTCTGGCAATGATTTCCGGGCTTTTCATCTGGGAGCACAGGCTGATCAGCCCGGATGACCTCTCCCGTCTGGACCTCGCTTTCTTCAATATGAACGGCTGGATCAGCATAACCTTTTTTATTTTCGGCGCGACTGATATACTGGTTAGAAGATGAAAAAAATCGTGGCGGCAGTAAGCGGCGCCAGCGGAATCATTTACGGGAAGAGGCTCGTCCAGTGGCTTGTGCAAAACGGCCACCGTGTGGACCTGCTTTTGAGCAAACCCGGGGCCGAGGTGTTTAAGCTGGAAATCGGCCCCTTGCCCAAAGGCGAAACCGGCTGGCGGAAATTTTTTGCGGACAAGAAAGGTCTGCTCAAGACTCATAGGGTAGATGATTTTAAATCCCCGCTGGCAAGCGGCTCGGCTAAAAGAGACGGCATGGCCATCATCCCCTGCTCCATGGGCATGGCGGGAAGGATTGCGGCCGGCGTCTCTTCCAGTATAATCGAGCGCGCCGCGGATGTGATGTTGAAGGAAAGGCGTCCCCTGGTGATTGTTTTCCGGGAGTCGCCGCTTAATCTCATCCATCTGGAAAACCTGGCCAGACTATGCCGCGCCGGGGCGGTGGTGATGCCGGCAGCGCCGGGATTTTATTTTCGGCCGAAAAATATGGAAGAATTGGTTGACGGCCTGGTGGGCCGGGTGCTGAAGGAACTGGGTATTGAAAATAAGCTGGAAAAGGAGTGGGAACAAAGATGAAAGACGAGGACAAGAAGATGGAGTATGAATATCATTTCCGGTGCGCGGATTTTGAGCTGGAATTCAAGGGCGACGAGCATTATCTCCGGGCCATGATTCAGAAATACGAGTCCAAGGTGCTGGCCAAGCTCAATCAGCTCATGCCTCTGGAAAAATCAGGCGCGCCTGCGCCGCGGCCGGGCGCTCCCGGCCCCCAGCCGCAGCAACCGCGACCGCAGCAAATGCAACCGCGGCCGCAGCAGGCCCAAAGACAAGGCTATGACAAGAATCGCCGGCGCCGCGGCGGCTTTCACAAGCCCTTGCCGCATTATGAGAATAAACCGAGCCAGGAGCAGAAGCGGGAGCCGAACGATTATTTGAAGGACACGCCCCGGCGGGAGGAAATTTTATCGGAGCAGAGTCCTGCCTCCGCCGGCATCCGCATCGACCCCGAGCAGTTGAAAAGCCTGAACGCGCGCTACCTTCCCCAGACCTCGCATGACCGCGTCATGCTCATGGTCTATTATTTGGAGCAGAATTCATCAAACGGGTTCACAGCCGGAGATGTCTCGGAATGCTACCAGAAGATGAACGAGAAAGCGCCTCACAACCTGAACACGATCCTGAACAACGCCACCCGCAGCGGCTTTTTATCCAAGGAAGAAAAAGCCGCCAGGGTCAAATACCACCTCACTTTCAAGGGCAAGAGATATGTGGAGAACGGCCTGAGACTGGACTGACTTATTTCTTAAATAAAAGCAACGAGATGGCAAGGTTGAAGGGGTGATTAGTGAATTTCCCGTAATTTTCTTGTTTAGTTGGAAAAATACGCTTTGAGAAAATCGTCCCACAAGCCCTCCTTGGAGAATTGGAGGTCAAAATAACTATTATTATCCGCGAACTGGTTTATGGTCTCTCGTTCAAATTCCTTGCGGTCAATCGGAAACATAATCAGGATGCCGTGATAATGCTTGGCGCTTCGGGGTTTCTTTTGCGCAACAAGCGAACCGTTGATCTTCTGCTTTAGATTCAGGCAAAGGATTTTAAGCTTCTGATCCTGGCTCGATTTTTCCAGCAGGTCCGCAAAATCCCAGAGGTCAACATACCAGGGATAAAGCGTGTATTCTTTAGCATTCTTTCGGGCCTTCTGAATCCGGGGATACAAGCCATTGAGATTGTCAAGCAAATATTGGCAGAGCTGGTCCAGGGCAAGTTTTACTTCCATCACTCCCTGCGAAGAAAAGGCAAACTGGGTTGGCTGCCATAAATCCCCCATTCTTTTAAGTTCCGGCCGGTCCCCTGGACTCTTGGGATTCAGGGCAAAACTATACGGCAAAAATTGATTGCTGACCAGCGAGGGAGTAAAGAGCGGCGTTTTATCAACCATCATTATCGCAACCTCTTCCGGGGTCATGCCCGGATTCTTTGAAATCGCCCGGAGCGCCCGTATCGGCCGATTGAACTCCTCATAAAAATCTATGGTATCTTCGTTGCCCACAACAAACCGGGCATCTCGCGAATATTGATAAAGAGTCTCCAGCATGGTTATCGAGCAGGCCTCAAACCAGATGACATCAAGCACGACCCCTTTTTCCCTCACCATTTCCAGGGCCAGCGCGTGTTCCGGCAAAGTCAGAATATCCATCCCCAGAGGTCCGGGACTATTTTCATCCGTGTTATAACCTTTCCAGCCATAATGATGACAGAGACCAAGCAAGTAATGCTGCGCCGGAAAATGCTGCGCAGTCCAGATGATAAATCTCGCCATGGTCTCGGGATCACCATAATTTACTTCTCCATTCTCGCCAATAACCTCTCCCTGGTCATCAATAGGCCTCCGGAGATGCAAAGCGAGAATTCTGCTATCTCCCTTTTTAGTCCCATCATAAAGAATAATTACAGGCACCTTGGGCTTGGTAATGGTCCCAAGTCCGGCCAAGAGGTTGTCGGTCATTCCCCAGAGGTCTGTAGGGAAAGAGCCGAACTGGATATTGTCAATGCTTGCATAAAGAATCACTGTCCAGGATGATTGGTTTGCGGCCGGAGCAGTCATTTTTGGTTTAAAATTACAAAAAGAGGCAGAACCGAAAACAAATAACATCAAGAAAAATCTAATGGACTTTTTCATTTGAATCCTTGAACACCAAATTAGCATTAAACCGCCATCCCGGTCAAGCCCAGCCCCGCCTTGGGCGGGGCTGGG